>BNJS01002969.1_pt1 | contig 105844 bp, 121 predicted proteins | sample 8540461 | NCBI WGS metagenome assembly BNJS01 (sample SAMD00202454, study PRJDB9452) | human saliva metagenome | isolation source: human saliva | place: Japan
GGCGACTGTTTAGAGACAGTCCGTCAAACATAAAGAAATAAATCTGTCAGTGACAGAATGAGTAAGACTCAAACACTTTTAAATGAGAGTTTGATCCTGGCTCCAGGACGAACGCTGGCAGTGCCTAATACATGCAAGTAGAACGCACAGTTTATACCGTAGCTTGCTACACCATAGACTGTGAGTTGCGAACGGGTGAGTAACGCGTAGGTAACCTGCCTGGTAGCGGGGGATAACTATTGGAAACGATAGCTAATACCGCATAATATTGATTAGTGCATGATAGTTGATTAAAAGGTGCAACTGCACCACTACCAGATGGACCTGCGTTGTATTAGCTAGTTGGTGGGGTAACGGCTCACCAAGGCGACGATACATAGCCGACCTGAGAGGGTGATCGGCCACACTGGGACTGAGACACGGCCCAGACTCCTACGGGAGGCAGCAGTAGGGAATCTTCGGCAATGGACGAAAGTCTGACCGAGCAACGCCGCGTGAGTGAAGAAGGTTTTCGGATCGTAAAGCTCTGTTGTAAGAGAAGAACGAGTGTGAGAGTGGAAAGTTCACACTGTGACGGTATCTTACCAGAAAGGGACGGCTAACTACGTGCCAGCGGTACGCGGTAATACGTAGGTCCCGAGCGTTGTCCGGATTTATTGGGCGTAAAGCGAGCGCAGGCGGTTAGATAAGTCTGAAGTTAAAGGCTGTGGCTTAACCATAGTACGCTTTGGAAACTGTTTAACTTGAGTGCAAGAGGGGAGAGTGGAATTCCATGTGTAGCGGTGAAATGCGTAGATATATGGAGGAACACCGGTGGCGAAAGCGGCTCTCTGGTCTGTAACTGACGCTGAGGCTCAGCGCGTGGGAGCGAACAGGATTAGATACCCTGGTAGTCCACGCCGTAAACGATGAGTGCTGGGTGTTAGGGCCCTTTCCGGGGCTTAGTGCTGCGACTAACGCATCGGCACTCCGCCTGGGGAGTACGACCGCAAGGTTGAAACTCAAAGGAATTGACGGGGGCCCGCACAAGCGGTGGAGCATGTGGTTTAATTCGAAGCAACGCGAAGAACCTTACCAGGTCTTGACATCCCGATGCCCGCTCTAGAGATGAGAGTTTTACTTCGGTACATCGGTGACAGGTGGTGCATGGTTGTCGTCAGCTCGTGTCGTGAGATGTTGGGTTAAGTCCCGCAACAGAGCGCAACCCTATTGTTAGTTGCCATCATTTAGTTGGGCACTCTAGCGAGACTGCCGGTAATAAACCGGAGGAAGGTGGGGATGACGTCAAATCATCATGCCCCTTATGACCTGGGCTACACACGTGCTACAATGGCTGGTACAACGAGTCGCAAGTCGGTGACGACAAGCTAATCTCTTAAAAGCCAGTCTCAGTTCGGATTGTAGGGCTGCAACTCGCCTACATGAAGTCGGAATCGCTAGTAATCGCGGATCAGCACATACGCGGTGAATACGTTCCCGGGCCTTGTACACACCGCCCGTCACACCACGAGGTTTGTAACACCCGAAGTCGGTGAGGTAACCTTTTAGAGACCAGCTACTAAGGTGGGATAGATGATTAGGGGTGAAGTCGTAACAAGGTAGCCGTATCGGAAGGTGCGGCTGGATCACCCTCCTTTCTAAGGAAAAACGGAATGCGCATTGGAGTCTTGTTTAGTTTTGAGAGGTCTTGTGGGGCCTTAGCTCAGCTGGGAGCGCCTGCTTTGCACAGCAGGAGGTCAGCGGTTCGATCCCGCTAGGCTCCATTGGAACAGGAAGTTCCAAACTAGTCCATTGAAAATTGAATAACTATATCAAATAGTAACAAGAAAATAAACCGAAAACGCTGTGAATATTAATGAGTTTAAGACTGAAAGGTCAAAAATAAGGTTAAGTTAGTAAGGGCGCACGGTGGATGCCTTGGCACTAGGAGCCGAAGAAGGACGTGACAAACGACGAAATGCCTCGGGGAGCTGTAAGTAAGCGACGATCCGTGGATATCCGAATGGGGGAACCCAACAGGTTGATGCCTGTTACCCATTTCTGTTAAGGGAATGAGGAGGAAGACGCAGTGAACTGAAACATCTAAGTAGCTGCAGGAAGAGAAAGCAAAAGCGATTGCCTTAGTAGCGAGCGAGCGAAGAGGCAGGAGGGCAAACCCGAAGAGTTTACTCTTCGGGGTTGTAGGGACTGCAATGTGGACTCAGAATTTATAGAAGAATGAGCTTGGGAAAGTCAGCCAAAGAGAGTAAGAGCCTCGTATTTAAAATAGATTCTGTACCTAGCAGTATCCTGAGTACGGCGGGACACGCGAAATCCCGTCGGAATCTGGGAGGACCATCTCCCAACCCTAAATACTCCCTAGTGACCGATAGTGAACCAGTACCGTGAGGGAAAGGTGAAAAGCACCCCGGGAGGGGAGTGAAATAGAACCTGAAACCGTGTGCCTACAACAAGTTCGAGCCCGTTAATGGGTGAGAGCGTGCCTTTTGTAGAATGAACCGGCGAGTTACGATATGATGCGAGGTTAAGTTGAAGAGACGGAGCCGCAGGGAAACCGAGTCTGAATAGGGCGCTTTAGTATTATGTCGTAGACCCGAAACCATGTGACCTACCCATGAGCAGGTTGAAGGTGCGGTAAGACGCACTGGAGGACCGAACCAGGGCACGTTGAAAAGTGCTTGGATGACTTGTGGGTAGCGGAGAAATTCCAAACGAACTTGGAGATAGCTGGTTCTCTCCGAAATAGCTTTAGGGCTAGCGTCGACATCAAAGATTCTTGGAGGTAGAGCACTGTTTGGGTGAGGGGTCCATCCCGGATTACCAATCTCAGATAAACTCCGAATGCCAATGAATTATGGTCGGCAGTCAGACTGCGAGTGCTAAGATCCGTAGTCGAAAGGGAAACAGCCCAGACCACCAGCTAAGGTCCCAAAATAATTGTTAAGTGGAAAAGGATGTGGGGTTGCACAGACAACTAGGATGTTAGCTTAGAAGCAGCTATTCATTCAAAGAGTGCGTAATAGCTCACTAGTCGAGTGACCCTGCGCCGAAAATGTACCGGGGCTAAAACAATTTTACCGAAGCTGTGGATACCTTTTATAGGTATGGTAGGAGAGCGTTCTATGTGTGGTGAAGGTGTACCGTGAGGGAGCGCTGGAACGCATAGAGTGAGAATGCCGGTATGAGTAGCGAAAGACAGGGTGAGAATCCTGTCCACCGTAAGACTAAGGTTTCCAAGGGAAGGCTCGTCCGCCCTGGGTTAGTCGGGACCTAAGGAGAGACCGAAAGGTGTATCCGATGGCCAACAGGTTGATATTCCTGTACTAGAGTATGTAGTGATGGAGGGACGCAGTAGGCTAACTAAAAGCAGACGACTGGAGAGTCTGTCTAAGCAGTGAGGCGTGGTATGAGTCAAATGCTTATACCTGTAACGTTGAGCTGTGATGGGGAGCAAGTTTAGTAGCGAAGTTAGTGATGTCACACTGCCAAGAAAAAGCTTCTAGCGATGTATCATACTCTACCCGTACCGCAAACCGACACAGGTAGTCGAGGCGAGTAGCCTCAGGTGAGCGAGAGAACTCTCGTTAAGGAACTCGGCAAAATGACCCCGTAACTTCGGGAGAAGGGGTGCTGACTTTAGTCAGCCGCAGTGAATAGGCCCAAGCAACTGTTTATCAAAAACACAGCTCTCTGCTAAATCGTAAGATGATGTATAGGGGTGACGCCTGCCCGGTGCTGGAAGGTTAAGAGGAGTGCTTAGCGGTAACGCGAAGGTATGAATTGAAGCCCCAGTAAACGGCGGCCCGTAACTATAACGGTCCTAAGGTAGCGAAATTCCTTGTCGGGTAAGTTCCGACCCGCACGAAAGGCGTAATGATTTGGGCACTGTCTCAACGAGAGACTCGGTGAAATTTTAGTACCTGTGAAGATGCAGGTTACCCGCGACAGGACGGAAAGACCCCATGGAGCTTTTACTGCAGTTTGATATTGAGTGTCTGTGCCACATGTACAGGATAGGTAGGAGCCTACGAGATCGGGACGCCAGTTTCGATGGAGGCGCTGTTGGGATACTACCCTTGTGTTATGGGCCACTCTAACCCGGATAGGTGATCCCTATCGGAGACAGTGTCTGACGGGCAGTTTGACTGGGGCGGTCGCCTCCTAAAAAGGTAACGGAGGCGCCCAAAGGGTTCCCTCAGACTGGTTGGAAATCAGTCGTAGAGTGTAAAGGTATAAGGGAGCTTGACTGCGAGAGCTACAACTCGAGCAGGGACGAAAAAGTCGGGCTTAGTGATCCGGTGGTTCCGCATGGAAGGGCCATCGCTCAACGGATAAAAGCTACCCTGGGGATAACAGGCTTATCTCCCCCAAGAGTTCACATCGACGGGGAGGTTTGGCACCTCGATGTCGGCTCGTCGCATCCTGGGGCTGTAGTCGGTCCCAAGGGTTGGGCTGTTCGCCCATTAAAAGCAGCACGCGAGCTGGGTTCAGAACGTCGTGAGACAGTTCGGTCCCTATCCGTCGCGGGCGTAGGAAATTTGAGAGGATCTGCTCCTAGTACGAGAGGACCAGAGTGGACTTACCGCTGGTGTACCAGTTGTCTTGCCAAAGGCATCGCTGGGTAGCTATGTAGGGAAGGGATAAACGCTGAAAGCATCTAAGTGTGAAACCCACCTCAAGATGAGATTTCCCATAACGCAAGTTAGTAAGAGCCCTGAGAGAAGATCAGGTAGATAGGTTAGGAGTGGAAGTGTGGCGACACATGTAGCGGACTAATACTAATAGCTCGAGGACTTATCCAAAACTAAGTAGTGAAGGCGATAAAGAATTCGGTAGTGAAAATAGGAAACTGAAGCAGAGTCAGAAGGGCTCAAGACAGTTTATCTTTTTCACTAAGATTTAGCCTGAGCACAATTTCATTGAGCGCAGTGTTTCATAAGTCTTGTTAGAAATGAATAGTTATTCAATTTTGAGTAGATTAGATACTCATAGTTAAGTGACGATAGCCTAGGAGATACACCTGTACCCATGCCGAACACAGTAGTTAAGCCCTAGAACGCCGGAAGTAGTTGGGGGTTGCCCCCTGTGAGATATGGTAGTCGCTTAGCAAGATAGGAAGTTTGGAGACTTCCTTTTTTGGGAGTTTAGCTCAGCTGGGAGAGCATCTGCCTTACAAGCAGAGGGTCAGCGGTTCGATCCCGTTAACTCCCATAAAGGTCCCGTAGTGTAGCGGTTATCACGTCGCCCTGTCACGGCGAAGATCGCGGGTTCGATTCCCGTCGGGACCGTTGGAATTGATAAAAAGAATTCCAAGAAGAAAGACTCGTTAGCTCAGTTGGTAGAGCATTTGACTTTTAATCAAAGGGTCACTGGTTCGAGCCCAGTACGGGTCATAAGCGCGGGTTTGGCGGAATTGGCAGACGCACCAGATTTAGGATCTGGCGCTTAACGGCGTGGGGGTTCAAGTCCCTTAACCCGCATAAGAAATAGGCCGGCTTAGCTCAGTTGGTAGAGCATCTGATTTGTAATCAGAGGGTCGCGTGTTCAAGTCATGTAGCCGGCATTAAGAGAAGAGGCGTATGCGAACGTAGTTCAGTGGTAGAACACCACCTTGCCAAGGTGGGGGTCGTGGTTCGAATCCGTCGTTCGCTTAGAGGCCGGGGTGGCGGAACTGGCAGACGACAGGACTTAAAAATCCTGCGATTGAAAACGATCGTACCGGTTCGATTCCGGTCCTCGGCATATATATATAAAGAGCACCCTTAGCTCAACTGGATAGAGTACCTGACTACGAATCAGGCGGTTAGAGGTTCGACTCCTCTAGGGTGCATATAGTGATAGGAGGTATTCGATCACGACGGGAAGTAGCTCAGCTTGGTAGAGTACTTGGTTTGGGACCAAGGTGTCGCAGGTTCGAACTCTGTCTTCCGATTGTATATCAGTTTTTAGACTATTAGTCTAGTGTTTAAAAACAATTGAATCGTTCAATTGTTTTTAAATTATCTTGATTAGTTACATGATTGAGTACTCGTCTGCTAACATACAGTTTCTTTTGCCATTATTGCTCAGTAATATATATGGTTCTTGGATAAAAGGGGTTAAATTTGTATGAAAAGTCAAAGGAGATCAGTGTATCTAAATGAGCTTCTGAAAAACGATAGGTCAGTTTGCCATTATTATTGAGTAGTTCAAATTGAATGAGATTTTCTAGTGGAAATGTATCTTTTAGAAAGTTATCGATAATATACCAAAATGTGTCAATAACTTCATCAGGTAAACTTGTGACAATACCGAAACTTGCATACCGACCTCTTGTATTGGTAAATGCCATACTAACTGCTCCTTTCTTAGATAGTTTCCTATATGATACTGAAATTTTTTCTATAATGCAAGAGATTGCTTTTGTTTTAAAATACAAAAAGAGCATGAGCTCTTTTGACAACTTTAGCGATTCTTTAGTTCTATATAGCGTTTGTACCAAATATTAACATATGCTTGCGAAAAAGGTCCACGCTCTTGATTAATCCAATCAACAAGAATTTTTACATTCTCTTTGAGGATATAATCTAAGTCATTTGAATAATTCATTTTTCGTTTATGGCGCTCGTATTCTTCCACATCTAGAAGACGTTTTTCACCATCAGCAAAGACTTTTACATCAAGGTCGTAATCAATGTATTTTTAAGGCCTCGCTATCAAGATAATATGGACTAGCTAGATTGCAGTAGTAAGACGTGCCGTTTTCTCGAATCATTGCAATGATATTAAACCAATATTTTTCTATGAAAATAAACGATTGCTGGTTCGCGTGTCACCCAGCGTCGTCCATCACTTTCAGTTACGAGTATGGTCATTTACGCCGATAATCGCATTTTTCTGTTGTTTTTAGTACCATGGTATCGCGCCAGGTTCGGTGCAAACTACCATCATGCTTATAACTTTGAATTGTAATAAAGTCGCCTTCTTTTGGAAGTCGCATTTGTTACCAACTTTCTACAATTTTTAAAGTTTATCACTAATTATTGTATCATAATTTTTAAAAATTCTAAACTTTCCTTAAAATTTTTTAGAAATAATCTTTTAGAGCGCTAGTGATGTCTGGAGAAATCATAGCCTTTTCGAGCTAGAGCTTGGGCCAGACGCTGTTTTTAAGTCGTAGCTGTCGTACTTTTTGAGTATTTGCGGTATTGCTTATCTAACTCTTTATAGAGCAGTTCTTGCTGGTTTTCTTGGTCTTCTTCGATTTCCAAATGCTGATAGGCGGTTTTGGCTTGGCTGTATGAAAAACCTTTGTTTATCAAGGATTGAAGTATTTTATCTTGTAAGGCCTTGGTGGGCAGTTTTCCTTGGTGTTTTTGAGCGACTTTTTCGGCAACCTTTGTCTGTTAGTTCAGTAAAATCAAACTGGCTCAATTCTTCCTCTATGATAGTGCTAGAAATCCCTTTTTGACTGAGTTTTTGCTTTAGAACAAAAGCGCCTTTGTCACCAGTGAGAAGGTTGGATTGGATAAAAGAATGAGCATATTTTCTATCATTAATCCAATTATCCTTTTTTAGATTGTCCAAGACCTGACTGATGATTTCTGGTTGGATGTCGTGCTGCGTTAAGTAGTCTTTAACTTCCTTGGCGGTTCTTTGCTTGAAGGAGAGATGATGAGGGCTAGATTTTTTCCAGTAGGAAAATTGGGCATAGTGCTGAATTTCTGATAGCTCCTGCTCTGTGATTTCCATTCCTTTGGACAGCATGAAGCGAACGATGGTGTCTTCTGTAATATAGAGCTTTTCACTGTCGTCCAACTCCAAGAGGTAGAGTCTTTTTTTCTTTTCGATTTTTGTGATTTTCATAAGGTTTTTTGGTAAAGTCCTTTCTTTTAGCTAAATGCTTCAAAGGCAGCGATCAAGCGCAGTTTGTCTGTATCAACATCCTTCCGGCCATAGTAGTCAAGAAAGAGCTCTGCATATTGAGGTCAGATAAATTATAAGTAAGAGACCAGATTGCCCAGTAAAGGTCAATGTGGCGATCGCTACGGCCAGCGAGGCCAAGGTCAATAAAGTAGGAGAAGGTTGAAGCGTCTTTCAGAATGAAATTAGGCAAGCAGGCATCTCCATGAATCAAGGTGTCCGCCGTCGGTAGGTGTCCCTTGTTCTTGGATAAGCTGGTAAGCTTCCTCTCGGTTTTGGATATGAAATTGAGGCAATAAGGCTTTTTGATAAAAGCAGCCTTTCCGATAATTTTCCTCTGCTTGCCCTTTATAGTGTTGGAGGCGATGCTGGATTGGGAAATGCTGGGGTGGGAGGCTGTGAAGTCTTTTTGAGTGCAGTAGCCATCGTTTGGCAAAGTTCTTCTGGCTGTTGGAGAAAGGCTAGGGCGTCCTTGCCCTCTGCTTCTTTAGTCAGCAGGTAGTCTTTTATCTCGCTACTAGGTAGTGAATGACAGGCACACCGAGCCCTTTGTTTTTCAAACCATTTTGGCAAGTGTGGCTTCTTGGGCTAACTGGCCTTTTTGGTCGATTTTCAAATAATAGCCCGTATCGGCATAGAAAACACTGGCGCTTGAATGTGAGGAGCTGTCGAAAATTGGCTCCCTCTAGATAAGTTCTGTATTTGCTCAGGGAAATGGGCGAGTGGAAGGATATTTTTCTGATTTCATGCTTTTATTGTAACATATTCTCAACTAATGCGAGGATAGCGTGGTATAATAGAAGCATGAATGTGAAAGTGAAGCAAAGAATCCCTTTGAAAATTAAGAAAATGGGAATCAATGGAGAAGGGATTGGATTTTATAAGAAAACGCTGGTCTTTGTGCCAGGGGCTTTGAAGGGTGAGGAAGTCTACTGTCAGGTGACCAGGATTCAGCGTAATTTTATCGAGGCCAAGCTCTTAACAATTAACAAGCGGTCTAAATTTCGGGTGGAAGCGCCTTGTGAGATTTATGATAGCTGCGGGGGCTGTCAAATCATGCACCTCCATTATGACAAGCAGTTGGAATTTAAGGAGGATTTGCTACGTCAGGCCTTGAAAAAATTTGCGCCAGCTGGTTATGAGAACTATGAGATTCGTCCGACCATTGGTATGCAGGAGCCGCTCTATTATCGGGCTAAACTGCAGTTTCAGACTCGGAAGTTCAAGGATGAGGTCAAGGCGGGGCTTTATGCTCAGAATTCCCACTATCTGGTCTCGCTGAAAAACTGTCTGGTTCAGGACAAGGTGACACAACAGATCATAAATAAGGTGGCTCGGCTTTTAGGCAAGTACAGGCTACCTATCTATGATGAGAGGAAGACTGCTGGAGTACGCACTGTCATGATTCGCAGGTCCAGAAAGACGGGGCAGGTACAGATGATTTTTGTGACGGGGCGTAAGCTGGACTTTTCTCCAGTCGTTCAAGACCTAGTGGCTGAATTTCCAGAGTTAGAGGCAGTGGCGGTCAATTATCATACGACCAAGTCCAGTGAGATTTATGGGGATAAGACAGAGATTATCTGGGGCGAGGAGGCTATCCAAGAAGGAGTGCTAGACTATGAGTTCTCCCTGTCGCCTCGAGCTTTTTATCAACTTAACCCTGAACAGACAGAGGTGCTTTATGGGAGGCAGTCAAGGCACTGGATGTGACGAAAGAAGACCATTTGATTGATGCCTATTGCGGGGTTGGGACCATCGGCTTTGCCTTTGCTAAAAAGGTCAAGTCTCTGCGAGGCATGGACATCATCCCTGAGGCCATTGAAGACGCCAAGCGCAATGCGAAAAGGATGGGCTTTGACAATACACTCTACGAGGCTGGAACGGCAGAGGATATTATTCCTCGCTGGTATGCTGAGGGCTATCGGGCGGATGCCTTGATTGTCGATCCGCCGCGAACAGGTCTGGATGATAAGCTACTGGAGACAATTGTCCGCTATGCACCTGAGAAGATGGTCTACGTTTCCTGCAATGTCTCAACTCTGGCTCGGGATTTGGTCAAACTCTGTCAGGTCTACGATGTTCACTATATCCAGTCGGTTGATATGTTTCCGCATACCGCTCGAACAGAGGCAGTGGTGAAATTGTCCAAGAGGGATAGCTATCGTTCAAGTTAACCGTAAACAGCTCGCAAGAGTTGACAAAATCATTCTAAAAAGGACTTAGTTTTCTTGTAATACAGAGCTAAGTCTTTTCTTTTGTCAAATTGGAAGAGTAAGTTCGAAATGTTAGTCTCCACCTAATCAATTAGTCACAAAAAGAGAACACTCGTCAAGTGTTCTCTAATGGTAATCAATTATATTAGAATAAGCCAAAGACTAGGACTGCAAGAACGGCACCAATGATTGGTCCGACAACTGGAATCCAAGCATAGCTCCAATCACCATCACCTTTTTTGGGAATAGGAAGAAGACTGTGCATGATGCGAGGTCCTAAGTCACGAGCTGGGTTGAGGGCATAGCCAGTTGTTCCACCAAGTGAGAGACCAATCCCGACAATGAGTGTTCCGACTGCAAAAGTGCCAATGCCTGCTTGCAGCTTATAAAGTCCAAGAGCGAAGATAGTCAGCACTAGAACAAAAGTTCCAAGGATTTCGCTAATCAGGTTAGAGAAGGTATCTTTGATAGCTGGGCCTGTGCTGAATGTACCCAAAACGTTAGCTGGATTTTCTTCAGCGAGATAGTGAGGTTTGAACTGTAGGGAAGACAAAGGAACTGTCCGACCATAGCACCTGCAAACTGAGCGAGGATGTAAGGAAGAACAGATGCCCAAGGCAAATCACCTTTCAGAGCTACTCCGATAGTTAGGGCAGGATTCAGATGGGCTGGGCCAAGGTTGCCAGATACAAAAGCAGCAATGGCAACAGCAATCCCCCATCCCATGGTGATTACAATCCAGCCTGAATTGTGACTCTTAGTTTTGGGAAGAACCACACCTGCAACTACACCATTACCCAGAAGGAGCAAGAGCAGTGTTCCTAAAAATTCGCCAAATATTTCTTTCATCATTTATGTTACTCCATTTAAAAGAAGGGGAGACAGACAGTTGTTAGTCTACCGCCTCTTCTTGTGTTTTCTATTTTTTTAATTCTTCTAAATCGTTATTTGCAAGGGCAGCTTGAACATCATTGCGATAAGTTGCTTTTTCTTCTTCTGTCCAGTCGTAGAATCGTCCCATTTCATCCAGAACAGGCTCTACAATAGCATCTAAGCTATCCCGCATAAAGAGCATGTGATTTGTCCGGCGAAGCAGGAAGTCAACTGGGCTGAGCGCTAATTCATTACGCATAGCATAATGCAGTGACAAGGTATCCGCTAGGCTGAGACCTGGTGCTTGCTCGATGCTGTGAGCGAGGGCAAAGACCTTAGGAACATTAGAACCGTAAAGGTTAGCAAGATGGAAGGCTTCCTTGCTGTCGAGGCCACGAGAGACGCCGAGTTGTGCAAAGGCTTCGATTTCGGAATCCACATTTGCTGGATTGAGCTCTCCGCCTGAAACAGGGTAGGTCTTAGAGTTGATGAGCTTGAAGTCGCGGTCAGAAATTCTGCTTTGAGGATTTCAACCACACGCTCCATAGCGCCTTCAGCCATCTTACGATAGTCCGTAATCTTACCGCCAGCAAGGGTCAAGAGACCATTGTTATCACGTTCCAAGCTGGAACCGCGGGACACAGCAGATGGATCCAAGTGTTTTTCAGAAGTGCTGCTTTCGAGTTGCGTAACAGCAGCTTCAACATCCTCACGAGATTTTTCTTTAGCCAGATAGCTCTCAACAGTTGCAATCAGTGCATTGAAACTTTCGTCGCTAATGGTACCGTTGTTTCCGCCGTTGTAGTCAGAAGCACTGTTTCCTGCAATCAGAGGACGCAGACCTGCCCAACTGCTTTCGATGTCGTCAATTGTGATATTTGCTTCTGGGAAGCGATTGTTGACAATGCCCAAGAGGTAATCCACATCTTCTTGTGTTACTTTTGGATGTTCTAGGTCGCCAGTGTAGTCAGTATCAGTCGTACCAAAGTAGGTTTTATTTTCACGTGGAAGAACAAAGACCATCCGGCCATCTCCCAAGCCTGTGTCAAAGTAGACTGGCTGAGACACCTTGATCTTGCTAGAGTCAACTACCAAGTGAACACCCTTGGTTGGACGCATTTGTGAATATTGCTCACCGTCATTTGACAGATTGCGTACCTTGTCGCTCCAAGGTCCAGTTGTGTTGATGACTAGGCGAGCCTTGATTTCAAATACTTCATCCGTCAAGAGGTCACGCGCAACAACGCCTGTAATCTTTCCAGCTTCATCAAAGAGGAAGCCTTCTGCCTTAACATGGTTGGCAATCAGGGCACCGTCTTGGTTGGCGCGTTTGATATTTTCAATCACGAGGCGAGCGTCGTTGTTGCGGAAGTCAAGATAGACACCACCGCCGACCAGGCCTTCCTTCTTGAGTTCAGGTTCCCGTTCTAAGACTTCTTCCTTACTCAAGACCTTGTTGGCAGGAGGAGTGTTGTTGACACCAGCCAAGAGGTCGTAGAGGTCCATAGCTACTTTGAGACGGAAGAGGCTGAAGGTAGCGCCCTCTTCTTCGTAGACAGGCAGGAGCATAGGATCTGGTTTTGGAATATGAGGGGCAATTTGCTGTACCACAGCACGCTCTGAAACTGTATCTGAGACCACCTCTACGTCGAATTGCTTGAGGTAACGAAGGCCTCCGTGGACCAATTTGGTAGAACGGCTAGAAGTCCCTTCTGCAAAGTCCTGCATTTCAATCAGACCGGTCTCCAGGCCACTAGCTGCAGCTTGCAAGGCTACCCCAGCACCGGTAATCCCACCACCAATGATCAGGAGGTCTAAGGTGCGTTCCTGCATTTTTTTTATCGATAATTCACGTGTTTTCTTTGAAAATTCCATAATTACACACTTTCTAACTTAGTCGTTTCCTGCTTCTACTGACTTGATTATCAAAAATATGAATCAGTATTAATCGTCGATTTCTGCAAAGGCTTGGGTTGCCTTAACGGCTTTTTTCCATCCTTTGTAGAGTTGTTCCTTGCGGGATTCATTCATAGATGGTTCAAAGAGTTCTCCAGTTTCATTGAGAGTGCGGAGTTCGTCCAAGTCTTTCCAGTAGCCTACTGACAGTCCTGCCAAGAAGGCTGCACCGAGAGCAGTTGTTTCTAAGTTTTTAGCACGGGCAATATCGATTCCCAAAATGTCAGCCTGGAACTGCATGAGGAAATTGTTCATAGCAGCACCGCCATCGACTTTGAGGACTTGAATAGCAGTCTTGGCATCCACCTGCATAGTATCAATGATGTCTCGTACTTGGTAAGCGATGGATTGCAGAGTAGCCTTGATAAAGTCTTCTTTGCTGGTTCCACGTGTCAAGCCAAAGACAGAACCACGTGCATTTTGATCCCAGTAGGGAGCGCCCAGACCTGTAAAGGCAGGTACGACATAGACTTCGTCATTGTTGTGAGAATTGAGAGCATATTTTTCAGATTCTGGTGAATTTTCAACCATCCGAAGACCGTCGCGTAGCCATTGAATAGCACTTCCTGCAATGAAGATAGAACCTTCTAAGGCATAGTAAACTTTGCCGTTGATACCGTAGCCAATAGTTGTCAAGAGGTTGTTTTCAGACAGTTGCATCTCTTCACCAGTGTTCATGATGATGAAGGAACCAGTTCCGTAAGTATTCTTGACCATGCCAGGCTCAAAAGCTAATTGTCCAAAGAGAGCCGCCTGTTGGTCACCAGCCATACCAGAGATTGGAACTTCTCCGCCGTAGAAATGGAATGGAGCAGTCTTACCATAGATTTCTGAGTTAGAACGAACTTCAGGAAGCATAGCCTTTGGAATGTTAAGGATTTCCAAAATCTCATCATCCCATTTAAGATCCTTGATGTTATAGAGCATGGTACGGGCTGCATTTGAGTAGTCGGTCACGTGAGCCGCGCCGTCAGTCAATTTCCAAACCAGCCAGGTATCGATGGTACCAAAGAGCAATTCGCCCTTTTCAGCTCTTTCTTGTGCTCCCTCTACATGGTCCAAAATCCAGCGAACCTTGGTAGCAGAGAAGTAAGCGTCAATAATCAAACCAGTCTTTTCGTGGAATTTTTCCACATAGCCTTGGCTTTTCAGTTGTTCAGCCAGAGGAGCAGTCTGGCGAGATTGCCAAACGATGGCATTATAGATAGGAAGACCAGTATTCTTATCCCAGACGACAGTTGTTTCACGCTGGTTGGTGATCCCGATAGCTTCGATTTGATTAGGTTTGACTCCACTTTCGATGAAGGCACCGGCGATAACGGACTGCACTGAGTTCCAAATTTCATTGGCATTATGCTCAACCCATCCAGCTTGAGGAAAATTTGTGTAAACTCTTTTTGATTTGAGCTAACCTTTTCCCCTTTTTTATTAAAGATGATGGCACGGGAACTTGTTGTTCCTTGGTCGATGGCCATGATGTATTTTTCTTGTGACATGAACTGTCCTCCTAGTAAAAATCTTGAGGATGCTTCCTCTACAGTAACTAGTATATAAAAATAAAACGCTTTCTTTTTTATCAACTTTTTAAAATTTTTAAAAATTGAGGAGATTGTAGTGAAAATCACAAAGAAACCTGGATTTCTCCAAGTTTCTCAATGAAATATCATGTGACGAATTTGAGCCAAATCTTCCAAATCTAGGTCATTTTTAAATAATAGACAGGGAATTTGTTTGGTCTGATGGATAGGATTGTTGGTGATGATGAGGTCATAATTTCTGGAAACATCGTAAGATTCTATACTAATAAAACGGTTGTACTCAAATACCGTTTTTAAAAATGGCAACTCATCCTAGAAATAACGATGAAGCCATCTGTTAGAGTCCATTCCAATTTTGAGATGTTGTCCATCATTTTCTTCAATATATTCCATCAGCTGGAGCCATTCCCATAGAAGTTTTTATCTAATACTGTTCCTTGCTGAAAAGGAGAAGTTTGCAAAAAAATGACGCTTGCAACTTCTAGAAAATCGCGTTCACCTAATAAGTAAGAATGGCGAAGTTCTAATTCATATTTATATTGATCCTGTAAAAGATAGCCTTTAAAAAGAAAGGCTCGAGCACAGAGTTGACTGAGTTCGTAGGTCACTTGGTCTTCAATGTAGTCACCTAGCAAGTCCTGAGACTTCATATCTTGAATCAGTTGCGTAATCAGACTGGCAATTTCACCGCCAAAAGCCCAGTATATACTCCATGGTGTGTAAGGGTAAAATCCGATGGGAAAGCAGAAATGAAAAGAAAATCATCATTTCCCCATCTTCCTGACTCAGCGTAATGTGTTGTCCGGCAAAGAAATCATTTGTCCGGCGATGCAAGCGTTGGTGAAGATATTTTCAAAAATAGCCCTGCATTTTTCTGCTCAATGTTTTGGAATTGACAGGCATTGACTCTTAGGCGCTGTTGGGTAATATGCGCCCAAAAGGGCCAAGTCCAATCGCTGACCTTGAGAGAGTTGAGCTCCACAGAGTTCTTCTAAGACGGCAACTTCCTTCCTTCTTTCTGATTTTTGAAGTTCCTTTTCCCAATCTTGGCTGGACCAGACCTTGCGAAAGAGGCAGAAATAAAAATAGCGAATTTGATGCTCAGGCCCTTTCAAGCGACCATTTTGGATAGAAATATCAAACTCTGATAAAATCTGATTTAGACCGGATATGTGACGGCCGAGTGTTGCTTCACTGATCATGAGCTCTTGAGCTAATTGATGAGCTAAAAACTGCTGAGTGATAGAGCAAATAATTCAAGATCTGAAATTTAATAGCATTGCCCAAGAAGAGTCTGCGAATGTCCCGACCTTTGGTATCAGGTCCGACGGATAGACTGAGCGTTTCGTCTTGAAGATGAATTGTTAAGTTTACCTTTTCTTCAATAGCTTTATCGTTGATTAGGCTAATGTACTTGGTCAAAGTAGCCTTTGAGAATTCTGTTTCGGATATGACAGCCTTCAAATTAGATGTAGAATGCTGTTGTAAATAAGCAAGAACGATAAACTGGCCCGCTTCACTCTTTTTCCATCAAGTCTGCAAGATACATACGAAAACCCTTTCACTTCATTAGTCTTAGCTTAACACAAAAAGGAAAAAGAAAAACAATGTGCTTCATTTTTCTTATCGTTGCCCTGAGGGCAATAATGGAAGGCAGAAGTCTGTCATCCTGTCTATCTTAATTCGCTATTCAATTTCTTTTTGAACAAGCATAAGAGGAGTAATTTCTCTCACTTTTTGCTTTGAGTCTGATAGCTTTTTATGGTATAATTGTAGAAAAATAAGGATGAGGGAGCAGTTATGGATAATGTGATTGATTTGTCTATCCCAGTGGCAGAAGTGATTGAGAAGCAGCCTGAAGTTTTGGATGTTTTGGTTGAGTTAGGCTTTACACCTCTGGCCAATCCAGTCATGCGCAATACAGTCGGGCGCGTGGTTTCTATCAAAAAAGGAGCCAGTATGAATGGCATTGATCTTAATAAAATCAAGCAAACTCTGGAATTAAATGGCTATGAAGTGGTGGGGATTTAGACATGGCTACTGAACGCATTGAAGTCCTCAAGTCTATCTTGCTGGATTTACATAACGGAGCTTCTGCAGAGTCCGTTCAGGAGCTCTTCAACGAGCATTTTGCATGGTGTATCCGCTATTGAAATCAGCCTGATGGAGCATGAGCTAATGAACTCAGATACGGGAGTGACCTTCGAAGATGTCATGTCCCTCTGCAATGTCCATGCCAACCTTTTAAAGGTGCCATTCAGAATGTGGAGGTGGCTGATACCGACCATCCAGGCCATCCTGTGCAGATTTTCAAGCAGGAAAATTTAGCGTGCAGGGTCGCTCTTATGCGGGTTCGCAGGCTCCTATCCACCTATGAAAGCACAGAAGATGAAGAGCTTCTTCCTGAAATTCGCAAGGGACTCCAGCGCCAGCTGAGTTTGGTGGGGCAGTTTGATATCCACTATCAGCGCAAGGAAGAGCTCATGTTTCCCATCATGGAGAGCTACGGCCATGATTCATGCTCAAGGTCATGTGGGGGTAGATGATCAGATTCGAGACCTTTTCCAAGAGGCTAAGATTGCTGCAGAGAAGCTACCGGATACTTCGATTCAAGAAGTCAAGGACAAGTTTGAGACTTTTGCTGCTGAGTTTGAAGCTATGATTTTCAAGGAAGAGTCTATCCTTCTCATGATACTCCTCGAGTCCTTTACTCAGGATGACTGGCTCAAAATTGCTGAGGAGAGTGATGCTTATGGCTATGCCATCATCAAACCGACAGAGAAATGGATTCCTGCGCGGCACTCATTCTCGGAGGAGGAAGCTGGGGATGCTGCTGATGAAGGAAGCGAAGCGCCAGCCAGTAGAGAACAGACTAGTGATGGCAGATTTGAGCAGGTCATTGATACGCCGGATGGTCAGGTCACCATTTCCTTTAAGCCTAAGGAAAAGAAAGAGCAAGCCTTTAATCGGGACTCACAACAGCCTTTTGGTCATGGCTATCTGTCAGTGACGGAGGCCAATCTGATTTTGGACCATCTGCCCATGGAGATTACCTTTGTCAATAAGGACGATATTTTTCCAGTATTACAATGACAGTGTGCCGGCGGACGAGATGATTTTCAAGCGGACGCCGTCCCAGATAGGACGCAATGTCGAGCTCTGTCACCCGCCCAAGTTTTTGGACAAGGTGCGGCGGATTTTCAAGGCTCTGCGTGAGGGAGAGCGGGACAAGTTTGAGATGTGGTTCAAGTCTGAATCACGTGGCAAGTTTGTTCATGTGACCTATGCAGCGGTGCGGGATGAGGCTGGTGATTTTCAAGGGGTGTTGGAGTACGTTCAGGATATTCAGCCCTTCCGCGATATTGACAGTGATTTTTACCGGGATTTGGACTAGGTATTTGCAGTTAGAAAGTGAGAAAAATGAGTTACGAACAGGAATTTTTACAGGAGTTTGAAGCTTGGGTCAAGACCCAGGTCATGATTAACGAGATGGCCCTCAAGGAGAGCCAGGCGGTCTACGAGGCGGACCAGGACGAGCGGGCCAAGGAAGCGGCCATTCGCTATGAAAGTCGTCTTGATGCCTACCAGTTCCTTTTAGGGAAATTCGCCAACTATCAGGCGGGCAAAGCATTTCATGATCTGCCAGACGGACTTTTGGGTGAGAGAAATTATTGATTTTTAGCTGGAAAGGTGATAGAATAGGTTCATCAGAGGTGTTTTGAGTCAAGCATTTTACAGAAAGTGGCGATGCTGAGAAGTCCACAAATGTGTCAAAACTGGTTGCTGATGAGATGATAAATTGAAATAAAAGTGTCTTTTTGTTTCCTTTTAGGACTAGGCAAGGAGTTGTAGGTTATACTAGTTTATGCCAAAAGCGAGTTAACGACGTCATAAAAGGGAAAAAGAAGAGAAAAAGTTGCGGGCATCTGCCCGAAATTGGAGTGGTACCGCGGATAAACACATTCGTCCCTGTCATGTAGATGGCAGGGGCGATTTTTGTAGAAAGCGAGGCAGGAAGATGGAGCAGGTACGATTACCAGATCGACTAGAAACGGAACGGCTAGTGTTACGAGTCCGCACCGTGGCTGATGCTGAGGATATCTTTGACTATGCCAGTCGGCCAGAAGTCTCCTATCCAGCAGGCTTTCCGCCCGTCAAGACCTTGGAAGACGAGATTTATTATCTGGAGCATATCCTTCCTGAGCGTAATCAAAAGGAAAATCTCCCAGCGGGCTATGGGATTGTTGTCAAAGGGACTGATAAAATCGTTGGCTCTGTTGATTTCAACCATCGCCATGAAGATGATGTGCTGGAAATCGGCTATACTCTTGCACCCAGACTATTGGGGACGAGGCTATGTCCCAGAAGCGACGCGTGCCTTGATTGATCTAGGCTTTAAAGATTTAGGGTCTTCACAAGATTGAACTGACTTGCTTTGGCTACAATATTCAAAGTCAACGAGTTGCGGAAAAATTAGGCTTTACCCTTGAAGCTCGCATTCGAGACCGCAAAGATGCCCAAGGCAATCGCTGTGATGATTTGAGATATGGCCTGCTTAGGAGTGAGTGGGAGAGAAGAAATGAATCTGACTATTGAACAAATTGTCTCTATTATTAATGCAATTGGGTTAAAGCGCAATCGTTAGTGCAATAATTACATTCGTTCAAAATAATAAAAAGAACAATCTAGATTTTGTTACAAAAAGAACGGTCAGAATGGCGAAAAATTAAAAGAAATATTATCAGAATTAAGAGATGATACTAAAAAAGAGTCTGCCATAATCAGAGTTGAAATCAGAAATAAATCCATATGGGAAAAATATGAGCAATAAGAATATTAAACCATATTACATGAAAAGAAGGGCATATTTGGGATTTACTAGATGGTGGGGAAGAAGTTGATTTTGATAGGTTAGCATTCTATATTGAATTGCTATTAAAAATTTGATTGGGAACGTTCTAAAAAGAAGTAAGTTTTAATCCTATTAAGGTAATCAATCGAGTGCTAAATTTCCTATTGTTTTTTCATCTCTTTATTGTATTTATCTAGTATCTATTAATTTTTGTGTAATGAAACTAATACACTATATGCAATGAATCTTACAATAAGTATTGTTGCGTTTATTTTTAATTTTAGTCGTACCATTTATAACAGATGCTATTATTTCAAATCCACCTGAAGAGCAAAAAGCAACAAATTTGGTTATTTATTATATTTTATGCGTTACCGTATATTTGTATAACATGGAATCTAATCTATAAATTTAATTTAGGTATACCGTCTTACATTATTAGTGTTATATTAATTTTTGTGTATGAAAAATTATATTTATATCTACTTTATACTTATGAAGATACCTATGTTAGAGAAATAAAGAGATATTTAAGAATAAAAAGTAAAAAGGTTAATGAGCATCCTATTTTACTTTATAGATACAGAAAAATAGGAAACGAATTGTTAAAGAAAAATGGATAAGGAGAACACATGTCTAAAGAACTTTCACCTAAATACAATCCAGCCGAGGTTGAGGCTGGTCGTTACAAAAATGGCTTGATGCCGATGTTTTCAAGCCTTCAGGCGATCAAAAAGGCTAAGCCTTATTCAATCGTCATTCCACCACCAAACGTGACTGGTAAACTCCACCTTGGTCACGCTTGGGATACGACTCTGCAAGATATCATCATCCGTCAAAAACGTATGCAAGGTTTTGATACTCTTTGGCTTCCTGGTATGGACCACGCTGGGATTGCGACTCAGGCCAAGGTTGAGGAGCGCTTGCGTGGTGAGGGCGATTAGCCGTTATGACCTTGGTCGTGAGAAATTCCTAGATAAAAGGTCTGGGAATGGAAAGACGAATATGCGACGACCATCAAGGAACAATGGGGAAAGATGGGTCTCTCTGTAGACTACTCTCGTGAACGTTTTACCCTTGACGAAGGTTTGTCAAAAGCTGTTCGTAAGGTCTTTGTGGACCTTTTACAAAAAAAGGCTGGATCTACCGTGGTGAATTTATCATCAACTGGGACCCAGCGACTCGCACAGCCCTCTCTGATATTGAGGTAATCCACAAGGACGTCGAAGGTGCCTTCTACCACATGAACTATATGCTGGAAGACGGCTCACGCGCCCTTGAAGTTGCGACAACTCGTCCTGAGACCATGTTTGGGGACGTTGCCGTTGCGGTCAATCCAGAAGACCCACGCTACAAGGACTTGATTGGTAAAAATGTCATCCTTCCAATCGCTAATAAATTGATTCCAATCGTTGGAGATGAGCACGCTGATCCTGAGTTTGGTACTGGTGTCGTGAAAATCACGCCTGCCCATGATCCAAACGACTTCTTGGTCGGTCAACGCCACAACTTGCCACAAGTTAACGTCATGAACGATGACGGAACTATGAATGACTTGGCCTTTGAATTTGCAGGCATGGACCGTTTTGAAGCTCGTAAGGCAGTTGTTGCTAAGTTGGAAGAAATCGGTGCCCTTGTTAAAATCGAAAAACGAGTCCACAGTGTTGGTCACTCAGAGCGTACAGGTGTTGTGAGTTAGTAGGCTTGTCTACTCAATGGTTCGTCAAGATGGACCAATTGGCTAAGAACGCTATTGCAAACCAAGACACAGAGGACAAGGTTGACTTCTACCCACCTCGTTTCAACGATACCTTCCTCCAATGGATGGAAAATGTCCACGATTGGGTAATCTCTCGTCAGCTCTGGTGGGGTCACCAAATCCCTGCTTGGTACAATGCTGAAGGTGAAATGTATGTCGGCGAAGAAGCTCCAGAAGGTGACGGTTGGACTCAGGACGAAGACGTCTTGGATACGTGGTTCAGTTCTGCCCTTTGGCCATTCTCAACTATGGGCTGGCCGGATGTCGACTCAGAAGACTTCAAACGTTACTTCCCAACGTCAACCTTGGTAACAGGTTACGATATCATCTTCTTCTGGGTGTCACGTATGATCTTCCAATCTTTGGAATTCACTGGCCGTCAGCCATTCCAAAACGTCCTTATCCACGGTCTTATCCGTGACGAGCAAGGACGCAAGATGTCTAAATCTCTCGGTAACGGAATTGACCCAATGGATGTTATCGAGAAATACGGCGCCGATGCCCTTCGTTGGTTCCTTTTCAAATGGTTCTGCCCCAGGTCAAGATGTGCGATTCTCTTACGAGAAAATGGATGCTTCATGGAACTTCATTAACAAGATCTGGAATATCTCTCGCTACATCCTCATGAACAATGAAGGCTTGACCCTTGACCAAGCAACGGCAAATGTTGAAAAAGTTGCTAACAAGGAAGCTGGAAATGTCACAGACCGCTGGATTCTCCACAACCTCAATGAAACGATCGGCAAGGTCACTGAAAACTTTGATAAGTTTGAGTTTGGTGTAGCTGGCCACATCCTCTACAACTTTATCTGGGATGAGTTTGCGGACTGGTACGTTGAGTTGACCAAGGAAGTCCTTTATAGCGATAACGAAGAAGAGAAAGTCATCACACGTTCTGTTCTCCTTTACACTTTGGACAAGATCCTTCGTCTCCTTCACCCAATCATGCCATTCGTGACAGAGGAAATCTTTGGACAAATCTCAGAAGGCTCTATCGTTACAGCAGAATACCCAACTGTTAATCCAGCCTTTGAAGATCTTGCGGCTCACACTGGTGTCGAAAGTCTCAAAGACTTGATCCGTGCTGTTCGTAATGCGCGTGCGGAAGTAAACGTTGCTCCAAGCAAGCCAATCACAATCCTTGTCAAGACGAAGCGATAGAGATTTGGAAGCCTTCTTTAACAGCAATGTCAACTACATCAAACGCTTCACAAATCCAGAACACTTGGAAATCGCATCAAACATCCCCTGCACCTGAACTCGCAATGTCAAGTGTCATCACAGGAGCAGAAATCTACCTGCCACTGGCTGACCTCCTCAATGTCGAGAAGAAGAACTAGCTCGTCTCGATAAAGAACTCGCTAAATGGCAAAAAGAACTGGATATGGTTGGTAAGAAGCTCTCAACGAACGCTTCGTAGCCAATGCCAAACCAGAAGTCGTCCAAAAAGAACGCGACAAACAAGCCGACTACCAAGCGAAATACGACGCGACAGTCGCACGTATTGATGAGATGAAGAAGTTAACAAAAATTAATTTACCTATTAATATTTACGATAAACTAACCTTAATTGCGTTAAAAATAAATTTGATAATGATATCAGTTATTCCCTGATGCAGTTGTTTAATATATGGAGCATAATAAAATGGGCCTAGAAGAAGACATCCGTAAAGACATTGTTCTTATTAATAACAAAATTTCTCATTTTAATAATAAAGATGAAATTATTCGATATCTTAAAAAGAAATTTGATACTTTGACAAATTTTTGAAAAAGAACAACTCTGGGAAGATTTTTAAAAATGAGAATTTTATAAAAAGTCGAATTCCCGAAATTGCAATAAAAAGTGTTGTATAAAAACATGTTGAAGATTATCTTGAATCTAAAATGTTAAAACATAATTAAAGAGAAGTGTAATGAAAGTTCTTATAACTCATTATCTGAAGTCATGTCAGAATCGCTATTAGCTGAACTTGATTTCCCATTAGATAAAAAAGAAACAAAAATTTTGAAAAAACGCCTCTCGAAATCAATCATATCTCTATTCCCGTTAATACTATCTGATGGTTTTAGTACTAATCTTAGTTCTGTAGATACTAGGTACAATGACATCCAATGCAGGAGATTCTGCTCAATTTTTGTTTATTGCAAGGGCTATATTAGCAGGATTTGATAGTTCAAATGTTGATGTTAGAACTTCTAGATACGATGCAATTGTTGGATATAAGGGAAAAACATTTAGAGTTCAAGTAAAAGGGATTAGTGGTAATACAATTTATTTTAAAGATCGCGCAAGAGGTGGACAAGGAATCGATTATACTCATGAGAGAAACAAAGGCAGACGTATTACAAAAGAAGATTGTGATATCTATGCGACGAGTTAATAAGAAAAATGGCTTGGTATATCTAATTCCTATCAGAAGTTGTAGAGCAAAGTAAGGAAAAAGTTTCAACAAATGAAATGAAAAAAATATCTTGAATACTGGAGTATCTTTGATAAATATCTTGAATACTGGAGTATCTTTGATGAACTTGTAAATCAAAAATAAAAACAAAAATTAAGAGCACGTAAATGGAAAGCAAGAATTAGATAATTAGTAAAGGAGCTAACATGACAAATTCTGTAAGTTCGAACCGCTCTGAGAAGTACAACATTGCAGCTTTCTTCTCAGGTGTTGGGGGAATTGAGTTGGGATTTGAACAGACCAACGAGTTCAGAGTGGTGTATGCCAATGAATTTGATAAGTATGCACGTCAGACTTATCAGTTAAACCATCCAGATACCTTTTTGGATGGTCGTGATATTCACGATGTTCAGCCAGAGGACATTCCTGCTGAGCGCGTGGATGTAATTATGGGAGGTTTCCCTTGTCAGGCCTTTAGTATTGCGGGTTATCGCAAGGGCTTTGATGATGATCGTGGCGATCTTTTCTTCGAATTGCTTCGCATGATTGAGGGATGCAAACCTCGAGCTATTTTCATCGAAAACGTCAAAAACATGGTCGGTCATGACCATGGCAATACCTTCAAGGTCATTCGTGAAGCCTTGACTGAGAATAACTACTTCATCAAATGGAAGGTTCTCAACGGGAAAGACTATGGAAATATCCCACAAAACCGTGAGCGGATCTATATTGTTGGTTTTGATACCAAAGAGGCTTATGACTCGTTTGAATTCCCAGAGGAAATCAAGCTGACTACTATCCTTCAGGATGTGATTAACTTTGGCGATAAGTTAGACGAGGTTTACTACTACCGTGAAGGCAAGCAAAATTTCTACGATCAGTTAAAGTTTGAAGTCACCAGCCAAGACACAGTTTACCAGTGGCGTCGTCAGTATGTCCGTGAAAATAAAAACGGTGTTGTCCCTACCCTAACAGCAAATATGGGAACTGGTGGACATAACGTTCCATTGATTTTGACAGACAGTGGTGAGATTCGTAAGCTGACACCGAAAGAAACCTTTAACGTTCAAGGTTATCCAAAATCCTTTAAAATCCCTGAAGGAGTTTCTGATGGTCAGTTATACAAACAAGCTGGAAACAGTGTAGTTGTGCCCGTGATTAAACGCATAGCGGAGAATGTTGCCAAGGCTTTAAACGAAAGCCAAGGACAATCTCAGCTTGACCGCTCAGGAAAACTCGCCATCATCTATACCAAGATGAATGGTCAATTCGAAGGGCAATCCTTTGTCAAGGAATTTGTAGAAAGCTATGACCAGGCTCTTGAAAAAATCAAGTCTTATGATGATGGTCTAGCCCTTCTGTCAGATGAAGAGTATTTGAGATTGGTTAAAAAACAAGGCAATCTTGAATTTTACAGTATCAATTAACGAATATACTAGAAGATTAGTGAAAATCTAATCTTCTTTTTGATATACTGAAAGTAGAAAAGAGGGTGCTTATGTGGGAACATCTAAAGTCTGAACAAAAAGAAAAATACAAAACCTTAATTACCAACTTCGCTAGCTTGAGCCAAGCTTTCTCTCAAAAGGCAGAGTCCGAAGACGATGGACAAACAGAGAATTATGTAGCTCCAATCGTTAATTCCAAATTTCAGGAGACTGTTTTCCAGAAGGCCTTTAATGCCGTAGGGGAAGATATCGCCAATACTTCCTATGATGTCTCTATCGTTGTAGATGAAAATCATAAATACCTAGTGGGGATCAAATCTTTTGGAATTAAATCAGGGGACCAAAAATCGCTCAGTTTAAGAAAAGACTCTCAATCTTGGACGGACTTGCTGAGTGATATCAAGTCTCATGCGGACATTTCAGCAGATAAAGAAACAGCGGACAGGGAAAACTACCAACGCTATGAAGAGTTAGCACGAAAGATTGCGACGTTGAGAAATCAGAGAATCGAATCCTCTAAAAGCGCTAATCAAGGGTTTTAACTCGGATTCGGTCAATGTTGAAGCTGTTTACCATGTCTTAATGCCAACACCAAAGGGAGAGAATCCTAAGATTTTTGTTGGTGAGACGACTTATTTACCAGTTGATATTGATAATCTGGTCATTAAAGGCTCAACCACGAAAAAAACACTCCAACCAATTTCCGTTTTACGGATGGGCAACACCACTACAAGTACACAGCAGACTGGACAGCCAGCTCCACATGACTTTTAATAATAAAAACATTGTTGTAGACACTTGGGATGTCCATTACATTGAAGATCCTTTTTCTCTCTTTGAAAATCTTCATTTACTGACAGCTGAAAAGGAACAATCCGATATCTTAGAAACAGTGTCTTGGGTTATCACGGACAAATATGGAAATGTGGAAGAAAACTCTGGTTTTAATGCCTTTAACGGTGGTTCAAAATTAGCCATAAAAGATCGTCTGCCACAGATTTTAAAGATTCAGGATAAATTTAAGGACAATCTGGCTCCAGAGGAACTGGCTTTTGTAACCTTCTCTTTAGAGGAAATCCTCTTGAAGAAATGGACCAGCAAGGAAGAAAAAGTCCACATGAAATCCATTCGTGAAGGCTTGATTAACTTTGTACACGAGACAGGGAATGAAAAACTCATTAAAGAAATTGAACAGCTGGTTTATCGGCCAGTTAGTGAAGTTTACATTCCTCTGCCTGACTCGAAAAACTTTCACGACGAAAGACCAGATTTCTTTGGGCCAGGATTTGGAAGATTTGAACCTGGTACTAAAAAACTAGCTCTGCCCAAAGAAGAAAGAACCTTTAAGCTACGCTTTTTATCTTCTGGTGATGTTATCAATGCCTATATAAATCAAGAAGCTGGTAAGGCAATTCAGTCGATTGATAAGCAAGAAATTCTTGGAAATTGGATTTTGCGTGGCGTTTTCCAGTTGAAGGAACGGGAGCTATTGACGGGAAAACGGCTCAATGAACTGGAAATCAATGGTATTCGTTTGACTAAGTTTAAAAATGGGGAAATCGAGATTGAATTCATCTGGATTGATACCGAAAACCCACCTAGCGATGCCATCGGTTGGGTAAGTAAAAGGAATCTTTAGTTTTTAATGATTCTAATACCAGTCTCCTTCCCCAGCCCAGATTATAAGAAAAATGAAATTGCTGATGGGAAATCAATTTAATTGAGCTTTTAGCTTTCATTTTTGTCTATAAGGGTGAAGGTAGAGTGCTATTTCACCCAAAAATTCTACACATCCAAAATAATCTTCAAAGGATGTTTAATTATACTTGGCTTTTACTAAGATTTTTACGAATTATAAGATAGATCTATCCAACTTGTTTTTATTCTAGCGCGTAGTAAAATGTAACTACATAAGAAAACCAATTTTAAAAGGAGTTATTTCATGGTTGTACCAACTTCAGTCCGTTTATCAGATGAGTTAAATGAAAAACTGACTTTATGGACGAGTTCCCACAATATCTCTAAGTCGGAGTTTATTGCTCAGGTTTTGGCAGAAAAGTTAGAGGATCTTTATGATATCCAAGAAGCTGATCTGGTGATGCAGGAGTGGCTTGATAATGGCCAAGAGACTTATTCTCATGATGAGATGATGAAGCGCTATGGCTAGATATTAGGTTCGTTATGCCTCAACTTTTTCAAAGCTATGGATAAATTGGATAGAGGGACACAGAAGGTCATCGCCAAGTGGATTGATAAACATCTGGTAAATGTCGACTTTCCTAGGGCGCCAGGGAAATATTTGTCAGGCAACCTTTCGGGTTATGTGCGCTTTCGTGTGGGATCTTATCGGATTATTGCTAAGGTTGATGATGAAGATTTCGTGATTCTGAATATTCAGGTAGCGAAATGTTCGGAAGTCTATAACTTTAAAGGAGAAGATTAAAACTTAATTTTAGTAAGGCAAGATTATTTATATCATGCTGATTAGTCTCATGATAATAAGCTCCCAAACTAAGTTTGGGAGCTTATTGATTTATATCTTCTGTTTGGCCTTGATAGTGGTAAATGCAGAGTCGGTTTGCTTGGTCTGGACGACTGACGGTAAAGTGGAAGTAATGATCCTTTTTGTCCAAGCTTTTGGTCTTGGAAAGTTTGAAATGAGTGACCTGGCGGCTGGCCATGTGGAGTAGGATGTCATCTTCCATGACCATCAGAGGCTGGGGAAGATTGGAAAATTGATAAAAATCCTCTTGAAATTGATAGTAGTTCTGGGAAAAATAGTCGAATTGAAGTTCCTCATGTACATTCTGAGTGGTCATCTACGCCTCCTGAAGCATGTATCGAAAGAATCTGATGGATAGCAAGGCCTTTGTAATGGTCACCTTCCTGCAGGAGGACTTGCTTGCAGTCCAGATGAAAGACGGTAGCAGTAATGTCGGTCAGCCTTTTCCTGATTAAGAAAGGTGATTCGGATGGGAACTTGCTGGCTGTAGGCTTGACTGAGCAAGTGGAATTTTTCCTGTCTATCAAGTTGGGGCAATTGGCTCATATCTAGTTCTTTTTTGGCCAAAGCAGTGCTGTGTTCAGAGAGGAAAAAGCCAGCCCACTTAGCCATGCCTCGATCCTGAAAGTCACGAGCCGACTGATAGGGGAGATAGGAGCGGTCGGTCATGATAAGCCCTCCAGCCCTCCAGCCGAATGGCCACCTGTTAGCTTGCTTCGAGCGATGGCACGGGAGGAGTCCAGCAAGGCCGATCCCTTAAGCAAAGAGGCAAAGCCGAAGCGATCTCTGATGCGGTCAATCGTCAGCTGGAGCTCCTCTTCTTTTTGAATTTGCAGAGGATCGTCAAAGAGAGAAATCAGACCATAACCTTGATCGACAAAGTCACTGTAAAAAACGCCAATCTGTCGGATAGCCCCGCCCTGATATTTGGAACGAAAAAGCTGAACCACGATTTGAGCCAGTCGATCGCTGTTATTGGTGGGCTCAATTTTTTTCTGTGTATGAATGGAAGGCAGGAGCTCCTGCTTGGAATAACGGGCATAGATGGAGACACGCTGGCATTTCTTACCAGAGCGTCTGAGACGAATGGCGACCTGCTCAGCCATTTCTCGGAAAACGAGCTCAATCTCTGCCTGCTGTCTATAATCTCGGGGGAGAATTTGCGAATTCCCTAGACCATGTGACTTGACCTGATAAGGCTTGTGAACATTGCTTTCATCAATGCCGTGAGCGTGAAACCAAAGCTGCAGGCCCATGACTCCCATTTCTTTTTTGAGAATATCGGGGTTAAAGTGAGCCAAATCATAAATGGAGTGGATTCCCAGTTTCTTAAGACGGGTGGCCGTTCGGTGACCGATGCCCCAAAAATCAGTCATTGTCGGAATAGTCCAGACCTTACTTGGCACATCCTCGTAGGACCAGTTGACCCGCATCTGTTTTGTGTGCTTGGCTTCAATGTCCAAGGCTAGCTTGGCGAGAAGAGGATTGGCGTTGCTCAGGCCGATAGAGGCATAAATCCCAGTCTTCTTCCAGATAGCCTGTTGAATGCGGGCAGCCAGCAGGTCCAGTTTGGTCCTGCGGTCCAGCGTCTGATCGGGAATGAAGTAGTTGATAGAGCTTGTCAAATCTAGGAAGCCTTCATCAATTGAGTAGGGGAAAATATCATCGGGAGCTGCGAAATCCTGGAAAATTTTTTGAATTTCCATGTTTTTCTGGATGTAGTAGTTCATCCGAGGTGGGACCAATAAGGTCTTTTGAGCAGCATCTTCAATAAAGCGCACATAATCTGCTGTAATAGGTAGTCCCTGCTTGTGGGCAGCAGCATAGTTGAACTTGCGGGTGTGGACATCAAAAGGAAGATTATAGCTTCGGCTGACATTCTGGCTGCCGAAATTCTTTTTAAAGAGAGGGGTGGCAGCTAGTATCAGTCCAGCAGAATTTTCAATTCGGCTCATGACACAGAGCGAGGTTTTTAAAGGGTCAAGACCGAGGGCAATGCATTCGCAAGAGGCATAAAAACTTTTCATATCCACAAAAGCGATGTCTGAACGAGGCTCGCGTGAATAATCAAATAGGACCATAGCTTATACCTCAATCGGCAGAAAATGTCCGACTACGATACCAACAATGCTAGGTTGGTCTTCATAAGGAGCAAAGAGATCCTCGTAGTCAGGATTGATAGATTCTAAGCGTAGGCCTTCAGCTTCACGGTAGACTTTTTTAATATATGTCTTGCCATTCCACATAAGAGCATAGACTGCCCCATCGTAGTCAAACCCTGTCTGTTTCATAAGTGCAACAGATCCATTGGGATACTTGGGCTCCATAGAATCTCCAGAGACCCAGGATGCAAAGTCGTGCTGGATATCTTGATCGAAGTAGACCGTTTCGTAGTCTGTTTCATTGTCATAATAACTGTGACCGCGACCTGCAGCCAGCTCAACAGATAGAACCTTATAGGCTGTAAGGGAGCTAACCTTGCGCTGTCTCTCTAGGAGCCGACTAGCGAGCTTGTCTACTTCTTTTTTATGTGGTGCGGTTAGTAAAGGGTAGGTGTAGAGCGCGCTGGTCTCATCCACAAAGTAGTTCTCCTGGACCTTGAGACAGGTGGCCAACCTCCTGAGATTTTTTGCGTGGGGTTCTGCTAGACCATTTTCCCAAGCAGAGTAAGTCTTTCGAGAGATGCCCAGCTCTTGGTAAATGGAAGCCTGTGCCAGATTAAGCTCCAGCCGGCGTTTTTTTAATTTTTCATGCGAAAACATATCACACCTCCTATGTAACGTTTTAAAGGTTACATATAGTATAGCAGATGAAATCGAGAAAAGCAAGTTCTTTATTGAGTATTGTTATTTCTAGCAAGAGTGTGGTAAACTGTAGGGAGGAATATAACCTGGAGGTAGAGAGATGTTTCCTATGATAGCAAAAACGATCATGACAGAAGAAGCTTACCGCCGTTTCGCTTGGACCAATTTTTGGTATAAAAAGAATGGCATCTTCTCGCTGATTCTCCCTGAGATAGTGGTGCTGATATGCGGTGCAATCTGTTTTTTCATCGGGGAACCTTTGCCAGGCGCAGCTTTTCTTGTTACTGTGGCTGTCCTTCCTTTTCTTTACTATCTGTCCATGAATCGACATATTAAAAAGTTTTATAGAGGCAACCCCCTCTGGCATGATATAGAGCAGGAGTTTAGCTTCTATGAGACAGACTTTCGTGTCGTTAATCGGAATAACAATGCCAGATTTGACTACCAAGATATTGTGGCGATTATAGACAAGCCAGAAACTTTTTATATCATGGTTGGTCGGTCAATGGGACTGATCTTGGATAAGGCAGACTGTCAGCCTGAATTAATTGATTTTTTATTGAAATTAAAAGAAAACAGAAGTCTCTAATTTTGGGGGACTTCTGTTTTTTATCTGTCAAGTTTTCAAAAAATTGGCCTCCTGTGCGATGTGTGTTATAATGTTTTTTATGAGAGTTGTTGCAGGTAAATACGGGGGCAGGCCCCTCAAGACTTTGGACGGCAAGACGACCAGGCCTACGACCGATAAGGTCAAGGGGGCAATTTTTAATATGATTGGTCCCTATTTTGACGGCGGTCGGGTGCTAGATCTTTATGCTGGGAGCGGGAGTTTGGCCATTGAGGCTATTTCGCGAGGTATGGAGGAAGCTGTCTTAGTCGAAAGGGATCGCAGAGCTCAGGCTATTATTTCAGAGAATATTCAGATGACAAAGGAGCCGGAACGTTTTGACTTGCTCAAGATGGAGTCTGGCCGAGCCTTGGAAATATTGACGGGAGCTTTTGACTTGGTTCTCTTAGATCCGCCTTATGCCAAGGAGCAGATTGTGGAGGACCTTGAGAAGCTAGAGGAGCGCCAGCTCTTGGGTCAAGATGTCCTGGTAGTCTGTGAGACAGACAAGGAAGTTGAATTGCCAGAAGAAATTGCAGGGCTAGGCATTTGGAAGCAGAAGATATATGGAATTTCAAAGGTGACGGTGTATGTCAGATAAGATAGGATTATTCACAGGGTCTTTTGACCCGATGACCAAGGGTCATGTGGACCTGATTGAGCGGGCCAGCAGGCTTTTTGATAAGCTCTATGTAGGGATTTTCTATAACCGAGAAAAGTCTGGTTTTTTCACAATTGAGGCCAGAGAACGCATGGTCAAAGAAGCTCTGCAGCATTTGGATAATGTTGAGGTCATCACTTCTCAGAATGAGCTAGCAGTGACAGTGGCCAGAAGACTGGGAGCTCAGGCCTTTGTGCGCGGTCTCCGTAACAGTCAAGACCTAGACTATGAAGCCAATATGAACTTTTTCAATCATGAACTAGCAGGAGAGCTGGAGACGATTTTCTTGCTCAGCAAGCCGGCCTATCAGCATATCAGTTCATCACGTATTCGTGAGCTGATTGCTTTTCAGCAGGATATCGCGGCCTATGTGCCTCAAAGTGTAATCAAAGAATTAGAAAGAATCAACAATGAAAAGAATTAAGAAGTTTATATTGCCGACGGTCATTGGCGTCACTATTGCCTTTTTTATAGCAGCTCTTTACGTTCGTCTGCCTTATTATATAGAAGTTCCTGGTGGTGCCGAGGATGTTCGGCAGGTCTTGCTGGTTGATAAAAAGGCTGATAAGGAAGCGGGTTCCTATAACTTTGTGACAGTCGGAGTAGAGCAGGCAACCTTTGCTCATCTGGTCTATGCTTGGCTGACCCCTTTTACAGATATTTATTCCGCCAAGGATATGACAGGGGGATCCACGGATGAGGAGTTCAATCGGATCAACCAGTTTTACATGGAAACATCACAAAATATGGCTAAATATCAAGGGTTGACGACAGCTGGTAAAGAGATCAAAATGGACTATCTGGGAGTTTATGTCCTACAGGTGGCTGATAACTCAACCTTCAAGGGAGTTCTCAATATTGCTGATACGGTAACTGGTGTCAATGATAAGACATTTGAAAGCTCTGAGGAACTGGTCAAGTATGTCAACTCGCAGAAGCTTGGGGATAAAATCAAGGTGACTTTCCAAGAAGATGGTCAGGAGAAATCGGCAACCGGTAAGATTATCAAGTTGGAGAACGGTAAGAACGGGATTGGGATTAGTCTGATAGACCGGACGGAAGTCAGCAGTAATATTCCGATTACATTTTCAACTGAGGGTATCGGCGGTCCCAGTGCTGGTCTCATGTTCAGCCTCGCCATTTATACCCAGTTGGCTGATCCGACTCTTCGTGATGGCCGCGATATTGCAGGGACCGGCAGCATCAGCCGTGAAGGCGAAGTTGGCGAAATCGGCGGAATCGATAAGAAAGTCGTTTCAGCAGCCCAAAGCGGAGCAGACATCTTCTTTGCACCGAACAATGAACTGACAGAGGAAGAGAAAAAGCTTTCTCCTAATGGGAAAAACAACTACCAAACGGCTCTGGAGACAGCCAAGAAGATTAAAACGGATATGAAAATTGTTCCAGTTAAAACGCTGCAGGACGCCATTGACTATCTGAAAAAGAACAAGTAAGATCTTAGCTTTTGCTAAGATTTTTCTTGTGAGACAGACAAAATCAGCTGGCCTTTTCTACTTTAAATCGTCTGACTTTTTTCAGAAAGGTATTTTTGATGAAAAGTCCGCGAAATACTGGCTGATTTATGATAAAATAAGGTGTTGTAGATAAACTATCCAAGATTGTTAAAGGAAGAGTATGCGTAAAGATATTTCACCTGAATTGTATAATTATAATAAATTCCCAGGACCGGAGTTTAAACAGATTGACAGCAAGATTCTTGCAGAAAAATTCGAGTTTGAATTGATTGAGAACTATAAGGAAGGCTTTGACTTGACGGCCTTTCATCAGCGCTTTTCAGAAATTCTCACCAAGTTTGACTATATTGTCGGTGACTGGGGCAACGAGCAGCTGCGCCTGCGCGGTTTTTACAAGGATGAGCGGGCTAATGAAAGCGATGAGAAGATTAGCCGCTTAGAAGACTATTTGCTGGAGTACTGCAGCTATGGCTGTGCTTATTTTGTCTTGGAAAATCCAAATCCCCAGCGCGCTTCCTTTGATAAGAAATCGCATGGCAAGAAAGAATCAGAGGGTCGGTCAAAACGTTCTCGCAACAGCCGTTCAGGCGGCAACCGCAATCGCAGAAGCGAGCGAGACCGAGACAGTCGTTCTAAAAGGGACAATAAGCGCTCTCGCAACAATTCCCAGCAAGATAGGCAGAAAAAGCCAAGAGACAGCAATCGCCATTTTGTAATTCGTCAGAATAAAGGAGAAAAATGAAACCATCTATTTATAGCTTAACGCGTCAGGAAATGATTGAATGGGCGGAAGCTCAGGGAGAAAAGAAATTCCGTGCTGCCCAGATTTGGGAGTGGCTCTATCGCAAGCGGGTCCAGTCTTTTGAGGAGATGACCAATCTATCTAAAGATTTGATTGCCAAGCTAAATGATCAGTTTGTCGTCAATCCGCTTAAACAGCGCATTGTTCAAGAGTCTGCTGACGGTACGGTCAAGTACCTCTTTGAGCTGCCGGATGGTATGCTGATTGAGACGGTGCTCATGCGCCAGCACTATGGACTTTCTGTCTGTGTGACCACCCAAGTTGGCTGCAATATCGGCTGTACCTTCTGTGCCTCCGGCTTGATTAAAAAGCAACGCGACCTCAATAACGGTGAGATTGTAGCTCAGATTATGCTGGTTCAGAAGTATTTTGACGAGCGTGGTCAGGATGAGCGGGTCAGCCATATCGTGGTTATGGGAATCGGCGAGCCTTTTGACAACTATGACAACGTGCTCAAGTTTGTCCGGACGGTCAATGATGACAAAGGTTTGGCTATCGGTGCCCGCCATATCACGGTTTCGACCTCAGGGTCTGGCTCATAAGATTCGTGACTTTGCCAATGAAGGTGTGCAGGTCAATCTAGCTGTATCCCTTCATGCCCCGAATAATGATCTGCGGACCAGCATCATGCGGATTAACCGGTCCTTCCCTATCGAAAAGCTTTTTGCAGCTATTGAATACTATATCGAGACGACCAACCGCCGAGTGACCTTTGAGTACATCATGCTCAATGAAGTCAATGACGGTGTAGAGCAGGCTAAGGAACTGGCTGAGCTGCTCAAGAACATTAAGAAGCTGTCTTATGTCAATCTCATTCCTTACAACCCCGTTAGCGAGCACGACCAATACAGCCGCAGTCCCAAAGAGCGTGTGATGGCCTTCTATGATACCCTCAAGAAAAACGGAGTCAACTGCGTGGTTCGTCAGGAACATGGTACAGATATTGATGCAGCCTGCGGTCAGTTGCGTTCCAATACTATGAAGCGAGATCGTGAGAAAGCATTGGTAGAAAATGTTCAGCCTTAAGAACTATCTGACTTCAGACGGTGAGCTGACAGCTCGAGGGACGGAAATTGCTGAGTAGGAGGAAGCTGGCTCTATTTCTTGATGCTTTGCATTCTGTGCTTTATTCCTCAGGTGCCAGAGCCAGGAATGGAAACGCCGGGAATCCAGTATTTTGGCCGAATAGTGGTTTTGTTAATCCCTTTTAATTCCTTTGTAATATTGGCGAGATTACTTCTTGGATCCAGCTGGTCAAGGTCTTTATCCAAAATCTAGCCAATATCTTTCTGCTATCGCCTTTAATCTTTCAATTGCTTTGGCTCTTTCCAAAATTGCGGAAGACCAAGAAGGTTGTATGGCTGAGCTTTGGGCTGAGCCTGTCTATCGAAGTGACTCAGATTCTGCTGGATCTTCTTATCAACGCCAATCGGGTTTTTGAGATTGATGATCTCTGGACCAATACTTTGGGTGGTTATCTGGCTTGGCGGGCATTTTCAGCTTGGTCAAAAAATCTGGAAAAATCGTCAAGACGACGTTTTCAAGGCAGATTAGTGAAGAAAACGTTCGGATTTAGAAGAAAAAAGGAAATTTTTTCTTGACAAGAAAAAAGGAAAGGCCTATAATAAAATAAATCATCAGAAAAGTAATAATTTTTTCTACTTTCAGGGAGCCTGTGGTTGGTGGAAACAGGCAGTGGAAGATTGTGAAGTGGGCTGATGCAAAAAATGAATTTGAAGCAATAAAAATTCGGTGAGCACACCTTACAGTGCAGCTTGTTGTTAGACAAGACAGAGATATGGAGGCAGTCTATACTTTTCTCCATAATTGAGGTGGCACCGCGATTTTACGCCCTCACACAGATTTTTTTCTGTGTGTGGGCTTTTATTTTGTTTGAAAATAAAGAAATGAGGAAATCAAGATGACAGAAACTAAAGGATATTTTGGACAATTCGGCGGCTCCTTTGTACCGGAGCCTATCCAAGCCTTGCTGGATGAATTGGAAGCTACTTTTGAGAAGTATAAGGATGATCCAGAATTTTTGAATGAATACCGGCATTATTTGGAGGATTATTCAGGCCGGGAAACTCCGCTCTACTTTGCAGAAAGCCTGACCCAGCACCTGGGCGGAGCGAAGATTTATCTGAAGCGGGAAGATCTCAATCATCTGGGCTCTCACAAGCTCAATAATGTTTTGGGGCAGATTCTTCTGGCTAAGCGCATGGGCAAGACCCGGGTCATTGCTGAAACTGGAGCTGGTCAGCATGGTGTGGCAACTGCGGCAGCTGCAGCTAAGTTTGGTATGAAGTGCGATGTTTACATGGGTGCAGAGGATGTAGAGCGCCAGCGCCTCAATGTCTTTCGCATGGAAATGATGGGTGCGACTGTTCATGCAGTGGAAACAGGCACCAAAACCCTTAAGGATGCTGTGGATGCAGCCTTTGGAGCTTGGATGAGCGATTTGGAAGCCTTCTATGTTTTGGGTTCGGCTGTCGGACCTCACCCCTATCCGACGATTGTCCATGAGTTCCAAAAGGTGATCAGTGAAGAATCTCGTCGGCAGATTTTGGATAAGGAAGGCCGCTTGCCAGACTATGTCATTGCCTGTGTAGGCGGTGGTTCCAATGCTATCGGTGCTTTCTCTCAGTATGTGGCGGATGAAGAAGTCAAGTTGGTTGGTGTTGAAGCGGCTGGACGGGGTCTTGACACAGACCAGCATGCGGCGACCATGACCAAGGGAAGTGTCGGAGTAGTGGATGGTATGAAGACTTACGCTGTCTTTGCTGAAGATGGTCAGGTGGCGCCGGTTTACTCTATTTCAGCAGGCTTGGACTATCCTGGAGTTGGTCCCGAACATGCTTTCTTTAAAGATTCTGGTCGAGTAGAATACGTAGCAGCGACAGATGATGAAGCTGTGGACGCTTTGCTTCTCTTGACACAAAAGGAAGGTATTTTGCCGGCAATCGAAAGTTCTCATGCTATTGCTGAAGCCATCAAGCGGGCTCCGCAATTGTCATCCGACCAAATCATCATTATCAGTGTATCTGGTCGTGGAGACAAGGATGTGGCAGCCATTGCCGACTATCTAGAAAAACGAAAATAAACTCCCCAGCAGAAGAGTAGTAACATCCCTCCTTTCAGAGAGTCTGTGGTTGCTGTAAACAGGCAGGAGAAGTTATGAAATGGACTGCTGGAGACAATATTTTGTCCTTTAGTTGATCTTTTATTACTTTGTTAGCTTATTTTGCTATGACTCGGTGTGCTGCCTTCTACTAAAAGGGATCTAAATGACTGTAAATAGGTAAATGAGATGTGGAGCCTAAAAACTCCATAACTGAGGTGGCACCGCGATAACACGCCCTCACAGGATGAACTGTGTGGGCGTTTTTCTGTAGTTCTGGGGCAAGTTATGACAGTGGACAGGTGCTATCTGTTCTTGTGAATACAGTCATGGCTAGCAGATCGCTCCTCCTTAAACGCTTCCAATTAAATAGAAAGAAACATTATGCAAAAGATTTTACCAGCTGATATTTTATCGCCGATTCTGGCTTACATGCGGATTCAGGGCGACCACAAGGTGATTTTGGAAAGTATTCCGAGAGATAGCGAGACGGCTCGCTTTTCTATCCTAGCCTATAATCCAGTCTTTGAAATCCGCTATGAAAATGGCCTGTTAACAAAGAACGGGCAAGTAATTGAGGCAGATCCATTGGACTATCTGCATGAGTTAGCCGTAAAAAAAGATCATCATTCAGACCTGCCTTTTGGAGGCGGAGCCATTGGTTTTGTCGGCTATGATATGATTTCCCTCTATGAAGAAATTGGCCAGATTCCAGCTGATGTGATTGGGACGCCGGATATGCACTTTTTCGTCTATGAGAGTTACATGGTTTTTGACCATAAAAAAGACAAGGTCTATATCCTTGAGGAGGCACTCTACAGTGATAGAAGCGAAGCTGATTTGGCTGCTAGTCTGGAGCGTATCATGGCAGAGTTGGCGCAGCCTGCGGCAGATGAATTTCACCGCTGGAACTGTCCAGTTTGAACTTTCAGAGTCATATCGAGCAGACAGCTTTTGAAAAAATGGTGGAAGAAGCGCGCAGCTTGATTCGGCAGGGAGACATGTTCCAATGTGTGCTCAGTCAGCGTTTTTCAGCAGAGTATTCTGGTAGGCCACTGGATTACTATCGCAATCTGCGCGTGACCAATCCTTCCAACTATCTCTACTTTTATGACTTCGGGGATTATCAGATTATCGGAGCTAGCCCAGAAAGTTTGGTCTCTGTCAAGCAGGGTCAGGTTACGACCAATCCTATTGCTGGGACCAGACCGCGCGGGCAGGATGAAAGAGAAGATAAAGCCTTGGCAGAGGAGTTGCTGGCTGACGAGAAGGAAGTGGCGGAGCACCGTATGTTAGTTGATTTGGGGCGTAATGATATCGGTAAAATTGCTCAGAATAACAGCGTGGAAGTCACTAAATACATGGAAGTAGAGTATTTCCGCTATGTCATGCACCTGACCAGTGTGGTCCGTGGTCAGCTTCTGCCTCAACTGACAGCTATGGATGCGCTCAAGTCGACCTTGCCAGCCGGCACCGTCTCGGGTGCACCTAAGATTCGAGCTATGAACCGCATTTATGAGCTGGAGCAGGAAAAACGTGGCGTTTATGCGGGGGCTATTGGCTATCTGTCTGCGACAGGGGATATGGATTTTGCCATTGCTATTCGGACCATGGTTTTGAAAAATGGCAGAGCTTACGTTCAAGCTGGAGCGGGTATTGTTTATGATTCGATCCCTACTAATGAATACCAAGAAACCATCAACAAGGCCAAATCAATGACCAAGATAGGAGAAATGCAATGATTTTACTAATTGATAATTATGATTCTTTTACTTACAATCTAGCCCAGTATATTGGCAATTTCGCAGAAGTTAGGGTCTTGCGAAATGATGATGCAGACCTTTATCAAGCGGCAGAAGAAGCGGATGCTTTGGTGCTGTCTCCAGGTCCAGGCTGGCCAGCAGATGCAGGACAGATGGAAGATCTTATTCGCGATTTTGCTGGTAAGAAGCCGATTTTGGGGATTTGCTTAGGGCACCAAGCCATTGCAGAAGTATTTGGCGGAAAGTTAGGCTTGGCTCCCAAAGTCATGCACGGCAAGCAAAGTATTCTGCGCTTTGAGGGGAAATCTCCTATCTATGAAGGGATAGAGGATGGGCAGCCGGTCATGCGCTATCATTCGATTTTGATTGAAGAGATGCCAGAGGACTTTGAAGTGACAGCTCGAGGCGGTTGATGATAACTCGATCATGGCTATCCAGCACAAGAGCCTGCCCATTTATGGTTTTCAGTATCATCCAGAAAGTATTGGCACGCCGGACGGCTTGTCGTCTATCAAGAATTTCATCGATTTAGTAAAATAAAGGAGGATGTATGAAAGAGATTATTGCAAAACTAGCTGATTTTAAGGATTTAAGCAGCGCTGAGATGACAGATGTGATTGAGCGTATTGTCACTGGACGGGTGACAGAGTCTCAAATTGTAGCTTTCTTGCTGGGGCTTAAGATGAAGGGGGAGACGATTGAGGAACGAACTGCTTTGGCTCAGGTAATGCGAGGCCATGCTAAGCAGATTCCAACCACTATTCGCACTGCAATGGACAATTGCGGTACCGGTGGAGACAAGTCTTTCAGCTTCAATATTTCGACTACGGCAGCTTTTGTACTGGCAGGTGGCGGGATTAAGATGGCCAAGCACGGCAATCGCTCCATTTCTTCTAAGTCAGGCTCAGCTGATGTGTTAGAAGCTCTGGGTATCAATCTAGACTTGGACGCTGCTAGCTTGGGCAAGGTTTTTGAGCAGACAGGTATCGTCTTTCTCTTTGCAAAGAATATGCACCCAGCCATGAAATACATCATGCCAGCCCGTCTTAGCCTTGGCATTCCCACTATCATGAATCTAACTGGTCCGCTCATCCATCCCATGAGTCTAGAAACTCAGCTTTTGGGGACTAGCCGACCAGATATGCTAGAGAGCACGGCAGAGGTCTTGAAAAATATGGGCCGTAAGCGTGCAGTAGTCGTGTCGGGACCGGATGGTCTTGACGAGGCGGGTCTTCATGGTCGTACCCAGTATGCTCTGCTCTCAGATGGACAAATCAGCCTGCACAGCTTTCTGCCGTCAGATATTGGCATGGAAGAGATAGCTCTTGAAGCGATTCGTGGGGGCAATGCCAAGGAAAATGCAGAAATTCTGCTATCTGTCCTGCAAAATCAAGCCAGTCCCTATCTGGAAACGACAGTTCTGAATGCTGGATTGGGCTTCTACGCTAATGGAAAATCAGATAGCATAGAAGAAGGAATAGCTTTGGCCCGCCAAGTGATCGCTAGTGGCGCAGCCTATGAAAAACTCAAGCAACTACAGGAGTATCAAAAATGAGCAAAGAATTTCTCCCAACCATTCTTAAGCAAAAAGAGCAGGAAGTGGCGGCCATGTCTTATGAAGAGCTGCAACCCCTGCGCTCGACCTATTCCCTCTATGAGTATCTCAAAAGCCATCCTCAAGAGCTGCAGCTGATTGCTGAGGTTAAAAAAGCCAGTCCAAGTCTGGGAGATATTAATCTCGGTGTGGATATTGTGGAGCAGGCTCGCACCTATGAACGATGTGGTGCAGCCATGATTTCGGTCCTGACAGATGAGATTTTTTTCAAAGGACATCTGGATTACCTGAGAGAGATTTCCAGTCAAGTGACGATTCCGACCCTCAATAAGGACTTTATCATTGATAAAAAACAGATTGTTCGCGCCCGCAATGCAGGAGCGACGGTTATTCTTCTGATTGTAGCTGCCTTGCCTGAAAAGCGGCTGCAAGAACTCTATGATTTTGCGACAGGTTTAGGCTTAGAAGTTCTGGTCGAAACCCATAATCTGGCGGAGCTGGAAACTGCCCATAGAATAGGAGCTCGGATTATCGGTGTCAATAACCGCAATCTAGTCACTTTTGAGACAGATATCAATACAAGTCTCCAGCTGTCTGCCCATTTCAAAGATGACAGAGTTTACGTATCAGAGTCAGCGATTTTCAGCAAGGAAGATGCTGAGCTGGTAGCTCCTTATTTCCATGCGATTTTAGTTGGAACAGCCCTGATGCAGGCTGAGGATGTGGTAGAAAAAATCAAGGAGCTGAAAATTGACAAAGGTTAAGATTTGCGGCTTATCAACGGCCAGCGCTGTGGAAACGGCATGCCAGGCTGGTGCAGATTACATTGGATTTGTCTTTGCTGAGAGCCGTCGGAGGGTTAGTTTAGAGCAAGCTCAGGAGCTAGCTGCCTTGGTGCCGCCTGCTGTCCGAAAGGTAGGAGTTTTCGTCTCTCCGAGCTTGGCAGAGCTGCAGGAAGCTATTTCAGTGGCAAATCTGGATCTGGTGCAGATTCATGGCGATTTTAATGAAGATCTTCTGACTGAGATCGGCCGGCCGGTTATTCGAGCTTATCAGGTCAAGGGAGCGTTAAAAGATGTCAGCCAACAAGCGGACTACCTGCTCTTTGATGCACCTCTTGCTGGTAGTGGGCAGACCTTTGACTGGCAAACTTTTGATAGGAGACAAATAAACCAGCCCTTCTTTATCGCCGGTGGTTTGAATGCAGGAAATGTCCAAGAAGCGATTCAGCACTTCGCTCCTTACGCAGTTGATGTCTCAAGCGGAGTCGAGACTGACGGCCAGAAGGACTTAGAAAAGATAAAAGAATTTATAGAAAGAGTGAAAGATGGCATATAATCAACCCAATCAAGAAGGATTTTATGGTGAGTTTGGCGGACGCTTTGTTCCAGAAACGCTGATGACAGCAGTTTTGGAGCTGGATAAAGCCTACCGTGAGAGTAAAAAAGACCCAGCCTTTCAGGCTGAGCTGGACGAGTTGCTAAAGCAGTATGTAGGGCGGGAGAATCCTCTCTATTTTGCTAAAAATCTGACAGCCTATGCTGGTGGTGCTAAGATTTATCTGAAGCGGGAAGACCTCAACCATACTGGGGCTCATAAAATCAATAATGCCCTAGGCCAGGTCTTATTAGCCAAGCGGATGGGCAAGAAGAAAATTATTGCGGAGACTGGTGCAGGTCAGCATGGAGTAGCCACGGCCACAGCTGCAGCCCTTTTCAATATGGACTGTACTATCTATATGGGTGAAGAAGATGTCAAGCGCCAAGCCCTCAATGTCTTTCGGATGGAACTTCTGGGAGCCAAGGTGGAGTCTGTGATCGATGGCTCTCGAGTCCTCAAGGATGCAGTCAATGCTGCCTTGCGAGCTTGGGTGGCTCAGGTCGATGATACTCACTATATTATGGGCTCAGCCTTGGGACCACATCCTTTCCCAGAGATTGTCCGCGACTACCAGAGTGTGATTGGGCGTGAGGCCAAGAGTCAGTTTGCTGAGCAAATGCAGGTGCCCTGCCAGATGCTTTAGTGGCCTGCGTTGGCGGTGGCTCCAATGCTATTGGACTCTTTTATCCCTTTGTAGATGATGGCTCAGTTGCTATGTATGGAACAGAAGCAGCTGGGCGAGGCGTGGATACAGATGAACATGCTGCGACCTTAACCAAAGGACGGCCAGGTGTTTTGCACGGTGCCTTGATGGATGTCTTGCAGGATGAGCAAGGGCAAATTCTTGAAGCTTTCTCTATCTCTGCCGGGCTGGACTATCCGGGCATCGGTCCCGAACATTCTCATTTTAATGCTATCCAGCGCGCCACTTATGTTCCAGTCACGGATGAAGAAGCTTTGGAAGCCTTCCAGATCCTGTCTCGTATCGAAGGGATTATCCCCGCTCTAGAGTCTAGCCACGCTATTGCTTACGCAGTTAAACTGGCTAAGGAGTTGGGACCAGATAAGTCAATGATTGTCTGCTTATCCGGCCGTGGTGATAAGGATGTCGTTCAGGTAAAGGAACGCTTGGAAAATGAAGCGGCTCAAAAAGGAGGTGCCCATGACTAAAACACTCACTCAGCATTTAGAAGCCATCAAAAAAGCAGGCAAGGGAATTTTCCTTCCTTATATCATGGCTGGTGATCATGAGAATGGTTTGGCAGGATTACCAGAAACCATCTCATTTTTGGAAAACTTGGGTGTGTCAGCCATTGAAATCGGTCTACCATTTTCAGATCCTGTTGCAGATGGGCCAGTGATTGAAGAAGCCGGTCTAAGAAGTCTGTGCCACCATACTTCGGCCAAGTCTTTAGTTGAAAGCTTGCGGAAGTTGGACACTCAGTTGCCTCTCATTATCATGACCTACTTCAATCCAATTTCCAGTACGGTCTCAAAGATTTTGTCAAGGATTTGGCTAGGACACCGGTTAAAGGATTGATTATTCCGGATCTGCCCTATGAGCACAGGGACTTTATCTTGCCTTTGCTGGAAGATTCAGATATCGCTCTAGTTCCTTTAGTGAGTCTGACGACTGGACTAGAACGTCAGCAGGAGCTGATAAAGGAAGCGGAAGGTTTTATCTACGCTGTAGCCATCAACGGTGTGACGGGTAAGAGCGGAAGCTACCGAAATGATTTGGACCAGCACTTGAGCAAGCTTCGTGATATTGCAGAGATTCCAGTACTGACGGGCTTTGGCGTTTCAACTTTAGAGGATGTTGACCGCTTCAATCAAGTCTCAGATGGAGTTATTGTCGGATCCAAGATTGTCAAAGCTCTTCATGAAAAGGATGCCGGTATAGCAACCTTTATCCAAGAAGCAGCAGCTTATAAGAAATAATCACCACCACACCAAACAAAAGACAAGGTACAAATGCTCGCCTGTCTTTTTTCTTTTTAAAGCAAAAACAGGCGAGGCCAGAGAAGCTAGCGATTTGGATAAGAATGAGAATTTCTGTTAGGCTAAAAATGGCTGAGCAGGACGCCAGAAAGAGAAAGTCTCCAGCGCCGATGTAAAGATTATAAAAGAAGGCTAGAAGTCCTAGGGCTAAAAAGAAGAGCATGAGAAGGTTGACGCCTGTTGTCATCAGCAGCAAAAGCTGAAAAAACAGCCAGACCATCAAAGGATATTGCTGCTCTCTTTGATCGTAGATGGCTAGGGTCAAGCCCATGGTGAGTATCAGGAGTTGACTGATGGAAATCGTGCCAAGCGAAGTTGCCAGAAAAAGACCGCCCAAGATACATTCAAAAAATAAATAGCGTAAGGGAATCTTGTCTCCACAGAAGCGGCAACGAAGAAGATTTAAGATTTGAGAAAAAATAGGAATCAAATCACGCGGTGCCAATCTTTTCCCGCAGGCATTGCAATGGCTAGCAGGAGCGATGATAGACTGCTCTGGGAAGCGGTCGATAACCAAGCCTAGGAATGAGGCAAAGACGGTACCAACAAGAAAAAAGTATAGGTGAATCATACTTATTTATTCGTAATTTTAAACAGAAAAAAATTCTGAAATTTTGCAACTTTTCTAATAAAGTCCTTTTTTTGAATCTTTTGTCTTGACTTTCTTATTTAGAAGCATTATAATTAAATCATAATCTAAAAAGATTAGAATCATTATAAATAAAAACGAGGTAAATACAATGACACAAGTAAAAAAATGGTGCAGCAACTGACGTAGCAACTTTCAGCAATCAAAAGGCTTTGCCAAAGACTAAGGCTATTCTTAATCAAGTAGTGGCAGACCTTTATACAGCTCATATCGCTCTTCACCAAGTTCACTGGTATATGCGTGGCGCAGGATTCATGGTTTGGCATCCAAAAATGGATGAATACATGGAAACTTTGGATACAACTTTGGATGAAGTCAGCGAGCGCTTGATTACACTGGGAGGCAAGCCTTATTCTACCTTGACAGAGTTTATCCAACACAGCAAGATTGAAGAAAAAGCTGGTGAATTCAGCAAGAATGTAGAAGAAAGTCTGGCGCGTGTGATTGAGATTTTCCGTTATCTGACAGGACTTTACCAAGAAGCTTTGGATGTAACAGATCAAGAAGGGGACGATGTAACCAATGATATCTTTGTCGGTGCCAAGGCTGACCTTGAAAAGACTATTTGGATGCTGACAGCTGAAATTGGTCAAGCACCAGGTTTATAAAAAATGATCCATGCCAAGCAGAAAGGAAATAGGCTTTCCTTTCTGCTTTTTTCATCTTGAAAAGCGCTGGAAAATCTGATAAAATATAGCTCATGAAAACCCTGTATGATGTTCAGCAATTTCTTAAAAGTTTCGGAATCATTATCTATATGGGCAAACGCCTTTATGATATTGAAATGATGAAAATCGAGCTGAAGAGAATTTACGATGCTGGTCTAATGGATAAGCTAGCTTATTTTGAGGCAGAGGCTGTCTTGCGCCGAGAACATCGATTAGAGTTAGAATATTTAGAAAAGAATAAGGAGACTTGAGATGACAATTTGGATTTTGTGGGCGGTACTTTTGGGAATACTTGGCTGGATGGGCTTTAATTATCTGCGCCTTCGTCAGGCAGCAAAAATCGTGGATAACGGGGAATTTGAAGACTTGATTCGCCAAGGTCAGTTGGTTGATCTGCGGGATCCATCTGATTTTCACCGGAAGCATATCTTAGGTGCTCGCAATATTCCATCTCAGCAGCTGAAGGATAGTGTCGGTGCACTTCGTAAGGACAAGGCTGTTCTCCTCTATGAAAATAGTCGCGGTCAGCGTGTAACCAATGCGGCTCTGTATCTGAAAAAACAAGGATTTAAAGAAATCTATATTCTTTCTTATGGGTTGGATTCTTGGAATGGCAAGGTGAAAGCTAGTTAACATAAATCAAAAATTTGTCGCATTATATATACAAAGCTGGTTTCTTATGTTATAATAAATTAATATTAATTTTAAGGAGTTTTTAGAACATGCAAGAAAAGAAAAAATCCTCACTTGTTTTAGGTATCCTATCTATCATCTTTGGTTTTTTCATTCCATTGGCAGGTCTTATTTTAGGTATTATCGGTTTGGTGTTGGCTAATTCACATCAAAAAGAGTCTAAATTAGACTATAAAACAGAAAAAATTCTGGGTATCGTAGGGATTGTAATTTCCATAATTGTTTGGATTCTAAATGTCATGGTACTTATGAACGGAGTAGGATAGTAACAAAAAAGCTTTATTTTTTTAAAGCTTTTTTGTTTTATCAACTTTTCTCCAAATATTTTTTAATAATGCCTAATTCTTCTTGGTTTAAAGGACGGTAATCACCTGTTGCTAGGTCTGGATCTAATGTAAAATCCCCAAACTGAATTCTCTTGAGATAAGTAACCTTGACGCCAACTGCCAGAAACATCTTTTTGATCTGGTGGAATTTCCCCTCGGAAATCTTGACGATAGCACAGCTCAGATTAGAGCTGCTAGAGAGGATAGAGAGCTGGGCAGGTTGGCAGGTGGTGCCGTCTAAAAAGCGAATGCCTTCCTGAAAGGAAGATTTGTCCCTAGGAGTTAAAGGCCCATTGACTTCTACATAGTAAGTTTTTTCGACATGATATTGAGGGTGCAGCAGCTGAAATCCCAAAGGACCATTGTCGGTAATCAGAAGAAGCCCCTCGGTATCTCTATCCAGGCGTCCGATAGAGTAAAGATTTTCTTTCTCTACCTCCTTATCCAGAAAATCCAGAACAGTCAATTTTTCAGCGTCGCGATTGGCAGTGACTGCACCTGCGGGTTTATTCAGCATGTAGTAACGGTGGGCAGGACCGCTGACCTGTTTTCCTTGAAAAGTAATCTGCTGCAGGCCGGTATCAACGTTTTGGCTGAGTTTGAAGGCGGGCTTACCATCCACTAAAATCTGTTTTTGTAAAAGGCTTTGTTTCATCTTTTTTCGGCTGATATGATTGGCAGCCAGCAGTTGGTCGAGGCGCATCTGTTTTCCTTGTTTTTTTCTAAATCATATCATAAATTTTCAGGATGGGAAATGCAAATCCTCATGGAGCTCCCATATTTTTCAATGAAAACATTTACACTTATCAAAGCCGTGTTTTTTGCCTGCGTCTGTGGTATAATTGTTCAGTTAGAAATAAAATTTAAAAATTCAGAGGAAATCATGACAAAATTAAGAGAAGATATTCGCAATATCGCCATTATCGCTCACGTTGACCACGGGAAAACAACCTTGGTCGATGAGTTGCTGAAGCAATCTCATACACTAGATGAACGTAAAGAGCTGCAAGAGCGGGCAATGGACTCAAACGATATTGAAAAGGAGCGCGGTATCACCATCTTGGCTAAAAATACAGCCGTGGCTTACGAAGGTACTCGTATCAATATCATGGATACACCAGGGCACGCGGACTTCGGTGGTGAAGTAGAGCGGATTATGAAGATGGTAGACGGGGTTGTTCTGGTTGTGGATGCCTACGAAGGAACTATGCCTCAGACCCGCTTTGTATTGAAAAAAGCCTTGGAGCAAGACCTTGTTCCTATCGTAGTGGTGAATAAAATCGACAAGCCGTCTGCTCGTCCAGCAGAAGTAGTGGATGAAGTTTTAGAACTCTTTATTGAGCTTGGAGCGGATGATGACCAGCTGGACTTCCCAGTGGTTTATGCTTCCGCTATCAATGGAACCTCATCTATGTCTGACGATCCAGCTGATCAAGAGCACACCATGGCACCGATTTTGATACCATCATTGACCATATCCCAGCACCAGTCGATAATTCTGACGAACCTTTCCAATTCCAAGTGTCACTCTTGGACTACAATGACTTCGTTGGCCGTATCGGTATCGGCCGTGTCTTCCGTGGTACTGTTAAGGTTGGTGACCAAGTAACCCTTTCTAAGCTTGATGGTACAACTAAAAACTTCCGTGTTACCAAGCTCTTTGGTTTCTTTGGTTTGGAGCGTCGTGAAATCAACGAAGCAAAAGCAGGTGACCTGATTGCCGTTTCAGGTATGGAAGATATCTTTGTCGGAGAGACGATTACACCGACAGATGCCGTTGAAGCCCTGCCAATTTTGCATATCGATGAGCCGACTCTGCAGATGACCTTCTTGGTTAACAACTCACCTTTTGCTGGCCGCGAAGGGAAATGGGTAACTTCTCGTAAGGTTGAAGAACGTCTGCAGGCTGAACTGCAAACAGATGTATCTCTACGTGTTGAGTCAACTGATTCACCAGACAAGTGGATCGTTTCAGGTCGTGGTGAATTGCACTTGTCAATCCTGATTGAAACAATGCGTCGTGAAGGTTATGAGCTGCAAGTATCTCGTCCAGAAGTTATCGTGAAAGAAATCGACGGTGTCAAATGTGAGCCATTTGAGCGCGTCCAAATCGATACACCTGAAGAATATCAAGGTTCGGTCATCCAAAGCCTTTCTGAGCGCAAGGGTGAAATGCTGGATATGGTAGCAACTGGAAATGGTCAGACTCGTTTGGTCTTCTTGGTTCCTGCCCGTGGTTTGATTGGATACTCAACTGAGTTCTTATCCATGACTCGTGGTTACGGTATCATGAACCATACATTTGATCAATACCTACCACTTATTCCAGGTGAAATCGGTGGCCGTCACCGCGGTGCTCTGGTATCTATTGATGCTGGTAAGGCAACGACTTACTCTATCATGTCTATTGAAGAGCGCGGAACTATTTGTTAACCCAGGTACTGAGGTTTATGAAGGAATGATTATCGGTGAAAACTCTCGTGAAAATGACTTGACTGTTAACATCACCAAGGCTAAGCAAATGACCAATGTTCGTTCTGCAACCAAGGACCAGACAGCAGTCATCAAGACACCGCGCATTTTGACCTTAGAAGAATCTTTGGAATTCTTGAATGACGATGAGTACATGGAAGTAACGCCAGAATCTATTCGTCTGCGCAAGCAAATTTTAAATAAACAAGAACGCGAAAAAGCCAATAAAAAGAAAAAATCAGCTGCAGCTGAATAAGCAAAAAGGAAAGGAGCAGCAATATGGTTTATCTTATCATTGGGATTTTAATCCTCTTTTTCTACATTTTTGCTGTTCCATCCAGTATTAAAGGCACTGTTAATGCTGTGACCATGGTTTTACTGATTGTGGCCTTGATTATCTTATTCGGCTTAGGCATTTTTCAGATTTTCCAATTGCCAGCTGAATATTTTGTAGGATTTGGCCTATCCGTAGTGACCGTCTTGGCTTTGCGGGATATTAATCGTCTCAAGCCGCCTAAGAAATCAAAAAAGAATTTTGATGAAGAATAATAAATGAGCAAGAACTTAGGAAGTCGGATAGACGTTTTGAGTTTTTGCTCTTTTTTTACAAAAACAATAGGTTTATGTTTTATTTGATTGTGGGAATTCTCATTCTCTTATTTTACATTTTTGCTGCTCCGCCTAGCATTCGCGGAACACTCAATGTAGTGACGCTGGTGCTTATCTTGGTTGTCTTGCTCATCCTCTTAACTCTAGCAGCTTTCCGAATTTTCCAGCTGCCTAGCGAAATCTTCGTCAGCATTGGCGTGACCTTTCTTGCTTATTTTGCCTTGCGGGATTTAGCGAGAATGCCCGTCAAGAAAAAAGAAAAGAAAAACCTATAAAAGCGGTCTTGCTTTTATAGGTTCTTTTTATGCTCCAAAATGCTGGTGCAAGATAGCAAAGTAGTCTTCTGGATTGTGGAGAAATGGGAAGTGGCCGCTGTTTTTAATGGTGAACACCTGAGCGCTGGGATAGCGGCTGATGACAAAGTGCATGCTAGCACCAAAAATATCATTGTCACCGAAAGTCACGGTAATAGGAAAAGCAGGATCTTCTAGTCGGGGCAAGAGAGGATAGGCCATAATTTCCTTTCTTGTCTGATTGCCTGCTTGGACTGAAACATTGCTCATGTCTAGTTTCACATCATGAAAGGCTGGATAGTCGGCATTGTAATTACGGACAACTTGGCGAAAGAGAGCTTGCGAAGCCTTGGAACTACCAAGATTGCCGAGCAGAGAATAGATTCCCATTTATCCATTCGATAGTCGTGCAGTGATTTTTATTGTAATTCATCATCTCTTTTTCCATTTGCTGCCACTGCTTGCTCGTGCCTGTTCCCGGAGAGGAAAGAAAGAGACTAAGAACCCGCTCAGGGATTTTGCTGGCGTAGATTTGCGCGTACAATCCGCCCCAGGAATGTCCCAAAAGGTGAAATTTATCTACATTGAAGTGGTCGGCGATTGTGTTGATGTCTGCAATGTAGGCCTCCATGCTGTAGTCGCCACTCGGACAGGGCGATTTCCTCGTTCCCCGCTGGTGAAAGACAATCAGTTGATAATCTTTTTCGAGCTTAGGGATAAAGAGCTTGAAGTCATCAGGCGTTCCCGGTCCACCGTGCAGCAGGATAATCGTTTCCTTGTCAGGATTGGGATAGCAAACGGTGTAGAGTTGGTCGGAGCCGTTTTGAATCATTGTTTCGATTTTTTGAGAATGGGTCATAACTTTCCTTTCTTTTAGTAGAGCGTCCACCACTGATATAGGCTCCAGTAGAGGAGATTGAGAACGACGATAAGTGAAGCACTGCTGGTCAAGTAGGTCAAGATTTTTCGACCCTTGCTCACTTGGAATTTTGAGCGCAGGAAGAATGAGGCAATAAGGCTAACCAGGAGGCTAACTCCCACAGCTGCAAAGCCCATAGAAAGCCAAACACGGCTGTTTGGTGAGGAATGTAGACTCAGGACGCTTTGGATAAAGAAGTAAAGCAGGAGCATGGTAGATAGAATGAACCCGCAAGTCAGGTATTGCCAGAGCGACCAAGCAAGCGGTGTAAGTTTGTGATTTTTCCGCTTGAAAAGAAGCCGATAGAGTTTGACCAGTAAAGCAGATACAGGGATGAGGAGGGCATAGAAAGCAGCGAGGCACCACAAGACGAGACTGCCGTAATCCTTGACTACATCCCATGTGGAAAGTTTAAGGTAGTCTGCGATAGGCAATTTCAGCCGTTCTTGCTTGCCGTTTTTCTCCAATTCCCAGTATTTTTGAGTGACAAATTTACTATTTTTCTCAAGATAGTTAGTTATTGGCGGAGCAATGCGCGTGATTGATAAGGCATTGGTGAAAACGCGACTTGAGCGATAAACGCCCGGTTTAAACTCTGCTTTTATCTTCTCTGAAGTAGTTGCCTTGTTTCCATAAATCAGCTCAGGAATTTTTTTAAGATAGTTACTTTCGTATTGTTGATTGGTTAAAATGACGGTAGCGATACCTGATTTGAAATCCAAAGTTAATATGGATGAAAAGCCAGCCGTATTACCACCGTGACCGAGGATAACGCGGTCTTGATAAAGGTCACTCCAAAATCCGTGAGCATTGATTGGGAGTTTGCTATCAGGAAAAGTCGAAGTCGCCGTATAAAGGGTGTCCCAAGTTTCCGCGCGCCTAAAAAGTGTCTTCTTTTGCAGGAGTGCTTGGGCAAAGGTCTTAAAGTCTTTCAAAGTTCCTGTTGCTCGCCCGCTCGGATAGTAAGGATTAGGCTTGTTTGCCTCGCCAATCAGCTGACCGTCTGAGGTGTAGCCCTTGATTTCCTTGCGTTTTTCGACCACATAGTCATTATCCGAAAAATCGGGCAAAATAGCGGTGTGCTTCATACCTAAGGGCTGAAAAATATGCTCGTGCACATAGTCAGCGTAAGATTGTCCGCTAATCCGCTCGACGATGTAGCCAGCAAGCACCGTTCCAAAATTGGAATAAGCAGTTATTGTCCCCGGCTCATAGGCTTGAATAATCGGCGCCTTTTGTAGCGTATGGGCTAGGTCTTTGTCTTCATTTTTGGCCAAGTCAACATCTGCGAAGCCTGCTTGGTGGTTCATGAGGTCAAGCATGGTAATGGGTTTGTCAAATTTGAGCTTGCTTTTGAGAAAATCCTTGGGCAGATACTCTTTGATGTCGGTTTTTAGGTCAATTTTCCCCTCTTCCCAGAGCTGCATGACGCTGACCCAGACGGTTAATTTCGTTACAGAGCCCCACTCGAAAACTGAGTTGTCATCCACCGCCCACTTTTTTTCCTTGTCTACATAGCCAAAATTATTTTGGTAAATGGTTTGACCGTCCTTGTCAAAAATAGATGTTGCCAGTCCTGCGCTGGTTTTCTCGTTTTTCTGATAATAATCCTCAATCTTCTGTCCGATTTGGTCGTAAGATGTCCCCGACGGCAATTTTTGCTCATCGGCTCGAACTTGCGCTACTCCAAAAGCGAGCAAGCCGCAAGTCAGCAGCGCCACAGTGCTCTTCAAAAATGATGTTTTCATGATACTTACCTTTCTATTAAAGTGCCCACCATTGGTACAGGCCCCAATAAAGGATATTGAGAACGACGATAAGTGAAGCGCTGCTGGTCAAGTAGGTCAAGATTTTTCTGCCTTTGCTGACTTGGAATTTTGAACGCAGAAGAATTGGCAAAACAGAACTAGCAAGAAGCAGCAGACCCGTTATTGCAAAGATGACATAGAGCCAAGCACTGTTATTTGGCGAGCCGCTGATGTTCATATTATATTGCACGATGAGAATGGTTATGAGTACAGTGGACAAAACAAGTCCGCAAGTCAGATAATGCCAGAGCGACCAAGCAAGTGTCACAGGTTTGCGGTTTGTCCGCTTGGCAAGGAGCCGGTAGAGCTTGACCAGTAAAGCAGATACCAAACTAAGAAGAGCATAGAAGATTGCTAACCCCCATAGGATGACACTGCCGAATTCTTTGGCAACTTCCCAGTTAGATAGTTTAAAGTAATCAGAAACTGGGCGCTTGATAAATTCTCGCTTACCGACTTTCTCCAAGCTCCAGTAAAATCGATTTTCACTATTTTTATCAATATAGAAGGTCGCCATATTTAGTCGCGCAATGGATAAAGGCCCAAAGAATTGACTAGCGTCACGATAAAAGCCGGGTTTGAGTTCTTCTTTCTTTTTGTTGGGAACATCTTTCTTTTGCCCATAGACCAGCTCGGGAATTTTCTCAACATAATTTTTCTCGCCCAGTTGGTTCGTTAAAATGACAGCAGCGATACCTGATTTTAAGTCTAAGGTCAAACTTGATGAAAAACCAGCTGTATTACCACCGTGCCCGAGGATAACTTGGTCTTGATAAAGGTCACTCCAAAAACCATGAGCATTGGTAGGAAGATCGCTATCAGGATAGTTAGAGGTTGCTGTATAAAGGGTGTCCCAAGTCTCTGAACGCTTAAAAAGTGTCTTCTTTTGCAGGAGTGCCTGAGCGAATGCCTTGAAATCTTCCAAGGTTCCTGTTGCTCGCCCAGCAGGGTACATTTCTATTAGATATGGAGCTTCGCCAATCAACCGACCGTCTCTAGTGTAACCTTTGACTTCCTTACGTTTTTCTACTACATAGGGATTATCTGATAAATCGGGTAAGAGAGCGGTGTGCCTCATATCTAAAGGTTCAAAGATATGCTCGTGGACATAGTCAGCATAAGATTGTCTGCTAATCCGCTCGACGATATATCCTGCCAGAGCCGTCCCAAAGTTAGAGTAGGCTGTCACTGTTCCCGGCTCATAGGCTTGATAGATATGTACTTTTTTGAGCGTATCTCCCAAGTTCTTACTAGTTCCCTTGGCAAGCCCCGTGTCTCCAAAGCCTGCTTGGTGGTTCATCAGATCCAGCATGGTGATTGGCTTGTCGTATGTGAGCTTGCCTTTGAGAAAATCCTTGGGCAGATACTCTTTTATATCTGTTTTAAGGTCAATCTTGCCTTCTTCCCAAAGCTGCATGACGCTGACCCAGACGGTCAACTTGGTGGCAGAGCCCCACTCGAAAACTGAGTTGTCATCCACCGCCAACTTTTTTTCCTTGTCTACATAGCCAAAATTATTTTGGTAAATGGTTTGTCCGTCCTTGTCAAAAACAGATGTCGCCAGTCCCGCACTGGTTTTTTCGTGTTCCTTGTAGTGATCCTCAATTTTCTGACCAATTTGGTCGTAAGGCGTGCCTGACGGCAATTTCTGCTGGTCAGCGTAAGCGTGACCAGCTCCCAGAGCGAGCAAGCCGCAAGTCAGCACAGTTAAGCAATGTTTAAAAAATGATGTTTTCATGATACTTACCTTTCTATTAAAGTGCCCACCACTGGTAAAGGCTCCAATAAAGGATATTGAGAACGACGATAAGTGAAGCGCTGCTGGTCAAGTAGGTCAAGATTTTTCGACCCTTGCTCACTTGGAATTTTGAACGCAGAAAGATTGGCAACCCAGCATTGACTAAGAAAATCAGTGCAAGCAGGGCAAAGAGAATGGCTTGCCAGCGATAATCGGGCATGTACTTCCCCGAAACGGCAACTATGACGAGACCTGCTAGATTGACTAGGCTAACCAAAATCAGTCCGCAAGTGCCATAATGCCAAATTTTCCAACTTCTTGGAGTCGGTCTTTTGCTTTCTTTCCAAAAAGTGAGCGATATATCTTGCTCAAAGCAGCTAACAGAAGAACAAGTACGGCATAAACCGATGCCAGTCCCAGCAGAGCGACAGAGCCATAATCCTTTATCACCTCCCAAAGCGAGAGCTTTTCTAAATTATTATAGGTTGTTTCAACTTCTGTTCGGCCTTGGCGCTGTTGCAAAAGCCAATAGTTGCTGACTAATAAATGACCGTCTTTTATCACATCTTTCACATAAAAGGTATAAGCGGGGGCAAGGCGCGAAATAGAGGTCGGGCCTTGCTGAATGGAGCGGGAAGTCCGATACATGCCCTCCTGAAAGTCTTTTTGAGACTGGTTAGGGGCTTGCTTTTTCTTGCCAAAGACTAAATCGGGCAGACCGAAAGAAAAGGTGGCTTCTTCTCTCTGATTTACCATGGTAACCATGCCGATACCCGACTTGAAATCCAGCGAAATCATGGTTGAAAAACCGGCAAAAGAATGACCGCCGTGCCCTAAAATAGAGCCTATCTCATACTCTGTCACCCAAAAGCCGTGGGCATTCTTAGCGACTGCTTTATCTGAGAATGTAGAAGTTGTCTGATACAGTTCATTCCAGGTTTCTGGGCGCTTAAAGAGCTTTTCCTTTCTCAAAAGAGCTTGCGCGAACCGCTTGAAATCGGCAAAAGTCCCTGTCGCCTGCCCCGCTGGATAAATATCCGCGGGAAGCAATTTATCTAGATATAAACTTCCGTTTGTATCATAGGTTTTCTCGCCCTGCCGCTTGTCTCGGACATAGGTATTGTCCGACAAATCAGGTAAGAGAGCGGTATGGTTCATGCCCAAAGGCTGGAAAATATGCTCGTGGACATAATCCGCAAAGTCCTGTCCGCTGATGCGCTCCACGATATAGCCTGCTAGAGCTGTACTGTAATTGGAATAGGATGTCACCGTCCCTGGCTCATAAGTTTGAGCGGGCTGGCTTTTTAGTAATTCTTCCAAGCTCTTGCCTGCTCCTGTGCTCAGCGGCGTTTCATCAAAACCCGCTTGGTGGTTCATGAGGTCAAGCATGGTAATGGGCTTGTCGTATTTGAGGTGTTTCAGGAAATCCTTGGGCAGATACTCTTTTATATCTGTTTTTAGGTCAATTTTTCCTTCTTCCCAGAGCTGCATGACGCTGAGCCAGACGGTCAGTTTGGTGGCAGAGCCCCACTCGAAAACTGAACTGTCGTCCACAGCCAGCTTCTTTTCCTTGTCCATATAGCCGAAATTATTTTGGTAAATGGTTTGTCCGTCCTTATCAAAGACTGCTGCCGCCAGTCCCGCGCCGGTTTTTTTCATGTTCCTTGTAGAAATTTTTCAATTTTCTGACCGATTTGGTCATAAGGTGTGTCCGACGGCAACTTTTGCTGGTCAGCGTAAGCGTGACCAGCTCCTAAAAGCGAGCAAGCCACACGTTATTAGCGCCACAGCGCTTTTCAAAAATGATCTTTTCATGATTGCCTCCTTAGAATTTAAACTGCCTTCCCTTTGCACCCTTATCCTAACAAAAGGGTAGCGCCAAATCTACCCCTTTTCGGTAAGTGGTAAGTTTCTGCAAGTAAGTGGTAGAAAAAAAGTGGGGGGTAAGTGGCAAACAAAAACCAGCCTTGCTATCATAGCAAGGCTGGTTTATATTTGTTTGATGAATGTTTTAAACCAAATCCGCCATCTTGCCCAGAGCTGCATGACACTGACCCAGACGGTTAATTTCGTCACAGAGCCCCACTCGAAAACCGAGCTATCGTCCACTGCCAGCTTCTTTTCCTTATCCATATAGCCAAAGTTGTTTTGGTAGATAGTTTTGCCGTCCTTGTCAATGACGGTCGTCGCCATACCAGCACTGGTTTTTTCATGCTCCTTGTAGTAGTCCTCAATCTTCTGACCGATTTGGTCGTAGGATGTGCCCGACGACAACTTTTGCTCGTCGGCTCGGACTTGCGCCGCTCCAAAAACGACCAAGCCACAGGTTACTAGCGCCACAGCACTTTTTAAAAATGATGTTTTTCATCATTGTCCTCCTTTTAATTTGGTTACACTTCCAGTTTAAAGGACAAACTTCAAATATTTATAAAGTATTTCTAAAATATTTCTAAAGTTTTTTGAAAATGAAGATGAAAACGAGTAGGTAGAACGGTCATTTTTCAGTTAAGGGTTACTCCCTTCTTTTATTTATTCGTCAAATTTATCGGATTTACAGTCATTCTAACGTTTTTACAAGGCCTTGGCGTCTGCTTTTTTCTTGACCAGATAAGCGATGAAAAGGCAAATCAAGGTCATCGTGATTGGCTCCAGGATCCCTCCTACGACAGGAATGGCAGCCGTTCCAACTAAAAGTGGATTGCTGTCGCTACTTAAGGTCGTCCGCAGGAAAGTCGGACCGCTCTCAACAAGGCCAAAGATATTTGTAAGGGTCAGATTGTAAAGAGCATGGGTCGCCGCCACCAGCCAGAGATTATCGGTCAGGGCAAAAAGGAGGGAAAAGAGAACGCCCGACAAGGTCACGCTCAGGATGTAAGAGAAAGGAGCGCCACCCTTGAATGTGTGCATGAGACCAAAGAAGAGATTGCCTAGGGCAATAGCTGGGACAAGCCCCATTTTGGTGCGGAGCTTGTTCAGGACAAAGCCGCGGTAAATGACTTCTTCGGCTAAGGCCTCCAAGAAAATCATAAGGAGCAAATAGGGCCAGAGTGCGAGATTAAATTGATTTCCTAGTCGAAAATGGAGCTGACCAGCTAGCGCATTAACGCCAATAATTGCCGTTGTCGTCAAGAATCCTATAACTGCTCCAAACAGGAGATTTTTGCCCAGCTTTTCCCACCAGAGACCAAAGCTCGCAAGACTGCGGTGCTCCCAAAACTTAGCCACAAGGAGAAGGGGAAGAGCACTGATACCATGAAATAGAAGGGTGCTCACTTCTTCTAATACGAGTTGATTAGAAACATTGATAAAGGGTTGTATCAGCCATTGAGATAAGAGCCCGCTGAGCAACATGCCCAGACCGAGCGCCAGAAAAGCTAGAGGCATGCTCAGCCACCAGTTTTTCGCCCCTGCTTCTTCTTGCAAAGTTTCTAGACTAGAGGAATGATGTGTCGCTTGATAAATATGTGCCATATGTTTTCCTTTCTAAATAAGAATTTTCGATACTGTCAATAATTTTGTGTAAACACTCTAGTAGAGTTATGTAGTTTTAATCAAATAAGCTTTCAAGTGTGTCAGAACATTGGCCAAACCCTTTATGGATTCGTTGACTTTGCTTGAAATTATAATCTTCAAACAAAGTAACTAAGTAACGTTTCAGAGCCTCCTCGTTAGGAAAAAGAACCTTCTTTTTCGTTTGACGTTTGATTTCTTTGTTAAGAGACTCAATGAGGTTTGTCGAATAAATGCTGTGCCAAATCTGGTAGGGAAACCTCCTATTGATAAAAAGCGAGTGTCGTTTGGATGAGTGATGTCAGCTCTTTCTTGTCTGCTGGATAAATTTTCTGCCGGACTAAAAGACTGATGCCGAAGACAAAACTCCCCAAGTGCATGAAAACCTGATTGAAGTCGTAGTCGCCGTCAAGTGACTGGATAAATTCCTCTATTTTCTCCTTATTATAGTCAAAAGAGGCGACTCTTTTTTCCAGCTCTATTTGCCCTGTATCATCATTTTGCGTAGCTAGGCTGTATTTGCTGAGAAATAGAAAATCGAAAAAATTTGCATGGACTTGAGAGTAGTTGATAAACTGTAGAGCCAGCTGTAGAATTTTCTCTCGGGGCGCTTGGTCTTCTTTTTCCGACTCTTTTAGAAAATCAGCAAAATGTTTGGAAATGATTGGAACCAAAGCGAACATCAAATCGTCCTTGTTTTTGAAATGGCGGTAGCTAGCCACATGGCTGACCTTGCAGCTACTTGCTAACTTCCGAAGCGACAGGTCTTGCCAGCCATGAGCAGCAATGCTATCAAAGCCAGCCTGCAATAATAGTTCTTTTAAAGGCGGCTTTTTTTCTGCCAATTTTCCTCCTCCTTTCGAGATGTTTTTACTAGTTACCGATGGTAACTTCTTTCTATGATTAGTATAACACTTTCAAAAACAAAAATGCAAAAAAAAAGACAAAATTTTTCTTCTATTACCATATATTTCAAAAGATTGCAGGAAGATGAAAACTTATCATTTTTCTCAAATCTTCTGCCCTTGCCCCTTTTTTATTTCCACAAAAAAAGGTAAAATAGAATGAAGTATGAATGAAGAGGTTGCTTATGAAAAATATAGCAAATTTTGCCAATAAAAAGGTCTTGGTTCTGGGATTGGCCAAGTCGGGTGAGTCAGCAGCTCGCCTTTTAGATAAATTAGGAGCCATCGTGACGGTTAATGATGGTAAACCTTTCGAGGAAAATCCTGCGGCCCAATCCTTGCTCGAAGAAGGAATCAAAGTGGTGACAGGAGGTCATCCCTTGGAGTTACTGGATGAAGACTTTGAACTGATGGTGAAAAATCCAGGTATTCCTTATGACAATGCCATGGTCGTCCGAGCTCTGGAGAAGAAGATTCCAGTCATTACTGAAGTCGAGTTGGCTTATCTAATTTCGGAAGCGCCGATTATTGGTATTACGGGTTCAAATGGTAAGACGACAACCACAACCATGATTGCGCAAGTCTTGACGGCTGGTGGTCAAAATGGTCTCTTGTCTGGTAATATTGGCTTTCCTGCTAGTCAAGTAGCTCAAACAGCCAGCAGCAAGGATACACTGGTCATGGAACTGTCTTCCTTCCAGTTGATGGGGATTGAAGCTTTTCATCCGCAAATCGCTGTAATCACCAACCTCATGCCTACACATTTGGATTATCATGGTTCTGTTGAGGAATATGCAGCTGCCAAGTGGAATATCCAGAAAAACATGACAGCTGATGATTATCTGGTTTGAATTTCAATCAAGCTTGGGCCAAGGAAATGGCTAGCCAGACTCAGGCTACTGTTGTGCCTTTTTCAACGACTGAAAAGGTGGACGGTGCCTATTTAGAGGGTGATGTCTTGACCTTCCGTGGAGAAGCGATTATGCAGGCGGATGAAATCGGCGTTCCTGGCAGTCATAATGTTGAAAATGCTTTGGCTACGATTGCAGTAGCTAAGCTGCGTGGAATTGACAATCAGACGATCAAAGAAGTCTTGTCAGCTTTTGGAGGTGTTAAGCACCGCCTCCAGTATGTGGGGCAGGTGAATGAGGTTGCCTTTTACAATGACAGCAAGTCTACCAATATCTTGGCAACGCAGAAAGCCCTGTCTGGTTTTGAGAATAGCAAGGTGATTCTGATTGCTGGCGGCTTGGACCGTGGCAATGAATTTGACGAGTTAGTGCCTGACCTCAAAGGCCTCAAGAAAATGGTGATCTTAGGACAATCAGCTGCGCGCGTAAAGAGAGCCGCTGATCAGGCTGGTGTTTCTTATCTGGATGCGACTGATGTCCGAGATGCAGCTCATAAGGCCTTTTCTCAAGCGGAGCCAGGAGACATTGTCTTGCTTAGTCCTGCCAATGCCAGCTGGGATATGTATAGTAATTTTGAAGTCCGTGGCGATGAGTTTCTCGCTGCATTTGAAGAATTAAAAGGTTAAGATGAAAAAGATTGTATTTACAGGCGGAGGAACGGTTGGGCATGTAACCCTCAACCTTCTCCTGATTCCGAAATTTATCAAAGAAGGCTGGCAGGTCCACTATATTGGTGATAAGCATGGGATTGAGTATCAAGAAATCCAAAAGTCAGGACTGGACGTGACCTTCCATTCGGTAGCTACGGGTAAGCTTCGTCGCTATTTTTCATGGCAGAATCTGCTGGATGGCTTTAAGGTCGTCTGGGGTATTTTCCAGTCGCTGGGGATTATGCTCAAGGTACGGCCGCAGGCTCTCTTTTCTAAGGGAGGCTTTGTATCCGTTCCGCCCGTGATTGCAGCCCGACTGTCCGGAGTGCCCGTCTATGTTCATGAGTCGGATCTATCCATTGGCTTGGCCAATAAAATCGCCTATAAGTGTGCGACCAAGATGTATGCAACCTTTGAGCAAAGTTCCAGTCTGACCAAGATTGAGCATGTCGGAGCTGTGACCAAGGTCGGCAACCAAGAGTCAGTCGCACCGCAGGAACTGGAAGAAATCCGTCAGTATTTTGATAAAGAGCTGCCCACCCTGCTTTTTGTCGGTGGTTCTGCTGGTGCCAAGGTTTTTAATGAGTTTGTCAGCCAGAATCAAGCTGCGCTGACTGAACGCTACAACGTTATCAATCTGACAGGTGATGCAAGTTTGGATGTTTTGTCTGACCGTCTCTTTCGCAGAGCCTATGTGACCGACCTCTACCAGCCTTTGATGGACTTGGCAGATGTAGTGGTGACACGCGGCGGTTCCAATACAATCTTTGAGCTCTTGGCCATGGCCAAGCTGCATATTATCGTTCCTCTGGGACGCGAAGCCAGCCGCGGCGATCAGATTGAAAATGCCGATTATTTTGTGAAAAAGGGATATGCCAAGCAATTGGCAGAGGAGCAGCTGGATATGAGCAATTTACAGGCAGCTCTTGATGACCTTTTGGCTAACCAAGCTTCTTATCATCAAGCTATGAAAAATTCCCAGGAAATCAAGTCTGTAGATGAATTTTATGCTTTATTGAAGGCGGATATTGATAAAGGAAAGAAATGAGCAAGAAAAACAACGATGAGCCAAAGGAAGAGGTAAGTGAGCACCTCTCTGAATGGCAGAAACGAAACAAAGAATATCTTGAAAAGAAGGCTCAGGAAGAGGCCAGCAAACAAAAGAAACTGGAAGAAGAGGAAGCAAAAGAAGCTGAAGCTGAGAACTCAATCGAAAGCGGAGAAATAGCTGAAGAGACGGAAGAAGATGACTCATCTTATGAAGAGGAAGAAACAGAATATTTGGAAGATGACACATCTGAAGCTGAGCTAGAGAGCGAATTGAGCGAGAAAGAGCGCAAAAAACTGGAGAAACTTCAGAAAAAGGCAGAAAAAGAAGCTGCTAAGATTCGTATCTCGAGGATTCATATTTATCGAGCGCTGCCGGTTTTGCTGGGCAGTGGCTTGATTTTTCTCCTGTCAGTTTATTTTTTGACGCCATTGGCGACCATGAAGACAATCAAATTTTCTGGGAACCAAATGGTCAGTCAGGAAGACCTGCTCAAAAGCAGTAAGATTGATGAGAGGGACTATACTTTAACAACCTTTATTAATGGCGGTAATCATATCCGCAATATGAAAGCGTCTAGTCCTTGGATTAACAATCTGGAGATGGCTTATCAGTTTCCCATTACCTTTCAGGTAAAGGTCAAGGAGTATGGAGTTCTGGCCTATCTGCATGAGGGCGGGCAGTACTATCCTATTCTGACAAATGGGCAGGTTATTTCGGACCCGGCTACTGCAGATTCTTTGCCAGAAAACCATATTTCGATAGAGTTTTCAGATAAAAAATTGATTAAAGAATTTGCTCTTCAAATTGAAAAGATACCAGCTTCGGTTAAGAAAAATATTAAGACAGTTCAGCTGACCCCGAGCAAGGTGACACCGGATTTGGTTACGCTGACCATGCATGATGGCAATAAAATTTTGGTACCAATTTCACATATTGCCAAAAACTGCCATATTACAAGGGAATCCAATCGCAGCTGGAAGAGGGTGTACCTAGTGTTGTAGATATGGAAGCAGGGATTTTTAGTTATGTTGAAGGAGCTCAAAACGAGTCGTCTACTGACGAAGAAAAGCAGAAAACAGAAGAGGACTCGACGGGACAGCCAACAGAACAAGCGGCTGAGCAGGTGACAGAAAGTCAGGAACAAGAACCTGCAGAGCCGCAAAATTCGACAGAAAACCCGGGAAATACCGAAAATCGCTAAATTATATGTAGAAAAACTGCACATTTTCATTTTCTTTATGTTATAATAAAGCTTGGGTAACTCTAATTTTTAGCGTTATTAGTATAGACCGGAAACATGGAAGATAGAGAGGACTGGTGTAATGGCTAGAGACGGCTTTTTTACTGGATTAGATATAGGAACTAGCTCAATTAAAGTGTTGGTGGCAGAGCACATCAACGATGAAATGAATGTTATTGGGGTCAGCAACGCGAAAAGTGCTGGCGTTAAAGATGGAATTATTGTTGATATTGAGGCTGCTGCTGCTGCCATTAAGACAGCTATTTCTCAAGCAGAAGAAAAGGCAGGCATTTCAATTGGTTTAGTTAACGTCGGACTTCCGGCTAATCTCTTACAGATTGAGCCTACTCAGGGTATGATTCCTGTGACTAGTGATTCTAAGGAAATCACAGATACAGATGTAGAGAATGTTGTTAGATCTGCTCTGACTAAGAGTATGACTCCTGACCGCGAAGTGATTACTTTCATCCCAGAAGAGTTTGTAGTGGATGGTTTCCAAGGGATTCGTGACCCACGCGGCATGATGGGGATTCGCTTAGAAATGCGTGGTCTTCTCTACACTGGACCACGGACTATCCTCCACAACCTCCGCAAGACAGTGGAGCGCGCGGGAGTTCAGCTTGAGAACGTTATTATTTCCCCGTTGGCAATGACTAAGTCAATCTTGAACGAAGGGGAACGTGAGTTTGGTGCAACTGTTATTGATATGGGCGGCGGCCAAACTACAGTGGCTTCTGTTAGAGGTCAAGAACTTCAATATACGAATATATACCAAGAAGGCGGCGACTACGTAACCAAAGATATCTCCAAGGTTTTGAAGACTTCGCAAAAGTTAGCTGAAAGTCTCAAGTTTAACTATGGATCTGCTTATGTTCCTGAAGCTGGCACAGAGTCCTTCCAAGTAGAAGTGATTGGCGAGATTGAGCCGGTTGAAGTAACTGAAAAGTATCTGGCTGAAATTATTTCTGCTCGTATCCAACACATTTTTGAGCAAATCAAACGTGATTTGGATAGAAGGCATCTTCTCGAGTTGCCAGGCGGTATTGTGATTATTGGTGGAGCAGCTATTCTTCCAGGAGTAGTTGAACTGGCTCAGGAAGTATTTGGCGTGAATGTCAAGCTTTATGTGCCAAATCAAATCGGCATTCGCAATCCAGCCTTTGCACATGTTATCAGCCTGTCAGAGTATGCCGGAAACTTAACAGATGTGGATATGCTGGCTCAGGTTGCTGTTCATGGTGATGAGCAACTGCGCCATCGACCTGTATCCTTTGAGCGTCCTGCTCAGTCAGTACCACGCTTTGAACCTCAACCAGCTGATGAGATTCCTGAAGAGCCAGTCCAAGAAGTTCCAGTTGCCAGTGCTGATGTGCCAAACCAAGAACCAAAAACCGGTATTACAGATCGGATGCGCAACCTAATTGGCAAAATGTTTGATTAAGGAGAATACAGAGAATATGACATTTTCATTTGACGCTGCTGCTGCACAAGGCGCAGTAATTAAAGTTATTGGTGTCGGTGGAGGTGGCGGTAATGCCATCAACCGAATGATTGATGAAGGTGTTGCTGGTGTTGAATTCATCGCAGCAAATACAGATGTTCAAGCTCTTAGCAGTGCCAAAGCTGAAACAGTTATTCAGCTTGGTCCTAAGCTGACTCGCGGACTTGGTGCCGGAGGTCAGCCTGAAGTAGGTCGTAAGGCTGCTGAAGAAAGTGAAGAAGTCCTGACCGAAGCTCTGCAAGGAGCAGATATGGTCTTCATCACTGCTGGTATGGGTGGTGGATCTGGGACAGGTGCTGCTCCAGTAATCGCTCGTATCGCAAAAATGTTGGTGCTCTGACTGTTGCTGTAGTTACACGTCCTTTCGGTTTTGAAGGAAGCAAGCGTGGAACTTTTGCAGTAGAAGGAATCAACGAACTTCGCGAGCATGTAGATACACTCTTGATTATCTCAAATAACAACCTGCTTGAAATTGTAGACAAGAAGACTCCGCTTCTTGAAGCACTTAGTGAAGCAGATAATGTTCTTCGCCAAGGTGTCCAAGGGATTACCGACTTGATTACCAGCCCAGGACTGATTAACCTTGACTTTGCCGACGTGAAAACAGTTATGGCAGACAAGGGTAATGCTTTGATGGGAATTGGTGTTGGTAGCGGTGAAGAACGCGTTATCGAAGCTGCTCGCAAAGCTATCTACTCACCTCTTTTGGAAACAACTATTGATGGTGCAGAGGACGTAATTGTCAATGTTACTGGTGGCTTAGATATGACTTTGATTGAAGCTGAAGAAGCTTCAGAAATTGTCAACCAAGCAGCAGGTCATGGTGTGAACATCTGGCTCGGTACAGCTATTGATGAGTCTATGAAGGATGAAATCCGTGTGACTGTTGTAGCTACTGGTGTCCGTCAGGACAAGGTTGAAAAGGTCAGCGGCATTCGTCAGACCCAGCAGCCTACTGGTCCAAGCCGTCCGCAGCAAGTTGAGCCAAATCGCGAAGTTCGCTCAGGACAGTTTGAACGAAACTTTGATATGACCGAAACGGTTGATATTCCTGCTCCAAGCCGTCAAAGAACGGATGCACCTAAAGGTTCCGCTTTTGGTGATTGGGATCTTCGCCGCGAAGCGATTGTTCGTCAGGCTGAACCAAGTTCGTCAGCCCGCGTGGAACGCTATGCAGAAACTAATGAAGATGATGATGAATTGGAAACACCTCCATTCTTCAGAAATCGTTAATCTAAATCATGAATTTGCAGAATAATAAAGAGTTGGTCTTTCAATCCGTCGCTCAAGCGGCGGAGCAAGCCCAGCGTTTGAAAGATTCAGTAAATATCATTGCAGTTACCAAATATGTTGACTGCGAAACAACTCAGGAGCTTGTTCGTACAGGTATTCAGCATATCGGAGAAAATCGGGTAGATAAATTTCTAGATAAATACCATGCTCTGAAAGATGAGAATCTGACCTGGCACCTGATCGGCAGTTTGCAGAGGAGAAAAGTCAAGGATGTGATTAACTATGTTGATTACTTTCACGCTTTAGATTCTGTAAAATTGGCCAAGGAGATTGACAAACGAGCTGAACATGTGATTAAATGTTTCCTGCAGGTGAATATTTCTAAAGAAGAGAGCAAGCATGGCTTTTTGATTGAAGAACTTGAAGTTGTCCTGCCTGAACTTGAAAAATTAGAAAATGTTCAAATTGTGGGATTGATGACTATGGCTCCGTTTGAAGCTAGTCATGAGGAGCTGAACCAAATTTTTGAAAAGGCTCATCAACTACAAAAAGAATTAAAAAAGAAACAGTTAAATAATATGCCCTTTTCTGAATTAAGCATGGGAATGAGCCGTGATTATCCTGAAGCAATTGCCCATGGCTCGACCTATGTCAGAATTGGTACAGCATTTTTTAAATAGGAAAGAAATATGTCATTAAAAGATAGATTTGATAAATTTATAGATTATTTTACAGAAGATGGAGATGAGACTGAGGTTCAGGAGCAGACTGTCAGCAGACCTGCAGCGCCTGTTAAGCAGAAGCCTGAATTGGTTCAGCCTAAGCCAGTCAGAGAGAGCAAGCCAGCTCCTCGTCCGGTTGCTGCGGCTAAGCCACAGCCTAAACCACAGCCACAACAGAAATCTTCTACAGAGAATATTACCAGACTGCATGCACGTCAGCAGGAATTGGCTCAGCACCGTGCAAATGCGGATGAGAAGATTACGATTGATGTCCGTTATCCGAGGAGATATGAGGAAGCGACTGAAATTGTTGACCTACTTTTGGCCAATGAAAGCATCCTGATTGACTTCCAGTATATGACTGAGGTACAGGCTCGTCGCTGTTTAGACTACTTAGACGGTGCGCGTTATGTCTTGGCTGGAAATTTAAAAAAAGTTGCAAGCACTATGTATTTGCTGACTCCGATTAATGTAGTGGTAAATGTGGAAGATATCCGCCTGCCTAAACGATGTTGAAATCAGCGAATTCGACTTTGATATGAAGCGCAGTAGATAAGAGATATGTTATATTTTGTAATTCGTGCCATCTCTAATCTTTTCGATCTTTATAGCATTGCCTTGATTGTCTATGCACTTCTGTCTTGGTTTCCAGGAGCCTATCAAACCAAATTCGGAGAGTTTTCTAACACGAATTGTAGAACCGTATTTAAAACTTTTCCGCCGTCTTCCCTTGCAGTTTGCAGGGCTGGACTTTACCGTTTGGGTTGCAATTCTGGCTTTAAACCTTTTAAATCGTGTGGTCTTTTATTTAATAAGCGTCTTACTAATGTTATTATGATGAAAGATTTATATCAACATTTTTCGCATGAGGATCGAGAGTTTATTGATAGGAGTCTGGAGCTGCTTCAGCGGGTTCAAGATACCTATGCCTTTGAAACAACGTCTTTTCTGAATCCCCATCAGGTCTCGATCCTGAAGAATATTGGCAAGCAATATGATGTGCAAGTCTTTGCTAGTTTCGGATTATTTTCCAAGTGAACTGGCAAGAGTTCTTGTGGCGCCTTCTTATTACCAACTGAATATGGATGATTTTGAATTGAGCTTGCTGGAAATTTCCTATGCAAGCAAATTTTATAAAATCAGTCATTCGCAGATTATGGGAACCTTGCTCAATCAATTAGGGGATTGAAAGACGGACCTTTGGTGATATTCTTGTGGTTGGAGACCGTGCTCAGCTCTTTGTAGATAAAAGACTGGCTCAGTATTTTATAGATCATGTGTCTAAAATTGCAAAGATGCCTGTTAAACTAAAGGAAGTTTCCTTTGCAGAGCAGCTGAAAGAGCAGAAGCAGGTTGTTACCAGAGAAATTTTAGCATCTAGTCTTCGCTTGGACAAGTTGGTAGCCAGCACCTTTAAGTTATCAAGGAGCCAGGCTGCTCAGCTGATTTCTGGCAAGCATGTGAAAATAAACTATGCTGTTAATGACAATCCCAGCCAGCAGGTCGGGCTTGAAGACTTGATTAGCGTTAGACGATTTGGAAGATTTAAGGTTTTAAGAGAAAATGGCCTTTCCAAGAATGGAAAACATAAGTTAACCGTTGAATTATTAGCTAGTAAATGAGGAGGAAGTATGACACTTACAGCATTAGAAATTAAAGATAAATCCTTTGGAACCAAGTTTAGAGGCTATGATGTTGAAGAGGTAGATGAATTCCTTGACATCGTTGTCCGCGATTATGAGGACTTGGTTCGTGAAAACCACGAAAAAGAAGCAAAAATTCGCAATCTGGAAGAACGTCTGACTTATTTTGATGAGATGAAAGACTCTCTCAGCCAGTCTGTTTTGATTGCTCAGGATACGGCTGAGCGTGTTAAAGTTGCTGCCAACGAGCGATCTACAAATATTGTCCGTCAGGCAGAGCAGGATGCGCAGCACTTGTTGGATGGAGCTAAGTACAAGGCTGATGAGATTTTACGTCAGGCAGCTGATAATGCTAAGAAAGTAGCCATTGAAACAGAAGAACTGAAAAACAAAACACGTGTCTTCCATCAACGTTTGAAATCAACCATTGAGAGCCAGCTCAGCATTGTGGATTCTTCTGAGTGGGAAGAAATCCTGCGTCCGACAGCTACTTATCTGCAGACCAGCGATGAAGCTTTCAAGGAAGTTGTATCTGAGGTTCTTGGCGAAGAAGCAGTTGTTCGTGAGGAAGAAGTGGATGTGACTCGTCAATTTTCTCCAGAAGAAATGGCTGAGTTGCAAGAGCGCATTGAAGCTGCTAACCGTGAATTAGCTGCGACCCAAGCTTTTTCTCCGCTTAGCGATGAAGATATAGAAGCTCATGCAGCTAAGGAAAACTCAGAAGCTGACCATCACGATGATGATACAAATGGGGAACAAAAAGTTCCAGTAAATATTTTATAATTTTTAAAGAAACTAAGATTGTAAAAACACAGACCAAGCAAAATACTTTCAGCGAGCAGATGATGGTGAGAGATCTGCAGTCCATCTTGCTTGGGCTATCATTTTACAGAACTTTCGTCTGAAATCAGTAGGATGAGACGGCAGTCCACGTTACGGACAAAGAGGGGCAAGAGGAGCATTATGCTATTGTCTTGCCTAAACAAAGGTGGTACCGCGAATTTTCGTCCTTTTTGGAGAAGTTTGCGGTTTTTAATTTGTAATTTTTAAAAATAAAGAGGAATAGAATGAAACTGAAAGAAACACTTAACCTTGGAAAAACTGCTTTTCCTATGCGGGCCGGTCTTCCAAATAAGGAGCCAATCTGGCAGAAGGAATGGGATGAAGCTAAGCTTTATCAGCGTCGTCAGGAACTGAACGAAGGCAAGCCGCACTTTATCTTGCATGATGGGCCTCCCTATGCTAACGGTAATATTCACGTCGGCCATGCCATGAATAAAATTTCCAAAGATATCATTGTTCGCTCAAAGTCTATGGCTGGCTACTATGCACCTTACATTCCAGGATGGGATACGCATGGTCTTCCGATTGAGCAGGTGTTGGCAAAGCAAGGCATTAAGCGCAAAGAGCTAGACTTGGTAGACTACCTCAATATGTGTAGGGACTATGCGCTTAGCCAAGTCGAAAAGCAAAAAGAAGATTTCAAGCGTTTGGGAGTTTCTGGTGATTGGGAAAATCCTTATGTAACCTTGACATCTGACTATGAAGCCGCTCAGATCCGTGTCTTTGGTGAAATGGCTAAGAAAGGCTATATCTACCGTGGTGCTAAGCCCGTTTACTGGTCTTGGTCTTCTGAGTCAGCTTTGGCTGAAGCGGAAATTGAATACCATGATTTGGTTTCCACCTCTCTTTACTATGCTAACCGCGTCAAAGATGGAAAAGGAGTATTGGACACAGATACTTACATCGTCGTATGGACAACAACTCCATTTACCATTACAGCTTCCCGTGGTTTGACAGTTGGAGCAGATATTGACTATGTTTTGGTTCAGCCTGCGGGTGAAAGTCGCAAGTTTATTGTAGCGTCTGAATTGTTGAATAGCCTATCTGAGAAATTTAGCTGGGCCGATGTTCAAGTTTTGGATACTTACCGTGGTCAAGAATTAAACCACATCGTGACAGTTCACCCATGGGATACTGCTGTAGATGAACTTGTTATCCTGGGTGACCACGTTACAACTGACTCTGGTACCGGTATCGTTCATACAGCGCCTGGTTTTGGTGAGGACGACTACCATGTCGGTGTAGCCAATGGACTGGAAGTTGCTGTGACAGTCAATGAGCGCGGTATCATGATGGAAAATGCTGGTCCTGACTTTGAAGGCCAGTTCTATGATAAGGTTGTGCCGACGGTTATTGAAAAGCTTGGTGATTTGCTCCTTGCTCAGGAAGAAATTTCTCACTCTTATCCATTTGACTGGCGTACTAAGAAGCCAATCATCTGGCGGGCAGTACCACAGTGGTTTGCATCTGTTTCTAAATTCCGTCAAGAAATTTAGATGAAATTGACAAGGTTAAATTCCATTCTGAATGGGGGAAAGTACGCCTCTACAATATGATTCGTGACCGTGGTGACTGGGTTATCTCTCGTCAGCGGGCTTGGGGTGTGCCGTTGCCAATCTTCTATGCCGAAGACGGAACACCAATCATGACGGCTGAAACCATTGAACACGTAGCTCAGCTCTTTGAGGAGCACGGCTCTATCGTCTGGTGGAAGCGTGAAGCCAAAGACCTCTTACCAGAAGGATTTACTCATCCAGCTTCTCCAAACGGCGAATTTACCAAGGAAACGGATATCATGGACGTTTGGTTTGACTCAGGTTCATCTTGGAATGGTGTTGTGGTTAACCGTCCAGAGTTGACTTACCCAGCTGATCTTTATCTAGAAGGTTCAGATCAATACCGTGGTTGGTTTAACTCATCCCTTATCACATCAGTTGCTAACCATGGCGTGGCCCCTTACAAACAAATCTTGTCACAAGGTTTTGCCTTAGATGGCAAGGGTGAAAAGATGTCTAAATCCCTTGGAAATACGATTGCTCCAAGTGACGTGGAAAAACAATTTGGTGCGGAAATCTTGCGTCTCTGGGTAACCAGTGTAGACTCTAGCAACGACGTTCGTATCTCTATGGATATCTTGAGCCAAGTTTCTGAAACCTACCGTAAGATTCGGAATACCTTGCGTTTCTTGATTGCTAATACTTCTGACTTTAATCCTGCTGAGGATACCGTAGCTTACGAAGAACTTCGCTCTGTTGATAAATACATGACTATCCGCTTCAATCAATTAGTAGAGACTATTCGCAAGGCTTATGCGGACTTTGAGTTTCTGACTATTTATAAAGCGATTGTCAACTTTGTGACCGTTGACTTATCCGCTTTCTATCTGGACTTTGCCAAAGATGTCGTCTATATCGAAGCAGCTAAATCATTGGAACGTCGTCAGATGCAGACTGTCTTCTATGATATTTTGGTCAAGATTACCAAGCTGTTGACGCCAATTCTGCCGCACACAGCAGAAGAAATTTGGTCTTACCTAGAGCATGAAGAGGAAGAATTTGTTCAGTTATCTGAATTGCCAGAAGCTCAGACTTTCCCAAATCAAGAAGAAATCTTGGACACTTGGTCTGCCTTTATGGACTTCCGCAGTCAGGCTCAGAAAGCCTTGGAAGAAGCCCGCAATGAGAAGGTTATCGGGAAATCATTGGAAGCACACCTGACTGTCTATCCGAATGAAGTCATCAAGACCTTGCTGGAAGCGGTCAACAGCGATGTGGCTCAGCTTCTTATCGTTTCACAATTAACGATTGCTGAAGGACCTGTTCCAGAAGGCGCTCTAGCCTTTGAAGATGTAGCTTTTGTTGTAGAGCATGCTCAGGGGCAAGTCTGTGATCGCTGCCGCCGCATTGACACAACAGTTAAAGAGCGCAGTTATCAAGCCCTTGTCTGTGACCACTGTGCAGAAATTTTAGAAGAAACTTTGCTCAAGCTGTCTCAGAAGGCTTTGAGAGCAAGTAAGTTTCCAAAATAAAAAATGGCTTTGCCCTTTAGTGGTAAGCCATTTTTTAGATAGATAGATTTGAAAATTTGTTAATTTGTTAAATTAAAACTAAATTAGAAAACACAAACAGTTGCAAATGCAACTATTTTCTGTTATACTACTTATACCTTAGGAGTGTCTATTTTAGCTAGAATGTTTTGGAGCTGAAAGAGCTCAGAGGAAGTTAGTTGCTGCAGAGCCTGACTGGCATAGGTATTTTCAAAGCCAATCAGCTGGTCGTAGAGTTTGAGAGCCTGATTGCTAGGATAGAGCTCTTTGAACTTCTTATTTTGAGCTTTGGTCTTTTTGATAATCAAGCCCCTATCTTCCAGCTTTCCTAGGGATCGACTGAGGGTAGTCTTGTCAATCTGCACCATCTCTGCCAGTTGTGATTGGCTGAGACCTTCATTTTCGACGATGCGAATGAGAAGTAGAAACAAATTATTGTCTAGGCCGTAGTTACCGGCTTTCTGATTCATTTTCATCATAGCCTGTCTAGAAATAAAGCCCATTTGTCGGAAAAGTTGACGGTAATCCATAGGAACTCCTTTATAGTTGCATTTGCACTTATTATACATTAAAAAGTTAGAGGAAACAAGTATGTGGTCTAGGAAAAAATTAACTGAGTTGAACCCGATAGAATTTTATCAAATCTTAAAATTGCGCATTGACACCTTTGTGGTGGAGCAGGAGCGCATTTATCATGAACTGAATGAGAAGGACCTAGAAGCAGTGCACGTTTACCATGCTAATGAAAAAGGGGAAATTGATGCTTATGCTCGGGTCTTTGAAGAGGGAGAGCGTTTAGTCTTTGGTCGAGTAGTCACAGCTCAGTCTGTACGAGGACAGGGATTAGGAGGACAGCTTATCAGAGAAATCTTGCAATTATGTGCTGAAAAATGGCCAGGAAAGGAAATTGAAATAGAGGCTCAGGATCAGGTGGCTGCTCTCTATGAAAAGTATGGCTTCAAGGCAGTTGGTCAACCCTTTATTTTTGAATCGACACCTCACATTACCATGATCTATAAACAATAAAAAAACTAAGGCCAGGCCTTAGTTTTTACTGTTTAACAGGAATGGAAATTTCGATTAGATTATTAGCGTAAATCGTTCGGATAGCAGCTTTATCAATAGCATTTGCATCAATTTTTCTCTTCAAGAAAAATTCTCTAATTTTTTCGATTTCCTGTTCGCGTACAGCACGGTGCATGTTTGAAATCAAAATTTCATAGTGAAGAGGAGCTTGTGTAAAAACAACATCGCTGTTTCCAGCAGAATAAACTTCGACTAATATCGCATCGGTGCTTTCCAATTGGCTTTTGACAAGGTCAGCATGACTGTTTGTTGTATTAATAAGCTTCATACGATTTCCTCCTGCTTTATACCTGCTATTATTATAACATGTTTGCTATAAATTGTGAATGATTTCTTTAAGCTTTAAGTGTATTTTTCCAGGCTTGGATACCCCATTTATGGCTGCCGCGTTTTAGTGTTTCAATAGCTTCTTCGACTGGGAACCAGGCAAGCTGGTTGAAATCTTCCAGCGGTTTTTGGACTTCTTGGAAAGAGGTGACCTGATACAGGTAGGCCGGGTTGTAGAAATGGGTGTCGCGATGGCGAGAGTAAAAATATTCATCAGCTTGTCCAAGATAGCGTCCAAGCTGGGCTGTGAATCCAAGTTCTTCCATCAGCTCGCGTTCAAGGGCAGTCTGATGGTTTTCCCCCTCTTCAATCTCTCCACCGGGCAGAAACCAAGCCCCATTAGGCGCCTGGACCAAAATAATCTTTTCTTTCTTTTCGTCTGGGATAACGGCATAGACTCCGTAGCGGGTCACATATTCTACATTTGCTTCCTTTTCACCAAAGGTTGGATTTGTCATTCTAATATCCTCAATCTCTAGTCAGTTTACTATCTATCATAATGGACTAAGGACCAGCTGTCAAGAATTTACTCGGTTTATTGGACAGAAAAAGAATGATAGTCGTTGAAAGAAATGCTCTTCAAATAATAAATTCTTTCCTCCGACCGTTTAAAAAAGTCTTCTTTATGGGAATGGTAAAACATTTATAGAAGAAATTGTTATAATAGTAGCGAGGTGGTTTTATGACAGAAAGCAGACTTTTTAAAATCTTATATCTTCTTTTAGAGCAAGGCCGCACAACAGCTCCCGAATTGGCCTCACTATTTGAAGTATCTATTCGGACCATCTATCGAGATGTAGACAAGCTGAGTTTGGCAGGAATCCCTATCTATTGCAGCCCAGGCAAGGGCGGGGGTATTTTTCTGATGAAGGATTTTGTCTTAGACAAGGCCTTGTTTTCAGAGTCTGAGAGGGATGAGCTATTAGCTGCTCTTCAAGGCTTGCAGATTTTAACAGATGGCGAGCAAGTAGAGACCCTGTCTAAGCTACAGTCCTTGTTTCAAGTTCAGGCAACATCCTGGCTGGAGGTGGATTTCACTGATTGGCGCAAGAAAGCAGATCAGAAAGAACTGTTTGATACCATTAAGCAAGCAATCTTGCAAAGAAGAGTCTTGTCTTTTTCTTACTTGAATGGGCGTGGAGAAAGAGAGCAGCGCAAGATAGAGGCGCTGAAGTTAGTATTTAAAAGCCAAAACTGGTATGTTACTGGCTTTTGTCGTTTAAGACAAGCTCCGCGCTTTTTTAAACTCAACAGAATGAGAGACTGTCAGATGTTAGAGGAAAGATTTAAGCAGAGAGTCTTGGATGAGAAATTGAGTCCTGAGGAGCGGCTAGGAGATACTGTAAAAGTCCTCTTGAAATTTGACCGGAAGCATGCCTTTCGAGTGTACGAGGAGTTTTCAGAAGCAGAGATAGAGGAGACTGATGGGAGCCTTTATGTCCAGACGCATTTGCCGAGTCACGATAGTCTTTATACCTACTTGCTATCCTTTTTGGATGGAGTTGAAATCATGGAGCCGTCTCGGTTACGGGAAGAATTCAAAGAAAAGTTAAAAGATATTGCCGATATTTATAAAAGCTGACAGAGGTTGTCAGCTTTTCTTTGCTATACTGTTTGTAGTAAAGAAAGGAGGGCTCTCTCATGAAATATGAATGGAGAAAAGCCAATCGAGAATTCTATCAAATCAAGTCTGAACCCTGTCTCATAGATGTTCCTGCCCAGTCTTTTATCATGATTGACGGCAAGGGCAATCCTAATGCTGCCGACTTTTCGGAACGAGTTGGTGCTCTGTACAGTTTAGCCTATGCTATCAAGATGAACTACAAAAAGACAGCGGTCGAGCAAGAATTTACTGATTTTACAGTCTATCCCTTGGAAGGACTTTGGCAGCAAGAGCAAGCAGGAGAACTGATTAAAGAAGAATTGATTTATACTATTATGATTGGACAGCCGGACTTTATCACTGAAGAGATGGTGAAAAAGGCTCTGGAACAAGTCCGTGTCAAAAAGCCTAATCCTCTCTATGACGAGATTCGTTTTGAAGAAATGACGGAAGGAATGTGTGTCACCATGCTGCATCTAGGACCTTTTGACGAAGAACCTCAATCCTTCGCTAAAATGGATGCCTTTTGCCAGAATCACCAGCTGACACGGATTTCAAACACTCATAGAGAAATCTATCTCAATAATCTGAATCGGACAGACCCTAGCAAGCTGAAAACAATTCTGCGCTACAGAGGTTCAGAAAAGATCAATAAAGAAATAGAGCAGAAAACTAACTGTTTTCTGCTCTATTTTGTCGACAATTTATATTTTTCTTCTTGAGATGAATTAACGGACTCTGTGCTTTCAGTTTTCTTGGCTGACTTGATGAGAATCTTGCCATTGCTGGTCATGATAGCTTTGAGATCTTTTTCGCTTGGATTTTCCAGATAGAAAGTCAGTAATAGCATCTTCGATATGGTCCTGAATGGTACGGCGCAGTGGGCGAGCGCCCATTTTTGGATCGTAGCCCAGGTCAACCAATTTTTCCTTGACCTTCTCCGTAACATCCAGATGAATGTCGTTGGTTGCCAAACGTTGATTGACATCGTCCAGCATAAGGTTGACGATTTGCAGTAGATTGTCCTTGCTGAGCGCCTGGAATTCGATAATGCCGTCAAAGCGGTTCATAAACTCAGGACTGAAGAAGTTGCCCAATTCACCCAAGACGGAGTTGGTGCGGCCTTCACGCGCTGCTCCAAAGCCAACGCTGGCTTCAGCTTTGCCAGTTCCGGCATTGGATGTCATGATGATAATGGCGTCCTTGAAGCTGACAGTCCGGCCTTGGCCATCGGTCAGGCGGCCATCATCTAGAACCTGCAGGAACATGTGCATAACATCGGGATGGGCCTTTTCCACCTCGTCCAGCAGAATGAGTGAGTATGGATTGCGGCGGACGCGCTCAGTCAATTGACCAGCTTCATCATAGCCGACATAGCCCGGAGGGGCACCGACCAGTTTAGCCACGCTGTGTTTTTCCATGTATTCACTCATATCAAAGCGAATCATGCTGTCAGCCGAGCCAAAGAGCTCAATGGCTAGTTGCTTAGACAGCTCAGTCTTACCGACACCAGTAGGTCCGACAAAGAGGAAGCTGCCGATTGGGCGATTAGGACTTCCTAGTCCGACTCGGTTGCGGCGGATAGCCTTGGCAATCTTATCTACAGCATCGTCTTGACCGATGACATGAGCCTTTAAGTCGCTGGCAAGATTGACCAGCTGAGACTGTTCTTTTTCTTTGAGATCGCCAACTGGGATATTGGTCTTTTGCTCTACGATGTGCTCAATCGTTTTCTCGCTGATAATCGGAGTATCCTTGTCCAGTACACTTGTCTGCTGGAGTTCCTTGTACTTTGGCAATCTGGTCACGGAAGTAAGCCGCCTTCTCGAAATCTTCGTCACGGGTTGCCTGAGCCTTGAGGTTTTCGGCCTCAATCAGACGCTGGTCAATGACCTTGGGATCAACAAAGTTGAGGGTCAGATTCATCTTAGAACCAGCCTCATCCAAGAGGTCAATAGCCTTGTCTGGCAAGAAGCGATCTTGGATGTAGCGGTTAGAGAGAAGGGCAGCAGCTTCAATAGCCGCATCCGTGTACTTGACGTGATGGTAGTCTTCGTATTTTTCTGAATTCCTTTGAGGATGGTAATCGTTTCCTCTACCGTCGGCTCGTCTACCTTAACGGGCTGCATACGGCGCTCCAATGCAGCATCTTTCTCGATGATACGATATTCATTAAGGGTGGTTGCTCCGACCATCTGGAGTTCTCCGCGAGCCAGAGCTGGTTTGAGGATGTTCCCAGCGTCCATATTGCCATCGCCAGCAGAGCCTGCTCCGACAATTTCATGGATTTCATCAATAAAGAGAATGACATCCTGACGAGAACGAATCTCATCAATGAGCTTCTGCATCCGTTCCTCAAATTGGCCACGGATACCAGTTCCCTGTACTAAGCTGACAACGTCTAGGCGGATAACTTCCTTGCCTTGGAGTTTATGAGGCACATCACCATCAACAATTTTCTGGGCCAAGCCTTCCACCACGGCTGTTTTTCCGACTCCGGGCTCTCCTATGAGAACAGGATTGTTTTTGGTGCGGCGGTTGAGGATTTCAATGACACGGACGATTTCTTCATCACGGCCAATAACAGGATCAATCTCGCCTCGCCGAGCCAACTCAGTCACGTTGATACCAAACTCTTCCAGCAGGCCTTTTGGCTTTTGCGGACTTGGCTGAGGTTGACCACCCTTGCTAGGATTTGAACCGTAGCCGCCACCGCCCCCATAGGCTCCACCAGATTGGGTAGGAGGAGTAGTTGGTTCCTGAGGCTGTTGAAAATTGCTGAGGCTGTTGAAAAAGTCATCAATAGGATCTGTTCCGTGATTGTTGGTATTAGCAATTCCGCCGAACAAGGAATGTTCGGGGTCTGTTTTCATGATTTGGTAGCAGTTTTGGCACAAATCCACCTGCTGTTTATGGCCATTTACGTTGGTATAAAGGTGAATCGTAGATTCGTTGATTTTACAATTTTGACAAAGCATGCAGATACCTCTTTTCTTTTAGTGTGCAAGCTATTTATAGAAATAATTAAAGGTCAAAAATAGTCAAAGTTTTATAATTTCATTATATCAGTATTCTCGAACTTTGCAAGAATTTACTACAAAATCCTCCCTCAGACCGAGCAGAATGAAAACAAATTCTTGAAATTACAAAAAATAGGCTTTTAGTGGTATTTCAGTCGCTATTTATGGTAAAATAAGAGGGAACTAAGTAAATAGGAGAAACAAAATGGAATCACATTTAGTTAGAATTATCAACCGCTTAGAAGCTATGGCTAAGGATGGCGGAAATTTGAAACGTAATTTTGAGCGTGAAGGAGTGGTTGTAGCAGAAGTAGCTTACAGTTATGATGAAGAAAACGGCTCTGTCTTCACCTTGCGTGACGTTGCAGCGCGTGAGACCTATACTTTCGACAGCATCGATTTGATTGCAATGGAAATTTATGAATTACTCTACTAAAAAGCACTTAGCTGCTTTTTATTTTTACCCTTTTTATCTTATTTTGAAAAAGATTTAGTAGGTCTGAAAATTTTACCACTAGTTGCCAATGAATCCTCGTCTTATAACCTTGTATAAGAAAAAGTTATAGGCTGGGCACAGATTTTTTTGGTATAATGAAAAAGATAATGAAAAAGAAATGAGAATGACATGGCCCAGATTATTGATGGTAGAGGTTTGGCAGAGAAGCTTCAGAAAAAATTAGCCGAAAAAACGGCTCGCCTCAAAGAAAAGACAGGTCAGGTACCGGGCTTGGTAGTGATTGTGGTGGGAAATAATCCAGCCAGTCAAATCTACGTGCGTAATAAAGAGCGCTCAGCCTTGGCTGCTGGCTTTCGGAGTAAGGTAGAACGTCTGCCAGAAGAGACCAGCCAGGAAGAGCTCTTGAGCTTGATTGAAACTTATAATCAAAATCCTGACTGGCATGGGATTTTGGTCCAGCTACCCTTGCCTGAGCATATCGATGATGAAGCTGTACTGCTGGCTATTGATCCAGACAAGGATGTTGATGGCTTTCATCCGCTTAATATGGGCAAGCTATGGAGCGGCCATCCGGTTATGATTCCGGCTACTCCTGCAGGCATTATGGCAATGTTCCATGAATATGGCGTTGAATTGGAAGGCAAGCGAGCGGTCGTCATCGGGCGGAGTAATATTGTCGGTAAGCCCATGGCTCAGCTCCTTTTAGCTAAGAATGCGACAGTGACCCTAACACATTCACGGACCCACAATCTAGCCAAGACTGCTAAGCGGGCAGATATTTTGGTGGTGGCTATCGGACGTGGACATTTTGTGACCAAGGACTTTGTCAAGGAAGGGGCTGTTGTCATTGATGTCGGTATGAATCGAGATGAAAATGGCAAGCTGATTGGCGATGTTAAGTTTGATGAAGTGGCTGAAATTGCCAGCCTGATTACCCCTGTACCTGGAGGTGTTGGGCCTATGACCATTACCATGCTGATGGAGCAGACCTACCAAGCCTTTAAACGGAGTCTTGAATCATGAAATTTGTTTTTGATTTGGATGGGACCTTGTCCTTTGATTATATGACGATTGATGAGGAGATTAAGCAGGTTCTGCTGACGGCTCCTCAGTTTGGACATGAAGTTCTGTTTGCTTCGGCGCGCTCCTATCGAGATTGTCTGGGACTATTAGGTTCGGAATTGAGTCAGCAGATAGTGATTGGCCTGAATGGCGGAGTAGCTTATCAGAATGGACAGCTGATGTTTGAGCGTCAGCTGCATCAGTCAAGTTATCAAGCCATTTTAGATACTTGTTTGACCTATAATTTGCCTTTTTTCGTTGATAATACTTTTGACTACAGCGGCCAGATTTTAGAAAAAATCCCTTTTATTGCCAGTGTAGATCCTCTCAAGCGGGCAAGACGGCTGGAACTGACTGAACTCCAGCATCCTATTAAGGTCGTTATTTACATGGGGAATCATGAGCAACTCTTAGATGATGTACAGGCTCGTTTTGCAAGCTTGCCTAATCTAAGTCTAGACTATCATGAACATGAGAAATGTTTTTATATCAATCCGGCTGAAACCAATAAAGCTTCAACTGTAAAGGAACTCTGTGGTTCGGATTATGTGGCTTTTGGTAATGATCAAAATGATATCCAGCTCTTTAAGAATTCTCTCTACGCCGTGCAGGTTGGGGATTTCCTAGGCTTGAGCGATTATGCTGATGAGCAGGTCGCCTTTCAGGAAAATTTACCCAAGGCAGTCGCAGCAAGAATCTTACAAAAATTTGCAGATTTTCGGGAAAAATAACTTTCTTATGATACGGGGCATCTGTTTAGGTGCCTTTTGGTGTATAATGAAGATAGGTTTGAAGTGCAGGATGAAGTTGGTCTAGGAGAATATCATGGTAAAAAATGCTGAAAATGTTTTAAAAAGAGTCATTAGGGAACGCCCCTTGGATAGCCACAAGGGCAATTACGGCCGTCTTTTATTGATTGGGGGGACCTATCCTTATGGGGGCGCCATTATCATGGCAGCTTTAGCGGCGGTCAATAGCGGAGCAGGTCTGGTGACTGTTGCTACAGATAGAGAAAATATCGCCCCTCTGCATAGTCATCTACCGGAGGCTATGGCCTTTGACCTAGAGGAGCAAGACCGATTGACAGAGCAGCTGGTCAAATCAGATCTAGTTTTGATTGGTCCTGGCTTGGCAGAGAATCAACTAGGTCTAGATATTCTACAAAAGGTAGTCCAGATTGTGGCAGAGCAGCAGATTCTCATTATGGATGGCGGAGCTATCTCACTCTTTAGCAAAGGAGCTTTGCCATTTCCAAAAGCCCAAACAGTTTTTACCCCTCACCAAAAGGAGTGGGAAGGCTTATCGGGTTTGAGCTTGTCAGATCAGACAGCGGCAGCCAATCAGGCGGCGGTCAATCAGCTGCCTTTGGGCAGTATTGTCGTGCAGAAAAAGCATGGAACGACCATCTATCAAAGCGGACAAGAGCAAGTCTTTGAGCTGACAGTAGGCGGACCTTATCAGGCAACTGGCGGAATGGGGGATACGCTGGCTGGTATGATTGCCGCATTTGCAGGACAGTTCAAGTCAAGCAGCCTCTTTGAGCGAGTGGCGGCTGCAACTCTTCTTCATTCCCTTATCGCAGATGATTTGAGTCAGGAAGCTTATGTCGTCCTGCCAACGGCAATCAGCAGAGCCATTTCAAGGTGGATGAAGGAGATGAGTCAGTAGACATTTTCTTGGGTTTTAAGTCAGCTGGGTTTCTTTTGTGGAAGCCCAGTTTTTTTCTTGCTTTCAGGGAATTTTTAGACTTTGTAATCGGTTTTTTATGCAGTTTTTTGTTATAATAAAGGTCACGGAAAAACAAGAAAGGAAAAGGACATGCCAGAGTATTTGTCGGTTTCAACCTTGACTAAGTATCTGAAGATGAAGTTTGAGCGGGATCCTTATTTGGAGCGGGTCTATCTGACTGGTCAGGTGTCCAATTTCCGCCGGCGTCCCAATCATCAGTATTTCTCATTGAAAGATGAAAAGGCGGTCATTCAGGTCACGATTTGGTCTGGTGTCTACCAGAAGTTGGGCTTTGAGCTGGAAGAAGGCATGAAAATCAATGTCATTTGCCGGGTACAGCTCTATGAGCCGAGTGGTTCCTATTCTATTATCATTGAAAAGGCAGAACCGGATGGTATCGGAGCTTTGGCTATCCAGTTTGAACAGCTCAAGAAAAAATTGGGGGAAGAAGGGCTTTTTCAAGATAAATTCAAGCAAGTCTTGCCCCAATTTCCTAAGAAAATCGGTGTTGTAACCAGTCCCAGCGGAGCGGTCATTCGGGATATTATCACGACGGTCAGCCGTCGCTTTCCGGGAGTGGAGATTGTACTTTATCCGACAAAAGTGCAGGGAGATGGGGCTGCAGCTCAGGTTGCTGACCACATTAAACTGGCCAATGAGCGGTCCGATTTGGATGTGCTGATTATTGGTCGAGGCGGCGGTTCTATCGAAGATCTCTGGGCTTTCAACGAAGAGGAAACAGTTCGGGCTATTTTTGAGTCTCGGATTCCTATTATTTCTAGTGTCGGCCATGAGACTGATACGACTTTGGCGGACTTTGTAGCAGATCGCAGGGCTGCGACTCCGACGGCTGCGGCTGAGCTAGCAACACCGGTCACCAAGCTAGACCTGCTGGGACACCTGCAGCAGCAGGAAAACCGCATGTCTCGAGCGATTTCCAATCGCCTGAGCTATTATCGAGAGCGATTGAATAAGCTAACCCAGTCTGTTATCTTCCGACAGCCAGAGCGGCTTTACGATGGCCATCTGCAGAAGTTAGATCAGCTTAACCTGCGACTCAAGCAAAAAATTCGCGAATATTATAGTGAAGAGCAACAGCGGGTCAAAATCTTGCAGCATCGTTTGGAGGCATTGAATCCGCTCAGTCGCGTTCAGCGTCTTCAGGAGCAGACTGCCCAGTTGGAGCGCTTACTGCGCAGTAATATGGCAGTTATTTATGATAACAAGGTGGCTCAAGTCAGGAGATTGTCCGAGGCCTTGCTTATGCTGGATACCAGTCGAATCGTGGCGCGTGGCTATGCTATTGTCCAAAAGAATCAAAAGGTTGTCGAGTCAAGTGCAGGCATTGAAGAAAAAGATGAGCTGACCCTGCTTATGCGGGATGGGCAGCTGGAAGTAGAGGTAAAACATGTCCAAAGAAAAGAAATTTGAAGAAAACTTAGCAGACTTGGAAGTCATTGTCCAAAAGCTGGAAAATGGTGACGTAGCGCTGGAAGAGGCGATTGCGGAATTTCAAAAGGGGATGAAGCTTTCAAAGGAACTCCAGGCTAGTCTGGACAAGGCTGAAAAGACATTAGTGAAGGTTATGCAGGCAGACGGCACAGAAACGGAAATGGAATGACAAGAAACGAGAAACTGGGAAAAATTGGTCTGACGATTGAAGATTTTTATAGGTCTCAGCAAGTGTCGTCGGATTTATCAGAAGTTATTTTGTATTCGGTGCAGGCAGGCGGCAAGCGGATTCGTCCCTTATTGCTATTGGAGTTGATTCAAGCTTTTGGTCTTGAGCTGGCTGAGGCCCACTATCAGGTCGCGGCGGCTCTTGAGATGATTCATACTGGCAGTCTTATCCATGATGATTTGCCAGCTATGGATGATGACGACTATCGTCGCGGCCGCCTGACTAGCCATAAGAAGTTTGGAGAGGATATGGCTATTTTAGCAGGTGATTCTCTCTTTTTGGACCCCTATGGACTATTGGCAAGGGCCGAGCTGCCTAGTCAGGTCAAGGTGGACTTGATTTCTGAGTTGTCTCTGGCAGCAGGGAGCTTTGGTATGGTCGCAGGACAAGTTCTGGATATGCAAGGCGAAGGCCAAGCAATTAGTTTAGAAGATTTAAAAACCATCCATGCCAATAAGACTGGTAAGCTACTGACCTATCCTTTTGTCGCAGCTGGTTTGATTGTTCAGGCTCAGCAGTCTGTTCAAGACAAGCTTCGTAGGATTGGAGAACTCTTGGGCTTGGCCTTTCAAGTGCGGGATGATATTTTGGATGTGACGGCCAGCTTTGAAGAGCTGGGTAAAACCCCGCAGAAAGATTTAGCTGCGGCCAAGTCGACTTATCCAGCCTTTCTGGGACTGGATGGAGCTAAGAGCTTTTTCAATCAGACCCTTGATGAAGCTGTGCTTATTCTGTCAGACTTGGAAGAGAAGACAGAGTTTTCAGGCGGAAAAATTCAAAAGATAATAGAAAGTTTGAGATTGAATGGCTAAGGAAAGAGTAGATGTGCTGGCCTACAGACAAGGGCTCTTTGAGACCAGAGAGCAGGCTAAGCGTGGTGTGATGGCTGGACTAGTCATTGCTGCAGCCAATGGCCAGCGCTTTGACAAGCCAGGTGAAAAGATTGACACAACAACAGAGCTACGCTTAAAAGGCGAGAAACTCAGATATGTCAGCCGTGGCGGTCTCAAGCTAGAAAAGGCTTTGCAAGTCTTTGATATTTCGGTCACTGATCGAGTGACCTTGGATATCGGAGCTTCGACTGGCGGTTTTACAGATGTCATGCTGCAGCACGGAGCTAAGCTGGTCTATGCAGTAGATGTTGGTACTAATCAGCTGGCTTGGAAGCTCAGGCAGGATGAGCGGGTTGTTAGCATGGAGCAGTATAATTTTCGCTATGCCCAAAGGACTGACTTTGAGCAGGAGCCGAGCTTTGCCAGTATTGACGTCAGCTTTATATCGCTGAGTTTGATTTTGCCAGCTCTGCGTGAGATTTTGGCTCAGGATGGCCTAGTGGTCGCCTTGATCAAGCCCCAGTTCGAAGCGGGCCGCGAGCAGATTGGTAAAAAAGGGATTGTCAAGGATAAAAAGGTCCATCTGGCAGTTCTGGAAAAGGTCACAGCATTTATGATGGAGGCTGGCTTTTCTGTCAAGGGAATGGATTTTTCGCCTATTCAGGGCGGTCAGGGCAATGTAGAATTTCTGGCCTATTTAGAAAAGAGCACAGATCCGCAGTCTCTTGATTCAGTAATGATGACAGCTGTTGTAGAGGCAGCACACAAGGAATTTAAGGATGAATAAGAAGGATAGATTAGAAAAGATTAGACGCTTTGTCAGTGACTATGACATTGGCACACAGGAGGAAATTGTAGAACATCTCAGGGAGTCTGGGATTACAGCGACCCAGGCTACGGTCTCTAGGGATATCAAGGAGCTGGGCATTGTCAAGATACCGCTCAAGGACAACACCTATATCTACGAGCTACCTAAGACCATGACCAGCAGTCTGGGTTTGGCAGAAAATAATATCCTGTCCTGTCAGGTTTGGGAAATATGATCAATCTCAGTCTGGTTCCGGGGAGCACAGCACTGGTCAAGCGCCATCTTAGAAATGAATTCGCTGAGGATATTTTCAGTATCTTGGCAGACAACGACAGTATTTTGATGGTTATGATGACAGAGGAAGCAGCTGCAAGGATTGCAACCATCATTCACCATTGGTAGGAAAGCCTATGTTATTAGAAATTTCGATTAAAAATTTTGCCATTATTGAGGAGATTTCCCTTAATTTTGAGCAAGGTATGACAGTTTTGACCGGGGAAACCGGAGCCGGCAAGTCTATTATTATTGATGCGATGAACATGATGCTGGGCAGCCGTGCTACGACGGATGTTATTCGTCATGGGGCATCCAAATCTGAGATAGAGGGACTTTTTTTCGCTGGAAAATAGCAGAGCTTTGCGAGAGATTTTTGAGGAGCAGGGCTGGGAGCTGACCGATGAGCTGATTATCCGTCGGGAAATTCTGCAAAACGGCCGTAGTGTCAGCCGTATCAATGGCCAGATGGTTAATTTGTCTGTTCTAAAGGCTGTTGGTCAGCATTTGGTGGATATCCATGGTCAGCACGATCAGGAAGAGCTGATGAGACCCCAGCTTCATATTGCCATGTTAGACGAGTTTGGAACAGCAGACTTTTTGCATCTCAAAGGCCTCTATCAGGAGACCTTTGACCGCTATCGAAGCCTGCGTAAGCAAGTCCTGACTTTGCAGAAAAATCAGCAGGAGCATAAGGCCAGGATTGAGATGCTGGAGTTTCAGATGGCGGAGATTGAGAGCGCAGCCCTCAAAAGCGGTGAAGATACTGCCCTGCATCAGGAGCGAGATCGTTTGCTCAACCACAAGCTCATTGCCGATACGCTGACGAACGCCTATACCATGCTGGATAATGAAGATTTTTCCAGTCTGACCAATGTCCGTTCAGCTATGAACGACCTTGAGTCTATCGAGGATTACGATCCAGCCTACAAGGAGCTTTCCGGCAGCTTGTCAGAGACTTATTATGTCTTGGAAGATGTCAGCAAGCGCCTAGAGGACATTTAGATGGACTGGACTTTGACGGAGATCGGCTGCTGCAGGTGGAGAGTCGCTTAGACTTGATTAACAGCATCACACGTAAATACGGCGGCCAAGTAGATGATGTGCTGGATTACTTTGCTCAGATTTCCAAAGAATACAGCCTTTTAACTGGAAGTAACTTGTCCTCGGAGGATATGGACCGAGAGCTGAAGGCCTTGGAGAGAGAGCTGGTAGAGCTGGCCCAGGAGCTGAGTCAGGCTCGTCACGGCCTAGCAGCACAGCTGGAAGCAGAAATCAAGCAAGAGTTACAGGATCTCTACATGGAAAAGGCGCGCTTTAAAGTGCAGTTCAGTAAGGGCAAGTTCAACCGTGAAGGCAATGAACAAGTAGAGTTTTACATCTCGGCAAATCCAGGCGAGGATTTCAAACCTTTGGTGAAGGTTGCGTCTGGCGGCGAGCTCTCCCGTCTCATGTTGGCAATCAAGTCTGCCTTTTCTCGTAAGGAAGGCAAGACCAGTATTGTCTTTGACGAAGTGGATACGGGCGTTTCTGGTCGAGTGGCCCAGGCTATTGCTCAGAAGATTTACAAGATTGGCTCCAATGGCCAAGTATTGGCCATTTCCCATCTGCCGCAGGTCATTGCGATTGCCGATTATCAGTTCTTTATTGAGAAGATTTCGGATGAGAATTCGACCGTCTCAACGGTTCGCCTGCTGACGGCTGACGAGCGTGTTCAGGAAGTCGCTAAGATGCTGGCTGGTGAAGATGTGACGGAGGCTGCTTTGACTCAAGCTAGAGAGTTATTAAAAAAATAAACAAGCGAGACTGAGACACTAGTGTTTCGGTCTCCTTTAGGAGGTGGCGTGTATGACAGAATATTTTGCTATCGGTGATGTCCATGGCAAGGCCGGTATGCTAGATGAGCTGCTCCAGCACTGGGATGGTCGCAGCCAAATAGTCTTTCTAGGAGACTTGATAGATCGTGGCGAGGACAGCCGAGCGGTTTTGGAGCGGGTCAAGGATTTAGTGGATCAGAAAGGAGCTATCTGTCTTTCTGGCAATCATGAGTATATGTTTCTGACCTGGCTGGACAATCCTGAAAAGTCTTATGACCACTACCGACGCAATGGTGGAGATACGACGATCAATTCGCTTTTAGGCCGACCTCTTAATGCTCCTGTAGATGGACTAGCAGACGCGGAACGTATCAAGACGGAGGCGGCCGATTTAGTAGATTTTATTCGCCAGATGCCTTTCCTATTGGAGACGGAACAGTACATTTTTGTTCATGCCGGCCTAGATTTGGATCTGAAAGACTGGCGAGAAACCAGTGATTATCAAAAAGTTTGGATTCGCTCTCCTTTTCACGAAGGCAGCAATCAGACTGGCAAAGGATTGTCTTTGGTCATACACCGACATTTTACCTCTTGCATAAGGCACCGGGAACTGATCAGCTATGGATGACTGAGGATGGCAAGATTGGTATGGATGGCGGAGCTGTCTATGGAGGAGTACTCCATGGAGTTCTCTTCGGTCATAATGGCATCATAGAGCAGTATGCTATAAAAAATGATGGTTTGGTAGCCGAAGACTGAAAAAAGATTGGATTTTCCCAATCTTTTTTTGCTGAGATTCTCTTTGAAAACCAGCATTTTCCTAAAATTTTCCCTAATAAAGCTAAAAAAGCTGCATGTAAAAACTTTTTCAACTAATTTTAAAGAAGCGCAAAAAGATTAAAATTCTAAAACAAGCAGATTAAATTTAGGAAACGCTTGGCCTGAGCTCTGATTTTAGCGAATATTCCCCCACAAAACCATAAAAATTTGGTATAATGTAGTGTAATAACAAGTTAAATTTTAGATACAGAGTAGGAAATCTATGACAAAAATAAAAATCGTAACAGACTCATCTGTAACCATTGAACCAGAGGTTGCTAAGGAATTAGACATTACTATTGTGCCTCTCTCTGTTATGGTGGACGGGGTGGTCTATTCGGATGCAGACCTAGAGGAAGGTGAGTTTCTTCGTCTTATGCAGTCTAGTCGCAACCTTCCTAAAACCAGCCAGCCGCCTGTCGGAGTCTTTGCTGATGTTTTTGAACACTTGGCAGAGGATGGAGCGCAGATTATCTCCATTCACATGTCTCATGCCTTGTCAGGAACTGTCGAAGCAGCCCGTCAAGGAGCGACTTTGGCTAATGCTGATGTGACGGTTGTTGACAGCTCTTTTACTGATCAGGCTATGAAGTTCCAGATCACTGAAGCAGCTAAAATGGCCAAAGAAGGAGCTAGCCTGGAGGAGATTCTAGCCAAAATCGAGGAAGTGAAGGAAAAGACAGAGCTCTATATCGGTCTCTCTACCTTAGAAAATCTGGTTAAAGGAGGCCGCATAGGCCGAGTTTCCGGTCTGATTAGCTCCTTGCTTAATATCCGGGTTATCATGCAAATGAAGGACCATCAGCTGGAGCCCATTGTCAAGGGAAGGGGCGCTAAGACCTTTAAAAAATGGTTGGATGATTTGACAGCAAGTCTGCAAAATAAGCAAGTGGCTGAAATTGGAATTTCCTATGCAGGCAGTCCAGAATTGGCACTAGAAATGAAGGAAAGTTTACAGCCGTATGTCAAGAAACCTATTTCAGTGCTGGAAACAGGGTCTATTATTCAGACACATACAGGGGAAAATGCTTGGGCTGTGCTGATTCGTTACGAATAAAACCATAATAATTTAGAAAATAGCGGTTTAGTACTTGACCTGAATGCTTTTTTTAGATATGATAATATTTGTTAGGGTTATTAACCCAGAAAAAATTTGGAGGATTTGTTAAATGGCTAACAAACAAGATTTGATCGCAAAAGTAGCAGAAGCTACAGAATTGACTAAAAAAGATTCAGCAGCAGCAGTTGACGCTGTATTCGCAGCTGTAACTGAGTACCTTTCAAAAGGTGAAAAAGTTCAACTTATCGGTTTTGGTAACTTTGAAGTTCGTGAGCGTGCAGCACGTAAAGGTCGCAACCCACAAACTGGTAAAGAAATCAAAATCGCAGCTTCTAAAGTGCCAGCTTTCAAAGCAGGTAAAGCTCTTAAAGACGCTGTAAAATAATTTTGGTTAATAAAGCCTGATACACTTGCCTCTGGTGAGTATGTCAGGTTTTTCTTTTTGCTTTCAGTTCTTGAGCTCAATAAAAGATTTAGGTGCTTCGAGAAAGTTGATTGATGAATTTTCTTGGAGTTTTTATTTTGCAGTAAAGTGAAGGAAATTGTCTCTAAACAAAAGATAATGATAAAGGATAAACATTTTTTTAAAGACTTAAAATAAAAAAAGTTTAAAAATTTTTAGCAAAAAGTGCTTTTTAAATCATAGGTGTTTATGATAAAATGAAGGGAGCATTTCTTTTTGTGTAATGACTGCGAGATCATTGAAAAAGTTTAGGAGGTAAGAAATGAAATGGAAACCACTTCAGGGCTCATTGCGTCCTGTTAATCCTTATGGCAGCAAATTTCGCCTGCTGATGGGATTGTTTGTCGTTCTTTTTTCAATCTTTTTGCTCCCCATGCAGACATTGTCTGCCTTGGAGGAGCTGAAGGATGGAACGGATTTGTCCAAGTTGAATATTCATAAGTTTGACTTGAATGTTAACAATGTCAGTGTTCTTTCTAAGTCAGAGGCGATTGAACAGGTTCATCTGACTAATCCAAACTATGAGTATCTGGGAGCAGTCTACCCTGGAGAAATGGAAAATTTTACCATCAAGGTAGACAAGTCTCAAAAAGCAGATCAGGTCTTTAATAAGCCGCTTTCTCTTAAGTTCTCTAATGTTGGAACGGCTTATGGAAAACAAGTAGATGCCTATCTGACTTTTAATAAGGTAACACTCCACTATCTGAACTCATCTACAGCAGAAGCTCAGATGAATGATGCTTAAAAAGATGCAGTAGAATTTTTCTCTATTTCAGAGTTGTGGGAAAGAAGCGCTTTTGAGATTGGGAATATCCCATATGTGGATACTGCTCATAATAACATTATGAACAAAGCTTTCTGGGTGGAGGCTGATGTTACAGCAGAGCTACGCTATGCGGATGGTTCGGATACAGATTTGAAGTTGGTTATGAAACCGACTGACATTGATGTAGTTGACGGCTTTGGTCTAAAAGAGTCTTTCTATATTAATGATTATAAAAATGCTGTTGATAAGCGCTTGATGAACAATGCCAATGCTTTGAATCAAACAGATCAGAGCGGTCGGACAATTTGGGAAGCAACGACTTCAACTAGCGGTGCTGCTAATGAAAACAACATCTCTGGTTTGGCCGTTCGTTCTGCAGATAACACGTTGAATTTCGGTTATTTATCAACAGAAGCTTGCTCGGCAGTCTTTGGTCTTTATATTGAAAAAGTTGATCCCAAGCCAGTCTTAGAAGTGGATCCAGTTAAGATTCCAGCTAAGGAAGGTCAAGAGGTGACTTATAAGGGAACCTTCAAGATTCCAGTTCCTGGTAAGGATATTTGGCTACCCCGACTACTATTGAGATGACTGAAACCTTTGACGAGCGTCTGGATTACAAGGAGCTCAAGGTTGAGGCTGGCGGTAATGCCTTGCAGGAAGGTCGTGATTACACGATTGAAAAGAAAGGCCAGACCGTTACGGTCAAGATGACACCTGAGTATGTTAAAGCAAATTCTTCTCAGGATATTGTCATTACCTACAAGACTGCAACCAATCAAAAGGTAGCAGAAAAGGGTGCTGCAACGATTGCAAATACCGTGACTTTAAAAGTAGATAATCTTTCAGCACCATCTAATCAAGTTACTACTGACTTGCTCTATGAAAAGAAACATGAATTTGTCAGTGGCACTGCTGGTAAGGAACTCCCGCAGGAAATCAAAGACCTAACACCAGAAACAGAAAAGAATCTGGAGAATGGCACTAAGGCCACGCCGACACAACCGGCTAAGACGGAAGTGCAGACCGCCGATGGCACTTGGACCTTTAAGTCTTACGACAAGGCAGAAGAGACGATTAACGGAGCAGATGCGCACTTTGTTGGTACCTGGGAATTCACCCCAAATCCAACTTATAAGACGACACACGAGTTCGTTAGTGGTACAGCAGGTAAGGAATTGCCACAAGAAGTGAAATCCTTGCTTCCATCCGACAAGCCTGATTTAGCAGATGGCACTAAGGCCACTCCAACCCAGCCGATGAAGACAGAAGTGAAGACCGCTGATGGTACTTGGACCTTCAAGTCTTACGACAAGGCAGAAGAGACGATTAATGGAGCGGATGCACACTTTGTTGGAACATGGGACTTTACACCAGCGCCAACTTATAAGGTGACCCATGAGTTCGTCAGTGGTACAGCAGGTAAGGAATTGCCACAAGCAGTGAAAGATTTGCTTCCAAGCGATAAATCTGATTTGGCAGATGGCACCAAGGCTACTCCAACACAACCAGTCAAGACGGAAGTGAAGACCGCTGATGGCACTTGGATCTTCAAGTCTTACGATAAGGCTGAAGAAACTATCAATGGAGCGGACGCTCACTTTGTCGGCACTTGGGACTTTACTCCAGCGCCAACCTATAAGGCTACCCACGAGTTTGTTAGTGGTACAGCTGGTAAAGACTTACCACAAGCAGTGAAGGATTTGCTTCCAGCAGACAAGCCTGATTTGGCCGACGGTACGAGAGCTACTTCAACGCAGCCAGTGAAGACAGAAGTGAAGACCGCTGATGGCACTTGGACCTTTAAGTCTTACGACAAGGCAGAAGAGACGATTAACGGAGCAGATGCGCACTTTGTTGGTACCTGGGACTTCACCCCAAATCCAACTTATAAGGCTACCCACGAGTTCGTTAGTGGTACAGCAGGTAAGGAATTGCCACAAGAAGTGAAATCCTTGCTTCCATCCGACAAGCCTGATTTAGCAGATGGCACTAAGACCACTCCAACACAGCCAACAAAGACAGAAGTGCAGACCACTGATGGTACTTGGACTTTCAAGTCTTATGATAAGACAGAAGAGATGATCAATGGATCGGACGCTCACTTTGTTGGTACATGGGACTTTACTCCAGTGCCAACATATAAGACTACTCATGAGTTCGTCAGTGGGACAGCAGGTAAAGAACTGCCACAAGCAGTGAAGGATTTACTTCCAGCCGACAAGCCTGATTTGGCAGATGGAACTAAGGCCACTCCAACCCAGCCAACTAAGACGGAAGTGCAGACCGCAGACGGTACTTGGACCTTCAAGTCATACGATAAGAACGAAGAGACTATCAATGGAGCGGATGCGCACTTTGTCGGCACTTGGGACTTTACTCCAGCGCCAACCTATAAGGCTACTCACGAGTTCGTTAGTGGCACAGCAGGTAAGAAATTGCCACAAGCAGTGAAATCCTTGCTTCCAAGCGATAAATCTGATTTAGCCGACGGTACGAAAGCCACTCCAACACAACCAGTGAAGACAGAAGTGAAAACCGCTGATGGCACTTGGACTTTCAAGTCATACGATAAGAACGAAGAGACCATCAATGGAGCAGATGTGAAGTTCGTCGGCACTTGGGACTTCACCCCCAATCCAACTTATAAGGCTACTCATGAGTTCGTCAGTGGAACAGCAGGTAAGGAATTGCCACAAGAAGTTAAAGACTTGCTTCCAGCCGACAAGCCTGATTTGGCAGATGGCACTAAGACAACTCCAACGCAACCATCGAAGACAGAAGTGAAGGTAGCAGACGGTACTTGGACCTTCAAGTCTTACGATAAGGCTGAAGAGACCATCAATGGAGCGGATGCACACTTTGTTGGTACATGGGAATTCACAGCAACTCCATCATCAACTTATAAAGCAGTGCATGAGTTCGTCAGCGGTACAGCAGGTAAGGAACTTCCACAAGAAGTGAAAGCTTTGCTTCCAACTGATAAATCTGATTTGGCCGACGGCACTAAGACCACTCCGACACAACCAGTCAAGACAGAAGTTGAAACATCTGATGGCACTTGGAGCTTCCAGTCATATGACAAGAACGAAGCAACTATTAATGGTGCAGATGCTAAATTTGTTGGAACTTGGACGTTTGTGGCGAAGCCTAGTCCGGCACCAACCTACAAGGCTACACATGAATTTGTCAGCGGTACAGCAGGTAAAGAATTGCCACAAGAAGTGAAAGCTTTGCTTCCAAGCGATAAATCTGATTTGGCAGACGGCACTAAGGCCACTCCAACCCAGCCATCAAAGACAGAAGTGAAAACAACCGAAGGTACATGGACCTTTAAGTCTTACGATAAGGCAGAAGAGACTATCAATGGAGCGGACGCTCGCTTTGTTGGAACATGGGACTTTACTCCAGCGCCAACTTATAAGGCTACTCACGAGTTCGTTAGTGGAACAGCAGGTAAAGAATTGCCGCAAGCAGTGAAAGATATACTTCCAAGCGACCAAGCAAACTTGTCAGATGGTACTAAAGCTACTCCAACACAGCCAGTCAAGACGGAAGTGAAGACAGCCGATGGCAGCTGGAGCTTCCAGTCATATGACAAGAACGAAGCAACTATTAATGGTGCAGATGTTCACTTTGTCGGTACTTGGACTTTCGCATCTGACTCAACTACGCTTACTGGCAGTGTGATCTGGATTGACAATGATAACGCTGCAGGTCGCCGACCAAAGAGTGTCCTTGTTCACTTACTCGCAGATGGACAGGATACAGGCATCAGCGTAACTGTTGATGAGGCGATGGGCTGGAAATACAGCTTTGAAAATCTGCCACGCTTCAAGGATGGAAAAGAAATCATCTATAGTGTCCGCGAGGACGAAGTGGAAGGCTACAGCAATCAAGCTGAAGGCATGAATGTAACCAACCGCTTGCTTGTAGATGCTCAAGTTAAAGAGATTGGCAAGAAACGAATTCTGCCTAAGACCGGCCAAGATACATCTATCTGGATGCTGATTCTTGGATTCTTGACTTTTGGAGGAGCAGTTGGCTTGACCAAACGTCAGCGTGACTAAGATTAAGCTTCAGTAAAAAGTTTTGAAAATCTAGAATATATGAAAAGTCTGTTATCTCAACTTTTGTTGGGAATAGCAGGCTTTTTATTTTTGGCAGGAAAATCAAGGCACTGATAGAATTAAAAAATTTTAGGTCTTATTTACAATCATTCTTAATAGCCAAGTAAGCCTAGTCATGGTATAATGGTAATGACTTAGATGAGAGGCTATAACGGAGCAAATAATGAAACAAGAACATCAGCATGATTTTGACCAAGTAATTGGCCATTTGCGCGCCAAGGGCGTGCGTATTACAGAAACGCGGAAGGCGGTAATTGACTATATTATCCAAAGTCACGACCATCCTAGCGCTGAAATGATATATCAGGACTTGAAGCCCAATTTTCCTAATATGAGTCTGGCAACAGTCTATAATAATCTCAAGGTTCTGATTGATGAGGGTTTTGTCGCTGAGCTCAAGGTTCGCAATAATACGACGACCTACTTTGACTTTATGGGCCATCAGCACCTCAATGTCATCTGTGAAAAATGCGGTCGTATCGCTGATATGGAGCTGGAACTTCCGGATGTGAAGCATGAGGCTGAAGTGCAGACTGGCTACCACATCACCCAAAGCCAAACGACTGTCTATGGCCTATGCCCCCAATGCCAGCAGGAGGCGGTGTGACTGCGAGGATGATTAGCAGCTTTTTGGAGCCTAAAGACGAACAAAGTTGTGACTCGCTTTGCAAATTCAATCTGCAACTTCAAAGCAGCAATTTGAGCAATCAGCTATTGCGTTAAGATTCTATTCCTAATAAAAGGTAAGGCTAGAACTTATGTCTCTTAGCCTTTTTCTATGTGTTTTAGCGAGGCTTGTTCGCAGGATATCATCTGAGCTTAGAGACGTTGGTACCTAGTCAAGTACAGCACTTAGCAAGATCAGATATTTCAAGTACAACCCCTTATATACTTATGCTATTATTTTACAGGCCAATTCTCTTTTGATATAATGAAAGCAGAATAAAGCCTTGTACAAAGAGATTCAAAGAGTTCTGAAGGATTTACAATATAGGTAAATTCGCCATAAGTCTGTAGTATCGAAATCTTTAAGGGGTATTACTTTGTGGGTAGGTTTGATTTTTAGGAGGTCTTATGTTCTGGAGAAGAGATTGGGAGGAAGAGATATCAGGAAGCAGAGAATCGCCTTTTTTGGAATGCCGTCATCTTCTTTTTGAAGGGGAATCGGACTATCCTATTTGTCCTTCCTGTGGCAAGCTAATAAAGGAAAATCTTCCTCAAAACAGTGTGGATCGCTCACGTCTTTTTCTGATTTATCAAAAAGTGAAGCGACTCTGGATTATGAAATGGAAACTTATCATAATCACCTTAATTGCATTTATATCTTATAGTTTTCCAATAGATTTTAGTAATTGGCTTTTGAGGAATGGAGACTATGGTTTTAGAGACTTTTTTCCGATTACACCTCATACACCGCTAGTATCTGACTTTACCCATATTGCTTATCTTCCTCTTTTTATCTTCTTTTTTACTGGAGAGCGTTCTAGGCGTTTCACTAGCTTTTCTTTGGGTTTCGTTCGTTTTCATAAAATCATCTATTCCTTACCTGTGCAGCTAGCTTTTTTCTTGGCAGTATTTGCTGGGATTAATCAAGTAATGCCAGGTGTCTACAAGGTGATTGGAGATAATTACATATCAAAGTATGATTACCTAACTTCGGATCAGCACGTCAGGGGTGTAGAACTTTTCATTTTTGTCAATATGCTCTCCATCTGGATTGTATCTGGCTTGCTGCTTATTTATCAGTTGATAGACAGGAGACGGACTTGGTGGCTCAAGGAAGCTAATGAGGCTTATCTGTCTGGTGGGTGCTAAGGTAAAGGTTTCTGCTAGGAAATACAAAAGCGCTTTCTTGCTGAAAAAGGTCTGATTTGACGAAATAGGCTAGCTTTTTAGGCGAAAATTTTGTAAAATAGAATAGATAAACGGGGACTGCCTCGGAAAATAAAAGGAGAATCCATCTAATGGTAAAATTAGTTTTTGCTCGCCACGGTGAGTCTGAATGGAACAAAGCGAACCTTTTCACTGGTTGGGCTGATGTTGACTTGTCTGAAAAAGGTACTCAGCAAGCAATCGACGCTGGTAAACTGATTAAAGAAGCTGGTATCGAGTTTGACCAAGCTTACACTTCAGTATTGAAGCGTGCGATTAAGACAACTAACCTTGCTTTGGAAGCGTCTGATCAGCTTTGGGTACCAGTTGAAAAATCATGGCGTTTGAACGAGCGTCACTATGGCGGTCTGACTGGTAAAAATAAGGCAGAAGCAGCTGAGCAATTTGGTGATGAGCAAGTGCATATCTGGCGTCGTTCATACGATGTATTGCCTCCAGCAATGCCACGTGATGATGAGTACTCAGCACACACTGACCGTCGTTACGCTTCACTTGACGACTCAGTTATTCCAGATGCTGAAAACTTGAAAGTGACTTTGGAACGTGCTCTTCCATTCTGGGAAGACAAGATTGCTCCAGCTTTGAAAGATGGCAAAAATGTCTTTGTAGGTGCACACGGTAACTCTATCCGTGCCCTTGTGAAGCACATCAAACAACTGTCTGACGATGAAATCATGGACGTGGAAATTCCAAACTTCCCACCATTGGTATTCGAATTCGACGAAAAATTGAACGTAGTAAAAGAATACTACCTTGGAAAATAAGCTTAAAGGAATCTGAGATTATTCTCAGGTTCTTTGCTTTTCCAGAGAGGAAGGACAAGGATTGCTGGAAGCCTAGCCGGCAAGTCTTTTCTGTTCCGAGGTTTAGCGGATTTCCTCTTAACTCGTCCACATTTTCAGATTTTCTATCAGTTTTGAGACATTCATCGAGCTGGATTTATGGTAAAATAAAGGTCAGAACTTTTACTAGAATGAGAGAGAAGATGGCAAGGAAGAAGAGAAAATTTGACAGTCATTCCATCACCAGAAGGCTTTATCTGCTGTTTGGAATCGTGATGTTTTTGTTTTTAGCCTTGATTGCCCGTCTGGGCTATATGCAGGTGGTCAATCAGGACTTTTATACGGATAAGTTGGCCAAGGCCAGTAAGACCAAGATTACCACTAGCTCAGTGCGTGGGCAGATTTATGATGCTACCGGCAAACCCTTGGTGGAAAATACGACCAAGCAGGTGGTGACCTATACACGGGATAACCGGCTGACGGCTGGAGAGATTCGAGCGACAGCTCAAAAGCTCCTGACCTATGTCAGTGTCAGCGATACAGAGGTGACAGATCGCCAAGAGGTGGACTATTATTTGGCGGACAGTGCAGTCTATCAGGAAGTAGTGGAAAAGCTGCCCAAGGACAAGAAATTTGATACAGATGGCAACCGCCTGCCTGAGTCCAAAATCTATAAGGCGGCAGCTGAGAGCATTGACCCTAAGCAGCTGGGCTATACGGATGAGGAAAAAAAGGCTATTGTTCTCTTTAGTCAGATGAATGCAATTTCCAACTTTGCGACGGGAACCATCCAGACAGATCCGCTGACAACAGAGCAGGTGGCTGTACTAGCTTCCAGCAGCAAGGAACTGCCAGGTATCAGTGTCTCAACGGGCTGGGACCGTAAGGTCTTGGATACCTCGCTGGCTTCTATCGTGGGTAATATCTCGACAGAAAAGACTGGGTTACCAGCTGAGGAAGTGGATGATTACCTGAAAAAAGGCTACTCTCTCAATGACCGGGTGGGGACCTCCTATTTGGAAAAGCAGTATGAGTCAGTCCTGCAAGGCAAGCGAGCTGAGAAGGAGATTCATCTGGACAAAAATGGTAATATGGAGAGCGTGGAAAATATCTCTGACGGCAGTAAGGGAGACAATCTCAAGCTGACGGTGGACTTGAGCTTCCAGCAGGGAGTGGAGGACATTCTCAAAAATGCCTTTAATGCAGAGTTGGCTAGTGGCAATGCGACTTACTCTGAGGGTGTCTATGCTGTAGCTATGGATCCAAATACTGGCGCCGTCTTGGCTATGGCAGGCATCCGTCATGATTTGGAAACGGGAGAAAACTCTGTCGATGCTATGGGAACCATGACCAATGTCTTTGTTCCGGGATCTGTGGTCAAGGCTGCAACATTGACCTCGGGCTGGGAGAATAATGCCATTAGCGGCAACCAAGTCCTGACAGACCAACCGATTAGCTTTGGCGGTACGGACAGTATCACTTCTTGGTTTACCCAGTATGGTTCACGTGCCATCACAGCCCAAGAAGCCTTGGAATACTCTTCCAATACCTATATGGTGCAGGTAGCGCTGAAGATGATGGGGACGCCTTACTCAGCGGATATGAAGCTGGATTTTGATGAGCTGGATCCGTCCATGAAAAAGCTGCGGTCGACCTTTGCAGAGTATGGTCTGGGAACTTCAACAGGGATTGACCTACCAAATGAGTCCACAGGCTATCTTCCAGACAAGTTTACCTTTGCCAACTATCTGACCAATTCTTTTGGCCAGTTTGACAACTATACAACGCTTCAGCTGGCTCAGTATGCCTCAACAGTAGCTAATAACGGCAAGCGTGTGGCTCCGCATATCGTTGAAGGCATTTACGGTAACAGTGACCAAGGAGGACTCGGTGATTTGGTGCAGAAAATTGACACCAAGGAGCTGAACCAGGTTAATATCTCTGACGAGGATATGAGCATTATCAAGCAAGGCTTCTATCAAGTGGTTCATGGCAGCAGTGGCTTTACGACTGGTCGAACCATTTCTCAGGGAGAGATCGTGCCAATCAGTGCCAAGACTGGTACGGCTGAGACCTTTCGTTGACAAGGGCAAGAAAGAAGCCATCAATACCAATGTCGTGTCCTATGCACCGAGTGAGAAACCGCAGATTGCGGTGGCGGTGGTGTTCCCTCACAATACGGACCTATCTTCTACTGTTAGCCACAGTATCACTCGTGATATTATCAATCTATACAATCAACAACACCCTATGAATTAGTGCTCAATGAAAATCATCAGCAAACATAGAAAGCTAATGCAGTCAGTGCTCAAATAGAGCAATCTGGTTTGAGGAGATTTTTTGAGAATAGAGAAAGGATTTTATGCTTTACCCAACCCCTATTGCCAAGCTGATTGACAGTTTCTCAAAGCTGCCCGGCATTGGCATCAAAACAGCCACTCGACTGGCTTTTTACACTATTGGCATGAGCGATGACGATGTTAATGAATTTGCCAAGAATCTACTGGCTGCTAAGCGTGAGCTGAGCTACTGCTCTGTCTGTGGCAACCTGACGGACGAAGACCCTTGTGCAATCTGTCAAGACCAGTCGCGCGATCAATCAACTATTTTGATTGTTGAGGACAGCCGGGATGTGTCAGCCATGGAAAATATCCAGGAATACCACGGACTTTATCATGTCCTGCATGGCTTGATTTCGCCTATGAACGGCGTTGGACCGGACGATATCAATCTCAAAAGCCTGATTACTCGTCTGATGGATAGTGAGGTGACAGAGGTTATCGTTGCGACTAATGCGACTGCGGATGGCGAAGCGACTTCCATGTATATCTCACGTGTCCTGAAACCTGCTGGGATTAAGGTGACTCGCCTAGCGCGTGGTTTGGCGGTTGGCTCCGACATTGAGTATGCGGATGAGGTCACGCTGATTCGCGCTATCGAAAATCGGACGGAATTATAAACATAAAGGATTTTTCTGGCTCTAGCTGGCTAGAAGAGTCCTTTTTTCTGTTCAAAAATGCTGGGAATTGTGATATACTAAAACGGACTGATACAGAAGCTCCTGCTTAGAAGAATCGACTAGCTAGGTAGATGCAAAACCAAGCTTTTGAACTTGATTCTTCTCGGGCTGGCAGCTTTTGTAAATCGTACTATTTTTAGAAAATGATAGGAAAAATCATGGCAAAACAAAGATTGATTTTATTGTATGGCGGACGCAGTGCAGAGCGGGAAGTTTCGGTTTTATCAGCTGAGAGCGTCATGCGGGCTGTCAATTATGATAGATTCTCGGTGAAGACTTACTTCATCACCAAGGATGGAGATTTTATCCAAACTCAGGAATTTGAAGCAAAGCCAGCTGCTGATGAGAAACTGATGACAAATGCCACAGTGGATATGTCTCGGAAGATTAAGCCCTAGCGATATTTACGAAGATGGAGCAGTGGTCTTTCCGGTCCTGCATGGTCCCATGGGCGAAGATGGTTCTATTCAAGGCTTCCTAGAAGTACTCAAAATGCCTTATGTCGGCTGTAATATTTTATCTTCTAGCCTAGCCATGGATAAAATCACGACCAAGCGAGTGCTGGAATCGGCAGGCATTGCCCAAGTGCCTTATGTGGCGCTAGTTGATGGCGAGGATCTAGAGCAAAAAATCCAGGAAATCGAGGAGAAATTGACCTATCCAGTCTTCACCAAAGCCCTCCAATATGGGCTCCAGTGTCGGCATTTCTAAATCGGAGAAACCAAGCAGAACTGCGTGCTTCTCTGGACCTGGCTTTCAAATACGACAGCCGGGTACTGGTTGAGCAAGGGTGACAGCTCGTGAGATTGAGGTTGGACTTCTAGGCAATGTTGACGTCAAGAGTACCCTGCCTGGAGAAGTGGTCAAGGACGTAGCTTTCTATGACTACGAAGCCAAATACATTGATAATAAAATTACCATGGATATTCCGGCCAAGATTCCAGAAGAAGTGGTGAGTCTGATGCGTCAAAATGCAGAGGCCGCTTTCCGAGCTCTAGGTGGTCTGGGGCTGTCCCGCTGTGATTTCTTCTATACAGAAGATGGTCAGGTCTTTCCTTAATGAGCTCAATACCATGCCAGGTTTTACCCAGTGGTCTATGTATCCATTGCTCTGGGAAAATATGGGGCTGGCCTATCCTGACTTGATTGAGAAACTAGTTGGCCTAGCTGAAGAGGCATTTGCTAAGAGAGAAGCGCATCTTCTCTAAAATATGATATAATAGAGGGGCTGAAAATTTTCGGTCCTTTCTTTTTGCGAGCAAACCGAAAAACGAGGAAGAAGTATGAAATTAGATTTATATGAAATAGCAGAAGTCCTGTCTGCGAAAAATGATGTGACTCAGTTTGAAAATGTTGCGCTTAGAAATGCTGAGTTTGACAGCCGCTTGATTGAGCCGGGTGGCCTTTTTGTGCCTCTTAAGGGAGCGCGTGATGGCCACGACTTTATCCCAACAGCCGTTGCTCAGGGAGCTGCTGCCACCCTATCTGAGCGTCCAGTGGCAGAGGGAGCTTATATCTTGGTCGATGATGTCCTGACGGCCTTTCAGCGCTTGGCCCAATATTATCTGGAAAAGATGCAGGTGGATGTGCTGGCGGTGACAGGTTCCAACGGTAAAACGACGACCAAGGATATGCTGGCTCAGCTACTAGCAACCACTTACAAGACCTATAAGACCCAGGGCAATTACAATAACGAAATCGGTCTGCCTTATACGGTTCTTCACATGCCTGAGGACACAGAGAAACTTGTCTTAGAAATGGGGCAGGACCACTTGGGCGATATCCATCTCCTGTCGGAACTTGCCAAACCTAAGACAGGCATTGTAACTCTGGTCGGAGAAGCCCATCTAGAATTTTTCGGAAGCCGAACTGAAATTGCCCAAGGCAAGATGCAGATTGCGGATGGTCTAAGAGAAAATGGTCTCTTGATTGTTCCGGCAGATAAGATTGTCAATGAATTTCTGCCAGCAGACTGCAAACTGGTTCGCTTTGGTCCTGATGCGGATATCTTCCTGACGCGTCTGGAAGAGCGCAAGGACAGCTTGAGCTTTGACTGCAACTTTTTAGAGCATAGGATTGATCTGCCTGTGACCGGTAAGTACAATGCGACCAATGCCATGATTGCAGCCTATGCGGCTCTGCAGGAGGGTGTATCTGAGGCGGCTATTGCTCAAGCCTTTTCTGAGCTGGAGCTGACCCGCAATCGAACGGAGTGGAAGAAAGCTGGTAATGGCGCAGATATCCTATCGGATGTCTATAATGCCAATCCAACAGCCATGCGCTTGATTCTGGAGACTTTCTCGACCATTCCGGCCAATCCAGGCGGACGAAATTGGCAGTGCTGGCGGATATGAAAGAGCTGGGAGCGGACTCTAAGTCCATGCATGGCTCGATGATTACCAGTCTCAATCCAGAAATTGTGACCGACCTTTTCCTTTATGGACAAGACATGGAAGCCCTCTATGACTATGCCAAGGAAATCTACCCGCCAGGCAAGGTGCATTACTTTATCAAAAATGACGAGAAAGACCAGTTTGAACAGCTGACCAAAGCTGTCAGAGAGAAGCTGACTCCTACCGACCAAATTCTTCTCAAAGGCAGCAATTCCATGAATCTGGCGAAGCTGGTAGAGGACTTGGAAGATGGAAACTAAAGAAATTGCAAAAACCATTCAACGTCTCCTTTCTATTACAGAGACAGGTCTAGCATTTAGTCGTGATGAATTTGATCGAGAGCGTTACTTAGAACTCCGTCAGCTTTTGGGACACCTCCTGGCTGATTGGTCAGATTTGGATGAGAAAGAATTGGTAGAGCTGTTGCGCCCAACGGATTTTTATGCCACTCCCTTGATTGATGTCCGCGCCTTACTGGTTCGAGACGGAAAAGTCTGTTTAGTCAAGGGTAAAAATGAGAAAACTTGGGCTTTACCAGGCGGCTTTTGTGAAGTCGGCCTATCTCCTAAGGAAAATATCGTCAAGGAAGTCCAAGAAGAAACGGGATTTAATGTTTCAGTTTCGCGTCTGCTTGCAATTTTTGATACTAATAAATTTCAATTTCAGAGTAAGCAATATGCTAAACTGGTCTTCGAGTGTCAGATAGAGGATGGAGATTTTCAGCCTAATACAGAAATAGAAGAGTTAGCTTTCTTTGATATCCAATCTCTACCAGAATTATCTTCTAAGCGGACGACAAAAGAACAGTTGGAAATCCTTTGGGAGATTTATCAAGGAGACAGAGAACAGTATTTGGATTAGTTAAGTAAGTTTCTGGGATGCTTTTTGTCTGAAAAAGCTAGAAATTATTGCAACAACAGGCAAACTCAGCCTTGTTCAAACCTTATATTAGAATGGGAGCCTAGGAGATGGGAATAAGAGATATGTTTACAACCTATAAAACCGAACCGCCTCAACTAGGGACTTTGGTATTTTGTTCTTTTGGGGCTGGTCTTTGCGATTATCTGGCTTTCCTATCGCTACTACAATCGGAAGCCTTACCAGCAGCTATTTGTCGGGATGCAAGCTTGTCAGCTGATAGGCCTCTATTCTTGGTATATGCTGACTGCTGCCCCGCTGTCTGAGAGTCTGCCTTTTTATCATTGCAGAATGGCTATGTTTGCCTTGATGTTTCTGCCTAATCGCTCAGTTTATAAATTTCTATTTTGCACTTTTGGGGACTTTTGGCTCGATTGTAGCCTTTATCTATCCGATTTTTGATCCCTATCCCTTTTTCCCCATATCACTATTTTGTCCTTTATCATCGGCCATCTAGCGCTCTTGGGAAATTGTTTGATTTATCTTTTCAGATATTATCATACTTTCTCTATGAGCTGGCAGCGAGTGGTGTGGACGACCTTTATGATGAATGCTTTTTTGCTTGTTATCAATATGTTGACAAAGGGTTCTTATGGATTTCTCACTGATCCGCCGCTTGTTGGCAATCACGGACTCCTGCTCAATTATCTGCTTGTCTCAATCGTCTTAAGTGCAGCAGTCTGCTTGGTTTCTGACATTTTTAAGCGCGTGGAGCAGACCAAGACAGTCACCCTAACCTAATCATCTAACGGAGGATTTATGAAAGATTTTTTAACTACGACAAAAACGGTGGCACCGCCTATCTCGATTTTTTGGTATGCTGTGATGATTGCTTTGGTTTTGCTGTCTATTTGGAGCTCACTCAAATACCATGATAATCCGCGTTTTGTCAAGGCTTTTAAGTGGATTCAGATTGCTCAACTGCTGATGCTTTATAGCTGGTATTTTGGTTTTCGAATTCCCTTTTCCAATAGTCTGCCCTTCTATCATTGCCGCTTGGCTATGTTTGCGGTGGTCTTTCTGCCAGACAAATGGCGCAGCAAGCAGTATTTTGCTCTTTTAGGAGCTAGCGGAGCGGTCTTTGCCTTGGGCTATCCAGTTTTTGACCCCTATGATTTCCCGCATATTACCAGCTTTTCTTTCCTGATTGGCCACTATGCCCTCTTTGGTTAATTCCTTGATTTATCTGATGAATCACTACGACAAGAGCCCTGCTCAAGAAATACATGATTGTAGCTTACACCTTTGGGCTCAATCTTTTCCTAGTCGGCGTTAATCAAGTGACCGGAGGGAAATTACGGTCTGCTAAAAAGTCCGCCTTTCATCCCTGATGCCCCTCTATGGATAAAGTATCTCCTTGTGTCAGTCATCCTTTCTCTGGCTCTGGTTCTCTTTGATATCTTGTTTAAGAAACGGTGGAAAAAGCAGTTAAGTTTGGTCCGCAGTTAATTCATCTCAAGTTTACAAGTCCTGTCAAGTTAATGTGGCAGGAATTTTTTTAAATTAGGAAGCCTTATCACGCCCTGCTTTGCTTCTAGTAACAAACGGACTATTTGTCTATCAACTCTTTAAGCTGGTCGAGCTAGACGCTTCTATTAGCAGAATGAAACATCCCAAATTTTGGGCTTTCTTAACAACTGGCGGATGGCTTGATCCTCTATCTCTTGAAACGGAATAAGGTCATTTTTTCCATGACAACTGAAGAGAAAGAAGAACTGGAAACCAGAGAATTGCCTGCTCCATTTACTGGATTTGAACTCAATCGTTGCAATTTGTGCCATTGTCAGGGTTTTAAGGAAATTTCATTGACTTAGGAGAATAGAATCGCTCGAAAGGGCGATTTTTATCTTCTTTAGATAATTGAAAAAAAGCGCTAAATCCGCTATAATAGGTAGGTTGAAAGGTTGGAATACTCCGATGTAAAATAAAAAACAAATACTAAGATTCGCCATTATCCTAAATGAAAGAAAGAGAAGAAAATGACTTTACAAGAAGAAATTAAGAAACGCCGGACCTTTGCCATTATCTCCCACCCGGACGCAGGGAAGACGACCATCACGGAGCAGTTGCTCTACTTCGGAGGCGAGATTCGTGAAGCTGGGACAGTCAAGGGGAAAAAGACAGGTAATTTTGCCAAGTCTGACTGGATGGATATTGAGAAGCAGCGGGGGATTTCGGTGACTTCCTCTGTCATGCAGTTTGACTACGATGGTAAGCGGGTCAATATCCTGGATACGCCAGGACACGAGGACTTCTCAGAAGATACTTATCGGACTTTGATGGCGGTGGATGCTGCGGTCATGGTTATTGACTCGGCCAAGGGTATTGAGGCTCAGACCAAGAAATTGTTTGAGGTTGTCAAGCATCGGAATATCCCAGTCTTTACTTTTATGAACAAGCTGGATCGTGACGGTCGCGAGCCCTTGGACTTGTTGGAAGAACTGGAAGAGATTTTGGGTATTGCCAGCTATCCGATGAATTGGCCGATTGGGATGGGGAAGAGCTTTGAGGGTCTTTATGACCTCTACAATGAGCGGCTGGAGCTTTATAAGGGTGAGGAGCGCTTTGCAACTCTGGCAGAAGGCGATCAACTGTTTGCTTCTAACCCTTTCTATGAGCAAGTTAAGGAAGACATTGAGCTCTTGAGCGAAGCTGGGAATGAATTCTCAGAAGAAGCGATTTTGGCTGGCAAGCTAACACCTGTTTTCTTCGGCTCAGCCCTGACCAACTTTGGCGTCCAGACTTTCCTGGAAACCTTCCTTAAGTTTGCTCCGGAACCGCATGGCCATAAGAAGACAGATGGCGAGGTAGTCGAACCACTCAGCCCAGACTTTTCAGGTTTTGTCTTTAAAATTCAGGCTAATATGGACCCGCGCCACCGCGACCGTATCGCCTTTGTTCGTATTGTTTCTGGAGAGTTTGAACGCGGTATGAGTGTCAATCTGCCTCGCACTGGCAAGTCTGCCAAGCTGTCTAATGTTACCCAGTTTATGGCCGAAAGTCGGGAAAATGTGACCAATGCTGTAGCTGGTGATATTATCGGGGTTTATGATACGGGGACTTATCAGGTCGGTGACACCCTGACTGTAGGCAAGAATAAGTTTGAATTTGAGCCTCTGCCAACCTTTACTCCAGAGATCTTTATGAAAGTTTCAGCTAAGAATGTCATGAAACAAAAATCCTTCCATAAGGGGATTGAGCAGCTGGTGCAAGAGGGAGCCATCCAGCTTTATACCAACTACCAGACGGGCGAGTACATGCTGGGCGCTGTCGGTCAGCTCCAGTTTGAGGTCTTCAAGCACCGCATGGAAAATGAATACAACGCTGAAGTAGTCATGAATCCTATGGGTAAAAAGACTGTCCGCTGGATTTCACCAGATGATTTGGACGAGCGTATGTCTTCTAGCCGTAATATTTTAGCCAAAGACCGCTTTGATCAGCCAGTCTTCCTCTTTGAAAACGACTTTGCCCTGCGCTGGTTCGCGGACAAGTATCCAGATGTCAAACTGGAAGAGAAGATGTAACGTACTAAGATTGCTTGGCTACATAGTAGTCTAAGCAATCTACGCCATGTCCTATGGGACCATGGCTAAGTACCTTACTAACTGCGTTTGGCAAATAAAATCGATTTGCCAAACTCCGTGTCGTAGTGAATGGGATTGTTATGATTGTATAACAAACTAAAGTTACTAAGGCCGAGTTCAGTTGGCCCCTTGCTAGCCACTTGACTAATCTCGTCAGGCGAGGTAGTTAATTTGATTGGTTTTGTGCTTCGACATTGCATATTTACTTGCAGGAAGAGTTTATGAAGTTGGGTGCTAGTTTATTAGAGAATCATTCTACCTCATAGAAAGGAGCTCC
>BNJS01003561.1_pt1 | contig 105740 bp, 86 predicted proteins | sample 8540461 | NCBI WGS metagenome assembly BNJS01 (sample SAMD00202454, study PRJDB9452) | human saliva metagenome | isolation source: human saliva | place: Japan
AGATCGAATAATACACAGACCCTGAAGATTCTTGAAAAGAAGTTCTTCTAAGAAGAACGAAAAAGCCGGAGTTCCGGCAGAGAAAATTCAGAAGCACAGAAATGTGCAGCGAAAAACAAACTTTAACAGTAAAAAAAGGAAAAAAACAAGCTAAGCGCGTTTTTGACTTGGACTGAACTAAACCGCTCGGAAGAGCGGATAATGCTTTTGCAAGAAAAGCACTTTTATGAGAGTTCGATCCTGGCTCAGGATGAACGCTGGCGGCGTGCCTAACACATGCAAGTCGAACGAGATGCGTATCGGAAAGCTTCGGCCGGAAGATACGTTATCTAGTGGCGGACGGGTGAGTAACACGTGGGTAACCTGCCTTATGGAGGGGATAACGAGAGAAATCACTGCTAATACCGCATAAGCACACAGTACCGCATGGTACAGGGTGAAAAGATTTATCGCCATAAGATGGACCCGCGTCTGATTAGCCAGTTGGCAGGGGTAAAAAGCCTACCAAAGCAACGATCAGTAGCCGATCTGAGAGGATGACCGGCCACATTGGGACTGAGACACGGCCCAAAACTCCTACGGGAGGCAGCAGTGGGGAATATTGCACAATGGGGAAACCCTGATGCAGCGACGCCGCGTGAGTGAAGAAGTATTTCGGTATGTAAAAGCTCTATCAGCAGGGAAGATAATGACAGTACCTGACTAAGAAGCCCCGGCTAACTACGTGCCAGCAGCCGCGGTAATACGTAGGGGGCAAAGCGTTATCCGGATTTACTGGGTGTAAAAGGGAGCGTAGACGGAATGGCAAGTCTGAAGTGAAATACCCGGGCTCAACCTGGGAACTGCTTTGGAAACTGTTGTTCTAGAGTGTTGGAGAGGTAAGTGGAATTCCTGGTGTAGCGGTGAAATGCGTAGATATCAGGAAGAACACCGGAGGCGAAGGCGGCTTACTGGACAATAACTGACGTTGAGGCTCGAAAGCGTGGGGATCAAACAGGATTAGATACCCTGGTAGTCCACGCTGTAAACGATGAATACTAGGTGTCGGGGTGCAAAGCATCTCGGTGCCGTCGCTAACGCAATAAGTATTCCACCTGGGGAGTACGTTCGCAAGAATGAAACTCAAAGGAATTGACGGGGACCCGCACAAGCGGTGGAGCATGTGGTTTAATTCGAAGCAACGCGAAGAACCTTACCAAGTCTTGAGATCCCATTGACAGAGTATGTAATGTACTTTCCCTTCGGGGCAATGGTGACAGGTGGTGCATGGTTGTCGTCAGCTCGTGTCGTGAGATGTTGGGTTAAGTCCCGCAACGAGCGCAACCCCCTATAGTTAGTAGCCAGCAGTAAGATGGGCACTCTAACTAGACTGCCAGGGATAACCTGGAGGAAGGCGGGGATGACGTCAAATCATCATGCCCCTTATGACTTGGGCTACACACGTGCTACAATGGCGTAAACAAAGGGAAGCAAGAGGGTGACCTTAAGCAAATCTCAAAAATAACGTCTCAGTTCGGACTGTAGTCTGCAAACCCGACTACACGAAGCTGGAATCGCTAGTAATCGCAGATCAGCATGCTGCGGTGAATACGTTCCGGGTCTTGTACACACCGCCCGTCACACCATGGGAGTTGGTAATGCCCGAAGTCAGTGTCCCAAGAGGGAGCTGCCGAAGGCAGGACTGATGACTGGGGTGAAGTCGTAACAAGGTAGCCGTATCGGAAGGTGCGGCTGGATCACCTCCTTTCTAAGGATAAAGTAGGGGTTTGTGTGTTATTCGATTTTTGATGAATAGAGGGCGACGGAAGTCGCGACTTTTAGGAAAACTAAAAGAATTAAATAGTTAAACTTTGTCCGGTGTTGATGCGTTTAGGGGAAACACCCGTTCCCATCCCGAACACGACGGTTAAGACTTAAGCGGCCGAAAATACTTTGCTGGTAACGGCACGGGAAGATAGGTGGATGCCGGACATTTTTTAAAAAAATAAATACAATGTGTTAAGAACACATCGGGCTCAAGACCCGACATTGTACTGCTTACGAAAGTAAGCATCGTACCTTGAAAACTACATATCAAGAAATGATTATTCTAGTAAAATAGAGTAAGACATCCGAGGGTACAAGGTAAAAACTTGTACAAAAACGAGGCAAGGAGACCTGAAAAGGTTGACTTGCAAATCAGAAAAAAAGAGATACACGCTAGTATCTCGAACACTTGAGCAATCAAGTGGAGAATTGGTTAAAGCAATAAGAGCATAGGGTGAATGCCCTAGGCACTGAGAGCCGAAGAAAGACGTGATAAGCTGCGAAAAGCTGCGGGGATTGGCAAAATACGATTTGATCCGCAGATATCTGAATGGGGAAACCCACTAGAGAAAAGCTCTAGTACTGTACAGCCAATACATAACTGTACAGAGGGAACCCGCTGAACTGAAACATCTAAGTAGGCGGAGGAAGAGAAAACAACAGTGATTCCGAAAGTAGTGGCGAGCGAAATCGGAAGAGCCCAAACCAAGGTGCGTGCACCTTGGGGTTCGGACCGCATTTAGTTCCGTAAGTGAGTGGAAGACGATGGAAAGCGTTGCCATAGAGGGTGAAAGCCCTTACACGAAGCGTAAAGGAATGAGCGGAATCCAGAGTACTGTCAGACACGTGGAACCTGGCAGGGAATACGGGGGACCACCCCTAAGGCTAAAATACTACTCAGTGACCGATAGCGATTAGTACTGTGAAGGAAAGGTGAAAAAGGACCCCGGGAGGGAGTGAAAGAGAACCTGAAACCCTGTGTTTACAAACTGTGGAACAGCGCAAGCTGAACCGCGTACTTTTTGTAGAACGGTCCGGCGAGTTATAGTTACTGGCAAGGTTAAGGACTTAAGGTCCGGAGCCGAAGCGAGAGCGAGTCTGAATAGGGCGCAAAGTCAGTAGATATAGACCCGAAACCGGGTGACCTATCCATGTCCAGGATGAAGCTAAAGTAAAATTTGGTGGAGGTCCGAACGCACATCCGTTGAAAAGGGTGGCGATGAGGTGTGGATAGCGGAGAAATTCCAATCGAACCCGGAGATAGCTGGTTCTCCTCGAAATAGCTTTTAGGGCTAGCCTCATGGAGAGTCTAACGCAGGTAGAGCACTGAATTCTTGAGGGGGCGTCAAAGTCTACCAATAGATATCAAACTCCGAATGGCGTATAGATATACATGGGAGTCAGACTGCGGGATATAAATTCCGTAGTCAAAAGGGAAACAGCCCAGATCTACAGCTAAGGTCCCAAAGTACATGTTAAGTGGTAAAGGATGTGGGATTTCATAGACAACTAGGATGTTGGCTTAGAAGCAGCCACACATTCAAAGAGTGCGTAATAGCTCACTAGTCGAGAGGTCCTGCGCCGAAAATTAACGGGGCTAAAACATGACACCGAAGCTTAGGGATGGTGAATGCCATCGGTAGAGGAGCATTGAAAACACGTAGAAGCGGTACCGTAAGGATCCGTGGAGAGTTTTGAAGAGAGAATGCCGGAATGAGTAGCGAGATGGAGGTGAGAATCCTCCAGGCCGAATATCTAAGGTTTCCAGGGTAAAGCTGATCTGCCCTGGGTAAGTCGGGGGCCTAAGGCGAGGCTGAGAAGCGTAGTCGATGGACAACTGGTGTAGATTCCAGTACCTTACTAAATCAGAAATGTGGGGACACATGGAGAAAGAGAGAGCCGGGAATGAGAAGACCGGTGCAAGGGAGGTAGGAGTGTAGTAGGAAAAACCGCTACACAATCTGAAGACCTGATGCGGATCGAAAAGAAGTAGAGAAGCTCTTGGACTCTGTGGCGAGAAAAGCCGCTATTGTGTTTAGTAAGCCCGTACCGCAAACCGACACAGGTAGATGAGGAGAGAATCCTAAGGCCGGCGGGAGAAGCATTGTTAAGGAACTCGGCAAAATGACCCCGTAACTTCGGGAGAAGGGGTGCCCAGGCAACTGGGCCGCAGAGAAAAGGCTCAAGCAACTGTTTAGCAAAAACACAGGTCTATGCGAAACCGTAAGGTAAAGTATATGGGCTGACGCCTGCCCGGTGCTGGAAGGTTAAGAGGAGAGGTTAGAGCAATCGAAGCTTTGAATTGAAGCCCCAGTAAACGGCGGCCGTAACTATAACGGTCCTAAGGTAGCGAAATTCCTTGTCGGGTAAGTTCCGACCCGCACGAAAGGCGTAATGATTTGAGCGCTGTCTCAACAATGCACCCGGTGAAATTGAAGTGCCAGTGAAGATGCTGGTTACCCGCGCCAGGACGGAAAGACCCCATGGAGCTTTACTCCAGCTTGATACTGGGATTCGGTAATGTATGCACAGGATAGGTGGGAGACGAAGAAGATAGAACTTCGGTTTTATCAGAGTCGCTGTTGGGATACCACCCTTATGTTATTGGATTTCTAACCTTAGGGCCGTAAAGCCGGTCAAGGGACAATGTCAGGTGGGGAGTTTGACTGAGGGCGGTCGCCTCCGAAAGTGTATCGGAGGCGCTCAAAGGTTCCCTCAGGATGGTTGGAAACCATCCAAAGAGTGCAAAGGCATAAGGGAGCTTGACTGCGAGGGCGACGGTCCGAGCAGAGTAGAAATACGGACTTAGTGATCCGGTGGTATGAAAGTGGGATTGCCATCGCTCAACGGATAAAAGCTACCCTGGGGATAACAGGCTGATCTCCCCCAAGAGTTCACATCGACGGGGAGGTTTGGCACCTCGATGTCGGCTCATCGCATCCTGGGGCTGAAGTCGGTCCCAAGGGTTGGGCTGTTCGCCCATTAAAGCGGTACGCGAGCTGGGTTCAGAACGTCGTGAGACAGTTCGGTCCCTATCCGGCGCGGGCGTAGGATATTTGAGAGGATCTGTCCTTAGTACGAGAGGACCGGGATGGACTGACCTCTGCTGTACCTGTTGGGAATCAATCCCATAGCAGGGTAGGCAAGTTGGGAATGGATAAACGCTGAAGGCATCTAAGCGTGAAGCCAACCTCAAGATGAGATATCCCATCGCAAGAGTAAGACCCCTTGAAGAGAACGAGGTAGATAGGACTGAGGTGTAAGTGTAGTAATACATTCAGCTGACAGTTACTAATAGGTCGAGGGCTTATCCAATGCGTCTGGTTTTTGTCTAAAGTCTAGTCTGGAATAGTCATTGATATGTAGTTTTGAAGGTGCGAGAATATGGCCCGGTGGCTCAGTTGGTTAGAGCGCCGCCCTGTCACGGCGGAGGTCGACGGTTCGAATCCGTTCCGGGTCGTGATAGGAGAAACCACTTCTTAGTAGGTGGTTTTTTTGTGTTTTAATCTTATAAAATACTTACTATTGCTTTATTATATTCTTTAATGATATGGTTTCTTTATACTGATTTTTTTCTGTTTATTCTCTTCATTTTTCCTTCATTTTTTTCTTTTTCTTATAAAATTGCATTTTTAACTGATTATTTTTTTATTTTTTATTATAGTGTTATGAAATACTATGAATATTTTCTGTTTTGCAAGCTTTTTTTCTGTGCATTTTTTAAAAATTGTTCTTGTATTTATACTTTAAAACTGCTATGATGGGGAAAGCGAACAGGGTATATCAATTTCATACAGAGCTTGTATATTCCCGGAGAGCATAGTCTCCCTATTTTTAGGGGCAATTTTTAGGAGGAAAAGTTCATGAAAAAAAGAAACTTAGCACTCATGACTGCAATCTTAGCTGCAGCATTGACAGCTTGCGGCGGATCCAATGCAAGCAACGACACAAAGGCTGCAGGATCCGATGCAGCTAAGGAGGCCGGATCTGAGGCTGGTGGAGAGAAGGCTGCAAGCACAGGAAAGGAGCTTCGTTTAGTAAACGGTAAGATCGAAGTTGATGCACAGATGAAGGAATTGGCTGCAGAGTACGAGAAGGAGACCGGAGTAAAGGTTAACATTGAGTCCATGGGTGGCGGAATTGATATTCAGGGAACCCTTAAGGGATATTTCCAGGCTGACAATATGCCGGATATCTTTGTTAATGGCGGTGCTAACGATTTTAAGAACTGGGAAGGTCATCTTGTAGACTTATCCAATGAGAAGTGGGTTTCCGATACAGAATCTGCTTACAAGGATGAGAACGGTAAGGTTTTAGGCTTCCCTTATACCACAGAGGCTATCGGTCTTGCTTACAATGCGGATGTTTTGGGAGAAGGCCGGAATTGATCCAAAGTCTATCACCGGTCCGGAATCCATGAAGAAGGCTTTTGAGACTCTGGACAGCAAGAAGGACGAGTTAGGTCTTACTGCTGTAATCGGTTATGTTGCAGAGGCTACCAATCTTTACTGGTCTACCGGTAATCACCTCTTTGGTGTTTATGAGGATGCAGGCCTGAAGAGAGATGATACCAAATACATTGACTTATTAAGTGAAGGAAAGCTTGATAAGGAGCGTTTCAGCAAGTATGCTGATATGATTGCTCTTTTCAACAAGTACGCAGATCCTGCTCTTTTGGTTTCCGGAACCTACGACCAGCAGATTCAGAACTTCTCTGCAGGAAAGTATGCTTTCGTTACACAGGGATCTTGGATCGGTGCAACCATGACTAATGATGATAAGGAGCAGTATGATGCTGCCGGCAACTTCAAGGTTGGTATGATTCCTTATGCATTTGAGGAAGGTATTGATACTATTCAGACTAACTCTCCTTCTTGGTGGTCTGTTTTTGACAATGATAATGCTGAAGAGTCCAAGAAGTTCTTACAGTGGATTTCCGAGGATACGGCTCAGAAGATTCTTGTTGAAAAGGCAGGATTTGTAAGTCCGTTCAAGTCTATCAGCTATGTAGCTAACGATCCGTTTGCACAGACCATTACCGATTACACCAAGGCAGGAAAGACCTCTGCTTGGCATTGGTTAAACAACAAAGACGGTCTTGCACAGAATGCATTAGGTGTTGTATATCAGGATTTCGCTTCCGGCAATTTAGATACAGCGAAGTTTGTTGATACTATGGAAAAAGTAATTGCACAGTACTATGCTGGCTAATTTTTTCCCGGAATAGGGGCAGCTAAGCTGCCCCATTTTTTAAAAGGGGGATTTCATGAAAGGACGTTCACAATCCTTGCAGTCTATTATTTTGCTTCTGGCAGGAGCGCTTAGTACGATCTATACTTTGATTTTGGATTTTACAGGTTCGAAAGCTACATACCGGGGTAACTTATTGATTTTAGGTATGGTTTTATTTTTTCTTGGCCTGTATCTTTTGCCAAGCAAAAAACATCATAGAAAAATAGTATATTTTCTATTCTTATTTCCCCTGCTATTTACCTTTGCGGTGACTGTGATTATTCCGTTAATTTTAGGTATAGGGTATTCTTTTACTGATTGGACAGGAATTCGTTTTACCAAAGTAGTAGGGTTAGCCAACTATCAGGCTATGTTTAAAGATCCGGCTTTTATCTGGTCCGTTTTAATTACCTTTGTATTTGTTATTATTAATGTTGTGATGATTAACTTGGTAGGCTTTTTATTAGCGCTACTTTGTACTGTGAAAATGCGTGGGGTGGCCTTTTTCAGAGCTGCTTACTTTTTACCGAACCTGATTGGAGGAATTGTTCTGGGTTATATCTGGCAGTTCGTCTTCAATAATGTTTTGATGAATTATATGAAATTTTCCATGTTATCCCAGACCAAGACAGCGATGTTGGCCATTATTGTGGTTTATCTCTGGCAGAGTGGCGGATATATCATGTTGATTTATGTTACGGGACTTACACAGATTCCGGGAGATGTACTGGAGGCTGCTCAGATTGACGGGGCTACGGCGTTGCAAACCTTGTTTAAGGTTAAGCTTCCGATGATTGCATCTACCATTACCATTTGTACTTTCTTAACCTTAACCTCTGCTTTTAAACAGTTCGATGTGAATATGGCTTTGACCAACGGAACGGGCTCTGTGGCGGACTTTATGGGCTCCTATTTATCCAACGGTACCCAGATGCTTGCTTTAAATATTTACAACACGGCTATTGCAAAGAATAATTTTGCTCTGGCTCAGGCAAAGGCTATTTTGTTCTTTATTATTCTGGCGGTTATTTCCCTGATTCAAGTTCGAATCAGCAATAGTAGAGAGGTGGAGATGTAATGGGCAAGTCTAAAAGTGTAAAAAATTTATTTTTGGGAATTCTGGGAACTTGCATTGCGATTTATATTTTATTTCCCTTCTATTTGGTAGTGATGAATTCCTTCAAGAGACAGGCTGATATCGTTAAGGATCCGGTGGCTTTTCAAGGGGTTAGCTTTGCCCAGTTACAGGCAAACTTGAATTCTGTAATTCATAATTCCAATTTTAACTTTTGGTATGCCTTCGGTACCTCGGCAATTATTACAGTAGTTTCTTTGATTCTTCTGATTTTATTCGGCTGTATGGCTGCCTGGGTTATCAGCAGAAACAATAAAAAGCCTTGGGCGATTGCCGTGTATATGACTTTTATTGCTTCTATGATTATTCCTTTCCAGGTAGTAATGCTTCCGCTGCTTTCCACCTTTAGAGATGTGGGAAAGTTTGTGGGCATTAATATGTTGCAGTCTGTACATGGTATTTTGTTTGCTTACCTTGGTTTCGGCGGTGCCATGACCGTATTTATTCTGACCGGTTTTATTAAGGGTATTCCCTATGAACTGGAGGAGGCTGCGGCAATTGACGGCTGTTCTCCCGAGGGAACATTTTTCAAGATCATCTTTCCTTTGCTTCGTCCGGTGATTACTACGGTGACCATTTTGAACGGTATGTGGATTTGGAACGACTATTTACTGCCTTCTTTGATGCTGGGACAGAACGGAAAGATTAAGACCCTTCCTGTAGCTGTACAGGCTTTCGTGGGATCTTATGTAAAGCAGTGGGATTTGATTTTATCTGCAGCATTACTGGCGATTCTTCCTATGGTTATTGTCTTCCTGGTAGGACAGAAGCAGATTATGAGCGGAATGGTAGAGGGTGCTGTAAAGGGATAAGGAGAACAGCGTTCTCAAAGAATCTAACAGAGAGAGGAATATTTATCGCAAAGGACTGCATCTTGCATGGACTGCAGGTCCTTTGCAGTTTGCAGGCATTTCCCTGTGATAAATATTCAGAATGAAGATTATGGCTAGGATTAAAGATATTGCTAAACTTGCAAATGTAAGTCCCTCTACAGTATCCAATGTGATTCATGGCAGAAAAAACAAGTTAAGTCCTGAGCTCTATGAAAAGGTGCAAAGGATTTTAGAAGAAGAGCATTATGTTACACATCGGGGGGCCCAAATGTTGACAAAACAGGGCTCCCGTCTTATTGCTCTGATTTTGGCCTATAGCAGAGCTGAGGAGGAGAGTATTGTACAGGATCCCTTTGTTTCTTCGATCATCGGTGCAGTACAAAGCGCGTTACAGAAGGAAGGATATTTTCTTTTGCTGTATGCCAATCCGAATATGGAGCTCTGTACAAAGATTACTTTGGAGTGGAATGTGGAAGGAATTATCCTCCTGGGTGCAAAACGGGAAGGCTACTACTATTTACGCTCTTTGAACTTGGTACCGGTTGTTACCATTGATACCATTTTCTTCCCGGAAGATCATTCCTATGTGAATGTGGGATTGGAGGATTATCAAGGAGCACTGGAGATGACTCGCTACCTGCTATCCAAAGGACATGAAAAAATTGCTTTTTTATCTTTGATGGACGGCATGGATGTATTGCGGAAGGACGCTATAGACAATATTCGGTATCAGGGTTATCTGCAGGCCTATCAAGAAAAAAACTTAGCGGCGGACCGGAGTCTTTGCCGAAACTTATCCTATGACGGGAAAATCAGACAAAAGCAATACAAGGAATTTTATCAGGAAGGTTTTTGGGGCTGTACGGCTTTATTCTTCACAGCAGACATTATGGCTCTGGAAATGATGAGCTTTTGTATGGATCAAGGCCTTAGGGTTCCGGAGGATATTTCCATAGCCGGATATGATGGGATTTCTGCGGCAAAGAGAGCAAGGCCTCGGCTTTGCACCATATGCCAGGACAGCACGGAAAGGGAAGACGGGCGGTAACGGAGCTTTTGTTTCTGCTTAAGGAAGAGCAGGATATTGGAACTTGTAAAAAGGATATTCGATTACCTGTATTTTTGGAGGAAGGAAGCTCTGTGCAGGCTTTACGGGAGAGGCAGCCATCTTCCGGGCTAGAGCTTCATTTGCAAAAGGAATCGGAGCACAGGGACAGAGAAAAGTTCCTGGAGGAAGTGTAGTGTGCTTCCGTAATGGAATAGAAGATTCTAAGCGTGTATTGTTAATGGAATAAAGTATTGTTTTCTTTGAAAGGAGAAGAAGATGAAAAAGACATGGTGGAAGGAAGCCGTTGTGTATCAGATTTATCCCAGAAGTTTCTGTGATAGTAATGGAGACGGCATCGGAGATTTACCGGGAATCGAGAGTAAGCTGGATTATCTGCAGGAATTGGGCATTGATGTCATTTGGCTTTCTCCGGTTTATCGTTCTCCCAACGATGACAACGGCTATGATATTTCCGACTATGAAGATATCATGGAAGAGTTCGGTACCATGGCTGACTTTGATAGACTTCTGAAAAAGGCCCATGAAAAAGGCATTAAGATTGTGATGGACTTGGTGGTAAACCACAGCTCCGATGAGCATGCCTGGTTTATGGAGAGCCGTAAGGACAAGGAAAATGCCAAGAGAGATTACTACATTTGGCGTAAGGGAAGACCGCTTTCTACCGTGTCCAAGGAAGAGCAGGAGCGCTTTGCCGGGGATATTGTGGAGTATCAGGGAGAAAAGCTTCTTCCTCCCAACAACTGGGGTTCCTTCTTCTCAGGACCTGCTTGGGTCTTTGATGAAAGACCGGAGAATTCTATCTCCACCTCTTCTCCAAGAAGCAGCCGGATTTAAACTGGGAAAATGAAATCGTCAGAAAAGAAGTCTTTGATATGATGACTCGTTGGTGCGAAAAGGGCATCGACGGTTTCCGTATGGATGTTATCTCCTTAATTTCCAAGCCTGAGGGACTTCCCAGCACGGAGATTCCCAAAGGGGCTGTTTATGGAGACGGAGGAGTTTGTGCCAATGGTCCCAGAGTTCATGAGTTCTTGCAGGAAATGAATCAAAAGGTGCTCTCCAAGTATGATTTAATGACTGTAGGAGAGACTGCGGGAGTAACCTTAGAAGAAGCGAAAAAATATGCCAATGAAGCGCAAACCGAGTTAAACATGGTTTTCCAGTTTGAGCACGTGAGCATGGATGAGAATCCCAAGTACGGTTTTAAGTGGAACACCGGAAGAATGCCTTTAGTTCCTTTAAAGAAAAATCTGGAAAAGTGGCAGCTGGGCTTAAAGGATGTGGCATGGAACAGTATCTATCTTTGCAACCATGACCAACCCAGAGTTATTGCCCGGCTGGGGGATGACGGAGGACAGTACAGAGAGCGTTCCGCAAAATGTATTGCTACCTTCCTGCACATGATGCAGGGAACTCCTTATGTATATCAGGGGGAAGAGCTGGGTATGGGGAATTATCCTTTTACAGAGCCATCTCAGTTTAGAGATCTTGAAAGCATTAATGCTTTGAAAGAATTGACAGAAAAGTTGCATATTGATCAGGAAGAATTATTCCCCCCTGATTGCTCATAAGAGCAGGGACAATGCCAGAACTCCAATGCAGTGGAACAGTGAAAAGGAAGCGGGCTTTACCACAGGAACTCCTTGGATTGCGGTAAATCCAAACTACACTACAGTAAATGCGGAGGAGCAGCTGAAGAGACCGGATTCCGTCTTCCACTACTATCAGAAGTTGATTGCGTTACGGCATAGCTCAGAGCTGATTGTGTATGGAGATTTCCATTTATTACTTCCCGAGGATCCGGATTTGTTTGTCTATGAGAGATCTCTGGGAGATAAGAAGCTTTTGGTGGTCTGCAACGTATCGGAGAATGAACGAGATTTCGCTATTCCGGAGGAATTTAAGGCAGGAAAGCTTTTGATTCACAATGTGGAAGAGGAAGATGCCAAGAGAGGCCATTTGCTTCCCTATGAGGCCTTTGTATTAGAAATTTAAATCAGCCGCGGCAGCTTTGTCACGGCCGGAAAGCTGTCATTTTGTCGGCAGGATAGAATGACAGAAAAGGAAAAGTATAGTAAGGAGAAAAAATGAAAAAAGAATGGTGGCAAGAGAAGGTCGCTTACCAGATTTATCCAAAAAGCTTTAAGGATACTAAGGGAAACGGAATCGGAGACATTCGGGGAATCATCGAAAAACTGGATTATTTGAAAAGTTTGGGAGTTGATATTATCTGGATTTCTCCCTGCTTCCTATCTCCATTGGCAGACCAGGGCTATGATATTGCGGATTACTATAAGATTGATCCCCGCTTCGGTTCCAATGAGGATATGGAGGAGCTTTTGGCAGAGGCTAAGAAAAGGGACATGCATATCCTTTTAGATCTGGTAGTAAACCATTGCTCCGATGAGCATGAGTGGTTCCAAAAGGCCGTTGCGGATCCCAAGGGACCCTACGCAGATTACTTCTTCTTTGAAGAGGGAATCGACGGAAAGGAGCCCAATAACTGGCGTTCCTATTTTGGAGGTTCCGTTTGGGAGAAGGTACCGGGAACGGAGAACACCTATTACTTACACCTCTTCCATAAGAAGCAGCCGGATTTAAACTGGGAGAATCCAAAGCTTAGAGAAGAAATCTACAAGATGATTAATTGGTGGTTGGACAAGGGGGTATCCGGTTTCCGTATTGATGCCATCCTGAACATCAAGAAGGTATTCCCCTTCAGGGACACCACTATCCCTGCAGACCGAGAAGACGGTATGGCTGCCTGCACCAATATGATTTATGAGGCGGAGGGAATCGGAGACTTCCTTCGGGAAATGCGGGATCGTTGCTTCCGTCCCCACAATGCCTTTTTCTGTAGGAGAAGTTTTTAATGAAACCGAGGAGCAGATTCCGGAGTTTATCGGAGAAGACGGCTATTTTTTTCCTCCATGTTTGACTTCCGTGCCCATAGCAGCGGACATTCCGACAAGGGATGGTTTGACAATAAGCCGGTTACCCCCAATGCTTATCGGGACAACTGCTATTTAACCCTAAAGATTGGTAAATCCCTGTAGGATTTATTTCTACCGTTATTGAGAACCATGACGAGTCCAGAGGAGTAAACAGCTATATTCCGGCGGAGGACTTAAGCGATACCTCCAAGAAGTTTATTGCCACCATGCTGATGATGCAGAGGGGGCTGCCCTTTATTTATCAGGGACAGGAAATCGGTATGGAAAATGTAATTTTCCACGACATTTCCGAGGTGGATGACATTTCCACCCTGGATGAGTATAAGATTGCCTTGGAAAACGGCTATAGTAAGGAAGAAGCGTTGAAGATTGTCAACCGTTATTCCAGAGACAATGCCAGAACTCCTATGCAATGGACAGGCGGTAAGGAAGCAGGTTTTACCACCGGAAAACCCTGGCTTCCCGTAAATCCCAACTATACAAGGATTAATGTGGAAAGTCAGGAGAAGGATCCGGCTTCCGTTCTGGCCTATTACAAAGCGCTCTGTGCTCTTCGTAAGCAGGAGGAGTATAAGGAAGCGGTGGTTTATGGAGACTTTATTCCCTTCCTGGAGAAGGAAGACCGCTTGATGGCTTTTTACAGAAAGGGAGAGAAGAAAACTCTTTTGGTTTTGGGAAATTACAGAAAAGAAGAAAGAGAAGTGGTGATTCCCGGAACAATTAAGAAGGTGCTGCTTTCCAATGTAGAGCCAAAAATCAACGGAAATACCGTAAAGCTTTCCGGCTATGAGGCTTTGATTTTAGAAGTGGAATAAACAAGTAAGATAAGAGTGAGGACACAAAATCCTCACTCTTTTTCCATTTTTTTGCCACATTTTTTTTCTATTCTATGTCTTGTCAAAAGGAAAACAGCTTCCCAAGACCATGAAATAATGCAAGTTTTCAAATAGTAAATAAAAAGAAAGAGCTAAGTCGTAAAGGAAAAAGCTTTGGCTTAGTAAGGAGGTAAAATATGGCAAGAGGAAATAGAGTAGCAGGAATTGTGGCATCCGCCCTTCTTTTCGGAGCAGTATCCGGAGGCACTATGGTGGGGGTAAATGTGTTGGCAGATCAACACCGTTCAGAAATTGTAGCAAGCGTAAATGAGCTTACCGGACAGGGACAGAAGGAAAGCACTTCTCCCATTCAGAAAACGGTAGCAAAGGACAAGGATGATACGTCTTCCACAAAGACTACTGCATCCAGAGAAGAAAGCGTGTCCAATATTGCTAAGACCGCAATGCCTTCCGTAGTTTCCATCACAAACACCATTAAGTATCAGCAGAACGGCTTTTCTCTTTACGGTCAGGGACAGACGCAAGAGGCGGCAGCCAGCGGTTCCGGTGTGATTATCGGAGAAAATGATAATGAGCTTCTGATTGTGACTAATAAGCATGTGGTAGAGGATTCCACCTCTCTCTGTCCGTACAATTTGTAGACGGAAAGTCCTATGATGCAAAGATTAAGGGAACAGACAGTGATGCGGATTTGGCAGTGATTGCGGTTCCTTTGGATTCCATTTCCGCAGACACCAAGAAGAGTATTACTACAGCCACCTTCGGGGACTCCGATGCCTTAAGCGTAGGAGATCAGGTAGTGGCAATCGGAAATGCCTTAGGCTACGGACAGTCTGTAACCACCGGAATTATCTCAGCCAAGGATAGAGACATTCAAACGGAAAACGGTACGGAAACCGGTCTTTTACAAACCGATGCAGCCATTAATCCCGGAAACTCCGGCGGCGCCTTACTGAATATGCAGGGAGAGTTAATCGGTATCAATGTGGCAAAGTATTCCGATACCACCGTAGAGGGTATGGGCTATTCCATTCCTGCCAAGAAGGCGCAGGAAATCGTGGAGACACTTTCCAAGAGAGATACCAGAGAAAAGGTCAAAGATGACGAAAGAGGCTACATCGGTATTCAGGGTAAAACGGTGGACAGCAGTATTGCGGAAGCCTACAACATGCTCAGGGAATATACGTCTATAAGATTTTAAAGGGGGATGGCATTGATAATTCCGCTTTACAGGAAAAGGACATTATTACCAAGTTTGACGGACAGGGCGTAAGAAGCCTGGAGGATTTGGTTTCCTTAATCTCCGGCTATAAGGCAGGAGAAAAGGTGGAGGTGACTGTAAAACGTCTTTCTGCCAAGGGACAATATGAAGAAAAGACGGTAGAAGTAACTTTAGGAAAGAACAGTAATGACAATAACTAAGAAAAGCTTCTTTCGGAGATGTCTGCAAACCTTAAAGAAGATGAGATTTTTAGAAAAATGATATTTTCATAGGGAGGCTTTAAGCTTCTCCTTAATAGTAGGAAAAATGAACGGAAAATAAAAAATAAATTGTGTGATTGCGATAAAAAAAGCTTCTGAGACGAGTTCCGGAAGCTTTTTTTATGCTATACTAAACAAATATGTCTTATGATATTTTTCAGACGGAAGAGACAGGATACAAGACAGAAAGATGACAGAGAAAGAGAAGGCCGAAAGAGCATGGGAGGAAAGTTTTTCAAAAAAAGAATAGGGATAGCTTTCTTTCTATGTTTTTTTCTCGGGCTTAGCTTTTTTTTCTTCCAGGAGGAAGGAAAAGGAAGGGAAAGAGAAGCCATAAAGGAGGCAGTGTCCTTTACCAAAAGAACTGCCGTTCTTACGGGGGAAGAGAAGAGAAGCTACAGAGAGGAATATGGAGAATATATTCGGTATAAAAATATTTCCTATCCTTCCGCCTACCCCAACAACTCCTTTGATGCATACCTCTATCCGAAAGAGCGCAGGCAAGAGGTTCTGGGCACCATCCTTTATTTTCACGGAGGAGGTTTTGTGTCCGGCAGTAAAAATGTTGTGGACCAGCATCCCTATTTTCTGGAATGGCTGAAGAACGGGTTCCAAGTTATCGCCATTGACTATGCTTTGGCGCCGGATTATCCCTATCCTATCGCCCTGAGGCAAGCTGCCGCCGCAGTAAAAACCATAGTACAGAAAAAGGATATTTTAGGGATTAATCCAAATAAGCTCATTATACTGGGAGACAGTGCAGGAGCCGCACTGGGAGGACAGTTTATCCTCAGCCAGCTGGATGAAAATTATAGAAAAAGATTAAAGGTGGAAGATGTTTTAGGAAAGGGGCAGGGAAAGATTTGCGGCTTTATCTCTCTTTCCGGCCTCCTGGATACTACCCGTTACGGGCAGACCAATTCAAAAGAAAACAATTCTTATTTTCGGAACTGGGGAATTGCTTATTTTCAGGAAGAAGATTTGGAAAAAGGGAAGAAAAGGCGAAGGAAGCCTCTGTTTTTGCAAAACATTGAAAAATCCTTTCCTCCCACTTTTCTGTCAGACGGAAACCTGGGCTCCTTTCAGGAACAGGGAAAAGACTTTCAAAGAAAGCTCCGGCAAATCGGCGTTCCGGTGGAAAGCTATTTTCCCGGTAAAAATGAAGGGGAATTGCCTCATGACTTTGAATTGCAAGTGCATAGACCGGAGGCGGAACGGCTCTTAAGAAGACAAATCGCCTTTGCGAAGAATCTGCTTTCCTAAGAATCTGCTTTCCTAAGAATTTTTTAATACCGCTGTTGTACAGGAAGGGAAATATGATCAAAGATAAACAAAAACAGCTAAATCAATTACAGGTCCTCTTCGACGGAATCGTCATAGCTTTGGCCTATTTTTTGGCATGGTATTTTGCGATTGAGAATCCTATTTTTCCGGAGGGCCATGGCGTACTTTCTCCTAAGGTGTATTTTACCGCCCTGCTTCCCCTGATTCCGGGATATTTAATTTTGTATTGGATTTTCGGACTTTATCATCCTATGCGTACCATGCGGATGAAAAATGTGCTATTTCGCATTATTCAAGCCAACAGTGTAGGGCTTTTGATTTCCGCCTCCCTTTTCTTTGCCTTTCGTAAATCCGGCTATTTTGAACATTTCTCCACCAAGGTGCTGTTCTATAACTATCTTGGCAATATTTGTTTAAATACCTTGGAGCGTTATGGTTTAAGAAGATTCCTGGCCACTCTTCGAAAGAAGGGCTTTAACCAAAAGCACCTCATTCTGGTGGGATTTTCCGCGGTTTCCAACCGTTTTATCGACGCTTGTAAAAGAAATCCGGATTGGGGCTATACCATTTATGGTATTGTAGATGATTTTGCGGAGAAGGGAGAGTCCTATAGAGGGGTATCCGTAATCGGAAAAATCAAGGAGCTGGGATACTTCCTGGCTCAAAACACCATTGACGAGATTGCGATAACCCTGCCCCTTGCCGCTTATGAAAAGCTTCCGGGAATTGTAGCGGTTTGTGAAAAATCCGGAGTTCATACCAAATTTTTACCGGACTATCAGGAGATTATTCATTCCAAGCCCATTGCGGAGGATTTGGACGGACTGCCCGTCATCAATATTCGTAATGTTCCTTTAACGGATCCCTTTAATGCTTTTGTAAAACGTCTTATGGATATTTTCGGTGCCCTGGTGGGAATCATTCTTTTTGGTCCCCTGATGCTTCTGGTGGCTCTTTTGATTCGACTGGATTCCAGCGGCCCCATCATTTTCAAGCAGGAAAGAGTGGGCAGGCATAATCTTCCCTTTCAAATGTACAAATTCCGTTCCATGCGGGTGCAGACCGTGGAGGAAGAAAAGAAGGGCTGGACGGTAAAGGGGGATCCCAGAGTAACTTGGATCGGGAAAATCATCCGAAAAACCTCTATTGATGAGCTTCCCCAATTTTTCAATGTCCTACGAGGAGATATGTCTCTTATAGGTCCCAGACCGGAGAGAACCCAGTTTGTGGAGCAGTTTAAGGAACAGATTCCCCGCTATATGATTAAGCATCAGGTTCGTCCGGGGATGACCGGATGGGCGCAGGTGAACGGTTTCCGAGGAGATACCTCTATAGAGGGAAGAATTCGTTGTGACCTTTGGTATATTGAAAACTGGAGCCTTTCTTTGGATATTCGCATACTCTTTTTAACCCTATGGAAAGGATTTATTAACAAAAATGCCTATTAATTTTTTTGTGTTTTCATGGTATTATACCTTGATTCCTGTAAAATAAGCTTTGAAATCAATTTGGAGGAGTAGTGTGGCATTAGAACAGAATAAGGGGAGAAGACCTCATAGTCATAGTGGAAATAAAGAGAGCAATCTTAGCTCTTCAGCGGAAGTAAAGAACGCGTCGGAAATAAAGAAGAGGGAGAGTGCTCCCCTTTCCGAGAAAGAGCAGGATTTAAAGGCACAGATTGCAAGAGGAAAGCGCTTGCAGGAAGACCGCCCTACAGGAAGAGAGCAGGGGAAGGAAGATCTGTCTTTTTTGGATAAGAAGTTATCCCAAGAAGGAAAGAGAGAGAAAAATGTAGACTTCTATACTCTTCCCAAAGAAAGAAATGAGGAGAAACGCAAGAGTTCTTTGGATATTTTGCAGGTAAATTCTCCGGACCAGATCGAGGAAGAGCTGGAAGAGTATTATGATGAGAAGAATAAAAAGAAGAAATCTTTGTGGAAGAAGGTTCTTCTGATTTCCGTTATCGAAATTCTTACTTTGATTTTAATTTTCTGTACCGGTTATGTGGTTCGTTATATGAATATTAAGCCGGATGTACAGTTTAATACAAAGAACGTTAAGAATGACAATATCGATGTCAAAAAGCAGGAGCAGATGCAGGGCTACTGGACCATTGCCGTTTTCGGTGTTGATTCCCGTGACGGCGGAGTGGGTCGTGGAGCCAATGCGGATGTGCAGATTATTGTTTGTATTGACAGGGGTACGGGAGAGGTAAAGCTGGCTTCCGTATTCCGTGACACCTATTTGAATCTGGCAGCAGGCTCCCGTTTTGCCAAGATTAACGAGGCTTATGCGGACGGCGGTCCGGAACAGGCGGTTGCGGCCCTCAATAAATCTGGATTTGGATATTGAACACTATGCCACCTTTAACTGGAGAGCTGTGGCGGATGTGATTACCATGCTGGGAGGCGTGGATATTGACATTACCCAGAAGGAATTCCGTTACATGAATGCCTATATTCATGAGACCAGCATTGAGTCCAAGGTCAATGAGAAGAATCCTGCGGCGGAGTATATCAAGGGACCGGGAATGCAGCATTTGGATGGTGTACAGGCGGTAGCATACGCCAGACTTCGTTACATGGATGACGACTTTACCAGAACCAAGAGACAAAGAGAGGTTATTTCTCAGGTTCTTGCTAATGCCAAAAAGGCGGATTTAGCCACCTTGACCAATGTTATTGACACCGTTCTTCCTCAGATTGCCTTTAATGTGGATGTGGGAGATATTTTAGAGCTGGCTAAGGGTGTTAACCGATACAATATTGTAGGTTCCGAAGGCTTCCCCTATGATTTAACCACACAAATGATGGGAAAGAAGGGAGACTGCGTTATTCCCCAGAGCTTGGCCTCCAATGTAACCAAGCTTCATGCTTATCTCTTCAACGATACGGATTATAAGCCCTCCGCTGCAGTCTGGACCTACAGTGACAAGATTGCAGAGGATTCCGGAAGCTATAAGAACGGAAGAGGAGACAGCGACAGCAGCTCCAAAAAGAAGAAATCCTCAGAAGACAGAGAGGAAGAGGAGAATAGTAAAAAGAAGAAGAGCTCCACGGAAGAAAGCGGAAAGAAGAAATCCCAGTCCGAGGAGAGTTCCGAGTCCAAGAAGTCCAAGACAGAGACGGACAGCAACGGAAAAACCGTAGAAAGTACAAAAAATTCCGAATCCAAGCAGGAAAGCAAAGAGAGCAAGAAGGGCGAGATTCAGTACACGGAAGAAAGTACTACGGGAGAAAATAAGAAAATCACGGAAGAAAGTAAGAAATCCAACGAAGAGACGAAGAAATCCGTGGAAGAAACAAAGAAAAAGGAAAATAATGCAGAGCCGAGCATAGGGAATAATCCGCCTACTGCGGCAAGCTCCGCAAATTCCGGAGAGAATCCGGGACCGGGTGATATTGTAGATTAGTATTTTGTAGAAAATGAATGAGGGAAGAGGGAAAGCTATGGAACTAAAGGACTCAAAGGCCAAAAGAGACTTTTATACAATCGGAAATGGAATTTGTTTACTTTACCTTGCCTTGATGCTTTTGCTTTTCCCTCTCTATTCCCGGGACAAATACTTTGATATTCTCCAGGCTCGTTTTGATTTTTTCTGGATCTGCAGCAGTGTTTTTTCCGTACTGCTTTTTGCCTTTGTGGCTTTATATTCTTTGACACTAAAGAAGGAAGAACGAAAAGAGATTCTTCCTTCTCTTTTTTGGAAAAAGGAAGCGGGAAAGAAAAAGCCCTTGTTTGCTACGGATCTTCCCTTTTGTCTTCTGATTCTTCTCTTTTTCCTTTCCATGTTCCTTTCCGGATATCCTTACGAAACCTGGTGGGGAAGTACGGGAAGATATATGGGAGTTCTGACCTGGCTGCTTTTCTTTACGGTGTATCTTGGCCTTAGTCGATTTTATCGCTTTAAAAAGTTTCATCTTCTCCTGTTTTCTGTAGGCGTGGTTTTACAGTGCTTATGGGGAATCAGCGATTTTTACATGATGAACTATATGCATTTCTTCGACAATGTTTCGGACTTATCCAAGTGGGCGATGTTCGCGGGACCTGTGGGCAATATCAACGGCTATACCAGCCTTGTTTTATTTTATGCCTGCCTCTATACCGGTTTATATTTGCAGGAGAAGGAGCTTCGCTGGAAGCACTTTTTTATGGGAATGATGCTGCTTTGCCATATTGCTACAATCTTCGGAAGCAGTGACAACGCAGTCATCGGCTACTTCTTTGTTTTTCTGGTCCTACCGTTTTTTAGCTGGAAGGACAACAAAAGCTTCGGAACCTGTCTTTCCGTGTATTTCTTATTTTTCCTTTCTCTGAAGTTATCCGTGCTTCTTGCCGGAAAGGGACAAAGCATTATACAGATTTCTCCACCGGGATTTCTCTTTTCCATGGGAAAGACAGTTCTTCCTTACCTGGGGATGGGACTCACCGGCATCCTTTGGGCTTTGGGAAGATTCAGCAAGAAGGAATTGTCCATGAAGCTTTTCAAGAGGCTTTATGTCCTGCTTTTAATCCTGTTCTTCATGGCAGGAGCCTATGCCATCTATGATGTAAATGTGATGCATCGCTATCCGGTACTGGAACAGTTCAGCCAATTTTTACGCTTTGATGATTCCTGGGGAACCGGAAGAGGCTTTATCTGGAGGATGGGTATGGAATACTTCCGAGACAGGATGCCCATGCTTAAAGAGACTTTTCGGCTATGGGCCGGATGGATATTTTATGCTGACTAACGACAATTATAAGGTAGAAGTGGAACAGGCCGGTATGGGACTGATTGACAGTATTCATAATGAATATCTGAACTTGCTTTTGACCATCGGTGTTTTTGGACTTTTAGCCTATCTTTTTTTCCTGAAAAATGTCTTCACCGTATTTTGGAAGAAAGAGGCTGAGAATTCAGCGGAAGCAACTTTCGGACAAAATGCCTTTCCCTTTGCGGTAAGCCTGGCTTATCTGGCTTATCTCACTCAGGCCAGTATCAATATCGCGGTACCCATCGTGATGCCCATTGTGATGCTTCTGTGCTTTTTGGGAATTGCCGGAAAGAGAGCGGAATAAAAAAGGAGCTGTTAAAAAATCAAAAGAATTTTCTAAGCAATATAGGTCTGAAACGGGATACGCTCTCGCTAGCTTAATCCGATGTATTGAAGAACTGTATTTATTATAAAGATGCGCTCTAATGGAGTATGGGTCTATAATTGGGGCACGCTCCCGCTAACCTCGCCTTCGTAACAGTACTAACTTCAAGCTTCGCTTTGCTCGCTTTCAGTAAGTACTGACGGGCTCAGATTACCCCTATTATAGACCCATACTCCATTATTCGCTTCACTTATTGATTTTTACAGTTCTTCACTTCACCGGATTTCGCAAGTATCGGGCTCAGATTACCCCGCATTCAGACCTATATTGCTGAAAATTCCTAAAAAATTTGATTCTTTACAGCTCCTTTTTCAATATTTAAAAAGGGATTATTCTTCCGGCTCGATTAGACCGTAGCTATTGGCTTTTCTCTTATAGACTACATTGACCTTGCCGGTGTTGCCGTCCTGGAAAACAAAGAAGCTGTGTCCCAGAAGCTCCATCTGCAAACAAGCTTCTTCTGCAGTCATAGGCTTTAAATCAATGTGCTTGGTACGAACAATCTTGATTTCTTCCTCGTCCTGTGCCGGCTTCTCATCGATGAATTCCGAACTAAAGTCGGAACCTGCCTGATGACGCTGAATTAATTTGTTCTTGTATTTACGAATCTGCCGCTCCAGAACATCCACCACAAGATCAATAGACTGGTACATATCTTCGGTAGCTTCCTCTGCACGGATCACGCTTCCCTTTACGGGGATGGTTACCTCGATCTTTTGCATATCCTTTTGGGTAGAAAGTGTTACGTTACAGGGGGTTTCTGCCTGGAAAAACTTATCCAGCTTCCCTAACTTCTTCTCCACGCCATTTTTTAGTCCATCGGTTAGACTAAGGTTTCTTCCGGTAATGGTAATTTTCATAAAAAATTCCTTCCTTTCTATGTAGTCCAAAAGAATTTCTTCTTTTCTTGAGTATAGCATTTTTTTTCATCTAAGGATATGAAAATCTTGTGAATAATCAACAAATCTGTGTGGCTGAAACACCTTGAATAAGCTTGGAACTAATGGTAGAATCTATGAGTTATAGATTTATACGGAACCATACAGAGATTGTATGGAGAAGGAGTATAGGATAATGAATCTTTTCGAGAAAATATTTGGTACCCACTCACAGAGAGAATTAAGCTGATCCAACCTAAGTTAGACAAGATCCTTTCTTTACAGAGCACGATGGCTGCTATGTCCGAGGAAGAGCTTAAGGGACAGACAGAGAAATTTAAAAATCGTTTGGCACAGGGAGAGACCCTGGATGACTTACTGCCTGAAGCCTTTGCTACCGTTAGAGAAGCGGCTAAGAGAGAGCTGGGTATGGAACATTTCCCCGTACAGTTGATTGGTGGAATCGTTCTTCATCAGGGACGTATTGCGGAGATGAGAACGGGAGAAGGAAAGACCCTGGTGTCTACCTGTCCCGCTTATTTGAATGCACTTGCCGGAAACGGCGTTCATGTCGTTACCGTAAACGATTACTTGGCTAAGCGTGACTCCGAGTGGATGGGAAGAGTACACCGTTACCTTGGCTTAACCGTCGGTACGGTTTTGAATGAAATGTCCACAGAGGAAAGACAGGCGGCCTATGCTTGTGATATTACCTATGTAACCAACAATGAATTGGGCTTTGATTACCTGAGAGACAACATGGCGATTTACAAGAGCCAGCAGGTACTTCGGGGCTTAAACTATTGTATTATCGATGAGGTGGACTCCGTTTTAATCGATGAAGCGAGAACACCTTTGATTATTTCCGGACAGTCCGGAAAGTCCACCAAGCTCTATGAGCTTTGTGACATTTTGGCACAACAGCTGGAAAGAGGAGAAGAGTCTGCCGAGTTTTCCAAGATTAATGCGATTTTGGGAGAAGAAATTGAAGAGACCGGAGACTTTATCGTAAATGAGAAGGAAAAGACCGTAAACCTTACCCAGCAGGGTGTGGAGAAGGTGGAGAAGTACTTCCATATTAATAACCTGGCGGATGCGGAGAACCTGGAAATCCAGCACAACATTATCCTGGCTTTAAGAGCCCATAACCTGATGTTCAGAGATAAGGACTATGTGGTTAAGGATGATGAGGTTTTAATCGTTGATGAATTTACCGGACGTATTATGAACGGTCGTCGTTATTCCGACGGTTTGCATCAGGCAATCGAGGCCAAGGAGCATGTACAGGTAAAGAGAGAGTCCAGAACCCTGGCTACCATTACCTTCCAGAATTTCTTCAACAAGTTCAAGAAGAAGGCCGGAATGACAGGTACTGCACAGACCGAGGAAAAGGAGTTCAGAAACATTTACTCCATGGACGTTATCCAGATTCCTACTAACAGACCGGTACAGAGAATTGATTTGGATGATGCGGTATATAAGTCTAAGAAAGAGAAGTTCCAGGCGGTAGTGGATGAGATTCAGGCTATCCACGAGACCGGAGCCCCGGTACTGGTAGGTACCATTGCCATCGAAACCTCCGAGCTTTTATCCTCGATGCTTCGGAAGAGAGGCATTAAGCATAATGTCTTAAACGCCAAGTTCCATGAGCAGGAGGCGGCTATCGTAGCAGAGGCCGGTGTACACGGTGCGGTAACCATTGCCACCAACATGGCAGGTCGTGGTACCGATATTAAGCTGGATGATGAGGCAAAGGCTGCCGGCGGTCTTCATATCGTAGGTACGGAGCGTCACGAGTCTCGAAGAATCGACAATCAGTTAAGAGGTCGTGCCGGAAGACAGGGAGACCCGGGACAGTCCCAGTTCTTCATTTCTTTGGAAGATGATTTGATGCGTCTCTTCGGTTCCGAAAGATTGATGGGCATGTTTGAGGCTCTGGGTGTACCGGATGGAGAACAGATTCATCATAAGATGCTTTCCAACGCCATTGCCAAGGCACAGGAAAAGATCGAGTTAAACAACTACGGCATCCGTGAAAATCTCTTAAAGTACGATGAGGTTAACAACGATCAGAGAGATGTCATTTACACCGAGAGAGAAAAGGTATTGGAGGGGGACAATATGCGTCCTCTCATCGTACGCTTTATCACGGATACGGTGGATAATTATGTTGCCGAGTGTATCGGAGAGGGACAGACCCCCAAGGAATGGGATTTGTCCGGCTTAAATGACACCCTGATGAGCATTATTCCTTTAAAGAAGTTAAGACTTACGGAAGAGGAATATGAGAACATGACCGGAAATGAGCTGAGCCAGAGACTGAAGGAAGAAGCCATTCGCCTTTATGAGCAGAAAGAGGCGGAGTTCCCGAATCCGGAGCAGATGCGTGAGGCGGAGCGAGTAATTCTTCTGAAGGTTATGGATCAGAAGTGGATGAGCCATATTGATGACATGGATATCCTAAGAGACGGTATCGGTTTGCAGGCTTACGGACAGAAGGATCCCTTGGTAGAGTACAAGATTGCCGGCTATGAGATGTTCCAGAATATGATGAGAAGTATTCAGGAAGAAACCATCAGAGTGCTGTACCAGATTAAGCTGGAGCAGAAGGTGGAAAGAGAGCAGGTGGCAAGCCTCTGGCTACCAACAGAGATGAGTCTGCGGTTAGAAGTCCGAAGCAAAGAGAAGGAAGAAAGATTTATCCCAACGACCCATGTCCCTGCGGTTCCGGAAAGAAGTATAAGCAGTGTCACGGCGCCAACCTCTATAAGAAGGACTAATTCCCGAAAAGAAGAGTTGCTGCAGTGAAAAGTAAGGATTAAATAGCAAGAAGAAATAGAGAAAGTATAGTAAGAAGAGCATGAGAAAGGAGCCTCTGTGATTGAGTTTGATCAATTTAAATCAGAACTTTCCTCCAAGGAAGAGCCCTTACAGCAGTTGGAAGCTGCCCTGGACTTGGATACCAAGAGAAAAAGAATCATAGAGTTGGACCGTATGATGGAGGAACCCGATTTTTGGGGGGATCCGGAGAAGGCCAACAAGCTTTCCACAGAGGCGAGACATTTGAAGGACGAGCTGGAAGGCTTTACCGCTTTAAAAGGCAATTATGAGGATATTGAAGCCCTGATTCAGATGGGTAAAGAGGAAAATGATGATTCCGTAATTCCGGAGATTCGGGAATTACTGGAAAGCTTTTCCGAAAGATTGGATCAGATGAATACCACCCTCCTTTTGTCCGGAGAATATGACAGCATGAACGTTATCCTTCGCTTAAATGCCGGAGCAGGCGGAACGGAGGCCAATGACTGGGCAGGCATTCTCTACCGGATGTATACCCGATGGGCGGAGAGACATGGCTTTACAGTGAAAATCTTGGATTATCTGGATGGAGATGAAGCCGGCATAAAGTCCGTTACCATGGAAGTTGTGGGAGAGTATGCCTACGGCTACCTTCGCTCCGAGTCCGGCATCCATCGTTTGGTTCGTATTTCTCCCTTTAATGCCCAGGGAAAGCGGCAGACCTCCTTTGTATCCTGTGACGTTATGCCGGATATCGAGACGGATATCGACATTGATATTCGGGAAGAAGACATTAAGATGGAGGTTTTCCGTGCTTCCGGTGCGGGTGGACAGCATATTAACAAGACCTCCTCTGCGGTTCGTTTGATTCATATTCCCACCGGCTTTGTGGCAGCCTGTCAGGAGGAACGTTCTCAGATTCAGAACAAAAACAAGGCCATGCAGATGTTAAAGACTAAGCTATATTTGAAGGAAAAGGAAGAGCAGGAAGCGAAGATTGCGGGCATTCGAGGAGAAGTAAAGGATAACGGCTGGGGATCCCAGATTCGTTCTTATGTTTTACAGCCATATCGTATGGTAAAAGACCTGCGTACAGGAGAAGAAAGCGGCAATACGGATGCGGTTTTGGATGGAGATATCGATCGTTTCATTTCCGCTTATCTGAAGTGGATGCAGTTGGGCTGTCCGGATCGAAAGATTGCGGGAAATGACTAAAAATGGGAAAAGTTTCTTAGGAGAAGAAAGGGGCGAATGAGATGAAGATTGCCATCATGGGCTACGGAACCATCGGATCCGGCGTGAAAGAAGTGCTGGATATGAATAGGGCACAGATTGAGAAAAAGGGCGGAGAAAATATTGAAATAAAGTATATTCTGGCCAGAAAAGAGCATATTCCCGGTGTGGAGGATGCCTTGGTCACTACAGATTTTTCTGTCATTGAAAATGATCCGGAAGTGGAGCTGGTGGTGGAATCTATCGGAGGAATTCATCCGGCTTATGAGTATATTAAAAGCTGTCTGGAAAAGGGCAAGCATGTGGTAAGCTCTAACAAGGCGGTGGTGGATGCCTGCGGTTCCAAGCTGATTCGAACTGCTAAGGAGCATAATTGTAACTTCTATTTCGAGGCTTCCGTAGGTGGCGGAATTCCGGTTATTCGTACCCTTTATCATAACTATGCCGGGGAAAATGTAACAGAAATCACCGGTATTTTAAACGGTACCACTAACTTTATCTTAACCAAGATGAGGGAGGAAGGCTCCAGCTTTGAGGACACCTTGAAGGAAGCACAAAGACTGGGCTATGCGGAAAGAGATCCCTCTGCGGATATCGACGGCTTTGATACTTCCAGAAAGACTGCCATCCTCCTTTCCATGACCTCCGGCAATCGTTGCCGCCACGAGGACATTTACACGGAAGGAATCCGTAATGTCAGTGATATTGATATGGCTTACGCCAAGGCCTTAGGATACAGCATTAAGCTTTTGGGTTCCGTACAGACTGTGGAGGACAAGTATTTTGCTTATGTAGCCCCCATGATGGTGGAGGAGCAGGATCCTCTCTACCCGGTAAATGGAGTGTATAACGGGATTCGTATCGTAGGAAATTGCCTGGGAACCACCATGCTTTACGGCATGGGAGCCGGTAAGCTGCCTACTGCCAGTGCGGTAGTTTCCGATATTATTGCGGCAGTGCGTCATAAAAGTAATTTCCAGGGAATCGGCTGGTCCGATAAAATGATTGAAATAGAGCCCATGGGCGGAAATGCTTTCCGTTATTTCCTTCGCGTTGAAGGGACGGAAGAAGGAATTGAGAAGGAATTAAAGAGCTACTTCGTAGAGGATGGAAAGGTAAAGGTTCATGTTCTTCCCGGACGAAAGGATGAATTTGCCATCATTTCCGATATTCTTTTCGAAGAAGATTTTCTGGCTCGTCTTTCCGCCTTCGAGGATGAAACCGGAAGGAGAGTATTCCATTACCTTCGTGTAAATTCCGGTTCAGAGGAATAAGAAGATATCGTCGGCTTGCCGCAGCAGAAACGAGAGCTTCTTTTTGGGAATATCGCTTGTATGGAACCCGATGACATAGGTCTTGCCTACGCCATCGGGTAAGAATAAAAAGAAACGCTGGCGTCTAAGGCACCAGCGTTTTTTGTGAATAGGAGCAAGGAATGGAGTGGATTAGCAATAGTGAGGAAGAAAGCTATCAGTTGGCCTTTCGCCTGGGACAGAAGGCCCAAAAAGGCGAGATTTATTGCCTGGAGGGAGACCTTGGAGTAGGAAAGACCGTCTTTGCCAAGGGCTTTGCCAAGGGCCTGGGGGTTTCGGAAAATGTAGATTCCCCTACCTTTACCATCGTGAAGGAATATCAGGGGAGAGAAAAGCTCTATCATTCGACCTCTACCGTATCGTAGATCCGGAGGAGCTTTGGGAAATCGGCTTTCAGGACATGCTTTCCGGGGAGGGCATTGCTTTACTGGAATGGGCCAGTCAGGTCAGGGAGGATATTCCTCCGGAAGCCAAATGGATTTATATTGAGAAGGATTTAAGTCAGGGATTTTCCTTTCGGAAAATCCGCATGGAAGATAGTGGTGAAGAGAAGTAGAGTAAGAAAAACTATGAAAGTTTGTGGAAAAACTCTTTAACAGAGAATAGGAAATAGAGCAATCTATGAAATAGAGTAATCTGCGAAATAGAGTAATCTATGAAAGAAAAGGATAGAAAATGATAAGCTTAGCATTAGATGCTTCCGGACGAGTTTCCGGGGTTTGCCTTGTAAAGGACGGACAGATTTTAGGAGAGATGGATTTACAAATCGGACTCACCCATTCTGAAACCTTACTGCCTCTTTGTATCAGTCTTTTGGAGCATTGCAAGGTATCTTTAGAAGAGGTGGATCAGATTTTCCTGTGCAAGGGTCCGGGATCCTTTACCGGTCTTAGAATCGGAGCGGCAACAGGAAAGGGACTGGCTTTAGCCGGAAATATTCCCCTCTATGGAATCAGTACTCTGGAAATGTTGCAGGAAAATCTGAGTTTTTTACAAAATCCCATCCATGTGCTTTTAGATGCCAGAAGAGGGCAGGTGTATACCGCATCTTACCGCTTGGGGCAGTGCATTTCTCCTGAAAGGGCGGTGAGTATTGAGGCGCTTCTTGCCTTTGCAAAAGAACAGGAAGGACAGCAGATTTTCTTGGGGGACGGCATTTTCCCCTATAGAAAGCAGATGGAAGAGAGCCTGGGAAAGGAACGCTGCCTCTTCCCCAATCCCCAGAACGCCCTGCAAAGGGCAGCATCTCTAGCCTTACTGGGAGAAAGGAAAAAGGCGGAAGGCTTGGAAGCAGGATTTCACTTGGAGTATTTAAGGAAGCCTCAGGCGGAAAGAGAAAAGGAAGCAGGAGTTTTAAAGGATTTTCAGATTGTGCAGGAAGAGGCATACAAAGACTTAGGAAAAACCAGGGATAAGCTGATTGCGAAGAACTACCCGATTCACGAATAAAGTGAGTAATCAAGGAGGAGAAATGTTTTTTCGGTACATGGAAGTACGGGATGTGGAAGAGATTTGGGAGATGGATCAGGCTCTTTTTGGCAGTATGGCTTATTCCAGGCAGGATTTCCTCCGTGCTGTAGAGGGAAAATACGATAGAGCCATAGTTTTGGCGGAGGAAGAGGAAATCTTAGGCTATGCGATTCTGAGAGTCTTAGGCGTGGAAGGAGAGTTGGAGAGCATTGCCGTGAAGAAGAAGCATCAAGGTAAGGGCTTTGGGAAGCAACTGCTTCGGGAAATTCTCTCTATCGGAGATCGGGAAGCCATTCAGAAAATATTTTTAGAGGTAAGGGAAAGCAATTCCCCTGCCAGGGTAATCTATGAACGAGAGGGATTTCGGGCCTTTTCCAAAAGAAAGGCGTATTACCGAGACCCGGAAGAGGATGCCATCCTCATGGAAAGGACGATACAATAAATTATGTTAGAATTATGTTTACTGGGAACCGGCGGAATGATGCCCCTACCCAAGCGCTGGCTCACCAGCTTAATGTTACGCTGTAACGGGTCCAGTCTCTTGATAGATTGTGGAGAGGGAACCCAGATTGCCATGCGGGAGAAGGGATGGAGCCCCTATAGCATTGATACCATCTGCTTTACCCACTACCATGCGGATCATATTTCCGGACTTCCCGGAATGCTTCTCAGCATGGGAAATGCGGAGCGAACCAAACCGGTGACCATGATCGGTCCCAAGGGACTGGCCAGGGTTGTGAATGGGCTGCGGAGCATTGCGCCGGAACTGCCCTTTGCCATCAAATATATAGAAATTCAGGAAGAAGAGCAGAGATTTTCCTGTGAAAGCTTTCAGCTGGAGGCTTTTAAGGTACAACACAGTATTCCATGCTTTGGGTATAAAATCACTATTCCCAGATCCGGAAAATTTTCCGTAGAGCGGGCAAGGGAGGCGGGAATTCCGGTTTCCTGCTGGAATCGTCTGCAACATGGAGAAGCGGTAGAGTATGAGGGCAGTCTTTTTACCCCGGATATGGTCATGGGAGAGGCAAGACGAGGGATTTCCGTGGTCTATTGTACCGATACCAGACCGATTCCCAGAATAGCCGAAAAGGCGAAGGATGTGGATTTGTTTATCTGTGAAGGAATGTACGGGGAGGAGGATAAACTCTCCAATGCCAAGAAGCATAAGCACATGACTATGGAAGAGGCAGCCATCTTAGGACGGGAAGCTCAGCCTAGAGAAATGTGGCTTACCCACTATTCTCCTTCGGAAGTTTATCCGGAGCAGTATAAGGATAAGTTCAGCCATATTTTTCCGGTGAAATTCGCCAGGGATGCTTGGAGTAAGGACATTTCCTTTGAAGAAGAGGAAGAAGGAAAATAAAGCTGAAAACGAAGTAAAGAACAGGATAGGGGAATTCAATGCACAAGAAGATTATAACAATCTGTGTGATGAGATTCTGAATTTAGGAAATATAGAAAGAGTACAGTTTTATGGAAGATGTTTTGATTCTGGGAATCGAAAGCAGCTGTGATGAAACCGCAGCGGCAGTAGTAAAAAACGGAAAGGAAGTACTTTCCAATGTGATTTCCTCTCAGGTGGCTCTACATGCAGAGTTTGGCGGAGTGGTGCCTGAGATTGCTTCCCGTAATCATTTGGAAAAGATTGATGAGGTGATTCGTCTGGCAATGGAAGAAGCGGGAAAATGTTTTTCCAATCTTACGGCGGTGGCGGTAACCTGCGGCCCCGGCTTGGTAGGTTCCCTTTTGGTGGGAGTTTCCGAAGCCAAGGCTCTGGCCTATGCCATTCAGAAACCCTTGATTCCGGTACATCATATTGAAGGACATATTGCGGCAAATTATCTTGCGCATCAGGATTGTATTCCTCCCTATGTTTGCCTGGTGGCCAGCGGTGGCCACAGCCATCTGCTGTATGTGGAGGACTACGGAAAAATCAAAATCTATGGAAGAACCAGAGATGATGCGGCGGGAGAAGCCTTCGACAAGATTGCCAGAGCCGTGGGACTGGGATATCCCGGAGGCCCAAAGCTGGAGCAGAGTGCGAAAGAGGGAGATCCCTTTGCCTATCATTTTCCCAAGGCAAAACTGGATACTCCCTACGACTTTAGCTTTTCCGGCGTAAAATCTGCGGTTTTAAATGAGTTAAACCATAAGAAAATGTTGGGAGAAGAAATCAGGGTGGCAGACCTTTGTGCCTCTTTTCAGGAGGGAGTCTGTGAGGACTTGGCAGAAAAATGCCTACAGCTTGCTCTGGATTTAGGGGTATCCAAAATGGCTGTGGCGGGAGGCGTCTCCGCAAACGGCTGTCTTAGAAGGAAGATGGAGGAGAAGGCGAAGGCTCACGGTTTAAGTTTTTACTGCCCAAGCCCTGTGCTATGCACGGACAATGCGGCAATGATTGCAGCAGCAGCCTATTATGATTATCAGGCAGGAAAACGGGGAGAAGCCTCTTTGAATGCTTATCCATCCCTGGCTTTAACGGAAGGCTAGAGCATAGAAGGAATTCCGGCGCTAAAACAGCGCAGAAAAGAACGTAGAAAAGAACACAGAAAAGAACGCATAAAATTATTCGGAATAGAAAAACCTTGGAGCTGAACGAAAAGGAGCATGGGAGGGAAGAATGCCAAATCAAAGAGAAATTACCGTCATCCTTCTGATGGCCGGAAAAGGAAGCCGCATGGAATGCAAGGAAAAAAAGCAATTTCTGTCCTTTCAGGGAAAGCCTTTATATTATTCCGCCCTGCAAAAGTTTTGTAGCTGGAACAGGTGCAAAGAAATCCTTTTGATTCTTTCCAAGGAAGATAAAGAAAGGGTGGAAGGAGAACTTAAGCAATGGAGGGAAGAACTGGGGCTTCGGCTCTTAGAAGGAGAATCTGCACAGTGTAAAGAGGAGCTCGCTTCTTCATTTTCTCCACTTGCACAGGAAGGCATAGCTGTTTCCTTGATTGAGGGGGGAACAGAGCGCTACTGGTCTGTTTACTCTGCCTTGGAGTTTCTGAACAATAGGGACGCAAAAAGAGAAAATCAGGCAAAAGAGCATAGTACTGAGAATGGAGAAGTCCATAGTCCAGGGAATGAAGACAATTATAGGCTGGAGACTAAGAATGAAGAAATAAAGAATAGCCAAACCGACCGCTCTCTTTTTATTCATGACGGGGCACGGCCCTGCTTTAGTTTAGACCTATGCGAAAGAATCTATGAAGCTCGAAAGTCCTATGGGGCGGTAATTCCGGGACTTCCGGTGACAGATACCATTAAGCGAGTGGAGAAGGGGATTGTGCAGGAAAGCGTGGATAGAAGCAGTCTTTATAGGATTCAGACTCCTCAAGCCTTTCCTTTCCCCTACTTTGGAAAGCCTATAAGACTTTCTTAGAGAAGAAAGAGGAGGGGCTATCCATTACGGATGATGCCATGATGGTGGAGGAATTTAGCAAGGAACAGCCCTACTTGGTTTTAGGGGAAGAGAAGAACCAAAAAATTACGGTGCCTGAAGATTTGATTTACCTAAAATTTTTAGAAGAGCATCATAAACAATAAGATGAAATCGTTTTAAATCAGACAATAGCGTAAGAAAGGATAAAGCCGGATGATTCAAGACCTGGGACAACATCATTTTCAAAATCAATATTACCCTGAAAAAAAGCCCGGGAAAGAGGACTATTTCCTTTCCTTTTCGGGAAAATCGATTTTGGTTAAAAGAGGGTCGGGAAAGAAGGTGGATCCTTCAGATGCTATCATGAGTGGAGACGGTTTAAGCCTAAGATGTCCGGAGGGAGAGGGCTTTTCCTTTTATAAAATCAAAGAGTATTTGTCCTCCTTTCCCAAGGAGAGAGAGGAAGTACAGGAAAATGCCTTATCCCGAAAGGGAGAGCAGCAGGCCATGGGAAATGACTGGAGAAAGTCCTTTACCTATCTTTTTTTCTTTGGACGGACAAGACTATTATCTGCTGAAAGATATCGTGGAATTCGGAGAATATCTTTCCTTGGAAGAGTTGCGTCGAGAGTTTAAGGGACCAAAGTCACTGCTGTTTTTAGCCAATACAGGGATGCATCTCTTTCATTTTTACCAAAAGCACCGTTATTGTGGCGTCTGCGGTACAAAGATGGAGAAGGATCAAAGAGAACGGGCAATGCGTTGTCCCAACTGTCAGGAGGTCTTCTATCCGAAGATTATGCCGGCGGTTATTGTGGGAATCATTCATAAGGATAAAATCCTTTGCACAAGATATGCTAACAGATTAAGTTATCTGCCCGCCCTTGTGGCAGGCTTTATCGAGATTGGCGAGACTGCGGAGGAAGCTGCGATTCGGGAAGCCATGGAAGAAACCGGGGTTCCCATTAAGGAAGTAAAGTATTATAAATCCCAACCCTGGGGAATGGCGGACGACTTGCTCCTGGGATATTTTTGCAAAAAGTGGATGAGGAAAAGACTTCTTTTACGACAACGGGAGAGATTCAGATTATTCGAGATGAGGAAGAGCTTTCCGAGGCGGTCTGGCTAAGCCGAGATGAGGTGGAGTTACAGGGAAATGATTTCAGCTTAACCAATGAGATGATGCGGACTTTTAAAGAAGGAAAGTTTGAATTACACGGAAGGAGAAACGGGTGAAAAAGGTATTGCTAATTGCCACAGGAGGAACGATAGCCTCCAAGCAAACGGAGGAGGGACTAAGTCCGGCTCTTAGTGCAGAGGAAATCATTGCCTTTGTGCCGGAGCTACAGAAAATTGCCGAGCTTTCCATTGTCCAGCTTTGCAATGTGGATTCCACCAATATGCAGCCTAAGATTTGGCGGGAAATGGGGGCTTGCATTCAAAAAAACTATGACCGCTATGACGGCTTTGTGGTTTTACACGGTACGGACACCATGGCTTATACCTCTGCGGCGTTAAGCTATATGGTGCAGTATTCCAGAAAGCCCATTGTCATTACCGGCTCCCAAAAGCCTATCAATCAGGACAGTACCGATGCCAAGATGAATCTTCTGGACAGCGTGCGTTATGCTTGTGATCCGTATTCGGAAATGTGGTTCTCCTCTTCAACGGCAATGTAATTTCCGGTACCAGAGCGAAGAAAATGATGGCCCGTTCCTTCCATGCCTTCCAAAGTGTGAATTTCCCTACCCTGGCCAGAATGCAGGACGGCAGAATCATTCGATATATCCCCTATCTGCCCCTGAGAGAGGCAGTGGAATTCCATTTGGATTTGGATGATTCCATCTGTGTTTTAAAGCTGATTCCCGGTACCAGAGCGGAAATGCTATCCTACCTCTTTGAAAATTATGATTGCATCGTCATGGAAAGCTTCGGCGTAGGCGGTATTCCGGAAAGTATGCAGGAAGTCTTTTATAAGGAAATGGAGAAGTGGCAGAAAAAGGGAAAAATCATAGTCATGGCTACCCAGGTGGTAAACGAAGGCTCTAACATGGAAATCTATCAGGTAGGACAGAAAATCAAAAAAGACTTCCAGCTTTTGGAAGCCTATGATATGACCTTGGAAGCCACCATTACCAAATTGATGTACCTGATGAGCAAGTACAAAGGGGACTATCCCGGCCTAAAGAAGGAGTTCTACACCACTATCAACAACGATATTCTCTGTGCGGTACAATAGCAGGAATTGCTTTTCCGTGCCCTTTTTTCGCTACGCAAATACTAAATAGGATTTGAAGCAAAAGATTCTGTAGCCCTTGCTTTCATGCAAAATAGCTTCGATGCAGGGGCAATCTGAGCCCGCGGGCACTTGCGAAAAACGACCGAAAGGAAGTTTTTCGCTTAGTACCCCTGCGTAGGCGAAGTTAGCGAGAGCGTGCCCCCAAGCGAAGCTGTTTTGTCGGAAAGCAAGGTTAAATCCTTACTTCACATCCTATTTTCTTTACTGTATAGGAAGGGCAAGGACAAAACAATTCCTGCCATTCTTCCCGTAGCCATAGATTTTCCCCTTGTGGTTTCCGGCGATTTCCTTGGCGATGGATAGTCCCAAACCGAAGCTTTCGCTTTGGCTTCTGGCCTCATCCAATCTAGTGAAACGGGCAAGAATCTTTTCAAATTCTTCCTTACTTAGACTTCTTCCGGCGGAATCCACGGAAAGGACTGCCATATTTTTTTCTCTATACAGTTTCACATAGAGGGTAGAAGGTTTATCCGCGTATTTTCGTCCGTTATCTAAAAAGATTCGTAAAACCTCTTCTACCTGACTTTCTATAGCATGCTTTAAGAGAATATTCTGTTCTAGGTCAACCTCTAATTCCATTCCCTCTTCAAAAAACAGAGCTTCCATTTGCAGACAGATTTCAGCCACTCTTCGAGAATAATCCATTTCTCCGTAGGTAAATATCTGTTGCTCCAAGCGGGAAAGCTGTAAAAGCTTTTCCACCAATTCCTGCATTTTCTTACTCATCACAGCGATGTTCTGAACAAAATCACCGGTTTCCGGAGCTAAATTCTGGTCTTCCAGAAGGGAAAGATTAGCGGCGATAACAGCCAATGGCGTTTTTAATTCATGACCGGCATCGGAAATAAACTGCTTTTGCTTTTCCATGGCTTGAACACTGGGACGAATGGCCCAGGTGGAGAAGAAATAATCCAGAGGGAGGAAAAGCAGAATCAGTACCAAAGCTAAGAGCGCAGTGGAAAAGGCTTGTTTATTCAGTATGCTTAGTTCTCTTTGATAATCTCCTAAAATCAAGGTTTTTTGCCCTTCTTCTCTAAGAAGGTAATGAAGTTTATAACGATAGACTGTACCGGAGCTTTTTCTTTTACTCAGAATCTTCTTTACGATAGTATTTAACACTTCGGAACTTTCATCGGTGTAGATCTCTTCGCTGTTGTTCGCATCAGTTTTTAAAGAACTCGTTTCTACAGTTGTTTCCGAAGGGCATCCTTTTGTTTGCTCTTCTTATTCATCGGAGGAGAACCCGAATCCTGCCCTTCCGGACCATTATCGGAGAGGGGAGAATCAAAGGCGGAATAGTCCCAGGCCGGGGAACTTTGCTGACTGGTGATTTCGTTATCCTCTCCAATTTCCAGGATGACGTAGGAAAGGAACGGCTGGGGAGAGACTCATGACCGTTTCTAAAGCCCGGGAACATCAGCTGTTCCAGCTCCATATTCATTTGCTCCTCCAGCGTTTTTTTACTGTAGTTAAAGTTGGTGAAGGACAATATCAACAACATTACAGCAAAGAGCAAAAAGAGGAGGACCATAATACGAATTTTCTGTTTTTTCATGGGCTTCCTTTCATGATTCGCTTTTTATTTTTCCAAAAATCCGACAAGTCTTTTTTACGCCTTCTTGCTTTCTTCCTGCTCCGACAGAAAATATCCCAAACCTCTGCGACTTTGGATGCTTACAGTACTTTCCAAAAGTCGAAGCTTTTTCCGAAGAAATCCCACATAAACCTCAACATGGTTTTCCACCGCGTCACTGTCATAGCCCCAGACTTTTTGGAGAATCTGCTCCTTACTTAGAATTTGATTTTTTCCTTGTAAAAGCATACGCATCAGTTCAAATTCCTTTTTGGACAGTTTCAGACTATGAGCTCCGGAAGAAAGATCTTTACTATCCAGTTCCAGGCTTAAATCTCCGAAGCTTAAGCTGTTTACTTCCTGCCCCTGCCTTCGCAATAAGGCGGAGATGCAGGCTAAAAGCTCTCTTTTGTCAAAGGGCTTGGTGAGATAGTAGTCAGCACCCCCCTCCAAGCCTTCGATACGATCCTCCAGCTGACTTTTGGCGGTAAGCATCAGAATAGGCAGACCATTTTTTTCTTTACGCAGCTGTCTGGCTACCTGATAACCGTTCAGCTTGGGCATCATCACATCCAAAATCATTAAATCGTAAATGGCGGTTTTGGCATACGCCAAAGCCTCTTCCCCGTCATACGCCGTATCCACTTCATACTCCGCCCGCTCCAAAATCATTTTAATGCTCTTGGATAGAATTTTCTCGTCTTCTACTAATAAAATTCGCATAGGAGTCTCCTTTTTTGTTTTTTTCCTAGTATAATACAGGAAATATTGAAAAAAGCCAAAATATTTATCCTTTTAAAGCTTTACAAGCGATAAAAAAAATCTTAAAATAGGCAGGAACAAATGGTATTTTTGATAAAGGACGATTATGGAAGCGAAAAAGAAAAGTAGAATTTATGTAGAGATGCTGGGTGGCTTTTCTCTTTACATTGGAGATAAGCAATTAGACTTAGGAAATAACAATAAAGCCAATTTCCTAAAGCTCACCGAAATTGTCCTCTTAAGAGGGCTGGGGGGCATTTCCAAAAGAGATTTGATTGATGGAATATTCGGTCATAAGTCCCTTTTGGATGAAAATAACAGCTTGAATAACCTGCTCCACCAGGCGAGAACCCAGTTGAAGAAGGCGGGGATGCCCGGAAAGAAGATTATTGACGGAAAAAGAGGAATCTATGCTCCGGAGTATCTTCCTGAGTATGATTACGTCATGGATGTGCAGGAATTCGAAGACATTTGCTTAAAGGCGAAGAATAGTAAGGAAGAGAGTAAGAAGTTGTCTTACTATCAGAAGGCTTTTAAGATATACAAGGGTGAATTGTTGCCGGAGTTTGCTACGGATTACTGGGTAATCTTGGAGAGCGTTCGCCTAAAGCGCCTTTATGATGAAGTGATTGAATTCTTAGGGGCTTATTACCGTGAGCATCAGGAGTACGAAGAGCTTTTCATGATGTACGATCAGGCCAATAAAATCTATCCGGACAACGGATGGCAGATCGAGATGATTGATGCTTTGATTCTGAAGAAGGATTATAAGACCGCATACGATTTATACATGAAGTGCGCTCACTACTATCAGGACGAGTTGGAAGTACCCATTCCCGATGCTTTGCGGGCTTGCTACGAAAGACTTTCCGACAATGTTCGTGTAGTAACCGACGATATCCGTCAGATTCAGGCCAACATTGTTCGTAAGGACGAGAAGCTGAAGAGCGAGATGGGAACCAGGAAGATTGGCGCTTACCTTTGCCCCTTCACCAGCTTTATTGACGTTTATCATGTACTTAGACGAAATCTGGAAAGAAGAGGCTCTTCCATCTTTATGATGCTTTGCACCTTGGTGGATTATGAAGGAAAGCCCATCCAGAATCAGGATAAGCTGAACACCCGTGCTGAGATTTTACAGCAGTCTTTATCCGAAGGCTTAAGAAAAGGGGACGTTTATACCAAGTATTCTTCCTCCCAGTATCTGATTCTTCTGATTGGAACCAAGAGAGAAGACTGTGCCATCATCTACCAGAGAATCTCCAGAAGATTAAAGGAGCTGGCAGGCTCTCGTGCAGAGTTCCGTTATCGTATCGTATCTCTTGCAGAGATTCCCGGAATCTTGGAGAGAAACGGTGCAATGGATGAGATTTAGAAGAAGTGCTTGACAGGAAAATGAAGCTTTGCTATGATATTCCTTGCGTTTCGCAAGCGTGCGTAGCTCAGCTGGATAGAGCGTCTGGCTACGGACCAGAAGGTCGTGGGTTCGAATCCTGTCGCACGCAGAAAGACGATGAAGAAATTCATCGTCTTTTTTAGTTCTTAATGCTCAGCTAATGTAGGATATATCGTTTTACATCAGCACTATAAGATTTGTCTGGGTTCTCTCTTTTCTTAGTTCTTACTTGGACAATGCTCCAGCTTTCCTTTGGAATTGCATTGCAGTAAATCCTCCAGGCTATAGCGATTCACTACGGCATAGATGGCTTCGTCTATTTCCTTATATAAGGGGAAGGTGGGACAGCTGGCAGACCGTTCACAATTACTTCCCTCTTTCACACAATCCACAGGGGAGAGGGTTCCCTCTGCAGCATCTAAAATATCTCCCACGGAAATATCCTTTGCTTCCTTTAAAAGAAGATATCCCCCCTTGGCTCCCCGGACACTTTTCAAAAAGCCTCCCTTCACCATCAGGGCTATAATCTGCTCTAAATATTTTACGGAAATTCCCTGTCGCTCCGCCACTTCCTTGATGGAAACCGGTTCTCCTTTTTTTTCCTGTTCGGCAATATCTATCAGTGTACTTAAGGCGTAACGGCCTTTGGTTGAAATCATCATATTTTTTTCCTCCATGGCTTTTTTATATCCTAGCATGGCACTGGGAGTTTTGACAAGTTTATTAAAAAAAGCAATGTTCAAGAGAATGGTTTTTTAGTAAAATGGCATTACTGATTTCACAAAAAGGAGAGCCTATGTCTAAAATTGATTTTGCCATAAACGAAGAAGGAAAGAGAATTTCTATTCTTTCCGATAAAATTAACCGTCACGGATTTATAGCCGGAGCAACGGGAACAGGTAAGACGGTAAGCTTAAAAGTTTTAGCGGAAAAGTTTTCTTCCCTGGGAATTCCGGTGTTTCTATCCGATGTAAAGGGAGACCTATCCGGTTTATTAAAGCCGGGAGAAGCTTCCGAAGGGATTGAAAAGAGAAGAGAAGAATGCAAGCTTACAGAAGAGGAATTCCGTTATCAGGGCTTCCCTGTGGAGCTTTTTGCTCTTTCGAAGGAGGAAGGGATTCCCTTGCGTTGCACGATTTCGGAGATGGGGCCTCTGCTCTTAAGCCGAGTACTGAATTGTACGGATGTGCAGAGCGATATTTTACGGGTGGTTTTTCGTATTGCGGACGAAGAAGGGCTTTTACTGATTGATACCAAGGACCTACGTTCCGTATTGCAGTATGTGGCGGAAAACAGCAAGGAATACAGTGCTTCCTTTGGAAATTTGCCTACTCAAAGCTTAAATGCCCTAATCCGTTCCGTAGTAGCCTTGGAAGAGGCGGGAGGAAAGGAATTTTTTGGAGAGCCTGCCTTGGATGTAAAGGACTTCTTCCGGCAAAATGAGAAGGGGCAGGGGATTATTCATCTTTTTAATGCTAAGAAAATTATGGGAGAGCCGAAGCTGTATTCCACCTTCCTGCTTTACCTTTTATCGGAGCTTTATGAATTGCTTCCGGAGGTTGGGGATTTGGAGAAGCCCCGCTTTGTCTTTTTCTTTGATGAAGCGCATCTCCTTTTCGACGATGCACCCAAGGCCTTACTGGAAAAATTAAACCAAATCACCCGTTTGATTCGAAGCAAGGGCGTAGGCATTTATTATATTACCCAAAGCCCCTCGGATATTCCGGATGCCATTTTGGCTCAGTGCGGAAATAAGATTCAGCATGGCTTAAGAGCCTATACACCGGCAGAACGCAAGAAGATTCGTGCGGCAGCGGACAGCTTCCGGGAAAATCCTGCATTTTCCTCCGAGGAGGTACTGGAGAACCTGGGAACGGGAGAGGCCTTGATTTCCTGTTTGCAGGAGGACGGCAGTCCTGCCATCGTGGAAAAGGCCAAGATTTTCCCACCCCAGTCTTATCTGGGAGAGGCAAGCCCGGAGGAGCAGGACAGAGCCATCAAGGCTTCAAGCCTCTATATTCGCTACGGAGAGGCTGTGGACCGGGATTCCGCTTACGAATTCTTGCATAGAAAGGGAAAGGAAGAGCAGGAGCGTTTCCAGAAGGAATTAGAAGAAAAAGAAGCAGAGAAAAACCGTCTTCTACAGGAAAAGGCGGAGGAGAAGGAAAGAGCTAAGCAGGAGAAAGAAGAGGAGAGAGTCCAAAGACTTAAGGAAAAGGAAGAAGAAAAGGAACGCCTTCGTCAGGAACGGGAAATGGAAAAGGAAAAGTCCAAGCAAAAGACCGTAATGAAATCCGTGGGACGCTCCGTTTCCGGCTCCATAGGCCGAGAAATTGGCTCCGGTATCGGAAAATCCGTCTTTGGAAAAGGCTTGGGAAGACGACTGGGGGGAAATATCGGTGCTGCCTTTGGAAGAGGCATCCTGGAAACTCTCTTTGGAAAGTAAGGGGTGATGTAGTACCCACGGGCTCAGATTACCCCTTATTCCGGACCTATATGCACAAAAACTGTGTTAGTTTGTTTTTACATTGCCCCGGCATCCATGGGGACAAAGAGGCTGACACAGGCCAGAGCCACCATCAGGACGATATCTACCCATAAGAGGGGAGAGGAAAAGAATTGTTTAAGGAAAGGGAGTGTTCCTTTTCGTATTGGCGATCTTCTGCAAAATGCGTTCTGTTTTTGAGGACAAAATAAATGCCATATAACATGCCTGCCAGTAAAAAACTGCCATAGATTCCTTGAATCAGAGTGGAACCCTGAGACAGGTTGTTTACCACAATGGCCAAAAGGTTATTACTGAAATGCAGCAGGATGGAATAGGGAAGGCCGTAACGATCTCTGATAAAGAAGAGAATAATGCCCATGCTGAAGGCCGGTGCAAATTGCAGGAAATTGCTGTGCATTAAAGCAAAGAAAAATGCGGTGCAGAAGGCTGCAAAATATTTTCCGTAGGAACGGAAGCGGTGATAAAAGACTCCGCGAAAAACCAGTTCTTCCATAAGGGGAGCAATCAAAATGGTATAAAACAGCATAGGAGCATTTGTCAGGCTTCCACCTCTTGCCGCTTCTTCGGAAAAAGACAGGTTTAAGCCAAGCTTGGTAAAGAGGGTCATAATCGGATAATTGATGATTCCTCCTATCCACTGGGCGGCTTGGAAAAGCATGAAATAGTGCAGGAAAGACAGGACAGTAAAGCTTGGTTTTTCAGGATTTGGTTCTGTGCTTATTTCTTTAGTTGATTCTGCGCTTGTTTCTTTCGGAAAGATATTGTTCAAAAGACAATAGCTGATGACCACGGAAATGACCATGCAGATGTATTGATCGGATAGTAAAGGAATCTTGCTTAAAGGCAGAAGCAGCACCAAAAGTACAGCTAAAATCTGCACGGACAATACATATAACAAAAGGGCTAAGGCACTCTTATTTAAATCTCTTTTGATTTCTAATAGACTCATCGTTTCTCCATTTCTATTTATATAGTTTAAATTCTTCTAATTTCTTCCGAATAGCGATACAATAAAAATCTCTCGAAAGCAGTTGGAAAAATAATTGCAAAATAGACAATCTACTTTTTCCTACTATACAAGAAAAAAAATACTTCCGCAAATTAATTTAAGGATTTTGCACAGGAGGAAGTGTTGGCTTTGGATAGGCCGGAAGTAGGGAAAGCAATAGAAGCAGAGCGATACATCCGGAGATACAGCATAAAGTTTCATGAAAGATACAGCATAAAGTTTCATAATGAGATGCATCGGCAAAAAAAGATTTAATAAAGAAGGAAAAAAATGAAAAAGTGGTTTGTATACGGGAAAAAGGCAGATTTTCAGGAGTTGGGAGAGAAATTATCTCTGGATCCGGTTTTGGTTCGCATTCTTCGGAATCGAGATTTAACAACAGAAGAAGAAATGCGGAATTTTTTAGAGGGAGAAGAGATTCCCTCTCCTCTTTTCCTGCCGGACAGTATTCGTTTTTTAAATCGCCTGGAGCGAGCCATGAAAGAGGGAGAAAAAGTTAGGATTGTGGGAGACTATGATGTGGATGGGGTTTGTGCCTCTACCATATTGGCGAAGGCACTTTCCTTATTTTTCTCCAAAGAACAGCTTTCCGTGGTGATTCCACACAGAATTTTGGATGGCTACGGGATTAACGAGCAGATTATCGAGGAAGCAAAGGCAGAGGAGATTTCCCTTCTGATTACCTGTGACAACGGTATTTCCGCATTTTCCGCAATGGAGAAAGCAAAGTCCTACGGTATGGATGTACTGCTTACGGATCATCATGATTTACGAAGAGATGAAGAGGGAAAGAAAAGGATTCCGGAAGCCTTTGCCGTGGTGAATCCCAAAAGAGAGGGCAGTAAGTATCCCAATGAAGAAATCTGTGGAGCCATGGTCTGCTATCTTCTCATGAAAATGCTTTTGGAAAAACGGCAAAAGGGCTTGGAGCTTTTGGAGGAGCTGGCCTGCTTTGCCGGTATTGCTACGGTTTGTGATGTGATGCCTTTACAAAAAGAAAATCGTGTTATCGTAAAGTATTGCCTGGCTCATTTGCAAAAGACTCAAAATATCGGAATGCAGGCGCTTCTAAAGCAATGTCATATCTTGCCGGAGCAGGAAATTTCCTCCTATACACTCGGTTTTCAAATCGGTCCCTGCATCAATGCGGGAGGTCGTCTGGAAAGTGCTATGCTGGCACTCTCTCTTTTTCTGGAGGAGAATGAAGGCAAGGCCGAGGAAAAGGCGGCTCACTTGCTGGTTCTCAATGATGAACGAAAGGAAATGACGAAAAAAGGGGTGGATGAAGCGAAGGCGCTGGCGGAACAGGAAGGAGATGTGCCGTTGCTGTTTTTGGTGCTTCCCGATTTACATGAAAGTCTTGCGGGAATTGTGGCGGGACGGATACGGGAAGCCTATTATCGTCCCTGCTTTATCCTCACCAATGGGGAGGACGGAAGCTGTAAAGCCTCCGGACGTTCCATTCCCGGTTATCCTATGGCGGAACGCCTGGAGGAACAAAAGGAACTGCTGCTACGCTTCGGAGGTCATCCCATGGCGGCCGGATTTTCCGTTGCAAGGGAAAATGTTTCTATGCTAAAGAAGGCTCTCCTGCAAAATGCAAAGCTTCAGGCAGAGGATTTGGAGGAGAAGGTCTGGATTGATGTGGTCCTGCCTTTCTCCTATCTAAAAGAGGACTTTGTTCGTTCCTTGTCCCGCTTGGAACCCTTCGGAAGAGGCAATGAAAAGCCTGCCTTTGCTCAAAAGAATGTTTTACTAAAGGATTATAAAATTGTGGGAAAAAACAAAAATGCCATCAAATTATATCTGGAAGATGAACAAGGTACACGAGTAGAGGGAGTACTCTTTGAGGATGGAGAAAAATTTTTGAACAAAAAATCTAGTCGAAATAGATTTAATCTGTTATACTATCCAAAGATTCAGGTGTACAACAACATAAAGCAACTTCAAGTGGTGGTTTCTGAGTATTTTTGGAAAGAAGATTAAGGAATATTCAGATGAAAAGGAGGCGTGAATGATCAAAGAAATCATGAATTTTATTCAAGAACATGACCCTGAGGTGGGGAAAGGCATCTGGGAAGAGTATGAAAGACAGCAAAACAACATCGAGTTAATTGCTTCTGAGAATATTGTTTCCACTACAGCAATGTTGGCTATGGGAACCGTATTAACCAACAAGTATGCGGAGGGATATCCCGGAAAGCGTTATTACGGAGGCTGTGAAGCCGTAGACGTAGTAGAAGCTATTGCTATCGAAAGAGCGAAGGAATTATTCCATTGTGAATATGCAAACGTTCAACCCCACTCCGGTGCACAAGCAAATATGGCAGTTACCATGGCAATTTGTAAGCCCGGGGACAAGATTATGGGTATGAGCTTGGATGCCGGCGGACATTTAACCCATGGTTCACCCGTAAACTTTTCGGGACTTTACTTTAATATCATTCCTTATGGAATTACCAAAGAAGGCTATATTGACTATGATGCGGTAATGGAGCAGGCTTTAAAAGAAAAGCCGAAGATGATTATTGCCGGTGCCTCCGCATATCCAAGAGTTATTGACTTTAAGCGTTTCCGTGAGATTGCCGATGCTTGCGGCGCAATTCTTTTTGTAGATATGGCGCATATTGCAGGTCTTGTTGCAGCAGGCGTGCATCCAAGCCCGATTCCTTATGCTCATGTTACTACCACAACTACCCATAAGACTTTAAGAGGACCTCGTGGCGGTTTGATTTTATCCAGTAAAGAAGTAGCAGAGAAGTACAACTTCAATAAGTTCGTATTCCCCGGTGTGCAGGGCGGACCTTTAGAGCACGTCATTGCTTCTAAAGCAGTTTGCTTTGGAGAAGCTTTAAAGCCGGAGTATAAAGAATATCAGCAGCAGGTAGCGAAGAATGCGAAGGCATTGGCTGCCGCTATGATGGACAAGGGATTCCAGCTGGTATCCGGCGGAACGGAGAACCACTTAATGCTGGTTGATTTAACCAACTTCCAGGATGTTACCGGAAAGTTCCTGCAGAATGCCTGTGATGAAGTGCACATCACATTAAACAAGAATGCAATTCCCAACGATCCCCGTTCTCCATTCTTAACCTCCGGTGTAAGAATCGGAACTCCCGCAGTTACTGTCCGCGGTTTTAAAGAAGAGGATATGAAGGAAATTGCAGAATGTCTTTACAAAGTAGCTACAGACTTCGAAAGCAGCAAGGAAGAAGTAGCAAGAAGGGTAAGAGCATTAACCGATGCACATCCTATTTATGAAGGAAAGTAAGACTGCCTTACTTTAAAAAATAAAGAAAGAAAGTTATACGAAGAGCCGTTCTGCATTGTGCAGCGGCTCTTCCTTTTTTTTTATATAATTACCAAAAGGGCTATAAAAAACATATTTAGCAGAATTCTACGCACTACAGGTCTGATATAGGGGTAATCTGAGCCCGTCGGTACATGAAGCAAGCCTTCGAAAAGAAGAACTGTAGAAATCCAAAGCCAAAGCGACGGAAGCTGTATAGCTATGAAAGAGGGCAATCTGAGCCCGTCGGTACTTGCGAAAAACACAGGTACTGTGTTTTTCGCTTAGTATCCGCTACGTGGCGAAGTTAGCGGGAGCGTGCCCGATTTCATAGCTATACAGCTTCGAAGCGTAGCCTTTTATTATTATACAGTCCTACACTACGAAGGCTAGGTTAGCGGAAGCGTGCCCCCTATCAGACCTGTATTTTGTAGAAATTTAATATTGTTTTTTTAAGTCCCTTTTCATATACTTGCATTTTTTTAAGGTAAAGCATATGATAGGCTGGAAATTTTCAATGGAACGAAAACAAGAGCCTTTAGGCTTTATAAAACAAGGAGGGAAAATGGCAGCAGTTTCCGTGATATTTCCGGTGTTCTTCCTACTATTTTTGGGAGGTCACGCCAGAAGAAGAGCTTGGATTAGCCACGAACAAAATGAGGGAGCAAAAAGAATTGCGTTGGATATCTTGTTTCCTTTCCTGATTTATCAGGTTATGGTGGAAACAAATCTGGAAAAGGGCGTGTTTTTAGAAATCATTTTTTTGATTTTTATCTGGATGCTGGTTTACTTTCTGGGAGGACAACTTTCCAAGCTTTTACCGAGAGACTTTCAGGAAATTGCTCCCTTCCTGTGCTTAACCTGCGAAGGCGGGGCAGTAGCACTGCCCTTGTATATCAGCGTGGTGGGGAAGAGTTATACGGCCAATTTGATTCCCTTTGATATCGCGGGAATCCTGATTAACTTTATCTTTGTGCCCTTGATTTTAATGAATAAAAGTATAGGAGAACGGAAGCTTTTACCCTTTGCCAGGAAAATATTTACCAGCTCCTTTATCCTTGCAGTGCTTTTCGGAGTATTCATGAATGCCAGCGGTTTGCATCAAGTCCTTATGCAAAATGCAGGTCTAAAGGCTGTTTTTGACAATACCATGGAAACGTTGACCGTTCCCATCGGCTCTCTGATATTGTTTAGCCTGGGCTACAGCATGAGGCTGCACAAGGGATTTTTAGCGTCTCTGTTTACTTTGGCAGGAATCCGTCTTTTGTTCTGCGGAAGCATTATTCTGTTGTTCTTCCTGCTTTTTAAGGAGCAAATGCAGAATCGAATTTTTTCCTTCGGTGTTATTCTGTATTTCCTTTGTCCTACAGGATTTCCTGTACCTTTACAGATTAAAGGGCTTTTACAAAAGGAGGAACAGGAGGAATTCGTTTCCGCCTTTATTTCCCTATTTTTGTTGATTGCCCTTGCCGCCTATGCCCTTTTGGTTTTATTCTATCCGGTAGCGTAGAAGCTTGGAGGACGCTACGTATGGGGAAGAATAGAATTATTCTAAAGGGTAAATACCGGAATCGGTAAAAGCCGAACTCGGTAAAAGCCGAACGCTAAGGTAAAAAGGCGATATAAAAGCATATGTTTATCAATGGTGATTTTGAAAGGAGATTTTTATGGAAATGAACAATAGCCCATGGCCGGGAAGACCGGGAGTCATTCCGGTAACCAGTGGAAATGCAGAGGATGCCAACCGCTATAACAGAGCCTACCTTGATCGAATCCATGTGGAAATGCGGGTGATTGACAGTACTGAGGTTTCTTTGGAGAAGGAGATTTTTGGAAAGAAATATGCCTCCCCTATTATGATGCCGGCATTTTCCCACTTGAACAAGGTACTGGAAAATGGAAGAACCCCTATGGAGGAGTATGCTTTAGCGGCAAAGGAATTAAATGCGCTTAACTGGGTAGGGATGGAAGACAATGAAGATTATGGCAAGATTGTTGCTAAAAATCCCGATACAGTGCGGATTATCAAGCCCTTTGCGGATCATGGAAGAATACGGGAGGAAATAGACTTTGCAAGAGAGCAGGGATCTGTGGCAGTAGGAATCGACATTGACCACGTGCCGGGAACAGACGGCCGTTATGATGTGGTAGACGGAATCCCCATGGGACCGGTGTTTAGCAAGGATTTAGCGGACTTTGTAGCCTATGCCAAGCTACCCTTTGTGGCAAAGGGCGTGCTTTCCGTTCAGGATGCGCTGAAGGCAAAGGAAGCAGGCTGTACCGCCATCGTGGTTTCCCACCATCATGGTAGACTTCCCTTCGGCATTGCCCCACTACAGATTTTACCGAAAATCAAGGAGGCTTTAGGGGACAGCAAGATGCAGATTTTCGTGGATTGCAGTATGGATACCGGCTATGATGCCTATAAGGCCTTGGCTTTAGGGGCAGATGCGGTTTCCGTAGGTCGGGGAATCCTGCAACCCCTTCTTTCCCATGGGGCAGAGGGCGTAATTTCCAAGGTGGAAAATATGCAGGAGGAACTTCGGGAAATGATGATGTATACCGGAGTGAAAGACTGCGATTCCTTTGATGCCGGTGTTCTGTATCTCTGCTAGTAAGGAGAAGTACGCGAAGCAATCAAATGGCTTTGGTATGGAAAAGCTAAAATGGGAAATGAAAATTCTCTAAATAGATCAGCGAAAAAGAGAAATGGAAATTCTCTAAATAGATTAGCGAAGAAGAGAAATGGAAATTTCCGGAATAGATAAGCGAAAAATAGAAAGGGCAAGGGATGGAAAAAAAGACAGGAGAAAAGGGATTAATGCTGGGGCATTTTGTTTTGCTGCTGCTGGAGTGCATCGTAGTGCTGCACGGATTGCAGGATGACGGACTGGGAACCTTTCGTTTCTATACGACAGATTCCAACCTGCTTTGCGGAATCAGCTCGGCGCTTATGCTCTTTTTCCTTTTACAAAGAAAAAATCAAGAGGGAAGGGGTGTGCTCAGTAAGGCCTTGCAGGGGAAAGGAGAAAGCTGGACATTTCCTACCTCCCTTTCCCTTTTCCGCTATATTTCTTCCGTGTGCCTGGCATTGACCTTCTTCGTGGTGCTCTTGGTGCTTGGACCGGAAAACGGATTTGCCCATGAATTTTTGGATGGAACAAGATTTTTCAGCCACCTGCTTTGCCCCTTCCTTTCCATTTTTCTCTTTCTCTTTATGGAAGAGAAGCGTTCCCTGCCTCTGTCTGTGATAGGAAAGGCTCTGGGAGTAACATTGCTGTATGCCATCCCTCTTTTGATTTTAAATGGGATTGGTCTGGTTTCCGGTCCTTACAGCTTTCTGAAAATCAGAGAGCAGTCTGTAGGAAAAACCATCTTCTGGATTGTAGCGATTTTGCTTGGCAATGCACTGCTTGCTCTGGCTTTACAGAAGGGAAAGAATTTATTTTCCGATAACAAAAAACTCCTCACCCGATAGGGTATGAGGAGTTTTTTGTTGCGTTTATTATGCAAGACGCAGGGTATCCATATTTTGCTTCCGAAGGATAGGATAGAGTCCCATGTAAACAAAGACGGAAACGATGGTGGAAGTGATGGCATTGATTCCGGTAGCGAACAAGCTAAACTTAAAGGAAAGTTCAGCAGCGGGCTTACCGAGAATTAAAAGCTTGTAGGCATAACCGATGGTGGGATCCATAATGACATTGGCAAAAAGTCCGGATGCGGCGGCAAGAAGGACCCATTTAAAAATCTTCTTTCTATCGTGGGATTCTTGAATCTTCCCAAGCTTATGGGCTACAAATCCAACAACAAGACCGATAATCGTTTTACATACCAAGGTCTCCGGAGCATAAATCAGATAAACCGGATCCAGCACATCTCCGATGGCCATACCAATGGCACCGGCTATTCCGCCTAAGGGACCGCCCAATACCAGTGCGGCAACGACAACAACCGCATTTCCCAAGTGGATAGAAGTGGCATCGGTTCCGATGGGAATCTTAATCTGTAAAAAGGTGAAAATAGCGTAGGATAATGCCGCAAATAAAGCGGCAAGAGCTAATCTTTGTGTTTTTTGGTTCATAATTGCCTCCTCATATTTCATGTACTGCCATCGAGAATAGAACAATTCTGAACTTATAAAAATATCCAATTTAAAAGAAAAAGATAAGACCAGAATAAAGCGATACATGAATTTGAAGCTATTGGTCTTCCTATATTTTTGCTTTAGGGACAAGTAGGAACTTATCGGCATAGAGGGAACAGTGATAAAAGCATTTGCTATAAACAGAAACTATAGCCAAATCCAAAACTCTTGTATTATACAGGGATTTCAGAAAATGCTAGTATAGCTCCAGCAAGAAAATCTTCTGCAAGATAAGAAGAAAGAAGCAAAAGCAAGTAGCAAGATGTAAGCAAGAAGTAGCAAGATGTAAGCAAGAAGTAGCAAGATGTAAGCAAGAATCAGTAAGAAAGAAGCTGAAGGAAAGCTTCCGAAAAAAGTTTTAAACCATCGGAAAGCTTGTGTAGAGTATAAGGAGGAAAATAAAATGGGAGTTAAGAAGAGAAACGAGAGAAACTTTGGATTTGATACTAAGGCGATTCATGTAGGACAGGAGCAGGCGGATCCGGCAACCGGCGCAAGAGCGGTACCAATTTACCAGACCACATCCTATGTTTTCGATAATTCCGATCATGCGGCAGACCGTTTTGCTTTAAGAAATGCCGGAAACATTTACGGCCGTTTAACCAACCCCACCCAGGGCGTTTTGGAAGCCAGAGTAGCGGCTTTAGAGGGCGGTGTGGCAGCTCTCGCTGTAGCTTCCGGTGCAGCAGCGGTTACTTATGCTTTTAAGGCTATTGCCCACAAGGGAGACCACATTGTCAGTGCGAAAAATATCTACGGAGGAACCTATAACTTTTTAAAGCATACCTTCCCGGAGTTCGGTGTGGAAACTACCTTCGTTTCTCCCACAGACTTAGCTGAGGCGGAGAAGGCTATTCAGGAAAATACCAAGGCACTCTACATTGAGTCCTTAGGAAATCCAAACGGAGATGCTATTGATATTGAGGCTTGGGCAAATCTTGCCCATAAACATGGTCTTCCCTTGATTGTGGACAATACCTTTGCAACCCCCTATCTGATTCGTCCTATCGAGTACGGTGCAGATATCGTGGTGCACTCCGCAACAAAGTTCATCGGAGGACATGGTTCTTCCTTGGGCGGACTTGTGGTAGATGCCGGAAAATTCGATTGGGCTAAGAGCAAGAAGTGGCCATGGCTTACTGAGCCAAACCCTTCCTACCACGGCGTACGTTTTGCGGTAGATACAGCTCCTGCTGTTATCGCAACCTATCTTCGTGCCATTACCATCCGTGATGAGGGAGCAGCAATTTCTCCATTCAATGCCTGGGTATTGATTCAGGGCTTGGAGAGTCTTGCCCTTCGTGTAGAGCGTCATAGAGATAACGCTTTAAAGGTTGTGGAATATTTAAAGAAGCATCCGAAGGTAGAGTCCGTTTCTCACCCTGCAGCATCCACAGACCCCGCTCAGCAGGCACTTTATAAGAAATACCTGCCAAACGGCGGTGGATCCATTTTCACCTTTACGGTAAAGGGAAATGAAAGAACTGCTAAGGATTTCATTGATAATCTGGAGTTATTCTCCTTATTGGCAAATGTTGCGGATGTAAAGTCTTTGGCGATTCACCCTGCATCCACCACCCATTCCGAGGGAACCAAGGAAGAGCTTCTTGAGCAGGGAATTCAGGAGAACTCCGTACGTCTTTCCATCGGTATTGAAAATGTGGAGGATATTATTGAAGACTTAGAGGAAGCATTCAAGGCAATCGAAGCTCGGCTTCCTTATATAGTAGAAAAGCAAAAAACTATAGAAGAAATCTAAAAACTGAAGTTTTTTAGTAGGGTTGATAAACCGACATGGCTTGGAAGAAAGCTTTGTAAAAAGGAAGAGGCAGATGGTAGAAAAAAGCCATCTGCCTTTGCTTTCTTTTCTGCTTTTGCGATGCTTTCTTTTTTACTTTTGCAATGCTTTCTTTTCTGCCTTTATATTGCTTTCTTAGCTTCCTTTGCGAGGGATTGTATTCTTTTCTCGAAAGCTGTAAGATAAAGGAGTTTTTAAGATTATTTCCGAGAAAAGGAAGAGCTAATGCATCATTTTTTTGTGTCGAAAGAAGAGATAGGGGAAGAGAAAATTCTTCTAAGAGGAGAGAACTTTCACCATCTACATAAGGTTTTGCGCGGGCAAATCGGAGAGAAAATCCTGATTTCCGATGGAGAAGGTGTGGATTATCAATGTGAAATTCAGTCCTTTTCGGAGGAAGAGGCAGTTCTTTCCATTTGCTTTCGAGAAGAGCCCCATGAATTGCCCGCAAAGATTATCCTGCTTCAAGCCCTCCCCAAGGGGGACAAGATGGAATGGATTATCCAAAAGTCGGTGGAGCTGGGGATTTCCGCCCTGATTCCTTTGGAAAGCAAGAACACGGTGATGAAGCTGAAGGAAAAAAAGGAAGAGAAGAAAATCAGTCGATGGCAAAGCATTATGGATTCTGCGGCAAAGCAGAGTAAGCGTTCTATTCTTCCAAAAATGGAAAACGGAATGGGCTGGAAGGAAGCATTTTCCTATGTGAAGGATTGTGATTTTAAGCTTTTGCCCTATGAAAATGAAAGAGGCGTAATTCCCACAAGAGAAATCCTCAGCAAGATGGAAGCCGATGTGAAAGGGAAGAAGGATTGTTCCATTGCCCTTTGCATCGGGCCGGAGGGAGGCTTTACCAAGGAAGAGGTGGAGCAAGCCATGGGAGAGGGATTCCTCCCTATCAGTCTGGGAAAACGCATTTTACGGACAGAAACTGCAGCCATTACGGCATTAAGCCTGATTATGATGCAGCTGGAATATGCAACAACGGAGTAAGACCGGAAGGAGAAGAAGATGAGAAGTATCTATTTGGATAATGCAGCCAGTACCAAGGTATATCCGGAGGTGGCGGATTTGATGACCACCACCATGTTGGCAGACTACGCCAACCCGTCGGCAAAGCACAAGATGGGCGTGGAAGCGGAAGCCTATTATCGTGAGGCCAGAGAGACTATTGCAAACACGCTGAAGTGCAAGGAAAAAGAGATTATTTTCACTTCCGGAGGAACGGAGTCCAACAACACCGCCTTTATGGGAACCTGCTTTGGCATGGAAAGACAGGGTAAGCACATCATTACCTCCGCCATTGAGCATCCGGCGGTTTATAAGCCCTTGGAGTTTTTGGAGCAGCATGGCTTTTCATTAACGGTCCTTCCGGTGGATGAAAAGGGACATATCTCTTTAACAGATTTGGAAAATGCTATTCGGGAAGATACCATTATGGTTTCCATTATGACGGTAAACAACGAGATGGGAGCGGTTCAGGACATTTCCGCCATCGGAAAATGTATTAAGGCAAAGAATCCTAAAACCCTTTTCCATACAGATGCCATTCAGGCCTATGGAAAAATGGAACTTCGTCCCAAGAGAGACATGGTAGACCTGCTTTCCGTCAGCGGACATAAGCTTCACGGGCCAAAGGGCATCGGATTTTTGTACGTGGATGAAAAGGTAAAGCTTTCTCCGTTAATGCTTGGCGGAGGACACCAAAACGGTCTTCGTTCCGGTACCCTGAATATCCCCGGTATTGCAGGACTGGGACTTGCGGCAAGCTTAGCTACAGCCATTTTAAAGAAAAGCAGGAAATGCTCTATCATTTGAAGGATTTCTTTATTGAGGAATTGGAAAAAATAGAAGGGGTGAGCGTACATTCGGAAAAAGGGGAAGCCTCCGCACCCCATATCGTTTCCGCAGCCTTTCAGGGGGTAAAGGCGGAGGTTCTGCTCCATGCCTTGGAGGAAAGAGGAATCTATGTCAGCAGTGGCTCCGCCTGCTCCTCTAACCACCCCGGAATCTCCGGAACCTTGAAAGCTATCGGATTAAGCCATGGTGATTTGGATTCCACCCTGCGTTTTTCCTTCTCCCAATATACGGAGAAAAGAGATTTGGAGGAGTGTATCAGCGTTTTAAAAGAAGAATTACCGGTTTTAAGGAAATTTTTTAAGGCATAAAAGAAATGGGCTACAAAAATCAGATAAATTCTTCATGCAGTATAGGTCTAAAATCGGGATACGCTCCCGCTAACTTCGCCTTCGTAGCAGTACTAACTTCAAGCTTCGCTTTGCTCGCTTTCAGTAAGTACTGACGGGCTCAGATTACCCCTATTTTAGACCTATACTGCATATCAGTTTTGATATATCAGATTTTTTGTAGCCCCTGTTTTTTACTATTAAAAAGAGGGAAAGAAAGAAGGAAAGGGGCTGCTATGGTTTGGCGTAAGTATAGTATTGAAACCACTGTTGAGGCGGAGGAGATTCTGGCCGCATTTCTTATGGAAGAATTGGGGATTGAAGGGGTAGAGTTTTCCGACCAGCGGGGGATTACCGAGGAAGAGGCGAAAACGATGTTTGTAGACCTTTATCCCGAGGGAGATGACAGCATAGAGGACGCCACCCTTTCCTTTTATGTGGAAGTGCTTTCCAAAGAAGATAAGGAAAGACGAAAGGAAGAGGTGGAAAAGGCCTTTTCCGACCCCTTGGTGGATCATTCCTATACCTTGAATTCTTCCAACATTTTCACGGAAGAAGAGTGCGATGAAATTCTCAGAGCCTTGAAAGAAGAGCTGGAAAATATGTCTTCCTACTGCAATATCGGTAAGGGAACCATTACCCAATCCGCAACGGAGGATAAGGACTGGATGAATGCTTGGCATGACTTCTTCCATTCCTTTGCCGTGGGAGACTTTTTCATCTACCCAAGCTGGGAGGAGATTCCGAAGGAAGCAGAGGGAAATCCTGCTATCGGTAGACCCGGGCACCACCTTTGGAACAGGACAGCATGAAACCACCAAGCTCTGCCTTCAGGCCTTGGGAAAATACGGAAAGGGAAAGGAGAGAGTTCTGGATTTGGGAACCGGCTCCGGAATCCTGGGCATCGCTGCGCTAAAGATGGGCGCAAAGGAAGTATTCGCCACGGATTTAGACCCCCTTTGCGAGGGAGCAGTGGAAGAAAATCTTTTGAAAAATACCCTTTCTAAAGATCAGATGACACTTTTTATCGGAAATATCCTGGGACAGGAAAAGGAAGAGCAGGCCTTTCGGAAGGGTTGTGAAGAAAAGCCCTTCTCATTGGTTCTAGCCAATATTTTAGCCCCGGTTATCATTGCCTTAGCACCGGAAGTACCGAAGTTTTTGGAAGAAGGAGGAATCTTTATTGCCTCCGGAATTTTAGAAGAAAAGGCGGAGGAAGTCAGAAAGACCCTGAAAGCAGTGAAAGAATGGGAAATTCTGGAAGAGCTGCAGGAAGGGGAGTGGCACGCCTTTATTTGCAGGAAAAAAGCCTAAAGTAAAAATTAAAAAAGGATGTAGAAGAATTGTTTAAGGATTCCTTCCGGTATAGGTCTAAAATTGGGGCACGCTCTCGCTAACCTCGCCACGACTGAGCAGTGGCTATGTCACCCACTGCTCACTTTGCTTCGCAAAGCAACTTCTTTAGGAAGTTGGTCAGCTACAGGACGACTTTTCTGATGAAAAGTCTGTCCTTTCGGACACTAACTTCAAGCTTCGCTTCAGCTCGCTTTCAGTAAGTACCGGCGGGCTCAGATTACCCCCATTTTAGACCTATACCGGAAGGAATGAAATACTCTTTCTCCCTACATCCTTTTTTAATTTTCTGCAGGCTTATCCTTCCGCATTAAAATCGCCTCTGCCTCATTGATGGCCTTCTCCACCATTTCCGCAACGATGGGCGCCAGTTTTTCCTCTGATTTCCGAATCTTCTCCGGGATAGGCTTGGTAACCGGATGCTTTGCCACGAAGATGGTACAGCAATCCTCGTAGGGTTCAATGGAGGTTTCGTAGGTTCCGATTTCCTGAGCCACATCTACGATTTCCTGCTTATCGAAAGCAATTAAGGGGCGGTAAACCGGAAGGGTGCAGACCTCATTGGTGCAGACCAGACTTTGCAGAGTCTGGGAAGCTACCTGTCCGATGGATTCACCGGTGATTAAGCCGATACAGTTATTTTTATAGGCCAATGCCTCAGCAATCCGCATCATATAGCGGCGCATGATAATGGTCAGCTCCTCATGGGGGCAGTGCTCATAGATGGCCAGCTGAATATCCGTGAAATTTACCACGTGAAGCAGTATGGGGCCGGTATAGGTAGAAACCTGCTTCGCCAGGTCCATAACCTTGATTTTTGCTCTTTCACTGGTATAGGGTGGGGCGTGGAAGTAGGTTGCCTCCAGTAAGGCACCGCGCTTTGCCACCTTGTAGCCCGCAACAGGGGAGTCAATTCCTCCGGAAAGCAGCAGCATAGCCTTTCCGTTTGTACCCAGGGGCATTCCGCCCAGTCCGGGAATAATCTTTCCGTAAATGTTCATATACTGGCGGATTTCCACCCGAAGCTTCACATCCGGCTTATGCACATCCACGCGAGCATTGGGGAAGGCCTCCAAAATGCTGTGGCCAAGTTCCTGATCCAGCTCCGGAGATGTCATGGGATAGGACTTTTCTGCTCTTCGGCTTTCTACCTTGAAGGAAACATTGCTGTCGCCATAGGCTTCTTTAAAGTAGGAAAGAACTGCATTTTCCAAAACGGAGAAGTCCGGGCTTAAAGGCACCTGCACCATGGGCGCAATGCCGGCAATACCGAAAACATGGCGAAGGGCATCAATGCACTCCTCATAATCGTAGTCCTCGGACTTTACATTTACATAGATTCTTCCCCGTTCCCGGCTTACGGAATAGCTTCCGCTGGCCCGCTTTAATTTCATCCGAATGTCATGAACCAGGGCGTCCTCAAAGACATAACGGTTTTTTCCCTTGGTGCCAATCTCTGCATATTTAATCAAAAATGCTTGGTATTGCATAATTCTCCTTCTTTACATAAGAAAAGTGCATGAAACCATGCACTTTTGAAAAGCCTTGTATATCTTCTTTCTTTCCGTTAAGATACAACAGTTAAATGATGTAAGGCGCCAGGTGGGATAAAATATCCTCCATCTCTCCATCATCAGCATGAATGTTCAAGTCGATGGGCTTGGAAAGGTCTAAGGAGAAAATTCCCATAATAGACTTTGCATCAATCACGTAACGACCGGAAACCAAATCGAAGTCCACATCAGAGTAATGAACCAACTCGTTTACAAAGGACTTAACTTTATCAATAGAATTTAATGAAATACGAACCGTCTTCACAGCTTACCCTCCTTTAAAAATGATAAGTTTATTGTAGTAATGAACGATTTAAAGTCAAGCGAAAGCCGTGAAAGAACTGTAATTTTAGAAAGAGGATAAAAATGGATTTAGCAGGACTGCGCTTTGCCATGCACAACTTAGGCTGCAAAGTCAATTCATATGAGACAGAGGCCATGACCGAAGCGATTTTGCAGGAAGGGGCCAGGCTGGTGGACTTTACGGAGGAGGCGGACATTTATTTGATTAATACCTGCTCCGTGACCAATATTGCGGACCGAAAATCCCGGCAAATGATTCATCAGGCTAAGCAGAGGAATCCTGAGGCCATCGTCATCGCCACCGGCTGCTATGTGGAAGGAAAGCAGGAGGAGCTGAAAGAGGATAAGGGCATTGATATTCTTATCGGAAATACCGGAAAAGGCAGGGTGGTAGAGCTGATTAAGGCCTATCGGGAGGCTATGCTGGAAAATGATGCAAGCCCCATGGAGCCCTTTTCTCCGGTACGGGAGGAGGGAGAGTATGAAAATCTCTTCCTTTCCAAGCCGAAGGATAAGAGCAGAGCCTTTGTAAAGGTGCAGGACGGCTGTAATCAGTTTTGCGCCTATTGTATCATCCCCTATGTTCGGGGGAGAATTAGAAGTCGTAAGGAAGAGGACTGTCTGGAGGAGATTCGCCATTTGGCAAAGGAAGGATTTCAAGAGGTGGTACTTACCGGCATTCACCTGTCTTCCTATGGATTGGATTTTGAAAATCTTTCCTATGAATATGCCAGCAGAAAGGCGGAAACGGGAGAGGCTTTACTCCATTTGATTTCTGAGGTGGGAAAGATTTCCGGTATTCAAAGAATTCGTTTGGGGAGTCTTGAACCTAGAATTATTACGGAACGCTTTTTAGCAGGTTTAAAGGAAGTAGAAGCAATCTGCCCTCATTTCCACCTGTCCTTACAAAGCGGTGCGGAAAAGACCCTTAAAGAAATGAATCGTCATTATACTAAAGAAGACTTCAAAAAGGCGGTAGAGGATATCCGAAGGGTTTATCCCATGGCGGCCATTACGACGGATGTGATTGTTGGCTTCCCCGGAGAAAGGGAGGAGGATTTTCAGGAGTCTCTTGCCTTTTTAAAGGAAATCTCCTTCTATGATCTCCACGTATTCAAGTTCTCCAGAAGAAAGGGGACGAAAGCAGACGAAATGAAGGAGCAGATTCCGGATAATATCAAAACAGCCCGCTCCAAAGAGCTTTTGGCAATGGCGTTGGAAGACTCCAAGAAATTTAGAGAGAAGTTTTTAGGAAAAGAAAGCTCAATATTAATAGAAGAAATCCGGGAAATCGAAGGAAAGTACTATTACACCGGATTCAATAAAGAATATATCCGCTATATCCTGCCGGTTCAGGATAAGCAATTGGAAGAGTTTGAGGAAAATCAGGAAAAGAAAGACGAAAGACTTTCTCAATTAGGAAAAGAAGCTATCGGAAGTATTAGAGCCGTAATAGGCCTGGAGTTGAAGGGAGAGATGATTTTAGCAGAGTGAGGAGAATGAGTACGTTGTAAAAACCAAGACTTGCTTTCCGTCAGTATAGGTCTGAAATGGGGGCACGCTCCCGCTAAGCTCGCCCTGCAGGGGTTCTAAGCTTTTAAAAGACAAAAGCCAAGAACCCGCGGGCTCACATTACCCCCGCTTCCAGACCTATACTGCGAAAAGCTTGCATAATCATGTTTTTTACAGCATGCTTTTCCCGGAATAGGGCAGGGCGGATTTTTAGTATTCTGTTTTATTGATTTGATTTTTAGCATAGATATATTGGAAGCACTTTTATCAGATAGTCAGTAGTCGAGGTAATCTGAGCCCGTCAGTACTTGCTGAAAGCGAGCAAAGCGAAGCTTGAAGCTAGTACTGTACCCGTTGGGCGAACTTAGCGGGAGCGTGCCTCGACTACAGACTATCTGCTTAAAAGTGCTATATTTCTATATTTTCAAAGCATAAAAAGAAGCAAAAAATCCGCCCCTCCCTGTTCATCAGAAATTCACAAAGTTCTTCATAAAAATTCTTGACACATCCTTCCATTAGCGGTATATTATGACCATGTGTTAGCACTCAATAAACATGAGTGCCAACAAAGCCGAGAAAGGAGGGAAAGAGTTCTGTGGATCAGAGAAAGGTGATTATTCTCACCACGATTATCAAAAACTATTTGGAAACCGGAGAGCCGGTAGGTTCTCGTACCATCAGCAAGTTTTCCGGTTTGAATCTAAGCTCGGCAACCATTCGTAATGAAATGAGCGACTTGGAAGAGTTAGGCTATATTATACAGCCTCATACATCTGCAGGAAGAATTCCCTCAGATAAGGGTTACCGCTTTTATGTGGATCAGCTTATGGAAAAGCAGGAGCGGGCCTTATCCGATGTGAAGAGCTCTATGTTTGCCAGAATGGAACGACTGGAAAGTACTTTACAGGCTTTGGTAAGAAACATTGCCAGTGACACCCACTACGCGGCCTTAGTATCCGGCCCCAGTATGCAGAAGAATAAAATCAAGTTCTTGCAGCTTTCCTTGGTGGAGAAGCAGAAGGTCTTATTCCTTCTGATGTTTCAGGGCAATATTGTAAAGACCATTACCTTGGACATTCCGGAGGACTTGGAACAGGCTGCCATCTTCTCCTTAAACCTTTTGCTAAATGATGTTTTAGCAGGGTTCTCTGTGGAGGAGCTGGGGGAAAAGGATATTCGCTCTTTAATGGATAGAACGCCTTATAAAGCGACCATGGAAACCGTACTTCGGGGAATGCAGGAGCTTTTGCATCCCGAGGAGGAAGAGGTGGAGATTTATACCTCAGGCGCCACCAACATTTTCAAATATCCGGAGCTTACCGATTCGGAAAATGCCTCCCAAGCTGATTTCCGCTTTGGAGCGGAAGGAGGAGTTGGCAGGTCTTCTGAAAGACAACGAGTCGGAAGAAAAGGATGGAAGCATTCAGGTTTATATCGGAAAGGAAAGTCCTTTGGAGGATGTGACGGATTGTGCAGTAGTTACCGCTAAGTATCACTTGGGCAATGGAATGCAGGGTACCCTTGGCGTCATTGGGCCGAAGCGAATGGATTATGAGAAGGTTTTAAAAACTCTAACAAAACTGATTCAGGATATGGAACGAAGTTTTTAAATAGAGAAAGGAGAGACTTGTGGCAGAAAATACAGAGCAGCAAGGGATGGAAGAGGAGCTTCATAAGGCTCAGGACGCATCTGCAGAAGTAGATGCGGAAGAGAATGCAGAGGCTGCTTCTGAAGAGACTTCCGGAGAGGAATCCGTGGAGAGTTCTCAGGCTGTAGAGGAAGGAAGCTCCGAAGAGAATCCGGAACTTCTCCAGTTAAAGGATAAGTACCTTAGAACCTTGGCGGAGTATGAGAACTTTAGAAAGCGCTCCGAGAAGGAAAAGGCACAGATGTTTGAACTGGGAGCCAAAAGCATTATCGAAGCTCTGCTTCCGGTGGTGGACAACTTTGAAAGAGCTTTAAGTCATGTGCAGGAAGAGGAAAAGGATTCCCCCTTCGTCAAAGGCATAGAAGGAATATACAAGCAGATTCAGAAGATGTTTGCCGATTGTAATATTCAGGAAATCGAGGCCCTCGGTAAGAAGTTTGATCCGGCTTTACACAATGCGGTGATGACAGAGGAAGAGGGAGATGCGGAGGAAGATACCATTACCCAGGATCTTCAGAAGGGTTATACCTATCGGGGAAATGTGGTTCGACACTCCATGGTAAAGGTAAAGAAGTAGATAATAAAAGCAATACAACAGATAGTAAGGCTATAAAGCCTGAGACATGAGCATATCATGTAAGAGTTCTAAAATAACGTTAGTAAGAAAAAGTTTTTAAGAAAAACATTTTTGTATATAGAGAAAAAGGAGAGTAAAGACTATGGGAAAGATTATTGGAATTGACTTAGGAACAACCAACAGCTGTGTAGCAGTTATGGAGGGCGGAAAGCCCGTTGTTATCCCCAATGCAGAGGGTATGAGAACAACCCCTTCTGTAGTGGCATTTACCAAGACCGGAGAGCGTCTTGTGGGAGAGCCTGCAAAGAGACAGGCGGTAACCAATGCGGAGAGAACCATTTCCTCCATCAAGAGACACATGGGTACAGATTACAAGGTATCCATTGACGGAAAGGATTATACTCCACAGGAAATTTCCGCTATGATTTTACAGAAGTTAAAGGCGGATGCTGAGAGCTATTTGGGAGAAAAGGTAACCGAGGCGGTTATTACCGTTCCTGCTTACTTTAACGATGCTCAGCGTCAGGCAACCAAGGATGCAGGTAAGATTGCAGGTCTTAAGGTAGAGCGTATTATCAACGAGCCTACAGCGGCAGCTCTTGCTTACGGTTTGGAGGATGAGTCCGAGCAGAAGGTTATGGTATACGACTTAGGTGGTGGTACCTTCGACGTATCCATCATCGACATCGGAGACGGCGTAATCGAAGTATTGTCCACCAACGGTGATACCCATTTAGGTGGTGATGACTATGACGATCGTATTACCAAGTGGTTGGTAGACGAGTTTAAGGCTGCAGAGGGGGTAGACCTTTCTCAGGATAAGATGGCTTTACAGCGTTTGAAGGAAGCGGCTGAGAAAGCAAAGAAGGAGCTTTCCTCCGCAACCACTACAGATATCAACCTGCCTTTCATTACAGCTACAGCAGAAGGTCCAAAGCACTTGGATATGAAGCTCAGCAGAGCAAAGTTTGAGGAGATTACTGCGGATTTGACAGAAAGAACTGCCCTTCCCGTACAGAACTCTATGAAGGATGCAGGACTTAGCAACGCTGATCTTGGAAAGGTACTCCTGGTTGGTGGCTCCACCAGAATGCCTGTTGCTCAGGAGAAGGTAAAGCAGCTTACCGGAAAAGAGCCTTCCAAGAACTTAAACCCTGATGAGTGTGTTGCCCTTGGTGCAGCGGTACAGGGTGGTAAGATGAGCGGAGAAGAGGGAGCAAGCGATGTTCTTCTTCTGGACGTAACACCGTTAACTCTTTCTATCGAGACCTTAGGAGGAGTGGCTACTCCTCTTATTAAGAGAAATACTACTATTCCTACCAGAGCTTCTCAGGTATTCTCTACAGCGGCAGATAATCAGACTGCAGTAGACATCCATGTTGTACAGGGTGAAAGAGAGTTTGCAAGAGATAACAAGACCTTAGGACAGTTCAGACTGGACGGTATCTTACCGGCACAGCGTGGTGTTCCTCAGATTGAAGTTACCTTTGACATCGATGCCAACGGTATCGTAAATGTTTCCGCTAAGGATAAGGGAACCGGCAAGGAGCAGCACATCACCATTACCTCCGGATCCAACATGTCCAAGGAGGATATTGATAAGGCGGTAAATGAAGCTGCACAGTTCGAAGCAGCGGATAAGGAGAAGAAGGAAGCTATCGAAGTGAGAAACGGAGCAGATTCCATCGTATTCCAGACCAAGAAGGCTCTTACCGATGTGGGAGATAAGATTTCCGACAGTGATAAGGCAACTGTAGAAGCTGACTTAAAGGCATTAGAGGATGTTCTTGCAGCCAATCCTTTGGAGGGAATTACCAAGGACGGCGCAGAGCAGATTAAGGCAGCCCAGGAGAAGCTGATGCAGTCTTCTCAGGCACTTTTCACCAAGGTGTATGAGCAGGCTCAGGCAGCAGGTGCAGCCGGTGCCGGAGCGGCAGATGCAGGAGCAACTGCTTCTGAAAGTCAGAACGGCAACGCTGACGATAATGTAGTCGACGGAGACTTTAAGGAAGTGTAATTCGAAATTTTCCGGGGAAGACAGGCTTAAGCCTGTCTTTCCTGGGATTTAAAGGAGAGGAAAATATATGGCAGAAAAGCGTGATTATTATGAGGTGCTGGGGGTAGATAAAAATGCCGATGATAGTGCCATTAAAAGAGCCTATCGAAAGTTGGCAAAGCAGTACCATCCGGACTCTAATCCCGGAGATGAAAGTGCCGCAGAGAAATTCCGGGAAGCTTCGGAAGCCTATGCGGTATTGTCCGATCCGGAGAAGAGAAAGGCCTATGATACCTATGGCCATGCGGCCTTTGATGCGAATTCCGCTGCGGGAGCAAGCTCCGGTTTTGGCGGTTTTGATTTCAGCGGCATGGATATGGGAGATATTTTCTCCGAGTTTTTCGGGGGAGGCTTCGGTTCCTCCTACGGTTCTTCCCGCAGAAGATCCAATATGCCGGAAAAGGGAGCCAATATTCGTGTAGGACTTCGTATTTCCTTTGATGAGGCTATTAAGGGTGTAAAGAAGACCATTAAGATTCGATATAAAGATACCTGTAAGACCTGTAACGGCTCCGGAGCAAAGCCGGGAACGGAAAGACAGACCTGTCCCCGTTGTAACGGTGCAGGTCAGGTAAGAATGACTCAGCAAAGCATCTTCGGTACCATTCAGCAGGTAACCACCTGTCCGGAATGTCACGGAGAAGGAACAGTGGTTAAAGAAAAATGTCCGGATTGCCGTGGAGAAGGTTACATCAACACGGAGAAGAGCATGGAAATTGCTATTCCTGCGGGAATTGATGATGGACAGGCCATTCGTAAGTCCGGAGGCGGAGATCCCGGAAGAAACGGCGGCCCCAGGGGAGACTTACTGGTAGAGGTATCCGTTAGCGATCACCCCTTCTTTAAGAGACAGGGCGTAAATATTTACTCAACAGAGGCCATCAGCTTCCCCAAGGCTACATTGGGAGGAAGCACCATTGTAAAGACCGTGGACGGACCGGTGGAGTTAAAGATTGCTCCCGGAACCCAGTCCGATATCAGAACCAGACTACGGGGTAAGGGCGTTCCATCCTTACAGAACCCCAACGTTAGAGGAGACCACTACGTAACCTTAGTAGTAGAAACCCCGAAGAAGTTAAACAAGAAACAAAAAGAAGCCCTGAAAGCCTACGCCGAAGCCTGCGGAGAGAAGGTAGACTAGCGAGGCCAAACGGCTCTTCAACCTGTGGATTTATCGGAATTAAACAAGAAGCTACAAAAAGCAAAAATAAATTTTCGAAAGCCTGTAAAAATTCCTAAGTGAAGCGAATAATGCAGTATGGTCGGTAATGGGGTAATCTGAGTCTTATGACACTTGCAAAAAACCGGCGAAGTGAAAGCCTGTAAAAATTCCTAAGTAAAGCGAATAATGCAGTATGGTCTGTAATGGGGGCAATCTGAGGCCAACGACACTTACTGAAGTCCGGCGAAGTAAAAGCCTGTAAAAATTCATAAGTTAAAGCGAATAATGCAGTATGGTCTGTAATCGGGGCAATCTGAGCCCGTCAGTACTTACTGAAAGCGAGCAAAGCGAAGCTTGAAGTTAGTGCTGTAAGGACAGACTTTTCATTAGAAAGTCGTCCTGATGCAGACCAACTTCCGAAGGAAGTTGCTTTGCGAAGCAAAGTGAGCAGTGGTTAACAAGAACCACTGCTCAGTCAAGGCGAAGTTAGCGGGAGCGTGCCCTAATTACAGACCATACTGCATTAGAGCGTATGCTTATCATTTTCATACGCAGGATGAAGTTAGCTGGAGTATGCCTCAATTACAGACCATACCGTATTAGAGCACAATTTCCGTAAATTCACTAATACATTCTTCCAAACTGACGATATTGATTAAAGCGGAATCATGGAGGAGAGTAACTCCTACCATTTCACGAAAATTTTCCTGAGATAGAGGAATGACAATTTCAAGGAGGAAGAATGGAAAACACACAGGAAAACGGGTTAAGCCCAAAGGAAGCTGCTGTTAAGACACAGGCAGGCGGGAGTCAGGAAAAGCCGGGCTCCAAGGCTTTTAAGAAAGCTCCGGGAGTAAAGCCGGGACAGAAGGCAAAGGCTGTAAAGGGTAAAAAGAAAACCAGCCTGGCAGGAAGAATCTCTGCATTGGTCTGCGTATCCATGTTAATAGTCTTTGTGCTGGTAAACATTGTTCTGTTGAATGCGGTAGGAAAATCCTTCGATAAGATTAATCAGGATTACTTACTTTCCACTACAGCGATGAATGTGGAAAAAGCCAGAAAGTCCATTACCCTAGCGGAGAATGCTGCAAGAGCAATCAGCGATCACTTGGAAGAAATGTATAACGAGCCGGATACCGGTGTGGCAACAGTTCCCAGTCTCTTAAAGGATACCGTTCACTTAAGTGAAAGAAGATCCTTTGAAGAAAAATATTTACTGGATTCTGTTTGGGAAATGATTCGTCATGATGAGCATATCATGGGTGCAGGCGTTTTCTTCGAGCCAAATGCTTTCCAGCAGGGTGAGCCGGAATACGCTATGTACTTAGGAAGAGATAACGGAGATGAGAACAAGCGTTTCTTCAAGTTTTTAGACTATAAGTTTTACGGAAACGGAGCGGAAGAGTATTATACCAGAGCTTCTCAGGAAAAGGTTAGCCATGTGGTAGACCCCTTCGTATCCTCCATTACCGGGGAGACAATTTTTGTATTGGTTGTACCTATCCTTCATAATGACCAGTTTATGGGAACGGTAGTAGTTGACTTAAATGTTAAGATGTTTGATTCTCTGGGACAAGATAAGTCCGGAGAGGGCGCTAAGACCTTCTTTGATGTTATCAATAAGGATGGTAAGTTCGTATATAGCTCCAACCCTGATGCGGTAGGAAAGAATCTTTCAGAGTATGTTGGAGAAGAGACCTTTAAGAACGAGATCCAGAGCAAGTTTGACGGAGAGAGCATTTCCATATTAAGGACAGCCACCGTATTCGTTACTTTGCACCGCTCACCATCTATGGAACAGACTGGTATGTACAGTCCGCAATGAGCTTAGACCTTTACAACCAGGGTAAGAACCAGCTCTTCGTTGCATTGGTTGCTGCAGAAGTTATTTTGTTTATTCTTTTACAGGTAATTCTTTTCACAGCACTTAAGAAGTCTCTTAGTCCTCTCGGAAAGTTGGCAGAGGAAAGTGACAAGCTGGCAGAGGGTAACTTTGACATTAAGGTTTCCTATGCACAGGAAGACGAAATCGGCCGTCTGGTAAAGAGCTTTAACAATATTGTAAAGCGTCTGACCTATGTGGTATCCGATTTACAGGCGAAGCTTGGAGCATTTGCTCAGGGAGACTTCGCAACAGAAATTAAAGAAGATGAGAACTATAAGGGAGATTTCCGCCCAATTCTGAATTCTTTACAGGAAATTTCCACAAGCTTGAACAGTACTTTGAAGAATGTACACACACTTCCTCTTCCGAGGTAAGCAGCAGTGCGGAGCAGGTAAGCAGCATGGCACAGAGAATTTCCGAGGGTACTACCAAGCAGGCTTCTTCTATTGCAGAGCTTTCCAAGACCATGGAAGATATTACAGAGCAGATTCGTCATACCACAAAGCAGGCTGAAAAGGCTCAGCAGCTTGGTGTTGTCAGCGGTTCTCATGTAGAAACCAGTAACCAGAAGATGACTGACATGCAGGGTGCTATGGAAGAAATCACCGAGAAGTCCAAGGAAATCAGTAAGATTATCAAGACCATCGATGATATCGCCTTCCAGACCAATATCCTTTCCTTAAATGCAGCTATCGAGGCAGCAAGAGCAGGAGAGGCCGGAAAGGGCTTTGCGGTAGTTGCGGATGAAGTCGGCAACCTGGCAAAGAAGTCTCAGGAAGCGGCTCAGAATACTTCTCTTCTGATTGAAGAGACCATCGGAGCAGTACAGAAGGGTGCTAAGTTCACCGAGGAAACTGCAGCAGCTTTACATTCCGTATCCGAGAGTACCAACCAGGTTAATGATTTGATCGGAGAAATTTCCAAGGCTTCCGAAGAGGAATCCGCAGGCGTTAGTCGCTTGAGTGACGGTCTTCAGGAAATCTCCGCTGTAGTGCAGGAGAACTCCGCAACAGCAGAGGAAAGTGCCGCAACAGCAGAGGAGTTATCCGCTCAGGCTAACCTGATGAATGACCTTGTAGATAAGTTTAAGGTAAGATAATAGAGAAATCTGTTTATCGACATAAGCTTTAGCTTAAAATTTAAAATAGAGCATAGAGAATGGCATTATTGCCTTTACTCTATGCTCTATTTTTTTGATTAATGGACTTTAGCCAGTATCGGAGCTGACATTTGAAAAATGTTAGCTCTGATACAAAAAACCACCCGCTATGCGGGTGGGAAACACTTGTTATACAAAAATCACCTTTCCTAATACAATAAAGTTGTTCAAGCTATATTGCAGAAAAGGAAGGTGATTTTATGGCGAAGAAAGAATATGCATTAGCACATACGAAATGGATGTGTAAATATCATATTGTCTTCACACCGAAGTATAGGCGAAAAATAATATATTATCAATATAAGTCAGATATTCGGGATATTATCAAGCAACTCTGCGCCTTTAAAGGAGTGGAGATTATAGAAGGGCATTAATGCCAGACCATGTACACATTCTGGTTAGTATTCCACCTAAGATTAGCGTTACTTCTTTTATGGGCTATTTAAAGGGAAAAAGTGCCTTGATGATATTTGATAAACACGCAAATCTTAAATACAAATTTGGGAACAGACATTTTTGGGCCGAAGGCTATTATGTCAGTACAGTAGGTTTAAATGAAGCCACAATAAAAAAGTATATCCAAGATCAAGAAAAACACGATATAGCTTTGGATAAACGTAAATGGTAAATAACCTGTCATCTTTTTTCTCTCCACAAAAATTGAGATAATCGTGAAAAGTGTGAAAAGTTGAACGCACTTTTTCCACTTTATAAACTTTTCCCACTTTGCACACTATCTCAGGGAGGAATTCAAGATGAATACAAAACTTGCTACAAGCAGGATACGAACAGGGCAATGGGCTGACATTATTAAAGATTGTAAGAGAAGCGGTCTAAAAGTAGATGACTATTGTGCCCAGCATGGCCTCTCCAGAAATGCTTACTTCTACTGGCTTCGAAAAGTAAAGGAAACCGCCCTTACACAGAGTGGATTTGTAGAAGTACGGCAACAGGTGGAGCTTTCCTCCTGCTATCCATCTCCAAAGTTAACAGCGTCCGTAAATGAAGTCGTCTTAGGGATTGACGAAAACACGCCGATGGATTTGCTGGCAAATGTTATAAAGGTCTTGAAAAATGCTTAACGACGCCTCCGGATTCAAACACATTTATCTCTGTACCGGATACACAGACCTTAGACGAGGTATTGATGGTCTGATTGCAGTAGTCAATGCCGGTTTTAAACTTGATCCCAGGGAATCAGGCTCCATCTTTTTGTTCTGCGGTCGAAGATGTGATCGTATAAAAGCTCTACTGTATGAAGGAGACGGTTGGCTACTTTGCTATAAACGATTTACAGATGGAAAGCTACAGTGGCCACGCAGTACCAGTGAAGCCCGCACTTTAACCCCTCAGCAGTACCGATGGCTCATGGAGGGGCTTTCCATTGATCAGAAAAAGGCTATTCTTCCGGTAAAACCGGAGCTGTACTAGCTCGTTTTTTAAAGTTTTTTCGAAAAAAACGTCAAAAAAAAGAATAAAAAAATCTCTTTAGAATCCTTGGAAAACGGCTAAAAATCAAGACTTTTAGCCGTTTTTGTGCTATAATGAATTCATGAAAAATGACGCCTTAAACAGAACGAAATTGAATAGCCTTTCCAAGGATACCCTCATTCTACTTCTCCTTCAGCAGTCGGAAAATTTCCAACTTTTATCCGCGCAAAGTAGCGTGATTCAAAAGCAGAATGAGCAGTTGATTAAACAAATCGAAAGCCTTAAGGAACAGCTTGCTATACTGACAAACCACCGTTTTTGGTAGAAAGACGGAGGTTTCTTCTCAGATTCCCGGACAGCTTTCTTTAGACTTTGGAGATCAGGCTATCCTAAATGAGGTGGAGCTTGCTGTTGCAGAGAGCCTTCCGGAAGAACCAACGATAGAGGAAGTCGTTGTCCGAAAGAAGCGTACTAAAGGAAAACGGGCTGCAAATCTTGATTCTATTGAAGTGGAATCGGTTTGTCATGCATGCACGGAAGAAGAACTGACGAAACAGTTTCCTAAAGGCTGGCATGAACTTCCGGACGAAGTTTACAATGAGCTTCTTTATACTCCTGCAAAGTTCAAGGTTTTGGAACATCACGTCAAAGTCTATGCAGGAGATTGTGATAAAGGCGGAATCTTGAGAGCCAAAGCGCCAAATCGGCTACTTTCCCACAGCATTCTTACCCCGGAGCTTGCGGCAGCTGTATTTAATGCAAAGTATGTTAATGCAATGCCCCTGAACCGTTTGTCAGAAGAATTCCTTCGTAATGATGTAAATATTCCCAGACAAGACATGGCCGGTTGGATGATTCGTCTTGCTGATTACTATCTGGAGCCGGTGCATAAGATGATGAAGGCTGAACTTCTTCAGTCCCATCACGTGCATTGTGATGAAACTCCATTCATTATGCCGGAGCATTCCAAGGAATATATGGGTATTTCATTCTCCGGAAGGACCGACTTCTCCCCCTGTCTTTTTGTATGAATACTTGGGAGGTCGAAATGGTACCGTCTTGGAGAAGTACCTGAAAGGATACAAGGGAACTCTGGTGACAGACGGCTATCAACCCTATCATACACTCATGAAAAAGGATGGGGAGCTCAAAGTAGCGGGCTGCTGGGCTCATGCCCGCAGAAAATTTGCAGAGATCATAAAAGCAACCCGAAAAGGGCAAGTCCTGACTCCGGCACAAGAAGCCGCCTCTGAAGCTATCCGCATGATTGACATGATTTACCATCGGGACAATAGCTTTAAGGAATCATCTACAGAAGAGAGGCTAATAAACAGGCAACAGACTGTAGCGCCATTGGTAGATGCTTATTTTGCGTGGGTGAAACAGACTCGCAATAAAATATGCGGTAGTCAAAAGCTTACAGAGGCTCTGAATTACTCTTTTAACCAGGAGCCCTATCTTCGAGTATTCTTGCAGGATGCTTTAATCCCTCTGGATAATAATGACGCAGAGCGAAGCATAAGAAGCTTTTGCGTTGGAAAGCATTCCTGGCACATCATCGATTCCGTCAGAGGAGCCTCTGCCAGTGCTCTTCTATACAGCATTGCGGAAAGCGCAAAGGCAAACCAACTAAAGCCCTACGAATACTTTGCATACTTACTAAAGGAACTCCTCAAATATCCAAGAGAAAATGTTCCTGAGGAAGAACTGAAAAAACTGATGCCTTGGTCGGAGGCACTACCGGATAGCTGCAGGAAGAATAAAACAAGGTAAAGAAAAATCTGCCAACCTGAGAGCTGGCAGATTTTTATTGAACGGACAGGTTATTTACCATTTACGGATAAACTAAGTGTTAAAGAATATGAAGACCCTTTTAAGGGTTAAAGTGCAGTAGTACCAATACCCCTTTATGGGGGTAGCGACGAGTCAAACGCAATATGGCTTGAATGGAGCTGTGGGAAGGTGCAAAGCAAACTTCCCATAGCCCAAAATGAAAAGCCAGCGCCTTTAGACGCTGGCCAGTAGCAGGGCTTATAGTCCGAGCAAACCACCCGTTTGACGGGTGGTAGTGATTCAAGACGATTGCCTTAAAAATGCATTCTTATGGAGTATCGCCGGTTTTTGTGTTCGATATCTCCTTTAAAGCATCGTTTAGAATAAGCTTCCAAGTGGGAAGAATAGAGTCATAAAGGAGTGTGACATGGAGTACAAAATGAGAAAGCAGGAGACTGCGGAGGCTATGGGAAGAGGAAGGGATACCTTAACCCGTAGGAATTTTCCCAAAAGACGTCAAAGAGGAGGCTTTGCCAAGAAGGGTATGGCTTATTTCCTCAGTTTTTTGATGCTTGTGGGAAATTTGCAAAGCGTTTCCTATGCATCGGAAAACGCACAGCTCGTTGCGGAGCAGATGGGACTATCCTTTGAAGCAAATTCCTTGACGGAAAGTACCCCTGCAGAGTAAGCAGAGGAAGAATCCGCATTAGGAACAGATGCTGCAAAGGCTTCCGGAGAAGAAAGCAAACAGGAGGCACAGTTCGCAGAAGAGCAGGAGACAGCCTCTGAAGATGCATCTGCCGGGAAACAAGCAGGAGAGGAGCAGGAGAATTCTGACGCTGCCGTAACAGAAGAGAAGGATGCTTCGGCGGAGGAAAGTAAAAAGGAAGAGACTTCCGAAGAAGGAGCAAATCAGCCTTCTGAAGAAGCAGGGAAAGAAGCGGCTCAGTACATGGAGGCCGGATCCTTTGCCCTGTCTTATAAGGATTTGACCGTTACCGCGGAATATCCGGAGGGAACCTTCCAAGAGGGTACACAGATGAAGCTGCTTCCCTTGGAGAAGGAGTCCGTGGTTGAGGAAGCCAAGTCTCTTTTGGAGAAGAATTATGAAAAGGATTATCCCGGAATGGTACCGCTTGTAGAGGTGCTGGATGCGGTAGATATTTCCTTTGTCAGAGAAGTGGACGGCGTAGAAAAGGAAGTTCAGCCGAAGAACGGAAAGAAGGTGGAGATCCGCCTGCAAAAGACCGAGAAAATCAAAGAGGTTTTGGCGGAAGAAGACAAGGATCTTCGCATTGTGCACCTTCCGGAAGGACTTCCGGCAGAGATTCTTCCTGTTAAGGAAGAGGGAGAGGATTTACTCTTCTCCGCAAAGCACTTCAGTCCTATTGTCGCTACGGCGGTTTCCGCAGGACAAAGTGCCAGTGCTCATGATTTTAAGGCCTTCTGGATGGAAGCGCCGGATCCGGATGCGGGAACAAGCAATGCCAAAACCGGACACAGCTATACAGACGGCAGCAACGGCGTTATGCGAGACCAGAGGGATTTAAAAATCATTCCTCCCGAGAAGGCTTCCAATGCCACAAATACCACAACCTTAGGGGTAGAGCTTACCTTGAAGGGAAACAAGAATACCAAGTATGCGCCGGGAACTGTAATCATGGAAATTCCCGCCCGTATTTTTAAGGGCTGGGACAGTGCAAAGCCGGATAAGATTTCCGTTTATGAGAAAAAGAACAATAACCAGTATAAGCTGCAGCCTGCCATTACCACCGGAGTACCCATGGCGCCAAACACCAACCCCCAAAGTAGTTTTAACTATACGATTGTGAAGAAGGATATCGGTGGAGGAAGAACCGAAGATTACTTCCGTCTGGCGAACTTTAGAGAGCTTACCGGAGGTTTGACCTTTAAAGCGGATATTGCCTACAACCTTACCCCCACCATGCTTTACGTAGAACGTCAGCAGATTAATGGCCAGGAAAAGGGTGTTTTTGATAACACTTTCCCGGTCAGCATGAAGATTGATCATAGCGATAATACTTTGGATGCAGAAGAAGACAGAACCCTTTCCGTTCATGTGGAAACGGATGTTAAGGAAACCACATTTACCTTAAAGCACGGACAGGCGGATGTGAACAAGGGTGTTTATTTTGCCTGGGATCCCAGCTGGGGACCCAATCCGGATAAACCACGGCCGGACGGAAAGCCTGAGTATTTTTACGGAATTTGGTATGTTAGAGTGGACAGAGCCAAGGGAAGCTCTCAGCCCTTTGACTATGTTTTCCACGCCGGGGATCCTACGAAGTCCGATGGCGGAACACTGATTGGTGCAAAGAAGCTTCCCGGTAATAATTTATGGAACAATTACTTTTATAACAATATTGCCAATCATGAGGATAATATTGAAATTTATGCCAAAAACGGGTATGCCAATATCGCAAAGTATATGGGAGCGGGAGAGAATCCTCCGGCAAATACCCCATATTTAGAAAATCCGATTGATAGAACTTATGTGGGAATTCCCAAGGATCCAAGCGTTCCCGATCTTCCTGCCAACTTACCCTATGCGGAAAGCCTAAACTATGCCAATGCCCATTATAATTCCCAGCTTTATGCCTTGCTGTATAAGTACCCTATGAAAAAGCTGGAGGAAGCACAGAAAAATGGCATTGATCTGGCTACCCAGAGCTTACCTATTACGAACCAAATTCATTATTGGGAAAAATGGGCGGATGGCTATGTAAGAGAAAAAGATGTATTCCCTGCGAAACCCATGATGGTCTATGTGCATCCCTCCAGCCCCGGTGACTTTGTATTGAAGAAATACAATACCGTAGATAGACAATACTATCTGGGGGTTTTCGGATTACAAAGTATTTATAAGGAAGCAAAAACAGCTCCTGTTGTCTACAGTAACTGGAATGAAAGCTTTACCCTGTCCTCCAATTACAAGGCGGATGATAACAGTGTTGCCTGGGGAACAGACGGAAAATACACAACCTCCGGAAGCTCCGGACAACCCGGTTCAGGAACCACCATTACCGATGGAAGGTACAAGCTTTTCTCCACCAGTAAAACCAGTGTAAACGGTAAAGAGGTGGAGCATGCCTTGGGAAGCGGAGCCTTTTTCCAATCTGACTCATGACACCGGAACAAATGCGGATGTTTACAGAGGTCAGGTATATGATTTAAAGGATAATGATTACCACTATAGCAAGATCTACATGAAGGACATGAAAGTCTATGATGTGGAGAAGGTGGATAATCCGATTATCAAGTTCGCCAAAAAAGGAGATTATAAGAAGGAATATGCAGAGTATCCTCCTGTAGAGGTCTGGTTAAGAAAAGAAGGGTAGCGGCTTAGATGACTATTTCAAATATGGAACCTTTAGCTTTGACGCCGGAAGAAGAGTGCAGTTTACGCCGGAACCGGGGTATGAGGATAAGTGGGATCTTACCCAGAATAAAGCTTCTCACGTTACGTACTTAAATCAGTTGGATTTAGAGGCAGCTTTTGGAAACGATATTGTAGGCCTTCGCTTTAAGCAGGATTCTCCCTATTACAGAACCAGCTTTGATGCGGCATTTACCCTACAGATTACACCTCAGCAGGACATGAAAGATGCCATTGTCACCACTATGGGTCAAGGTGGCGGCTACAATACCAGCTTTTTAGCGGGAGATGCTACCGGAGAGGTTCGTCAACTTGGAGCACAGAGGCTGAATAAGAGAGCCGGAGATTATTTCCCGGAAGTAGGTTACGGTTTAGAGCCTTTAAATATTAACTCCGAGTTTGTAAAGCACAATGACCCCTATGTGGATCATCCGGAACGAAGCGAGCAGAGTATGCAGGTATTCGTTCGAGGACTAAACTGGGGAACCTTCCCCACCAGCCTGCAGAAAGATGATTTCACGGATCCCTATGTGATAAAGAAGGGAGACATCTATGACTTGCTTCCGGCAGGAACCTATGTGGATGAATCTTCCATTATTATAGGAAACTGGGATACGGCAGATATACCGCCGGAAAACAAACGATTTGTAAAGGGAAAGGATTACACGGTAGAGTTTAAGAAGAACTGGGAAGGCTCCGGGCAAACCATGATGATTATTCATCTGACCATTCCGGATGACAAGCAGCATCGTTACTGGGACAAAACCTATAATCGAAGCGGCTGGAGAATGGCGTATACGCTCTGGAATCCCTATACCAATATCGTAGACCGTGGAAGATCCGTAGTGAACACCGTTGGTTTTATCAATAAGGATGCCAATACGATTTGGGATGGTAACTATTCCAATGGAAAAACCCCCAATCCCAGTCCTGCAATGCTTGGAAATATACTGCCATCAGGGATGATGCAATAAGTACCGACAATAAATTTACCACCTCTGTAACGAGCCTTACCATGCCTTACGGACCGGTAACGGTACTGGAGGCAACCTTTAACAATACGGTTTCCACAGAAATCGATCCTCGTTATCTTGGAAGCAATGTGAGCTATATGGGAGACCCCTATAATCATAGACTGCTGTATCAGGCTTCTGCCACCAGTAGAACCACTGATTTGGTAATCTTTGATATCTTAGGGGAGGAAAAGGACAGAAACGGAGATTTTACCGGAGTAGACATCAGCAGTATGCTCAGTAAACGCTCCTATGACAAAACCAATGCCAATAACCAGGATACCTTAAAGCCAAGAGTCTTTTATTCTACGGTTATTCCTACTCCGGAACAAAGAGACCTGGGAAAACCCCTGTATGATGCTGCCGGGCATGCGGCAGATACCAATCATAACAATCCGAAATTTAGTGACAGTATCTGGAAGGAATGGAACTATGAAAATGAAAGCGCAAATACAGTAGATAGAAAGGAAATCAAGGCCCTTGCCTTTGACCTTCGAACTACGGTAGCAGGAAAACGTTTTATCCTGGATCAGCAGGGCTTGATTTAGGCAATGTCAATATGGTAGCTCACACGGATCAGAAGAAGATTCCGGTGGTCAATACCAATGTGGCTTATCGTACCGGCATTTTGTTCCCGGGAAATGACGTTCCCCAGAATGTAGCGCCGGATACGGTACAGTCCAGCAGTAAGCACCGTCTTGTGGAACCGGTAGTCTTTAATTTGCCGGTAAAGAAGGTGTTGGATGTGCCGGCAGGATTAAATGCCCCCAGTATTCAAGGAAAGTTCACCTTTACCTTAAGCGGTGTGGACGGAGCTCCTTTATTGGATGAAGAGGGCAATGCCATCGACACCGTAAAGCGTAATCCGGATGCAGACGGAGGTATGGTGAACTTCGGAAAGATTCGTTTGCTAAAGCCCGGAACGTACAAGTACAAGATTCATGAAAGCGGACAGCATTTACAGGGCGTGCAAAGCGAGGATATGGGAGATAAATTTATCACCATTACCGTAACGAATCCGAATCACGTGAAGATGGAATCGGATTTACAGCTTAGCGAGACCAACCCGATGACCTTTACCAACGTTTACGGCGTACAGGCTATTGACCCGGAAATCAAGGTGGAAAAATTCCTAAGCGCAACGGCGGGAGTGAAGAAACCGGATATTTCCAATACATTTACCTTCACCTTAAAAAGAGTGAACGGAGAGCCTATGCCGGCGGAAGCAGGAACTGCAGACAGTCTGAGCAAGACCAATCCGGATGCTATAGGTGGAGAAGTAAACTTCGGAAGAGTACATATTACCCGCCCCGGAGTATACAAGTACACCGTAACGGAAAGCGGTTTGTTCCCCGGTATCGTAAACGATCCTCGTCCTACCAGAGATATCACCATCACGGTTAGGGACTTAGGAACCGGACAGCTCTTTGCCTTAGTAGGAGGAGATGACTTCAACTATACCAATGTCTTTAAGCCTACACCTACACAGGGACAGGTAGATCTTGGTAAGAAGATTTCCGGATTAAAGCCCCCCAAGGCTGACCCCTTCCGTTTTGTACTTCGGACGGAAACCATGGAGATTTCTTCCAACTCTGTTTACTGGACAGATAAGCGAGAAGATCCAATCTTCAATGACAAGGAAATCTTTTTCAATAACGGTAACGGAAACGATACCTTTGAGGAATATCTGGATCCGGATAACAACGTTATTAGGAATAAGAAAATTGTGAGCAACTCCGATTTGGAAGAAGGTGTTTTATATGGTTCCAGCGGTCTTATTACCGAAGTGAAGCCATCCTTAAGATCTATGCCTAAGGGACTTTTCCAGCCAATGCCGGAGGGTAGCCAGTCTGAAACGGAGATGGTAGTAATCGCCGGAGAAGGACATACGGAATTTGCTCCTATTACCTTCCATGTTCCCGGAAAATACGTGTATACGGTAAAGGAACTAAAGGACGGTATCAACGGATATACTTATGACAACACCGTATATACGGTAGTATTTACGGTAACCCAGTCTAACGATAGTAAAGAGACTTTAATGGTAAGCAGAAAGATCTACAAGAACGGTGCGGAAGTTTCAGAGATTCTCTTTGACAATAAGTACAATCCCTACAGACCGGGAGGCGGAGGAGGAACGCCAAACAGACCTTCCTTCCCAACACCAAATACCCCGGGAGGTCCGGGAGAACCGCCGGCAGAGCCCGAGAAGCCTACACTTCCGGGAGAACCGCAGAATCCTACACCGGACAATGGAAACAGTATTCCGCCAAGTCCCACAGTGCCCAGAACCATCGAGGAGATTCAGAAGCGAATCGGTGAGATTCTCGGAGCAGGACGGAAGCGTCCATTAACACCGGAGGAAGAGGCGGAGTTAAAGCATCTGGGAGAAGTACTGGGAGCCCTGAGAAGAGCCCAATCCCGAAAGGTAAATACGTCAGATGCCTCTCATTTGCTTTGGTATGCCTTTGCTTCAGCACTAAGCTTTAGCCTTTTGAGCATTTACTACTTCTTAAGAAAGTTAAAGAAGAAAAGATAAAGCGGAAAGATCAAGCAGAAAGCTAAAACCGAAAAATTAAAGCTCTTTCTCATTTAACTATTGGGAAGAAGTTTGTAAAACAATAAATCGCCTTTTGGCAAGGATTAGGATCCTGCCAAAGGGCGATTTTTTTAGCCCGATGGGGCTGCCACTGGCTACAATCTGGCTGCTGGGCAAGGTGCAGAGTTTGAAATTTGCGATTCAGGATTGGATGTATGGGTGAATGTATCTTGCTCACAATCTTGGTCATTGACTAAGTTGTTCAGACTAAGATGATAGGGTCATAGTATGATAAAAATTTTGCGAAAAATAGCTGAGAAATAATTTATTTATAAGTTTTGCAGAAAAACTGCAAAAATAAGCTATAAATATTGAGAAAGGCATTTTTAACTGTTATAATAGTGACTGAAAATACGAATACTGAGAATGGAGGTATTCAATTATGCTGATTCAGTTTACAGTTGAAAATCACAGGTCAATAAAAAACAGTGCCGTGATCAGTTTTGCGGCCTCTAAGGATAAGTCATTTGATGAGTATCTGCTTCATCCAGATGAAAAAGAAGGCATTGCTGCCTGTACTTGCAATTTACGGTGCAAATGCAGCCGGAAAAAAAGTAACGTATTACATGCGATGATGACAATGAAAGAAATGGTTGTGGGAAATGCTGCAAAAGTTTCTAAGGGACAAAAGTTGCCGTGGGAGCCGTTTGGAGGAACAAAGGTTCCGACTTCTTTTGAAATGGTATTTATTTTTCAGGGAGTTCGTTACACATACGGTTTTTCTTTTGATGCAAAGGAGATTTACAAAGAGTATCTTTACCATTGGCCGAATGGCCGTGAAGCCTTAATTTTTTCAAGAGAAAATGGAGTGTATGAGTTCCGGGAAAATGTAAATGAGCAGGTTACTCTGAGTAACCGAACACCGGACAATAAGCTCTATCTGGTGTCCTCTAATGACTGGAATCTGCCTCAGACGGAAAATGCTTATCGGTGGTTCCTGGAAAAGTTGACATTCCTGATGGATGAAGAGCCGGCTACCTCAGAAACTGTTGCCCAGATTGTCAGCGGTGATGATAAGAAAGCTCGAATCTTAAAAGAATTGCTGCTTGCCGATCTTGGAATCACCGATGTTACAATCAAGAACACCTCTGGTACAATACCGGTTATTACGACAACACATCGAATTATTAACGAGGACGGTACAACAGAATACTTTCAGCTTTTAATGGAGCAGGAATCTGTCGGTACACAACACTTTTTTGCCCGCATCGGAGGATGGTTGCGGGCACTTGAAAACGGCGCACTTTTAGTTGTTGATGAAATTGAAGATAGTCTGCATCCTCTTTTAACCAGAAGGCTGATTGAAATGGTGCAGGATAAGGCTGTCAATACAAAGGGAGCGCAGCTGATTTTTACAACACACGATGCAATGTTGCTTGACTTGAATTTCTTCCGTAGAGATCAGATTTGGTTTGCTGAAAAAAACGATGAGACTTGTGCAACAGAGCTTTACTCGCTGGCATCTTTCTCTCCAAGAAAAGGAGAAAATGTGCGTAAGGGTTATCTTCATGGACGATTTGGTGCAATCCCTTTTATCGGAGGTGACGCCTGATGAGCAAGCTGCAATTTCCTATTCGGAGAAGCATGGGTACAAAATCGCATATTCTAATCCGGCATTTGAATATTGGTATCTGCTTCATTTTGAAAAACGGAATGGATATTTGAAAGATTCCGCTACGGTAATTGACATCTTGAAAAACAAAGGATATTTGGAAAATTACGGAAAAAGTGTGGATGTTTTTGAAGAATTGCAGGAACACCAGCCAGAAGCTATTCAGTACGCAAAAGAACGAGTGGAGAGATTAACCGGAGATCAGGTTACTGTGTTCTGCCGAGACAGTAATCCGGTAACGACAGTCTATGAGCTGGTTGAATTTTTGAATAGTAAAAGAACATAAAAGCACCATTACAAAGGTGCGCATAATGACAGAAAGCTGTCACTTCAACGATAAAAATTCGTTGGGTGGCAGCTTTTGTGTTTGGAGAGGAGGAAGCATTATGGCAACTACAAGAATCATGCCGCTTCATGTCGGCAAAGGTCGCACAGAGAGTTGGGCAATCAGTGACACCATCGTATCGGCGTTCCCGTGAGGAAATGTGGGCAGCTTGCAAATCCAGGGCAATCTTTTGCATTCGGCATATCACATCACTCTATTACATTCTACCGTTCACAGGATGCGCTGGGAATGATGTGATATGTGCTTCATCTCCATTTTATAAGGAATTACGATTGAAACAAATTTGCAATTTGTTATAATTATAAATAAGAAATCGTGAATGTGAAGAATACAAATTTTGATATGAATTGAAAAAAAGTAATTTGAGAAGTGTTGCTCTAAAGGTGTTTATCACTAGCTAATCTTATCTTGTATGGTGGGAAAGATAGAAAGGAGGGATAATTTCCAATTTATTAATGGTCAAGATGAAAGGGATAATTTAAAACATGAATTTAAACTTGGCAATTTAGTAGAGATTTTAATAAGGAGGAGAGGATTTATGAAATCTACGGTTGATTATAAGATGACTTTATATGTGTTCGTAGTTGGATGTGCTTGTATCGGAATCAGAATAGCCGTGTCACCTTCCTTCCCCCAGACATTAGGATTTGCGATTGGTATTGGGCTATGTATCGTTAGTGTGGCATTGACTGTATGGGAGATTATTGAAGATCACGGCTTTTTCTATGGATTTGCCGAGAATTGGAATGGATACGGCATTGTGAATAGTGGTTTTATTGCTGGAATGTCTGCATTCTTTTTTTCGAGAGATTGGCGATTTGGCATTATAATAGTGGCTGTTTTGAGCATTTGCACACTGATTGAACGACTTTGCATCCGGTATTCTATTTTGTTAATTCAGAATGCTCATAAAGACCATGGCAATTAAATTCTTTAGTACTCTATTGATATATTTATGTTAATCTCAGTTTTGCCTATCATGATAAAAATTATCCTTAAAAAGTTAGGGAAGAGTCAGAAGCCCATAAATGGCGTAGCTACGCCATTTATGGGCTTCTAATTTGTACTGTAAAGCTTTACAAAAGCATTGGGGATATTGACGAGAAAAAAATAAAGAGTTAGTATTGACTAATACAAAATTAGTAATATCTAATTACGATTTACTAAAAAAACTGACACAGGAAAAGGAAAACGAATTTCCCTATTTTTTTAACAGCAAAGGAGGAACTATGGTACGAAAAGGTTTTAAAAATCTGGCTATTGGGATGGCGGCGTGCATGATGCTTTCGCAAAGCTTTCCCGCATTGGCTCTGGAGAACACGGAGGGGCATTGGCAGATGGAGGAAAAGGCTTGGACCTTTGTGAATGCCAAGGGAGAAAAGCAGAAGGGATGGATTGTTTCCGAGGGAGCTTGGTATCTGCTAAAGGAAGACAGCGGTACACTACAATCCGGTTGGTGGAAGAGTCCAAGCGGAAAATGGTTCTTCTTCAATACTGCTCACGACGGTTCTTTTGGAAAACTCTGCACAGGCTGGCAGTGGATTGATGGCTATTGCTATTATTTTGAGGCTCAGGATTCTGCCCACTTAGGGGAGTTGCTTACCGTAGGAACAAAGGATGGCTATACGGTAGATGAAGATGGACGTTGGGTAGAGAACGGCAAGCCTGTTTATGAGCAGGGAAAAGGGCTTCTCTCCAAGGAAGATGGACAACAGGTTGCGGGAGTAAGTCGTAGTATTCCGGAAGTATTAGGGGTAAATCGCAGCAGCTCCGGCGGTTCCGGCAGGTCATCAGGGGGAAGCTTCGGAAGGAGTTCCGGAAGCGGTTCAGGTAGTGTAAGCAATCCTGCAAACAGTCAACAGTCTTCGACAGAGAAGCAAAAGGAAGAGGCGGAGAAGAAGGCTCGGGAAGAAAAGGAAAAAGAAGAGTCGGAAAAGAAAGAGCAGGAAAAGAAGGAGCAGGAAAGAAGGAACAAGAAAAGAAAGAACAAGAAGAGCAGGGGAAAAAAGAAGGCTTTTCCGTACTGGAAAGAGAGCATAGCGGCTTAGTCAATCTGGGATTTGACAAGTACATTGTACTCTCCTTTAAGGAGGGACATCCCGAGGATTACAAGGTAGAAGTGGACGGAACCGATATTACCGAGGCTTTGACTCCCATTGACACTGCCGGAAAGCTTTGGAAATGGGAAAGTACGGTGGTTTCTCCCAAGAATCTGACGATTTCCAAGAAAGATGGCGGAGAAGAAAAAGAGATTCTGTCTTTAAATGCCGGAGAGGCGAAGGCAGCTCCTGCAGTATCCTTTGAAAGCTCCGGGGACTTATCCCTGGTCGTAAAAGGAAAAGTTACGAAGGAAGAGCTGAATTATCCCGCCGTACAGGACGGCAGAGAAAGAATCAAGGAAGAAAGAACTACCTTTGATTTAAGCCGGCAAGAAGAGAAGGGAATTCCCATTACCTATTATTTTAGAGCCTTTCCGGTGGATTATAAGGGCGAAAATAACGGAAAACCCATCCGCTATGAACTTCTTGCGGAAACAGAGGAGCAGAAAAAATGGTTTGAAGGCATTGATTCCATTTCCTCTTTAAGCGAAGGAAGTATTTATGGCTTGGGAAATAAAAATGCATCTTTACAATTCACCAAGGAAGCGGTTCATAAGACCAAGCATGGAGAGCTTGGGGTTGTAAATATTCCGGCCGGACAGGAAAATCTAAGGAGCAAGGGCTGGTATCAGGTGAAGATTCACTCCTCCTATGATGACAGTACGCTAACCATTCCTTTGGAACTGGTATCTCAGGAGAAGCTGGTGTTACAACAGGCTCCGGAGAGCAGCACCCCAAACAGGGAGAGACCATTCGATTTATGGCAGATGTTCCGGGAAGAATGTATCTCAGTGAGTTTGGAGACCCCTCCTCAAAATTAGTTTTAAGGAAGCCGGATGGCAGCAGTCAAAATCTGGAATATTTGAAGGACTTTTATTATTATGATGGAGCATTACTTCTCTATGGAAAAAGAAAAGATGAAGAGGGAAGTCTTCTTACCGATCAGGCAGGACAGTATGTTCTTACAGTAAAGCTAAACGGATACGGAAAGGTCAAGCTACGCTTTGAAGTTTTTGCCGGAGAAGCTAAAGAAGAGCAGGACGAAAAGGAAGAGAAGGCAAGAAAGAGAGACGGGGAAAAAGACCGGGGAAGCTTTGATGCCATTTCCCATGCGACCTGTAGAGAGGTTCTGACAAAGAAGAAGCCGAACCTTTCCGATTTGCCAAAGCTTGGAGAAGGAGAAGATAAGTATTTATCTCTTTCCTATGATCTCTTAAGCAATGCCCTGTTGCTTAGAGAGCTGGGAATTTCCAATCCGGATGCGGATTTAGTGGCAGCTCGTTTCCTTCGTTCCAGAGGGGATAAATATTTTCTTCCGGAGGGAGGAGAGCAGTTCTACGATTTTACCGGATATTTTGCTGCGTACAAAGAAAAAACGGCAAAGAGTATCGCAAGCTATTCTCCTGCAGAATATTTGAAAACGGCGGAAGCCATCAGAAAGGCTCCTACTGCGCTCTATAGAGTTTTAGAGGACGGTTCTCTGTCTAAAGAGTTAAGAACAGAGTATCTTACCGGAGCAAAGCCGCCGAAATTTACCGGCGGAGTGGCAAAGCACGGTGAGGAAATCGTTTTAGAAACCAAGGATAGAGAGTATTTGAAGGAAGGTGAGATTAGGGCTTACTTAGACAAGCAAAGCTTTACTACAGAGATTAACTCTTCTTCTATGGAAATATTGGAAGATGAGGGAAAACTGCTAATTTCTCCTAAGGCCTTTAAGGGAAAAGCTGAGGGTGAGCATACCCTGATTCTGGTGCGAGAGGGCTATCAAACTTTGGAGCTTCCTCTATCCTTTAAAGAGGAAGCGGTAGAGAAGCAGCCGGAAGAAAAGCTCAGTGCTTCCAACCTGTCTTCCTAAAAAGAAGGACATTTGCTTAAGACACGGAAGCCGTATTATGGAAGGGATTTTCAAAGCTCTTCATGATAGGAGAGATTCTGAATTCCACAGCAATTAGCAATAGCGAGGCGTATTCCATCGCCTCGCTATTTTTGTAGGATTCTGAGAAAAGTTTTTGAACGGTTCTAAATTTAAAACTAAAATTTAAAGAAGAATTAAAGCAAAAAAATAATTAAGTAATTAAAAATAAATCATCAAAAAAATGTAAAATTCAAGTGACTTTCCAAGGGAAGTATGTATAATAAGAACATTAAGCCTTGTATTTTTTTCCATACGAGAGGCTTGAAATTTTTAAAGAGTGAGAAGGAGACCACTATGGCAAATTTGGATTTAACACAATATGGCATTACAGGAACCACGGAAATCGTACATAACCCATCCTATGAGCTTTTGTTCCAGGAGGAAACCAGAGCGGATTTGGAAGGCTATGAGAAGGGACAGGTCAGTGAATTAGGTGCTGTTAACGTAATGACCGGTATTTACACCGGACGTTCTCCCCAGGATAAGTACATTGTCATGGATGAGAAATCCAAGGATACCGTATGGTGGACATCCGATGAGTACAAGAACGATAACCATCCTGCATCCCAGGAAGCATGGAACACTGCTAAGGAATTGGCAAAGAAGGAGCTGTCCAACAAGCGTTTATTCGTAGTGGATGCTTTCTGCGGAGCCAACAAGGACACCAGAATGGCAGTACGTTTCATTGTGGAAGTAGCTTGGCAGGCACATTTTGTAACAAACATGTTCATTCAGCCCTCCAAGGAAGAGCTGGAGAACTTTAAGCCGGACTTCGTGGTTTACAATGCTTCCAAGGCAAAGATTGAAAACTATAAGGAGCTTGGCTTACATTCCGAGACTGCGGTTATGTTCAACATTACCAGCAGAGAGCAGATTATTTTAAACACCTGGTACGGCGGAGAGATGAAGAAGGGTATGTTCTCCATGATGAACTACTTCCTTCCCTTAAAGGGTATTGCTTCCATGCACTGTTCCGCAAATACAGACTTAAACGGAAAGCACACCGCAATCTTCTTCGGACTTTCCGGAACAGGAAAGACCACCCTTTCCACTGATCCTAAGAGACTGTTAATCGGAGATGATGAGCACGGTTGGGATGACAACGGTATCTTCAACTTCGAGGGCGGATGCTATGCCAAGGTTATCGACCTGGATAAGGATTCCGAGCCGGATATCTATAAGGCTATCCGCAGAGATGCATTGCTGGAAAATGTCACCATGGATGCTAACGGAAAGATTGATTTCAAGGACAAGAGCGTTACCGAGAATACCCGTGTATCCTATCCTATCCAGCACATCGACAATATTGTAAGCCGGTTTCCTCCGCACCTGCAGCGGAAAATGTTATTTTCCTTTCTGCGGATGCGTTCGGTGTACTGCCTCCTATCTCTATCCTGACAGAGGAGCAGACTCAGTATTACTTCCTTTCCGGATTTACCGCAAAGTTAGCCGGAACAGAGAGAGGAATCACAGAGCCTACACCAACCTTCTCCGCTTGCTTCGGACAGGCTTTCTTGGAGCTTCCTCCAACAAAGTATGCGGAAGAGCTGGTTAAGCGTATGGAGAAGAGCGGAGCAAAGGCTTATCTGGTAAATACCGGATGGAACGGTTCCGGAAAGAGAATTTCCATCAAGGATACCCGTGGAATCATTGATGCCATCTTAAACGGAGATGTGGCTAAGGCTGAGACCAAGAAGATTCCATACTTCGATTTCGAAGTACCTGTAGCTTTACCCGGCGTAGATCCAAAGATCTTAGATCCAAGAGATACATACGCTGATGCAAGTCAGTGGGAAGAAAAGGCAAAGGACTTGGCAGGACGTTTCGCAAAGAACTTTAAGAAGTATGAGAGCTCTGAGGCAGGAAAGAAGCTTTCCGCAGCAGGCCCTAAGGCATAAGAATAGTACTATTGCTGATAACGAGGAGGGAGATTATTCTCCCTTCTTTTTTTGTTATCGGGTAATGTTTACATAAAAATCCTTTATCCTATGGGAATACGCCTATTCTATAGATCTTTGCATGCTTGGAACGTTGGCGGTATTTTACTAAGGTAAAAATAAAAATTCTTTATATTAAGGAATTATGAAAGCACTTTTTTTGTGAAGAAAGCTTTGTTATACTTTTCAGGCAGAGCACTTACAAAAAATAGGGAGAAGACTATGGCAGACAGAAAAAGAAGAACTGCACCCAGTAGAGAATTTATCAGAGAAAGAGAAGAAAGCAGCAGAAATAGACGTCCCTCTCGAAATCGTTATCAGGAGGAGTATGATTCTGATGAGGAATATGATGACTACGATGACGAGTATGAAGGTGATTATGATGAGGACTATGACGACTATGATGAGGACTATGAAGATGAGAACTTCGAGGAAGAGCCTCAAAGTCTGAAAAGAAGAAAGTCCCAAAGACAGGGCGCAAATATCGCTACAGCCACCGGTCGCTCCGATAGAAGAAGAAATCCATCCGGAGCAGAGAATCGAAAGGCCGTAAGCGGCGGGAACAGCGGAAGAAGCAATAGAAATACGGCTTCGGAAAGGTCGGGGCAAGACAGAGGGAAAAGAAAGAAAAAGAAGTCTATTTTTCAGAAGCTGGGCATTCTTTTACTGCTTGTATTTTTCGGCCTTCTCCTTTGGCGTTTTATATCTCCGTATTTTGGCCCTAAATATTGGACGGTGGCAGTTTTCGGCTTGGATTCCAGAGACGGCAACAAGGAGGCCGGTGCACTTTCCGATGTAATTATGCTGGCTTCCGTTAATAAGCGAACCGGAGAAGTGAAATTAAGCTCCATTTTCAGAGACAGCTATATGCAGATTGATGAAGAGGGAACTTATCATAAGATTAATGAAGCTTATTTTAAGGGCGGTCACAAGCAGGCTGTTGAAGCTTTAGAGAGAAATCTGGATATTAAGATTGATGATTATGTCAGCTTTAACTGGGCTGCGGTGGCAAAGGGGATTTCCGCCCTTGGAGGCGTGGATCTGGAGCTTTCCGATGCGGAGTTTTTCTACATCAATGCATTTATCACGGAAACGGTACAGTCCACCGGAATTCCTTCCGTGCATCTGGAGCATGCGGGGATGAATCATTTGGACGGAATTCAGGCGGTGGCCTACGGTAGACTCCGTCTAATGGACACGGATTTTAACCGTACTGCAAGACAGAGGAAGGTTCTTGGCCTTGCCTTTGATAAGGCAAAAAAGGCAGGTCCTGTAAAGCTAATGCAGGTGGCATCCATGGTTTTACCGGAGCTTTCCACCAGTCTGGATATGGGAGATATCACCACATTGGTTACCCAGGTGGATCGTTATCATATCGGAGAAAGCAGAGGCTTCCCATTTGCCAGAACCACCATGAAGATTAAGAAAATGGATGTGGTAATTCCGGCAACGCTGGCCAGCAATGTAACGGAATTACACAGCTATCTTTACGGCGTGGAGAACTATAGCCCCAGTGCCAAGGTACAGGAAATCAGTGCCCATATCGCCAAAGTTTCCGGAGTTGGCTCTCCCATGGAAGATGCTGAGGAAGCAGGTACAGGCGGAGGAACTGTGAGAAAGAAGGAAGCCGGAAAAGCCAAGGCCGCTGAAAATGCGGAGAAGGGTAAGAAAAAGAAAAAAGAGGAGCAGACAGAGGCTGCGAAGAAGCAGGAAACAAAGACGGAAACGGAAGAAGAGAGCACTGTAAAAAATAAAAAAGAAACAAAGGAAGAGAAAAAATCCACAGAAGAAGAGCCGAAGGAAACAAAAGAAAAGAAGGAAACGGAAGAAACTGTGGAAGTAGGACCCGGGGCTGCCTTAGGAGAGAAATCTTTGGAGACGGAAGAAAATGCCGATGCACCGGGAGCTTAAAAGAGCCGACACATAAGAAAAAAACATCCTCTGAGTCGAATATTTGACATGGAGGATGTTTTTATTCTTAACGAGTATCGCACGCGTAGTGTGCGATACTCGTTTTTAACAAGGAGTTCCCTCCCTAAACGTAGGATATCGCAATAATGAAGGTGAATTTCTCGTGAAGCATGGAATATTTTGATACAGCAACGAATAGTAATCGCCGCAGAATCATTTGGCTAAAAAGTTTAGCCCTAAAGTGTGAAAATATTTTTGTATATCCTTATCCTTTCCTATAATAAAAAGACTTTCTCCTTCTCGGAATCGGTAGTCCGGCCCTAGAGTAACATTTACTTCGTCGTTATTTTTTACAGCAATAATGTTGACCTTGAATGTTTTTCGCACGTCAATCTCCCCAATGGATTTACCAATCCAATCCTTTGGCAAAGCAATTTCAAAAACGGCAAAATCCTTACTTACTTGGATGTAGTCCAGTATAGTTTCTGAGCTATATTGTACGGCGGTAAGGTTACCAACCAGTTTTTCAGGATACACGACAGCATCGGCTCCATTTCTTAAAAGAAATTTTTCCTGTAAATCTCTGGCAGCTCTGGAAACGACCTTTTTAGCGCCAAGCTCTTTTAAGTAGGAGGTAACTTCCAGGAAGATAAAAAATCATTTCCAATTGCTACGATGCAGACATCAAAATTAGAAACGCCCAAGGACTTTAAGAATTCCTGATTGCAGGCATCTCCTATTTCCGCATTGGTAACATGGGGGAGAGCAACTTTAACTCTTTCCTCGCTGGAATCAATTCCAAGTACCTGAATATGCATTTCATTCAATTTTTTTGCAACATGTAAACCGAAGCGACCTAATCCGATAATCAATATTTGTTTCATATCTTCTCCTTTATCCTACAATTACATTTTCTTCAACGAGTCTTCCTCTGTTTTGATTGGCATTAGGGAAGACAGCATAGATTAAGCATAGTCCGCCAACTCTTCCGATAAACATTAGCAAAATGAGTATCATGTGGGAAACAGGACTGAGGGTCGGAGTGATTCCCAGGGTAAGTCCCACGGTGGCAATAGCGCTGGCGGTTTCAAAACTGGTCGTCAGTAAAGGAAGCTTTTCATGTAGACTGATAAACATTGCAGACAGAACACATAAGCTGATATACATTAAGGCGATGGTTGTTGCGTTACGAATCACATCATCAGGAATGGTTCTCCCAAAGGCCTCAGTGCGAGAGCTGTTTTTAAAAATGGCAATAGAGGTCAAGAGTAAGATGGTCATGGTAGTAAGTTTCATTCCCCCCTCCGGTGCTTCCCGGAGCAGCGCCTACAAGCATCAGCAAGGTTTGCAGGAATATTCCGCTATCGGAAAACTTGGAAAAATCCACCGTGTTAAAGCCTGCGGTTCTCGGGGTTACAGCAGTAAAAAGGGAGGCCAAGATTCGATTCTTTATCGGCATTTGTCGGAATTCAATAAAAAAGTAGAATATAGCGGGAAGAAGCACAATAAAGATAGTGGTAAGGAGAATAATTTTACTTTGCAGACGGTAACGATGAAAGTCGCCCTTCTTTTTTGCAATATCCTGCCAGGTCATAAAGCCTAGGCCTCCCAGTAAGATTAAACACATGATACTAATGTTTATAACAGGATTTCCCACGTAGTCGGTGAGGGAGGAAAAGGGTTCTTTAATACCCATCAAATCAAAGCCGGCATTACAAAAAGCGGAAACAGAGTGGAAGATGCTGTACCAGATACCTCTCCGAACTCCAAATTCCGGAATAAATTGCGTTGCTAACAGAACCGCAAAGAACAGCTCGATAATGCCTGTCCATTTTAGGAGAAAAATTAACATCTTCATAATTCCACCTTGAGAACTTATGGAAATGGAGCTGGCCAGAGTGTTTCGTTGAGAATAGGCAATCTTTTTTCCGGATAAAAGAATGACGGAAGTTACAGCCACAACGACACCCAGTCCGCCAATTTGAATGAGAAACAGAATCACGACTTGCCCGAAAAGAGACCAGTGCGTGGCAGTATCATAAACAATCAAACCGGTTACACAGGAGGCGGAAGTAGAGGTAAACAGGGCATCCAAAAATGGAGTCGGAAGATGATTTCTACCGGAAACGGGAAGCATGAGTAGAAAGGCTCCCAAAAGAATCAAGGTGGCAAAACCCAGAATAATCTTTTGAAAATAGTTTAATTGAAAAAGCTGCATCGCTAAAGTGCTCCTTACTTGAATATTTCCGATAGATTATAGACGGATTCAACGAAAAATGATACCCAAATATCAAATATATATTTTTGCTAAAACGTCAACGAGATATCGCACACTACGCGTGTGATACCCGTTAAGAATTATATAGTAAAAATGTATTAGAGAATCAGAGAAAGGCAGTCTTTGAAAGCTGAGAGAAACCATCAAGAAATATTTGAGAATGTTTTTACAGAAAAATTTTATTATCATAAAAAAATCTCTTGACAAGAAAATAAAAAAACTCTGTATGATAATCGAGTCGCTGATTTTTTTATTCATTTTTTTAAGAAAATCAGTAGATTATAGGGGCTATCGCCAAACGGTAAGGCAACGGACTCTGACTCCGTCATTTCAAGGTTCGAATCCTTGTAGCTCTGCGAAAAAGCATCACGGAAACGTGGTGCTTTTTTTCTTGTTTTTTTCTATAAAATCAATTTAATACAAAAATATCTAATAAATTTACAATATACTACTATTAATTTATTAAAAACGACAAAACATGGGCTTTGTGCTATAGTGAAGCCATGAACGAAATATGGAAGAAAACGCACAGGCCGAAACATGGTGCGTAGGATAAAAGCTATTTCTATCTATTCTATTATCTCCATAAGTTTAAGATCTCATTTTTACAATCCAAAATCATATCAAAGTATAGGAGTTTCATGCCAGGGAGGGCGCTACAGCATTTGCTGAGAAAGGAGCGGGATATGCCTTCCCCAATGAAAAAACCTTCATTTAACGTTTCCAAAAACATGAAAAGAAACTGTATTGTACTTGCCTGTATAGGAGCTCTTTTCCTTATTGGTATTACAGCCCTTGCAGCCTATAATAACCGACCGGTAAAGATTCCCTTGGACAACTTTTATCAGGTGGAATTTACCGGGGAAGATGGTCTGGGGGAGGGAAAGCTTATCTTTCAGAAAGAAGATTTTGAAAAGAACTATCTTGGGAAAATCAAGAGAAAAGGAAGACATCGAAAGAGAAACAGAGGAATCTTAGGGATGGTGACCAATCTCTTTCTGAAAGAGGCGGAGAAAGAGATTATATTAAGCGAAGTGGAGTATGCGGTAATGCAGCTTCCGGAGCTTTCTGAGGAGAGTCAATTGGAAAATGGAGATCATGTTTCCTTAAGCTGTAAAGAGGATTTATCCTGGATTGAGAAAAGCTATAATGTGAAGCTGCTCTGGGAGGATAAGGATCTGGTGGTGAAAGGACTGTATGAGCGCACAGACGTGAATCCCTTTGATTTTCTGGATGTTCAATTTACCGGAAATTCCCCACAGATGAGAGTAGAGCTGGCTTTAAAGAATGCTCCCTCCTGGATGGAACTTGGAGATGTGAATGTCAGCAAAAGAGAGGGACTTGCCTCCGGAGATAAAATCCAAGTTACTTTTTATCAGGAATTAACGAGAAAAGCAGAGAAGGAGCATATCTATTTTTTGGAAACAGAGAAGGAATATGAAGTCCCCAAGGCAAATGCTTATTGGACCAGTGGAAAGGATATTCCCGGAGACACTTTAAGACTGCTACAGGAAGCGTTTATGGATTCTCTTCACAGGGAGATGACCGGAGGAACAGAAGGGGAGTATGTTGATCTTTCCGGTATATCCGTACAGTATTTGGGAAATTATTTTCTTAGCCGTAAAGAAGATGCCCCGGTACTCGGCCACAACAGACTATTCCTGCTTTTTGAAGTCCATGTGCCTTTAAAATTAAAGGATGGAAGCGTACAAAATATTCAGTATTGTAATGGAATAGAATATCAAGACTTACTCATGGATCAGGACGGAAAAGCAATGGTAAAACCGGAGGATGGCATTGGAATGGGGGCTGTTCATCCCATAGCCTTTCCCCTGGGAGAGGATGATTCTCTGTATTTGTACGGATATAAAGACTATGCCGAGTTTTATAAGCAAGAAATCTTCCCTCTCCTTACAGACTTTAGGGGAGAAGACAACAGCTTAAAGGCACCTGAGGCTGTTTCCGGGATTTCCCCTCAGCCATCTTCTCAGGCATCTAGGGAGGGCTCAACAGAAGTATCCGCAGATAGCGCCAATCCGGTAGCGGAGACTTCAGCTGAGACATCTGCTAAGTCGGAGTCAAAAGTGGCTTCAGAAGCTTCTGTCGAGAGTTCCTCTTAAGATATTCTGTATGGTAACTATGGTGAAAACCTAAGTATATAGAAGACATCGAAGGGAGGAAAGCCTATGACATAAAAGAAGACATAAAAGAAAAACTATTTTTGTAACCTGACAAAATAAATCGAATAATTCTATCTAAAAAGAGTCGAAAAATCAGAAAGAACAGCTTTATCTCTCTTTCCATTTTTTCGGCTCTTTACTTTAGAAAGAAAATGATGGAACTGTAAAAATGTACCGACTCCCCAAATTCAGACCTATATTGCTCAGAAAATTCTTTTTGATTTTTACAGCCCCACCATATATTATAGCTTACATTTACTTAAAGCGGCTTCATCTGCAAGAACAGTAACATGGGGATGGAATTGCAGAATGGAAGCGGGAACAGAGGGAGTAACCGGGCCTTCCAAGACTCTCTGTAAAATATCCGCCTTATCCTTTCCGGAAACCATTAAGAGGATTTTTTTTGCTTTCATAATGGTGCCGATTCCCATGGTGTAGGCCTCTTTGGGAACTTCTTCTTTAGAAGAGAAGAAGCGCTGATTGGCTTCAATGGTTTCTTCAGTAAGCTGTACACAGTGGGTTTCCCTTGGGAAATAATCGCTTGGCTCGTTAAAGCCGATATGCCCGTCATGTCCAAGTCCCAGAATCTGTAAATGGATTCCTCCTAATTTACGAATCAGAGCTTCATACTCAAGGCAAGCCTTATCCGCATCTTCCAGAAGACCGTTGGGAACGGCAGTGTTTTCCATAGGAATATTCACATGCTGAAACAGTTCTTGATTCATAAAATAGCGGTAGCTGTGGCTATCCTCCGGAGCAAGCCCTCTGTATTCATCTAAATTTACGGTGCGTACAGCAGAAAAATCCAGACGTCCCTCCTGATATAATTCCCTTAAAATCTGATAGGCACCGATGGGAGTGGAGCCTGTGGCTAGGCCCAAAACAGGATGCTCTCTTTGGGTAATTTCCGCCGCAATCAGCATGGCGGCTTTTTTGCTGAGAACCGAGTAATCCTTTACCTTTTCAATCCGAAACATGGGAATCCCTCCTTGCAATCTGCGTTTTTTTCATAGTAGCAAAAAGAAATGGGGGATACAATAGAAAATCCTAAGCAGAATCTAGGAAAAACTACGGTGGGTATTACAATAGAAAAAATTATGTTATACTAGGCAAATAGTTATGTAAAGGAGGATAGAATGAGAGTACAAAAGGGATATCAAAAGAATATTTGCAGACGTTTTTTGTCGGGAATGGCATTTCTTTTTCTGTTCTTTCTCATGGGAACAGGAGTTTCCCATGCAGAGGGAAGATGGGAGCAGGAAGGACAGAGTTGGTACTATTATTCTTCGGACAATAAAGAAAGCTATACCGGCTGGGTACAGTCTTCCACGGATGGACGTTGGTATTTTTGCTTAAACAGTAAAATGCAGACCGGCTGGGTCAGCTGGAACGGGAAATGGTATTTTCTGAACAGTGACGGAGCTATGGCGGAAAAGCAGTACGTGGGCAATTTTTATCTGGGAGAAGATGGAGCGGCTCTCATTTCCGCAGAAACACCGGATCAGAGAAAGACTTCGGAAAACGGCTCTCTTCTAAGGAAGGGAAAGCCCATGCAGGAGTTAAATGAGAAAACCGCGAAATATATCTCCGTTTTGATGGAGCATCCGGACGCCAAGGCTTTCTTTGACAGCCCCAACCAGTTAAGTCTGGAAGAAGGGAACGGATATCCCTTTGTGATTTTCAAGAAAATGAGTTTGTACGATAGAAAGTCGGGGGAACTTCTGTATGCCGGGGATGCGGCCTTTCATAAAAATGCCGTGATTGAATATAACAACGGAAGTGAAAAGAAGATGATTTCTGTCATGGATCTTATGATGATTCGGGGAGTTGCGGGAGAAAGAGTGTTTATCGATCCCGCAGGTTATATTACCTATGTGGCAGGAGGCGTGGAATGACCTTACAACAGCTTCGTCAGGTCATCGCGGTAGCCGATTACGGCTCCATGAACGAGGCGGCGAAGCAGCTGTACCTAACCCAGCCCAGCTTAAGCGCTACCATCAAGGCGGTGGAAAGAGAAATCGGGATAGAAATCTTTACCAGGTCCAACCGGGGAATTATCGCCACGCCTGAAGGAGAGGAATTTCTGGGCTATGCCAGACAGGTTTCTGAACAGTACCAGCTAATGGAAGATAAATATCTCTCCGGAGGACCTCAGAAAAAGAAATTCAGTGTTTCCATGCAACACTATACCTTTGCGGTGGAGGCCTTTATTCGACTGCTTCGACAGTATGAGGAAAACAATGTGTATGAGTTTTCCGTTTTTGAAGGCAGAACCATTGATGTTATTGAAAATGTCCGTAAGCAAATCAGTGAACTGGGCATTATCTATGAAAATGACTTCAATGAAAATGTCATCGGAAAGATTTTACGAGAGGGAGACTTGGAATTTGTACCCCTCTTTTCTTGCAAAATATATGTTTTCATGGCGAAATCCAATCCTTTGGCAAAGAAAAAGCTCATTTCCATGGAGGATTTGATGGATTATCCCTGTTGCACTTTTGATCAGGGGGAGAGAAATTCCTTCTATTTTGCGGAAGAAGTTTTAAGTACCTATGATTACAAGAAGTTCATTAAGGTCAATGATCGAGCTACGATTTTAAATCTTATGGTGGGCTTAAACGGATATACGCTCTGTTCCGGTATTATTTGTCAGGAATTAAACGGACCGGAGTATATTGCGATTCCTTTGGATACAGAAGAAACCATGCGAATCGGCTATATAAAAAATAAGAAGATGCATCTTTCCGAGCTTGGCAAAAAATATGTGGAAGAGCTGAAGAAATATAAGGTACAAGAAGAAACAGACAGTATTTAGAGGGAGAAGCCTTCTCCCGGAAAGGAACGGCAATGTTTGATTGGCTAATGCCCTTTTTTTATATTCTGAGCGCTACGGAAGTGGCGGAAGCTCCTTCCGGCTTTTCCATAGAACAAGTCCTTCAGCCCCCACTGCTGTATGCCTGTATCGGAGGGCTGATTCTTTTCCTTTTTCTTTTATTTCTCCTTCTGCGTTTCTTGAGAAAAAGAAGGCATAAAAAGGCACTGGAATATCATATTGAGGAGAAAGACAAATACCATGTTCGTCTGGAAGCGAAGAATCTTTCCGCCTTGCTTCCGCCTCTTTTGGAAGGCTTAGGGGGAAAAGAAAATATTCAGTCTTTACGAAGTGAGAATAGAAGGCTGAAGGTAGGCATTAAAGACTATGATTTGGTGAAGGAATCCTGCATTCGGGAGGCGGGATTTCCCGGATTAATCCGTCCCAGAAAAGATGAAGTGCAGATTATCGTGGGAGAGGATGCGGATGAGCTTAAGAATCGTCTGGGACAGGAACTTTCTCTTTCTTAAATGGACCTTCGGAAGGAAAAGCTGAATAGCTTTAAAAAGGAAAACGGAATAGCTTCGAAAGTGAAAAAGCGAATAGAATTGAAAGGGAATGTCGAATAGAATCGGAAGGGAGGAAAAGTGAAAAAGAGCTACGAATTGGATATGACCACAGGGGCAATTCTTCCTAAAATGCTTCAATTTTGTTTTCCTCTGATGTTTACGGGGATTTTACAGCTGCTTTTCAATGCGGCGGATGTCTTTGTTGTGGGAAAATATGTGGGAGCTGTGGCAATGGCGGCTGTAGGTACTTCGGGGCCGATTATAAACCTGCTGGTTAACCTTTTTTTAGGCCTGTCGGTGGGAGTAAACGTTGCTGTTGCCCGGTATATCGGAGCCAATCGGAGAAAGGATGTGGAGGAACTGTTGGCTACAGCCCTACACTACGGCTTTGCTTTCGGGATTTTTGCTTCTGCTAATTGGAAATTTACTTATTTCCGCGATTATCCGGGGATGAATACCCCGGAGGAAGTGGCGCCTCAGGCAGAGACTTACCTTCGCTACTTTTTCCTTAGGCATTCCCTTTATGGTACTGTATGATTTTTTTGGCAGCGGTATTTCGAGCGGTGGGAGACACAAGACGTCCCCTCTATGTACAGATCTTGGCAGGCCTTTTGAATCTGGCTCTCAATTTAAACTTTGTGATTCAGTGGAAGATGGGAGTTGCAGGAGTAGCTATTGCCACCAGCATTTCTCAGCTCTTTTCGGCTGTGGTTTTAGTGATTTTACTGGCAAGAGAAAAGGAAGCTTTGCACCTTCATCCCCTCCGCTTTCGTATCCATAGAGACAAATTAAAAAAGATAGTCTCCATAGGACTTCCGGCAGGGATACAGGGAACCTTATTTTCCATTTCCAATGTAATGATTCAATCCGCCATCAATACCTTCGGCTCTCAGGCTATGGCGGCAGCCACCATATCCGCCAATTTAGAAGGATTTGTCTATATTTCCATGAACTCCATATCCCAGGGGCAGATGTCCTTTGTCAGCCAAAATCTTGGGGCGAAGAAATACAGTAGATTAAACGGTATTTTGAAAAGCAGCTTAACCCTGCTATTCAGCATTGCCCTTCTGACCGGCATAATTGTTTTCTTCTTTGGAAGAAACCTGGCGGGGATTTTTACGAAGGATGGAGAGGTTTTGCAATACGCCAAGGAAAGATTGGAGATTATCGTCTATCCGTATATGATTTTTGGCATGATGGATACCTTGGTGGGAGCGCTACGCGGTTTTGGCTGCAGTATTCAACCGATGTTTATCAGCTTGGTGGGAATTTGTTTGAGTCGTGTGTTTTATGTCATGGTACTTTTTCCTATGGAATTCTTCCATGGCTTACGGCCCTTATACATCAGTTATCCCGTGAGTTGGATGATTACTGCCTTTTCCCTGTGGATTATGTATTTCTATATCAGAAAACAGTATCCCAAGGTCGACTATCGTTAGGAGAAAGAAGATGGAAAGAAACTTTACGTTACTGACAGACTTTTATGAGCTCACCATGATGCAGGGCTATTTAAAAAGTGGAAAGCATCAGGAAAGAGTAATTTTCGATATGTTTTATCGAAAGAATCCCTGTGGAAACGGCTTTGCCATTTGCTGCGGTTTGGAGCAGGTGGTTGAATATATCCGCAATCTGAATTTTAGTGAAGAAGATATTGATTATCTTCGAAGTTTGGGAACCTTTGATGAAGATTTTATTGAATATCTTCGAGGTTTTCACTTTACCGGAGATATATATGCTATTCCGGAAGGAACAGTAGTCTTTCCTAAGGAACCCTTAATCAAGGTAATTGCTCCGGTGATTGAGGCTCAGTTGGTGGAAACTGCCATTTTAAATCTGGTCAATCACCAGTCTCTCATTGCCACAAAGGCGTACAGGGTGGTGCATGCGGCTCAGGGAGACGGGGTAATGGAGTTCGGTTTACGAAGGGCTCAGGGACCGGATGCGGGAATATACGGTGCCAGAGCCGCGGTCATTGCAGGATGCATCGGTACTTCCAACGTTTATGCGGGACAGAAATTCCGTGTGCCTGTGTTGGGAACCCATGCTCACTCCTGGATCATGTCCTTCCCGACAGAATTAGAGGCATTTAAGGCTTACGCCAGACTCTATCCCAATAATTGTATTTTATTGGTAGATACCTATGATACCTTAAAGAGCGGTGTAAAGAATGCCATTCTTTGCTATGATGCCATGAAGGAAGAAGGGATTACCCTGAAGCGCTTCGGTATTCGTTTAGATTCAGGAGACTTGGCTTACCTTTCCAAGAAGGCCAGGAAAATGTTGGATGAGGCGGGGTATCCTGATGCAATAATTTCCGCTTCCAATGATTTGGACGAGAATCTGATTGCTTCCTTAAAGGCGCAGGGAGCTTGTATTACCAGCTGGGGTGTGGGAACCAATCTGATTACCTCGGAAAGTCAGCTAGCTTTGGTGGAGTATATAAGCTTGCGGCTACATATTCGGATGAGGGACAATGGGTTCCTAAGATAAAACTGTCGGAGAACTCCGAAAAGATTACCAATCCCGGAAATAAGCAGATTTATCGTATTATTGAAAAAGACAGCGGAAAGGTATTTGCGGATTATATTGCCCTGGAGGAGGAGAGATTTTCCGAGGCAGAGGATTTGGTACTGTTTGATCCCATTGATACATGGAAGAAAAGTACCTTAAAGGGCGGAAGCTATGAGATGAGACCGCTTCTTGTACCTATTTTCTTAGGTGGCAAGTTGGTGTATAATTGCCCTTCTGTAGAGGAAATCAAAGCCCACTGCAAGAAGGAACAGGAAAGCCTTTGGGAGGAGTGCAGACGTTTAACCAATCCTCATGCCGTACACGTGGATTTATCCGATAAATTGTATGAGATGAAGAAGCAATTGCTGACGCAGTACAGCAGAGGAGAATAGGGACAATTTCTTGCTTTATTTTTCCCCAATCATTATAATAAGGCGACTAAAGGAATAAGAAGGAGAACTACATGTTTAAAAAAGTAGATAGCAATATGCAATTCGTGGAAAGGGAGAGAGAGGTCGAAGAGTTCTGGAAAAAAGAACAAATCTTCGAAAAGTCCATCCTGGAGCAGAAGGAGAATGCCTCCTATGTTTTCTATGACGGTCCTCCTACGGCCAACGGAAAGCCGCATATTGGTCATGTGGAAACCAGAGCCTTTAAGGATATGATTCCAAGATTTCATGCCATGAAGGGGAAGATGGTGCCCAGAAAGGCAGGATGGGACACCCACGGCCTTCCTGTAGAGCTGGAAATTGAAAAAGAAATCGGTATCAACGGAAAAGAACAGATTGAATCCTACGGGGTAGCCCCCTTTATTGATTTATGTAAGAAGAATGTCTGGAAGTACAAGGGAATGTGGGAGGACTTCTCCTACAAGGTTGGCTTCTGGGCGGATATGGATAATCCTTATGTGACCTACCATGATGATTTTATTGAGTCCGAGTGGTGGGCATTAAAGGAAATTTGGAAGAAGAAGCTCTTGTACAAGGGCTTTAAGGTTGTGCCCTACTGTCCCCGTTGCGGAACTCCCCTTTCCTCCCATGAGGTAGCGCAAGGTTACAAGGAAGTGAAGGAGCGTTCTGCGGTTGTTCGCTTTAAATCAAGGGAGAAGAGGGTTATTTCCTGGCTTGGACCACAACTCCCTGGACCCTACCCTCCAATGTGGCACTTTGTGTACACCCTGATTTGGAATATGCCAAGGTAAAGGCTGCAGACGGTAATCTTTATATCCTGGCTGTGGCAAGACTGGATGCGGTATTGTCCGGTTTGGCGAAGGAGGGAGAAGAAGCTTATTCCATCCTGGAAACCTGTAAGGGTAAGGACTTGGTGGGTCTTTCCTATGAGCCTCTTTATGACGGTGCTGAAAAGGAAGCGGAGAGACAGCATAAGAAGGCTCATATCGTGGTTTCCGACTATTATGTCAGTGCAGATGACGGTACCGGTATCGTCCATATTGCCCCTGCCTTCGGTGAAGATGACGGAAGAATCGGTAGAGAAAACGATTTAGCCCTTGTAAAGTTTGTGGATAGTGAAGGAAAGCTTACAGCGGAGACACCTTTCTTCGGTATGCGTTGTAAACCCACAGAGAAAGAAGTGGCGGAAGGCGCCATCAGTGCGGATCCGGAAGTATTGAAGGACCTGGAGAAGAGGGGACTTCTTTTTGACGCACCGAAATTTGAACACAGCTATCCCCATTGTTGGCGTTGTGGAACTCCTCTGATTTACTATGCAAGAGAAAGCTGGTTTATCAAGATGACCGCTGTTCGGGATGAGCTGGTTGCAAATAACAACACCGTAAACTGGATTCCCGAGTCTATCGGTAAGGGACGTTTCGGCGACTGGATTGAAAATGTACAGGACTGGAGCCTTTCTCGTGATCGTTACTGGGGAACTCCCTTAAATATTTGGGAATGTAAAGACTGTGGAGAACAGGAAGCCATCGGTTCCATTAAAGAATTATCGGAAAGAGCCGATAATTATCAGGAGGTCTTGTCAAATTAAAGGCTGAGGGAGATAAGGGCTATTCCTCCGACTATGTAGGCTATGAGCATATTGAGCTTCATAAGCCCTATGTGGACTATTTAAAGTGTAAGTGTCCGAAGTGTGGCGGAGAAATGACCAGAGTTCCGGAGGTTATTGACTGTTGGTTTGATAGCGGTGCTATGCCCTACGCCCAGCATCATTATCCCTTCGAGAATAAGGAGCTTTTCGAGGCTCAGTTCCCTGCGCAGTTTATCTGTGAAGCGGTAGACCAGACCAGAGGATGGTTCTATTCTTTATTGGCGGAGTCCACCATTTTGTTCCATAAGGCTCCCTTTGAAAATGTCTTGGTGCTCGGCCATGTACAGGATGAAAACGGACAGAAGATGTCCAAGTCCAAGGGTAATTCCGTTGATCCCATGGAGGCCTTGGAAAAGCACGGAGCGGATGCAATCCGTTGGTTCTTCTATACCAACTCTGCACCATGGTTACCCAACCGTTTCCATGATCAGGCGGTAGTGGAGGGACAGAGAAAGTTCCTGTCTACACTATGGAATACCTATGCTTTCTTTGTGCTTTATGCCAACATTGATAACTTTGATCCTACAAAATATACCTTGGACAAGAAGAGTCTTACACCTATGGACAGGTGGGTATTCAGTAAGCTGAATTCTTTGATTCTTACCGTGGATACCAATCTTTCCCAGTTTAAGATTCCCGAGGCGGCGGCTGCATTGCAGGAGTTCTGTGAAGACCTTTCCAACTGGTATGTACGTCGTTCCAGAGAGCGTTTCTGGGCTAAGGGGATGGAGCAGGATAAGATTAATGCTTACCTTTGCTTATATGAAGCTTTAGTGACTTTGTTAAGCTGGCTGCTCCGCTGGTGCCATTCATTACCGAGTCTATCTATCAGAACCTGGTTTGCTCTGTAGATAAGAATGCTAAACCTTCCGTTCATCTTTGTGCCTATCCGGTAGCGGATGAAGAGTGGATTGAGCCCAAGCTGGAAGAAAGCATGGAGGAAGTATTGTCTCTGGTTCGCTTGGGAAGGGCTGCAAGAGAAAAGGCTCAAGTGAAGAACAGACAGCCGCTTTCCGCCATGTATGTTTCCGGAGGACAGGCCCTTTCCAAGGATTGGGAGAATATCATTACCGATGAGTTAAATGTAAAGTCCCTGCAGTTTAAGGAGGATTTGTCCGACTTTACGGCGTACATCTTTAAGCCTCAGTTAAAGACTGTGGGACCGAAGTATGGAAAGCATTTGAATGAGATTCGCCAGTTCTTACAAGACTTGGACAGCAAGGCGGGTATGGCGGCATTGGCAGAGGGAGCTATTCGTTTTACCACAAAGGATGGCACGGAAGTTGCCTTGGCCAAGGAGGATTTGTTAATCGAATCCACAAAGAAGGACGGCTTTATTACGGAGGAAGATGCTAAGTACACCGTAGTGCTGGATACCAACCTGACGGAGGAACTGAAGGAAGAGGGCTATATCCGTGAAATCATTTCCAAGGTGCAGACCATGCGTAAGGAAGCAGGCTTTGAGGTTATGGATCAAATTACCCTCTATGCCGAGGATAATGACTTCCTTATGGGCTTAATGAATAAGTACAAAGAGGAGTTATGCAAGACCGTTCTTGCTAAAGAGCTTCTTTGCAACTGCTGTGAAGGCTATGAGAAGGAATGGGATATTAACGGCGAGAAGCTTTGCTTAGCTGTAAAGAAAAACTAAGGGCGAAAAGCTTTGCTTAGTGACAAAGGAAAGCTGAGCTTTGAATTTTTTACTTAGATGCTAAGAAAAAATTAACGGTGAAACCATTTTCCCGCTTCGGCGGGAAAAATCACTATATATTACTAAAAGGAATTAGTAAGGGATGTATAAGGAGGAAGGATGCAAAAGTTTGACAAAGCACTGTTTAAAAAAGAAGTGGAAAACAATGCCAGAAAGCTTTTCAGACGAGAATTAACAGAGCTAAACGAGAAGGAAGCTTTTCATGCTGTAGCGGCAGCGGTACAGAATCAGATTATTGATGACTGGATTCGTACTACCAAGGCGGCTGAGGAAGAGGATTGTAAGAGAGTCTATTATCTTTCCATGGAGTTTTTAATGGGAAGAGCTTTGGGCAACAATATTTTAAACCTGACATCTCAGGAGGAAATTCGAGATGTGATTAACGAGCTTGGTTTAAACCTTTCCGCACTGGAAGAGGCGGAGCCGGACTGGGCTTTAGGAAACGGCGGTCTTGGTCGTTTGGCGGCCTGCTTCCTGGATAGCTTGGCAACCCTGGGCTACTGGGCTTGCGGATGCGGTATTCGTTATAAGTACGGCTTCTTCAAGCAGCAGATTGTAGACGGATACCAGAAGGAAGTGGCGGATGACTGGTTAAAGGACGGAAACCCCTTCGAGATTCGTCGTGCGGAGCTTGCCAAGGAAGTTCGTTTCGGCGGTTGGGTAGAGACTGTACAGGAGGAAGACGGAAGACTGCACTTTGTACATAAGGGCTATCAGGCGGTAGAGGCAATTCCCTATGATACTCCGGTGGTGGGCTACAACAACCATGTGGTAGACACTTTAAGAGTATGGGATGCCAAGGCAACCGACACTTTCCGTTTGGATGAGTGTGATAAGGGAAATTACCAGAAGGCGGTGGAGTCAGCCAACATGGCCAGAAATATCGTAGAGGTATTGTATCCCAACGATAACCACTATGCCGGTAAGGAGCTTCGTCTTCGTCAGCAGTATTTCTTCATTTCTGCATCTGTACAGACTGCGGTAGCAGACTATGCCAAGAGACATAACGGCGATGTTCGGAAGCTTTATGAGAAGGTGGCTTTCCAGTTAAATGATACCCACCCCACAGTTGCCGTGGCAGAGCTTATGCGGGTATTAATGGATGATTATCATCTGACTTGGGATGAGTCCTGGGAGATTACCTTAAAAACCTGCGCTTACACCAACCATACCATTATGGCTGAGGCTTTGGAAAAGTGGCCCATTGAGCTGTTCTCCAAGCTTCTTCCCAGAATTTATCAGATTGTGGAAGAGATTAACCGCAGATTCTGTGAAACCGTTCGGGCAAAGTATCCTGAGCAGGCGGAGGAGAAGATTGCCAAGATGGCAATTATCTATGACGGACAGGTGAAGATGGCACACCTTGCCATTATCGGCGGCCATGCGGTAAACGGTGTAGCGGCTCTTCATACGGAAATTTTAAAGAAGCAGGAATTAAGAGACTTCTACGAGATGTATCCGGAGAAATTCTCCAACAAAACAAACGGTATCACCCAGAGAAGATGGGTTTACCATGCCAATCCGGAGTTGGCAAAGTGGATTACCGCCCATATCGGAGATCAGTGGCTTACCGACCTGTCCAAGCTGGAGAAGCTGGCAGTTTATGCGGATGATAAGCAGGCCCAGGCTGAGTTTATGGCCATTAAGAGACATAACAAGGAGCGTCTTGCCAAGTATGTGCTGAAGCATAACGGCATTAAGTTAAATGTGGATTCCATCTTTGACGTAATGGTAAAGCGTTTGCACGAGTATAAGAGACAGCTGATGAATATCCTTCACGTGATGTATCTTTACAACCAGATTAAAGATCATCCGGAGATGGAATTCTATCCCCACACCTTTATCTTTGGAGCCAAGGCGGCAGCAGGCTATAAGACTGCAAAGCTGACCATTAAGCTCATCAATAACGTGGCAGAGGTCATCAACAATGATCCTTCCATCCAGGATAAGATTAAGGTAGTCTTCATTGAGGATTATAAAGTATCCAGTGCAGAGGTGATTATCCCTGCAGCGGACTTCTCCGAGCAGATTTCCACTGCTTCCAAGGAAGCTTCCGGTACCTCCAACATGAAGCTTATGGTAAACGGTGCTTTAACCATGGGAACTATGGATGGAGCGAACGTGGAAATCGTACAGGAAGTTGGGGCGGAAAATGCCTTTATCTTCGGTATGAGCAGTGATGAGGTTATTGCTTTAGAGCATAACAACGAGTACCGTCCTATGGACATTTTCAACAACGATCAGGAAATTCGCAGAGTCTTGATGCAGCTGGTAAATGGCTTCTACAGCCCCGAGGATCCTGAATTGTTCAGACCTTTGTATGATTCCTTATTAAATACCAATGAATCCGACAGAGCGGATCGTTACTTTATCTTAAAGGACCTTCGTTCTTATATGAAGGCCCAGGAAGAAGCGGTGAAGAAGTTCCAGGATGAAGAGTGGTGGGCAAGAGCGGCCATCTTAAATACCGCCCATGCCGGAAAGTTCTCCTCTGACAGAACCATTGAGGAGTATGCAAAGGATATCTGGGGCTTGGATAAGATTGTTTTTAAAGACTAAAAAAATCAGCTCGGAGAAAGTCATGTAATAAGCTTTGAAGCCTTGTGCTTCAAAGAATTTACAAAATAAACTTCTGCTTTAAAGAAGGAAAGTAATGACTTTGATAAGTTAGAACAGGAGAGAGGAATGGAAGTCGAATTACAACGAACTCTGTCTTTAGAAGAGGAGAGAGGGACTGTAAGACCCTCCTCTCTCTTTGTAATTTAGAGGAAGAAATTCCCTATGATACGGATTTGGACTATGATTTCTTTTATCTCATTCGCAATGAGGGGGAGAAGGAAACAGGAATTGCCGAGGGGATTTTGGCATTGCTTATGGGATATAAGCTTGGTGAGCAACAGGGAGGAAAGGACGTGCTCCTTTGTCTTGCCTTTGTCCATCCCAAGATGAGGGGGCAGGGCTTATTTACCCAATGTAAAGAAAGTCTGATGGATGATTTTCGAAACTGCGTGTTTCGATTTATGAAGAAGGGAGAAAGGGAAGAGGAATTTTCCCTTTCTTTTCCCTATCTGTATACGGAATATTTTTTGGAGAAAACCCTGGAAAAGGGGATTGATTTTCCGGGAGAAAAGAGAAATTATCCTTACGGAGAAGTTTATTTTTCTCCCTACAATGAAAAAACACTTTACCTTTACGGACTTATGGTGGAAAATAGGTATAGAGGTCAGGGAAAGGGAGAGGCGATTCTTCGGGATTGCTTTGATAAAGGCGAGAAGGGGCCATATACCAAGGTGATTCTTCAGGTGGATTCCCGTAACAGCCCGGCCATGAAGCTTTATCAGAAAATGGGATTTTTGGTGAAAGAAGCCAGCTCCTATTATCAACTAAAGATTTAAGAAAGGGATTTTAAGACATGGAAAGAATCTATAAGATTATGAGAAATGTAGGAGGCTCTTCCATTGCCTTAGGAGTAATTCTTATTACACTGGGAATTGTTACCGGGGTGCTGTCCATTGTACATGGAGCCATCTTGCTAAAAAGAAAAGAGGATTTAACGTTCTAAAGTCTCTTGGAAAATAAGAAGCATCCGGATAGTATCGTTTCTGAATTGCTATAAGGAAATGAGACGGAGGGAATCAGACTGTGACGGACTTCTTAGAAGAGAGAATTCAGACGTTTAGTGTGTGATATGCATAGAAAAGAAATGACGAAAAATCGTTGGTTGGGGGTGTTTTTTTTCTGCCTTTACCTGATTTTTCTCTTTTATGTTTTGTTTTTTTCCGAATTAAAGGGTAGAGGCTTTATGAATCGGGCGGAATTTTCCTATAATATGGAGCCTTTTAAGGAGATTTTCCGCTTTCTTTTTTATTGGAAACAAATCGGTCTTGCCCATGCTTTGGAAAACTTACTGGGAAATATCATCGGCTTTTGCCCTTTGGGCTTCCTGCTCCCCAGCTTTTCCAAGCGCTGTAGAATGTATTGGTATAATACGGTGATGTCAGGCTATCTTTTGTCCTTTGGAGTGGAAGCGATTCAGCTTATCTTCCGTGCCGGAAGCTGTGATGTGGACGATATTATCCTGAATACCCTGGGAACAGCCCTGGGTTATGTTCTGTTTCGACTCATACAAAGGGAAAGGAGGAGAAGAAAATGGAAGGAGAAAAGCGTTTTAGCTACATCCGAAAAAAATGGGCAAAGGGAAGTCTGGGAGCCATAATCAGTTCCTTTCTTTCTTTCTGCCTTTTCTTTCTCTGTATAGGAATTTCCTTTTATGAAAAAGGAAACGGGCCTTTAGTGCTAGGAGCATTGGCATTATTTTCCGTGAATTTTCTTTTGATTTCCCTTCGTTTTGCCTTACCTGTGGAAAAGGGAAAATTCATTGAAAGACGTCCGGTCTATGTGGCTTTGGGAGTAGATATCGTTCTTTTGTTCCTTTGGCTGGCTCTTTTACTCTTAGGCTTAAGAATGTAGCTTTTATTTTAAAGATAGACAAAGAAAAAAATTAGGAAATTCCTTTCTTTTTTTGTAAGAGGAAGTAGACTGATTTTTGTTATAATGGAGGAGTCATGGGAG
>BNJS01003156.1_pt1 | contig 105621 bp, 131 predicted proteins | sample 8540461 | NCBI WGS metagenome assembly BNJS01 (sample SAMD00202454, study PRJDB9452) | human saliva metagenome | isolation source: human saliva | place: Japan
TATTGCAGACTACCTTGAAGCTAAAAAATAAAAGATGGAAAATATACAGAGATTTCTCTCACAGAGAGCTTGTGGTTGCTGAAAACAAGCAGAGAAAGCTGTAAGGTTGGGTCCATCTGAAATGAGAGAAGAAAACATAATTCTCAAGGGAGTGCCCTTTATCGCACAACCTGTTACAGGAGCTATCTGAGACAGGAATGAGAGATAGGAGAAATCCTATAATTGAGGTGGCACCGCGAATTTCGTCCTCACGCAAGTTATTTTGCGTGGGGATTTTTTGTAGAATCAACACGGGATTTAAGAAGAACTGAAAGGGAAATTACAATGGAACGAATCATTCATGGAGATGTTTTATCACCAATCTTGGCTTATATGCGCTTAAACGGAAAACACAAGGTCATACTTGAAAGTATCCCAAGAGAAAAGGAAAATGCTCGATTTTCTATCTTAGCCTATAACCCAGTTTTTGAGATTAAGTTTGAGAATGGAGTTCTTTATCAAAATGGCCAGGTGATTGATTGTGATCCTTTGGATTTCCTCTATGAGGTTACTCATAAGAGTCAGCACCATTCAGACCTACCTTTTGGTGGTGGAGCTGTTGGCTTTGTTGGCTACGATATGATTTCTCTCTATGAAGAAATTGGCCAGCTCCCTGAGGATACGATTGGGACACCAGATATGCATTTCTTCGTCTATGAGAGTTATATAGTTTTTGACCATAAGAAAGAAAAAATTCATATCATAGAGGATGCTCTCTACAGTGAACGTAGTAATGAAGAACTAGAAGTGTCTTTAGAACAGGTTTTAGAAGAGTTGAAAATCCCTGCTCCAAATGAATTTGAAGATTTGGACGTTTCTCCACTTCAGTTTAGACCACATATTGCACCTCAGAAATTTGAAGAAATGGTAGAAACAGCTCGCGACTTGATTCGCAATGGAGATATGTTCCAATGTGTACTCAGCCAGCGCTTCTCAGCAGAGGTAACTGGAAATCCTTTTGACTTCTACAGAAATCTCCGAGTGACCAATCCATCAAATTACCTCTACTTTTATGACTTTGGAGATTATCAAATTATCGGTGCCAGTCCTGAGAGCTTGGTTTCCGTCAAGAATGGTATCGTGACAACCAATCCAATTGCAGGTACGCGTCCTAGAGGTGCCAATGACGAGGAAGATGCGACCTTAGCAAGTGATCTACTTTCTGATGAAAAGGAAACGGCAGAACACCGAATGTTGGTGGATTTGGGACGAAATGACATCGGTAGAATTGCTGAAACAGCAAGTGTCCAAGTAACTAAGTATATGGAAGTCGAACTTTTCCGTTATGTCATGCATTTGACCAGCGTGGTTAAAGGACGTTTGTTACCAGAATTAACTGCTATGGATGCGTTGAAGGCGACTCTTCCGGCAGGAACAGTATCGGGGGGCACCAAAGATTCGGGCCATGAAACGCATCTATGAACTAGAAACAGAGAAGCGAGGCGTCTATGCAGGAGCTATCGGATACCTATCAGCAACTGGAGACATGGATTTTGCCATTGCTATTCGAACCATGATTCTTAAAAATAAAATAGCCTACGTGCAGGCTGGTGCAGGAATTGTTTATGATTCCATCGCTCAGAACGAATACCAAGAAACCATTAACAAAGCTAAATCTATGACAAGAATGGGAGAACTAAGACCATGATTTTATTGATTGACAATTATGATTCATTTACCTATAACCTAGCTCAATATATCGGGGATTTCGCAGAAGTTCAGGTTTTGAGAAATGATGATCCACATCTTTATGAACATGCTGAAAAGGCAGATGGACTGGTCTTTTCTCCTGGTCCAGGTTGGCCAGCTGATGCTGGGAAAATGGAAGAAATGATTCGTGATTTTGCAGGTAAGAAACCTATTCTAGGGATTTGTTTGGGACACCAAGCCATCGCAGAAGTCTTTGGTGGTAAGCTAGGCTTGGCTCTAAAGTTATGCACGGTAAACAAAGCCAAATCCGATTTGAGACTCCATCCGTTCTCTATCAAGGAATTGAGGACAATCGTCCAGTCATGCGTTACCACAGTATTTTAATTGAAGAGATGCCAGAAGAGTTTGAAGTGACAGCTCGTTCGACAGATGACCAAGCTATTATGGGGATTCAACACAAAACCTTGCCGATTTATGGCTTGCAGTATCATCCAGAAAGTATTGGAACGCCAGATGGCCTATCTTCTATTCAGAATTTTATCGAGAAAGTTGTAAAGTGAGGAACACAAAATGAAAGAAATTATTGAAAAATTAGCCAACTTTGAAGATCTATCAAGTGTTGAAATGACAGATGTTATCGAACGCATAGTAACAGGGCGAGTAACAGAAGCACAAATCGCTTCACTACTTTTAGCTCTTAAAATGAAAGGAGAAACACCTGAAGAAAGAACAGCCCTCGCTCAAGTCATGAGAGGACATGCTCAACACATTCCAACAAATATTCAAGATGCTATGGATAATTGTGGTACAGGTGGAGATAAGTCATTTAGCTTCAACATTTCTACAACTGCAGCCTTTGTTTTGGCAGGTGGAGGAATCCACATGGCCAAACATGGAAATCGCTCTATTTCTTCTAAATCTGGGTCAGCAGATGTCTTGCAAGCTTTGGGAATCAATATTGATCTCAAACCATCACAATTGGGTAAGGTATTTGACCAAACAGGAATCGTCTTTCTCTTTGCCAAAAACATGCACCCAGCCATGAAATACATTATGCCAGCACGTTTGGAGTTGGGAATTCCAACCATCATGAATTTGACAGGTCCGCTCATTCACCCAATGGTTTTGGAAACACAGCTTCTAGGAATCAGTCGTCCGGAACTTCTGGAAAGTACTGCTCAGGTTTTGAAAAACATGGGTCGCAAACGTGCCATTGTAGTAGCTGGTCCAGAAGGATTGGATGAAGCTGGTTTGAATGGAACTACCAGCATTGCCCTTCTTGAAAATGGTGAAATTACTTTATCAACCTTTACTCCAGAAGATTTGGGAATGGAACGCATTGCTATTGAAGACATTCGTGGAGGAAACGCTCATGAAAATGCAGCCATTCTTGTTAGCGTTCTTAATAACGAACCAAGTCCATTCTTGGAAACAACAGTCTTAAATGCAGGTCTCGGATTCTACGCCAATGGTAAAGCAGACAGTATCAAGGACGGAGTTGAATTGGCACGTCAAGTGATTGCCAGTGGTAAGGCCCTTGAAAAGCTCAGACTATTACAGGAGTATCAAAGATGAGTCAGGAATTTTTATCACGGATCCTAGAGCAAAAGGCGCGTGAAGTTGAAAAGATGGAGCGAGAGGAGCTTCAATCCTTGCGTCAAACTTATCGATTGAGTGAATATTTAAAAAATCATCAAGACCGTTTGCAAATCATTGCTGAGGTCAAAAAAGCAAGCCCAAGTCTAGGTGATATCAATCTTGATGTGGATATCGTACAACAGGCCCAGACTTACGAGGCTAACGGCGCGGTTATGATTTCTGTTCTGACAGATGAGGTTTTCTTTAAAGGTCATTTGGATTATCTGCGAGAGATTTCCAGTCAGGTACAGATCCCGACACTGAATAAGGATTTTATCATCGATGAAAAGCAAATCATCCGTGCTCGCAATGCGGGAGCGACCGTCATCTTGCTCATCGTAGCGGCCTATCTGAAAAACGACTCAAGGAGCTTTACGACTACGCGACAGATCTTGGTCTAGAAGTTTTGGTGGAAACTCATAATCTTGCTGAACTAGAAGTGGCCCACCGTCTTGGAGCTCAAATTATTGGTGTCAACAATCGCAATTTAACAACCTTTGAAGTTGACTTGCAGACCAGCGTAGACTTGGCCAAATACTTCAAGGATGATTGCTTCTACATTTCCGAATCTGCTATTTTTACAGAGGAGGATGCAAAACGTGTTGCACCATACTTTAACGGAATTTTAGTAGGAACAGCCCTCATGCAAGCAGAAGATGTAGCCCAGAGAATCAAGGAGTTGCAAATTGACAAAAGTTAAGATTTGTGGACTATCGAATATAGAAGCTGTAAAAACAGCTGTGTCAGCTGGAGCAGACTATATCGGTTTTGTCTTTGCACCTAGCAAAAGACAGGTGACCGTAGAACAAGCAGCAGAGCTGGCTAAGATCATTCCTACAAATGTGAATAAAGTTGGTGTATTTGTTTCACCCAGTCGGGCGGACTTACTAGAAGCGATTGAAAAGGTTGGCTTGGACTTGGTGCAGGTTCATGGTCAGGTGGCGGATGATTTGTTTGAGGATTTGCCTTGTGCAAGTATTCAGGCTGTTCAAGTAGACGGGGATGGTCATGTACCCAATTCTCAGGCAGATTATCTACTCTTTGATGCACCTGTCGCAGGAAGTGGTCAAACATTTGACTGGGAGCAACTGGATACGACAGAACTATCTCAGCCTTTCTTTATCGCAGGTGGGCTTAACGAAGATAATGTAGAAGAATCAATTCAGCATTTCTCTCTCCCTTTGCAGTAGATGTATCAAGCGGAGTAGAAACAGACGGACAAAAAGATCATGAAAAGATTATAAGATTTATAGAGAGGGTAAAGAATGGCATATCAAGAACCAAATAAAGATGGATTTTACGGGAAATTCGGAGGACGTTTTGTCCCAGAAACATTGATGACAGCAGTATTGGAATTGGAAGAGGCTTATCGTGAAAGTCAGGCAGACCCAAGTTTCCAAGAGGAGTTAAACCAACTTTTGCGCCAGTATGTGGGTCGTGAAACTCCTCTTTACTACGCAAAAAACTTGACCCAGCATATCGGCGGAGCCAAGATTTACCTTAAACGCGAAGACCTTAATCATACAGGGGCCCACAAGATTAACAATGCCTTGGGACAAGTTCTCCTCGCTAAACGTATGGGCAAAAAAGAAAATTATAGCTGAAACAGGTGCTGGTCAGCATGGTGTAGCAACTGCAACAGCTGCGGCTCTCTTTAACATGGAATGTACCATCTACATGGGTGAGGAAGATGTTAAACGCCAAGCCCTCAATGTCTTTCGTATGGAACTTTTGGGTGCCAAGGTAGAAGCTGTGACAGACGGTTCGCGCGTGCTCAAGGATGCGGTCAATGCAGCCCTTCGTTCTTGGGTTGCAAATATCGATGATACCCACTATATCCTTGGTTCTGCCTTGGGGCCTCATCCTTTCCCAGAAATTGTTCGTGATTTCCAAAGTGTTATCGGACGAGAAGCCAAACAACAGTACCGTGAATTGACAGGTGAAAATTTACCAGATGCCCTAGTAGCCTGTGTTGGTGGTGGTTCGAATGCCATCGGACTCTTCCATCCATTTGTGGAAGATGAGTCTGTAGCTATGTATGGAGCTGAAGCGGCAGGACTCGGTGTGGATACAGAGCACCACGCAGCTACCTTGACTAAAGGACGTCCAGGTTTTCTCCACGGCTCTCTCATGGATGTGCTCCAAGATGCCCATGGTCAAATTCTAGAAGCCTTCTCTATCTCAGCGGGTTTGGATTATCCAGGTATCGGTCCAGAGCATTCTCATTACCATGATATCAAGCGTGCGACCTATGTACCAGTGACAGACGAGGAAGCCTTGGAAGGATTCCAACTCTTGTCTCGTGTGGAAGGAATTATCCCAGCTTTAGAATCTAGCCATGCCATCGCCTTTGCAGTGAAATTAGCCAAAGAACTTGGACCAGACAAGTCAATGATTGTCTGTCTATCAGGTCGTGGAGACAAGGATGTGGTTCAAGTCAAAGACCGCTTGGAAGCAGATGCAGCAAAGAAGGGAGAAGTTCATGCCTAAGACTTTAACAGAAAAATTAAATGCTATAAAAGCAGCTGGAAAAGGAATTTTTGTTCCCTATATCATGGCTGGGGACCATGAGAAAGGTTTGGATGGACTTGCTGAAACAATCCACTTTTTAGAAGACTTGGGTGTGTCTGCCATTGAGATAGGAGTTCCCTTTTCAGACCCTGTTGCAGATGGTCCAGTTATCGAAGAAGCAGGCTTGCGCAGTCTAGCTAGTGGTACTTCTACACAGGCTCTAGTTGAAACTTTGAAGACTATTGAAACAGAAGTTCCACTTGTTATCATGACCTACTTTAACCCCTTCTTTCAGTACGGTGTGGAGAAGTTTGTCAAAGACCTTTCTGATACAGCGGTCAAGGGATTGATTATTCCAGACCTTCCTCATGAGCACGCTAACTTTGTAGAGCCCTTTTTGGCAGGTACAGACATTGCTTTGATTCCACTTGTCAGCTTGACGACAGGAATTGAGCGTCAAAAGGAACTCATTGAGGGAGCTGAAGGTTTTGTCTATGCCGTTGCTATCAATGGGGTCACAGGGAAATCAGGAAACTACCGAGATGATTTGGACAAGCACTTGGCTCAACTTCATCAAGTAGCAGATATTCCAGTCTTGACAGGATTTGGTGTATCTACACAGGATGATGTAGAACGCTTTAATGCAGTATCAGACGGCGTCATCGTCGGATCCAAGATTGTTAAGGCTCTACATGAAGGACAAGTAGCAGAAATCGCTGACTTTATCCGAGAAGCAGTAGCTTACCAAAAATAATCATACAAGCAGCTAGCAAGAGGAAAGGCACAAAAGGTAGTCTTTCCTTTTTCTTTAGTAGGAGAAAGGCTAGAATGCCAGTTGTGGAAGCAAATTGAATCAAAATCAGCATCTCAGTTAGGCTAAAAATAAGTGCACAAGAGGCTAGAAAGAGAAAATCCCCTGCACCTATGCGGATATCTATAAAGTGAGCCAAAATTCCCAAGATAAGAAAGAAAATCATAACTAGATTCCAACCACAACAAACCATGAGGAATAAGTGAAAAATCAGCCAGACGAGCAAGGGATATTCCTGATGACGAAAGTCGTAGATGCCCAAAGTCAAGCCGGCAGTTATCAAGATGACTTGCCCCAAAGTTAAAAATCCCACAGACTCAGCTAGAAAGAGCAGTCCCAAAGATAACTCAAAGAAGGCATACCAGACAGGATAGCTTGACTTGCAATAGCGACAGCGAAAGCGATTGAATACCTGTGAGAGAAATGGAATCAAATCCAGTGGTCTCAAACGAGTCTGACAAGAATCGCAGTGACTAGCAGGAAAGATAATAGACTGCTCAGGAAAGCGGTCAATGACAAGACCTAGAAAGGAAGCAATAATAGCTCCAACAAGAAAAAAGTAAAGATGAATCATACTTATTTATTCGGAAAAAATAAGAGAAAGAGTATAATAGTTGGATAAAGGAGAAATTTTAGGAGCAAATATGAAAATTCACTTTGAAAAAGGACTTCAGATAGAAAATGCCCAACTCATTTGTCGCTGGTCTAATGCTTTGGGAGAAAGTTTTCAGAAGCAATGGATGGGACCAATGATTCCTTTTCCCTTGACAATTCAAGTCTTGCAAGATTTGGAAGGAATTTTTTCAATATTTGATGGACAAGAGTTTGTGGGGCTTATCCAGAAAATCAGGCTAGAAGACAGGAATCTTCATATCGGGAGATTTTTTATCAATCCTCAGAAACAGGGGCAGGGATTAGGTAGCCAGACTTTAAGGAAATTTGTTAGTTTGGCCTTTGAAAATGAAGACATAGATACTATTTCTCTAAATGTCTACGAGGCAAATCAAAGAGCTCAGAATCTTTACCAAAAAGAAGGATTTGAAATCGTTCAAATGGTTGAAGTACCTGTACGAAAATATATGATGATAAAATCTAGATAAGAATTAGATTATATCAATATTTGTCCCCGTACAATTTTTGGTTTTCAAACTTGTTGCAGAGAAGTTTTCTTGATAAAATAGATACATGACTAGATATAAAGCAATCATTTCCTATGATGGCTACGCCTTTGCTGGTTTTCAAAGGCAACCACACGCGCGTAGTGTCCAAGAGGAAATTGAAAAAACTTTAACCAAATTAAATAAAGGGCAGACCATTACCATCCATGGTGCAGGGCGAACGGATAGTGGTGTTCATGCTCTAGGGCAGGTTATCCACTTTGACCTTCCCTATCAGATGAATGAGGAAAAGCTTCGCTTTGCTCTTGATACTCAAAGTCCTGAAGATATCGATGTGATTTCGATTGAGATAGTGGCTGCTGATTTTCATTGCCGTTATGCCAAGCATAGCAAGACCTACGAGTTTATCGTGGATAGAGGGCGTCCTAAAAATCCTATGAGACGTCATTATGCCACCCACTATCCCTATCCACTAGATGTGGAACGCATGCAAAAGGCTGTGAAGAAATTAGAAGGAACCCATGATTTCACCGGATTTACTGCTGCCGGAACCAGTGTAGAGGACAAGGTAAGAACGATTACGGAAGCCAGTCTTAGGGTTGACGAGACCGGTCAATTTTTGACCTTTACTTTCTCTGGCAATGGCTTCCTCTATAAGCAGATTCGAAATATGGTCGGGACCTTGCTGAAAATTGGTAATAACAGAATGCCGATAGAGCAGATTGACCTGATTTTGGAGAAAAAAGACAGACAGTTGGCAGGTCCAACTGCAGCACCCAATGGTTTGTATTTGAAGGAGATTCGTTATGAAGAATAATCGTATTTTAGCACTTTCAGGAAATGATATTTTTAGTGGTGGTGGACTAGCTGCTGACCTTGCGACCTATACCTTGAATGGTTTGCATGGTTTTGTAGCTATGACTTGCTTAACTGCTTTGACAGAAAATGGATTTGAGGTCTTTCCGACAGATGAGACTATTTTCCAACAACAGTTGGATAGTCTGAAGAGCGTAGACTTTGGAGGGATTAAGATTGGTCTCTTACCGACTGTTGGTGTTGCTGAAAAAGCCCTTAACTTTATCAAGGAGCGCTCAGGAGTTCCAGTGGTCTTGGACCCTGTTCTTGTTTGTAAGGAGACTCATGATGTTGCTGTTAGTGAGCTTTGTCAAGAGTTAATTCGCTTTTTCCCTTATGTGACTGTCATTACACCTAACCTTCCAGAGGCTGAACTTTTGGCAGATCAAAAGATTAAAACCTTGGATGATATGAAAACTGCAGCTCAAAAATTACATAACTTGGGGGCGCCAGCAGTTATTATCAAGGGTGGGAATCGCCTTAGTCAGGATAAGGCTGTGGATGTCTTTTATGATGGTCATGACTTTACCATTTTAGAAAATCCAGTCTTAGAAGGTCAAAATGCTGGTGCAGGTTGTACCTTTGCATCGAGCATTGCCAGTCAATTAGTACAAGGAGAGGGACTATTAGCAGCGGTTGAGAGTTCTAAAGCCTTTGTTTACCGTGCTATCGCACAAGCAGATCAATATGGAGTAAGACAATATGAAGCAGACAAAAACAAGTAAAATCGCCCTAGTATCCATCCTAGCAGCTCTATCCGTAGTTTTGGGCTATTTCGTAAAAATCCCAACACCAACAGGATTTCTAACACTTTTGGATGCAGGAATATTCTTTACGGCCTTTTACTTTGGGAGTCGCGAAGGAGCTGTTGTCGGAGGATTAGCGGGATTTCTAATTGACCTGATTTCAGGTTACCCCCAGTGGATGTTCTTCAGCTTGATTTTCCATGGTTCGCAGGGATATTTGGCAGGTGTTAAAGGGAAATGGCAGTGGCTAGGATTAGTCTTGGCAACCATCATCATGGTGGCAGGTTACGCTTTTGCATCGGCTTGGATGAATGGTTGGGGAGCAGCCATACCAGAAATCGTTCCAAATCTTGTGCAAAATATCGTTGGAATGACAGTAGGCTTTCTTCTTTGTCATAGTGTGAAGAAAGCTAGATAATAGTAAAAAGAGCAATCCTCCATGGGAACTATTGAAAAAAATCTGATTTTTTGCTAAAATGAAAGCTATGAAAACACTCTACGATGTGCAACAATTTCTCAAACAGTTCGGCATTCTTGTCTATATGGGCAAACGTCTTTATGACATTGAATTAATGAAGATTGAACTATCTCGAATCTATGATGCTGGTTTGATGGATAAGCTGGATTATCTAGAAGCGGAGGCTGTTCTTCGCAGAGAGCACAAACTAGAATTAGACTATTTAGAAAAAAATGGAGATTAGATATTATGGTAACTTGGGTATTATGGGGACTTGTAGTGGCGATGTTGGCATGGATGGGATACAACTATATTCGTATTCGCCGTGCAGCAAAAATTGTAGACAATGCAGAGTTTGAATCTTTGATTCGTACAGGTCAGCTAATTGACTTGCGTGAGCCAGCTGACTTCCACAGAAAACATATCCTCGGAGCTCGTAATATTCCTTCAAATCAATTGAAGACAAGTCTTGCAGCGCTTCGCAAGGATAAGCCTGTCCTTCTCTATGAGAACCAACGTGCGCAACGTGTTACAAATGCAGCACTGTTTTTGAAAAAACAAGGTTTCTCAGAAATCTATATCCTCTCTTATGGGTTGGATTCTTGGACAGGCAAGGTTAAGACTAGCTAACATTCTGTAAAAAGTTATTGAATTGTAGATAAATCTAGCTTTTTATGATATAATTAATTTGTATTAAATTTAAGGAGTTTTTATTATGCAAGAAAAGAAAAAAGCATCACTTGTTTTAGGTATCCTATCTATCGTCCTTGGTTTGTTATCTCCAATCGTAGGTCTTATTTTGGGTATCATTGGACTTGTTTTGGCTAATTCGCACGAAAAACAATCTGGACTAGTGTATAAAACAGAAAAAATTCTCAATATCGTAGGTATTGTCATTTCTGTACTTAACTGGATTGCAGCCCTCGTAATGATTTTTGGCTAATCAAAAACAAAAAAGCTTTATGTTTAAAGCTTTTTTTGTTTTATGCACTTTTCTCTAAGTAGTTTTTAATAATTCTCAATTCCCCTTGATTCAAGGGTCGGTATTGACCTTCTGCTAGGTCATAATCTAATAGAAAATCTCCGAACTGAACTCGTTTGAGGGCAGTGACCTTGACACCAACTGAGAGGAACATTTTCTTGACCTGATGAAATTTCCCTTCAGAGATGGTGATGGTGGCTCGGCTGAGGCTAGGGCTTGAAGATAGAATCTCAAGCTGAGCAGGTTTACAAATAGTTCCATCAAGAAAGACAATCCCGTTTTTGAACTGCTGGATGTGATCTGGTGTGAGCAAGCCGTTCACCTCAACTTGATAAGTTTTCTCGACATGATATTGAGGGTGGAGAAGTTGAAAACCTAGAGGGCCATTGTTTGTTAAGAGGAGGAGCCCTGTCGTATCTCGATCTAGCCGACCGATAGCATAGAGTTGGTCTGATTGGAGGTGTTGAGGTAGTAGGTCCATAACCGTTGGGAGCTTCTTGTCCTTGCTTGCTGTCACGACACCATTTGGTTTGTGAAGCATGAGATAGGTGTGCTCATATCCTTGGATTTTTCTACCCTGAAAAAACAACTCTTGTAATCCCGTATCAACATTCTGTGCAAGGGAAGTAGCAGGGACTCCATCTACTAAGATTTCTTTTTTTAGGAGAGCCTGTTTCATAGCTTTTCGACTGATTTTTTCCTGGGCTAATAAATTATCTAAACGCATACCAGCCTATCTTATCACAAGTCGGCATTTTTGAAAAGAAAAGATAAATCATGAATTTTCTTTTGAAAACATTTACACTTACTTGAGTTAAGTCATTTGCTTAAAATTGTGGTATAATTGCTCAGTTAGAAAATAAATTTTTGAATATAACAGAGGAAATCATGACAAAATTAAGAGAAGATATCCGTAATATTGCGATTATCGCCCACGTCGACCACGGGAAAACGACCCTCGTTGACGAATTGTTGAAACAATCTGAAACTCTTGATGCACGTACAGAATTAGCTGAGCGTGCAATGGACTCAAACGATATTGAAAAAGAGCGTGGAATTACTATCCTTGCGAAAAATACAGCAGTTGCCTACAATGGAACTCGTATCAACATCATGGATACACCAGGACACGCGGACTTCGGTGGAGAAGTTGAGCGTATCATGAAAATGGTTGATGGTGTTGTTTTGGTCGTAGATGCTTACGAAGGAACCATGCCACAGACTCGTTTCGTATTGAAAAAAGCCTTGGAACAAGACCTTGTGCCGATCGTTGTAGTTAACAAAATCGATAAGCCATCTGCTCGTCCAGCAGAAGTAGTAGACGAAGTCTTGGAACTCTTCATCGAGCTTGGTGCGGATGATGACCAACTTGACTTCCCAGTCGTTTATGCGTCAGCGATCAACGGAACTTCTTCATTGTCAGATGATCCAGCAGACCAAGAAAAGACTATGGCGCCAATCTTTGACACCATTATCGACCACATTCCAGCTCCAATCGATAACTCAGATGAACCTCTTCAATTCCAAGTGTCTCTTCTTGACTACAATGACTTCGTAGGACGTATCGGTATCGGACGTATCTTCCGTGGTAGTGTCAAGGTTGGGGACCAAGTTACCCTTTCTAAACTTGACGGAACAACCAAAAACTTCCGTGTTACAAAACTCTTTGGTTTCTTTGGTTTGGAACGTCGTGAAATCCAAGAAGCCAAAGCTGGTGATTTGATTGCCGTATCAGGTATGGAAGATATCTTCGTTGGTGAAACCATTACTCCAACAGATGCAGTTGAAGCTCTTCCAGTTCTTCATATTGATGAGCCAACCCTTCAAATGACCTTCTTGGTTAACAACTCACCTTTTGCTGGTCGTGAAGGGAAATGGGTGACTTCACGTAAGGTTGAAGAGCGCCTTCAAGCAGAATTGCAAACAGACGTTTCTCTTCGTGTAGACCCAACGGACTCACCAGATAAATGGACCGTTTCAGGACGTGGGGAATTGCACTTGTCAATCCTTATCGAAACTATGCGCCGTGAAGGATACGAACTCCAAGTATCTCGTCCAGAAGTTATCATCAAAGAAATCGATGGCGTCAAATGTGAACCGTTTGAACGCGTGCAAATCGATACACCAGAAGAATACCAAGGATCTGTTATCCAAAGCCTTTCTGAACGTAAAGGTGAAATGTTGGATATGATCTCAACTGGTAACGGTCAAACTCGTTTGGTTTTCCTAGTTCCTGCTCGTGGTTTGATTGGATACTCAACTGAGTTCTTGTCAATGACTCGTGGTTACGGGATCATGAACCATACCTTCGACCAATACTTGCCATTGATTCTAGGTGAAATCGGTGGACGTCACCGTGGTGCCCTTGTTTCTATCGATGCTGGTAAGGCTACAACCTACTCTATCATGTCTATCGAAGAACGTGGTACGATCTTTGTTAACCCAGGTACTGAGGTTTACGAAGGAATGATCATCGGTGAAAACTCTCGTGAAAATGACTTGACTGTTAATATCACGAAAGCGAAACAAATGACCAACGTTCGTTCAGCTACTAAGGACCAAACAGCGGTTATCAAGACTCCTCGTATCTTGACGCTTGAAGAATCACTCGAGTTCTTGAACGATGATGAATACATGGAAGTAACCCCTGAATCTATCCGTTTGCGTAAACAAATCCTTAACAAGGCAGAGCGCGAAAAAGCCAACAAAAAGAAAAAATCAGCTGAATAAGAGCTAGAAAGAGATAAAGATGGTCTATTTAATCATAGGGATACTCTTATTACTACTCTATGTATTTGCGACACCTCAAAGTATCAAGGGGACGGTCAATGTTGTAATATTAGTCTTTGGACTTGTTGCCCTCGTAATCTTGTTGCTCTTTGTCTGCCCTGCAGATTTTCCAACTTCCAGCGGAAATCTTTATTACATTGGGTATGCTGGCTCTTACTTACTTTAGTTTGAGAGATATCAGTCTCATGTCGATTCGAAAGAAGCGCGAAAATTAAATCTATTCATAACAAAAAACTTCTATCGGTAACTAGTTCGCCGATAGAAGTTTTTATTTGTTACTGTTTTTGTCAGAATAACGGTTGTAGAAATCTACTTTTATCTGGATAAAATGTTCTAATTCTCGAAAGAGTTGTAATAGGGTTGCCCGTGTCTCAAACTCTTCTCTAGTTTTAGGGAGAGAACGATTGCGCAACACCTCTAGGTAGCTCTCAATGTCGTTCAATAAGTCGTAGGCTGGATTGGTTTGACTCAATTGACTAGCTGTTTTTGAAAAGAGCTGAGCGACAATGAGGCTCTCACTTGCGGCTAGTTGGCAAGTATTAATCTGTTGTGCCATATTTCTCAAGATACGCGTTTGTCTTTGCCGCATCTCAAAGTAGTGGATATGATAATCTGTCTGGTGAAAGAGATGGTCAGAGTGATCGAGATAAACTAACTTAAGAGCATCCTCAAGTAGTTGATCGAGTTCATTTACAAGTTGAGCCTGATTACGGCCATCTCCTCTTTTCAGATAGTAAGAAAGCCGTAGAAGAACATCTCTGAGTTTTTCTTCAACAAGAGTATGATAATGTTGAATATCTTTTTCACGTGAAGGCATGTAGAGATTGACCAGAAGTGCAAAGCCAGTACCGATTAGGAAGAGTAAGAGCTCATTTAGTAAAAGTGCTGGTGCTGTTGATTGTTGGATTAAGAGATGGCTGACTAGGACGCTACTAGGAGTAATCCCAATTTCCCAACCGAGTTTATAGGCCAAGGGAACATAGATTGCTAAGTAGAGTCCAAAACTCCAGATATGATAGCCAGTCAGTTGAAAAGCTATGACACCAACCAGAAGAGCAAGGAGAGTAGAAAAAAGGCGATTTCTAGCTAGCTTGATTGTGCTTCTTCGAGTGTCAGAAAGACTCAAGATAGCAATGATACCGGCTGATACAGCTGATGACAAATCAAAAAAGTAGGCTAGAAAACAGGCAAAACAGGTTGCCAGGACTAGTTTTAAAGTACGTTGAGTGATAGACATAGAATATTTCCTTGAGAAAATGCTTTAAAGTTTTAGTAGTAGGTGAGGTAGAAAGGTCTATTCCAAGAGAGTTATTGAGAAAATAATTTGTTCTCCTTGTAGTGGTTTGATTATAGTATAAATATGTTTTGAAATCAAGTGAATCTAATAATAGTATAGGCAGATTGAATATTTACCAAACTGGTTCAGAAATCGTTTTGTGGTATAATAATTAGAAAGGAGTTTTATATGCAAGAATTTTTTAGAAGTTATTTTAATAAGCTAGATTTAACAACGGTATTTGAGAATCTCTTAACGAAAGTGATTTCTCTTTTGATTTTATTTGTGCTATTTTACATAGCTAAAAAGCTCCTCCATACGGCTGTCAAAAAGATTGTGAAACCTTCACTTAAGTATTCAAATCGTGATGCAGGAAGACAAAAGACAATCTCTCGTTTATTAGAAAATATTTAATTACACTCTTTATTTCTTTTTAGTCTACTGCATTTTGTCTATCCTAGGACTTCCTGTATCCAGTTTACTAGCTGGTGCTGGGATTGCTGGGGTTGCAATTGGTATGGGGGCGCAGGGCTTCTTATCAGATGTTATCAATGGTTTCTTTATTCTCTTTGAACGCCAGTTGGATGTAGGAGATGAAGTTGTTTTGACAAATGGTCCCATTACTGTATCGGGAAAAGTAGTTAGTGTCGGCATTCGAACAACTCAATTAAGAGGTGAAGACCAGGCTCTCCACTTTGTTCCCAACCGTAATATTACTGTGGTTAGCAATTTTTCAAGAGAAGAGTAGAACTGAAATTTTACTTGATTTGTGGTACAATAGAAAGAGTTTGGTAAAGGAGAAACGATGTTTTTAGATAAGCAATTAGGGAATGGTTGTGTCTGGATTAATCTGGATGTAGAAAGAATAAAAAATCTTGAAGATTTGTCTGAAATCTATGGATTGGACAAGGAAACCATCGAATATGCGCTGGATAAAAACGAACGTGCTCACATGGATTATAACCGTGAAAATGGGACCGTTACCTTTATCTACAATGTTCTGGACCTTGAGAAAGACAAAGAATACTACGAAGCGATTCCTATGACTTTTATCGTTGAAAACAAACGAATGATTACCATCAGTAACCATAAGAATGCTTATGTCATTGATCAAATGTTATCTTATCTGAATAGCCATGAGTCCCTTTCTATTTACAAATTTCTCTTTGCTAGTCTAGAAATCATTAGTAACGCCTATTATCCAATCATTGAAAAGATGGATAAGAGTAAAGATGAAGTCAACAGCTTACTTCGTCAGAGAACAACCAAGAAAAATCTCTTTGCTCTTTCCGACTTGGAGACTGGTATGGTTTACTTAACGGCAGCGGCAAAACAAAATCGACTCCTCTTGGAACATATCCAGAGCCATGCTCTTTATCGGAGATTTAATGATGTCGAACGAGAGCAGTTTGATGATGCGATGATTGAAGCCCATCAGTTGGTGTCTATGACAGACTTGATTTCTCAAGTCTTGCAACAACTCTCTTCTTCTTACAACAACATCCTAAACAATAACCTGAATGATAGTTTGACAATTTTGACTATTATCTCCGTTTTACTAGCAGTACTTGCGGTTATTACAGGTTTCTTCGGAATGAATGTTCCTCTACCATTTACAGAAGAGCCAAATGCTTGGATTTATATCTTAATGGCTAGCTTGATTTTATGGGTGGCCTTATCTCAATGGCTGAAGAAAATTACTAGAAAATAAAAGAGAAGGAGCCAGAATGGCGATTGAAAATTACATGCCAGATTTTGCTGTGGAAGCAGTTTATGATTTGACAGTCCAAAGCCTGAAAAACCAAGGGATCAAAGCTGTTTTGGTGGATTTGGACAACACTCTGATTGCTTGGAATAATCCTGATGGGACTCCAGAAATGAAACAGTGGTTACATGACCTTCGTGATGCAGGTATTCGTATCATCGTGGTGTCCAATAACTCTAAAAAAAGGGTTCAACGTGCAGTTGAAAAATTTGGGATTAACTATGTTTATTGGGCTTTGAAGCCCTTTACTTTCGGGATTGACCGCGCCATGAAGGAATTCCACTATGAGAAAAACGAAGTGGTTATGGTTGGGGATCAACTCATGACGGATATTCGAGCTGCTCACCGAGCAGGGATTCGTTCGATTTTGGTCAAGCCCTTGGTGCAGCACGACTCTATCAAAACGAAGATTAACCGCGCTCGTGAGCGCCGTGTCATGAAAAAATCACTGAAAAGTACGGTCCTATCACATATAAAAAAGGAATCTAACTATGGAAGAAATTCTCTGTATTGGCTGTGGAGCAACCATTCAGACGACAGATAAGACTGGTCTTGGTTTTACACCTCAGTCAGCACTCGAAAAAGGTTTGGAAACTGGTGAAGTTTATTGCCAACGTTGTTTCCGTCTTCGTCATTACAATGAAATCACAGATGTCCAGTTGACGGATGATGATTTCCTAAAACTCTTGCACGAGGTAGGAGACAGTGATGCCTTGGTGGTCAATGTGATTGATATCTTTGACTTTAATGGTTCTGTTATCCCAGGATTGCCTCGCTTTGTATCAGGCAACGATGTTCTCTTGGTTGGAAATAAAAAAGACATCCTTCCTAAGTCTGTTAAGCCTGGTAAGATTAGTCAATGGCTAATGGAACGTGCCCATGAAGAAGGTCTACGTCCTGTTGACGTCGTTCTGACTTCAGCCCAAAACAAACATGCTATCAAGGAAGTCATTGATAAAATTGAGCACTATCGTAAGGGTCGTGACGTCTATGTAGTTGGGGTTACCAATGTTGGGAAATCAACTCTTATCAATGCTATTATCCAGGAAATTACGGGTGACCAGAACGTCATCACAACATCACGTTTCCCAGGGACAACCTTAGATAAGATTGAGATCCCACTTGATGATGGTTCTTATATCTATGATACACCAGGAATTATCCATCGTCATCAGATGGCCCACTACTTGACGGCCAAAAACCTCAAGTATGTCAGTCCTAAAAAGGAAATCAAACCTAAAACCTACCAGCTCAATCCTGAGCAAACCCTCTTTTTAGGAGGTTTGGGACGATTTGATTTCATTGCAGGAGAAAAGCAAGGTTTCACAGCTTTCTTTGATAATGAACTCAAACTTCATCGTACCAAGCTTGAAGGAGCTAGTGCTTTCTACGACAAGCACCTTGGAACCCTCCTTACACCACCAAATAGCAAGGAAAAAGAAGATTTTCCAAAACTGGTCCAACATGTCTTTACTATCAAAGATAAGACAGACCTCGTTATCTCAGGACTAGGCTGGATCCGTGTAGCAGGAACTGCCAAAGTAGCCGTCTGGGCACCAGAAGGCGTCGCAGTCGTCACACGAAAAGCAATTATTTAAACACAGAAAGGAAAGGGTTGTCTTTATAAAGGCGAGTACTGCGAGCCCCTAGAAGATACTTTTCGCCGTGGTGTTAGTTGGTACAAGTGATTGTACCAACTGCGGAAAATTTGAGACCTTAGGCTCAAATTTTAGTCATGAAAGTCCAGAGGACTTTGCTGACGTCCGTCACCACTTCAGAAAAGTATAAAAAGAAACTCTTTTAAATGAATTATGTCATTAACATCGAAACAACGTGCCTTCCTCAACAGCCAGGCACACACCCTCAAACCCATCATCCAAATCGGGAAGAATGGCCTCAATGATCAAATCAAAACCAGCGTTCGTCAGGCACTTGATGCCCGTGAATTGATCAAGGTTACACTCTTGCAAAACACAGATGAAATATCCACGAAGTAGCTGAAATCTTGGAAGAAGAAATCGGTGTGGATACAGTCCAAAAGATCGGCCGTATCTTGATTTTGTATAAGCAATCAAGCAAGAAAGAAAATCGTAAGATTTCTAAAAAAGTCAAAGAAATCTAAGAACGATACTCCCAAAAGCTGTTTTTACAGAAAAGTAAAGGAGATTAACCTATGGCAATCGAATTATTAACTCCCTTTACAAAAGTGGAGTTAGAGCCAGAAATCAAGGATAAAAAACGTAAGCAAGTTGGAATCTTAGGGGGAAATTTTAACCCTGTTCACAATGCCCACCTTATCGTCGCAGACCAAGTGCGTCAGCAGTTGGGATTGGATCAAGTTCTGCTCATGCCTGAGTATCAACCGCCTCACGTAGACAAAAAGGAAACCATCCCTGAGCACCATCGTCTCAAAATGCTTGAATTGGCAATTGACGGAATCGAAGGTTTAGCTATTGAGACTATTGAGCTAGAGCGCAAGGGCATTTCCTACACCTACGACACCATGAAGCTTCTAACAGAGAAGAATCCAGATACCGATTATTACTTTATCATCGGAGCCGACATGGTGGACTATCTGCCTAAGTGGTACAGAATTGATGAATTGGTCGACCTCGTTCAGTTTGTAGGGGTTCAAAGACCACGGTACAAGGCTGGGACTTCTTATCCCGTCATCTGGGTGGATGTGCCTCTCATGGATATTTCATCCAGTATGGTACGTGATTTCATCGCCCAAGGTCGTACACCTAACTTTCTCTTGCCAAAACCAGTGCTAGACTATATCGAGAAAGAAGGGCTTTACTGATGGCATACCAAGACTATATCAATTGTTCCCGTGAAGAATTGTTGGAGAAAATGGCAGAGCTTCTACCTGAGAAACGCTTAACCCATTGTCTGGGTGTAGAGCGTGCAGCCATAGAATTGGCTCAGCGTTTTGGTGTGGATGTTGAGAAAGCTGGTTTGGCAGGTCTCCTTCATGACTATGCTAAAAAGCTATCAGATCAAGAGTTTCTAGACTTGATAGACCGTTATCAGCTAGACCCTGATCTTAAGCATTGGGGCAATAATGTCTGGCATGGCATGGTCGGTATCTACAAGATTCAGGAAGATTTAGATTTACAAGATTCTGAAATCTTACGAGCTATTGAAATCCATACAGTTGGAGCTGGCCAGATGACGGACCTTGATAAGGTTATCTACGTCGCAGACTACATCGAGCATAATCGTGCCTTTCCAGGGGTGGACCAGGCGCGTGAGATTGCAAGTTTGTCACTTAATAAGGCAGTAGCCTATGAAACAGCTCGCACTGTGGAACATTTGGCTCGCCAAGGATTGCCTATTTATCCCAAAACCCTTGAAACCTATAACGCCTATGTGCACTATTTGAAAGAGGACTAAATGAACGAAAAAGAATTATTAGAACTAGTCGTGAAAGCGGCTGATGAGAAACGTGCGGAGGATATCCTCGCACTTGACGTACAAGAATTGACCAGTGTGACAGATTACTTTGTTATCACTAGTTCTATGAATAGCCGTCAGTTGGATGCTATCGCTGAAAATATCCGTGAAAAAGTAGCCCAAGCGGGCTTTAAAGGTAGTCACGTTGAAGGCGACGCAGCTGGAGGCTGGGTCTTGCTAGACCTTGGTGGAGTCGTTGTGCATATCTTCTCAGAAGAAATGCGTGCCCACTATAACCTAGAAAAACTATGGCATGAGGCGGATTCAGTAGATTTATCTGAAACCTTGGCCTAGTAGATGCTGACTTGTTCTTAGGATTGGTAACTGCTTTGAAATTCGACAATGTATTGAAATCGTTCTAGTTTGTTGAGAACGAAGTGAGAAATTACCGAGACTTTCCGTTGTGATAAAAGTTCTTGAAACGATAATGTTTCAAGAAGTCGGGAGTTTTGAGAGTAAAACAGTTAGGGGAACTGTTTTAGCCTGAGTTTAGAGATGAAAAACGAAGGGCTCAAAACTAAGTCTTGGAACTTCGAAGAAGGTCGCAGACGTCCGAAATCACCCAAGGAAAGTCTTAAAAAGACTTTATCTTCAATTGAACTCAGTTGCAGTCAACTGGGTTTATTTGCTTAATTTAGAAGAAAATTGTTAGAAAGGTGAGGGTGTCGTGTTTGGTAATGTTGAAACTGAACACGAGCTAAAAACTGTGAGAAAAAGAGTAACTTCCTTTGTATCTGATGATACGGCAGAAAGTTTCCTATTTTCTCTTTGTTTTAAACGCTCTTTGTATCTTAATTATGGCAACATACGAAACCTTTGCGGCTGTTTACGATGCTGTGATGGATGATAGTTTATACGATAAATGGACGGATTTTTCGCTGCGTCATTTGCCCAAGACTAAGGAGAGAAAGAAACTCTTGGAGCTAGCTTGTGGGACAGGGATTCAGTCTGTCCGATTTTCTCAAGCTGGCTTTGATGTGACAGGACTTGACTTGAGCGCGGATATGTTGAAGATTGCGGAGAAGAGAGCAGCTTCAGCCAAGCAAAAGATTGGTTTTATGGAAGGCAATATGCTGGATTTATCCAAGGCTGGTAAATACGACTTTGTGACCTGCTATTCTGATTCTATCTGCTACATGCAGGATGAGGTGGAAGTCGGGGACGTCTTTAAGGAAGTCTACAATGCCCTTAATGAAGATGGGGTCTTCATCTTTGATGTGCATTCGACCTACCAGACAGATGAGGTTTTTCCAGGCTATTCTTACCATGAAAATGCAGAAGACTTTGCCATGCTTTGGGATACCTATGAGGACGAAGCGCCTCACTCTATCGTGCATGAGTTGACCTTTTTTATCAAGGAAGCAGACGGGTCCTTTAGCCGTCATGATGAAGTGCATGAGGAGCGAACCTACGAAGTCTTGACCTATGATATTTTGCTAGAACAGGCTGGTTTCAAGTCCTTCAAACTCTACGCAGACTTTGAAGACAAGGAGCCTACAGAAACCAGCACCCGTTGGTTTTTTGTGGCACAAAAGTAGGAGAACATCATGACCATTACAGGTATTATCGCAGAGTTCAATCCTTTTCATAATGGCCACAAATACCTGCTGGAACAGGCTAAAGGGTTGAAAATTGTGGCCATGTCTGGGAATTTCATGCAGAGAGGCGAGCCGGCTATTGTAGATAAGTGGACTCGGGCCCAGATGGCACTGGAGAATGGGGCAGACTTGGTAGTAGAATTGCCCTTTTTAGTCAGTGTTCAGGCAGCGAATTTCTTTGGACAAGGAGCAGTAGATATCTTGGCACAGTTGGGTATTGATACCCTTTCCTTTGGGACAGAGGAAGTTCTGGATTATCAAAAGATTGCTAACTTATATGCAGAGCGTGGTCAAGAGATGGAGAATTTTGTGGACAATCTACCTGATTCACTCTCCTACCCTCAGAAAACCCAAGCCATGTGGAAGGAATTTGCAGGTCTTGATTTTTCGGGTGATACGCCCAATCATGTCTTAGCTCTTGCCTACGCCAAGGCAGTTGCTGGGAGAGATATCAAACTTCATCCAATTAAACGTCAAGGTGCAGGCTATCATTCTGTGGAGAAGGATGTAAACTTTGCCTCGGCGACAGCTATCCGTCAGCACCAAGCAGACCAAGATTTCTTAGAACGCTTTATGCCATCTGTTACTCTTTTTGAGCAGACGAGTAAGGTGAGCTGGGGAAATTATTTTCCACTTTTACGCTATCAAATCTTGTCAAATCCAGATTTAAGTACTATTTATCAGGTCAATCAAGAAATGGCGGTGCGGATCAAGGATGCTATAAAGACAGCTCAGTCTGTGGAAGAATTAGTCGAGTTAGTGGCTACCAAACGCTACACCAAGGCGCGAGTGCGACGCCTCTTGACCTATATCTTGGTGCAGGCTAGAGAAAGTGACTTGCCAGAAGGTATTCACGTCCTTGGTTTTACCGAAAAAGGCAGACAACACCTTAAAACTCTCAAGGAGCAGGTTAATCTAGTTAGCCGAATCGGTAAAGAACCCTGGAATGCCATAACACAAAAGGCAGACCAAATTTATCAACTGGGACACCCTAGTATAGCAGAACAAAATTTTGGTCGAGTGCCAATCAGAATTGAATTGAACTAAGTCTACTGTGAGGTGGACTTTTTTAAGTTTTTTTCGAATAACTAGATAGAAAAGAAAAAATCTTGTACAAGTTCCTGACAATTTCTTTCTTTTCATGTATAATAATGGAAAAGAGGTAAAACGAGGTATGGTTATGGAAGCAGTTCTTTACTCAACATTCCGAAATCATTTAAAAGACTACATGAAGAAGGTAAACGATGAGTTTGAGCCATTGACGGTGGTCAACAAAAATCCAGACGAGGACATTGTAGTCCTTTCAAAAAGTGAGTGGGATAGTATTCAGGAAACTTTGAGAATTGCTCAGAATAAGGAACTTTCTGACAAGGTCTTGCGAGGAATATCCCAAGTTCGTGCGGGACACACTCAGGTGCATATGATTGAGGAGTAATGGATGCTACTCAAGTTTACAGAAGATGCCTGGGCAGATTATTGCTATTGGCAAATCAAGATAAGAAAATATTAAAAAGAATCAACAAACTAATTAAGGATATTCAACGTGATCCATTTACAGGAATTGGTAAACCAGAACCACTCAAGTATGACTATCAAGGAGCTTGGTCACGTCGTATTGATGCAGAGAATCGCATCATCTATATGATGGATGGTGATAGCGTCGCTTTCTTGTCCTTCAAAGATCATTACTAAGTCTACTGAAAGGTAGGCTTTTTATTATATAAATAATCTTTTGTAGAGGTTCGTTTAAAAAATTGATAAAGTTCCTGGGATAAAAGCTAGTTCTTTAGTATAATAACCGCATTATTTACCCTTGAATCCGCTTTATAACTCTTATTTTATGGTATAATGAAGAGAATTGTAAATCATATAAACAGGGGAAGCAAATGTCTAATTTTAAAGAAAAACTACCGATATTCCAGTCGAATGATGTTCAGATTTCAAATGTGGTCAATGCAGTTTGGTCGATTGCCAATACCTTACGTGGGGCTTATCGTGCAGATAAGTATCGAGATGTCATCATTCCGATGTTTGTCTTGACTCGCTTAGAAGCTGCTTTATTGCCAACCAAAGACGAAGTAGTGGCACTTTATCAGTCAAATCCCAATACACCAGAGAAGGTTCTTGAGAATAAGTCTGGATACAAATACTATAATACTAGTCCTTTCACACTTGAAAACCTCCAAAATGATCCCAATGCGATTGAGGAAAATTTTATTGCCTATCTAGATGGTTACTCTTGTCGTGTGAAGGATATTATTGAAAACCTAAAGTTTAAAGAACAGGTCCACACACTTGCAAAGTCTGGACGTCTTTTTACGGTTATCAAAAAGTTCTCTCAGATTGACCTATCGCCAAGTTCGGTGGACTCCATGGTGATGGGCTATATGTTTGAGGATATCATCCGTCGCTTTCTGAAAATGAGGAAGCTGGATCTCACTATACACCTCGTGAAGTCATTGCTCTGATGGTCAATCTGCTCTTGGTCGAAGCCGATGAAGACTTATTTGTCGATAAAAAAGAGTTGAAAATCCTAGATATGGCTGCTGGTACAGGTGGTATGCTAGCGACAGCCAAAAGTTACATTCGAAAGCTCGATACAGGAGTGACTGTCCGTCTTTTTGGTCAGGAAGTTTTACCTGAAACTTTCGGGATTGGTCGAGCTGATATGCTGATTCGTCAGGAGGATTCGGATTATTTTGTGAAGGCGGACACCCTAAAAGATCCCGATCCATTCCCAGATACGAAGATGAGTTTTGTCATTGCCAATCCTCCTTTTGGTCAATCTTGGGGCGGGAAAGATGCAGATGATGGCGTAGAAGACGCAGTTAAAAGAGACCATAACCTCTTTGAGAGTACAGAAGGTCGACAAGGACGTTTTGTTGCGACCCCGGGAACTGGCGATGCCCAACTGCTTTTCCATCTTCATGGTTTAGCTAAACTAGAGGAAAACGGACGCGCAGCTATTATTTCAAATGGTTCTCCTCTCTTTTCTGGTGGTACTTCATCTGGAGAAAGTCAAATTCGTCGTTACATTCTTGAGAATGATTTACTAGAAGCTATTATTGCCCTACCAGGACAGTTTTTCTACAATACAGGGATTGGGATTTATATCTGGATTTACAATAAAAACAAATCTCCTGAGCGTCAAAACAAGGTCCAGTTCATCGATGCATCAGAAGAGTTTGTTCCTTTGCGCAAATCTCTCGGACAAAAACGCCGTGAGTTGTCTCAAGACAATATACGCCAGATCCTCAAATGGTATGATGATTTTAAAGAAAATGACCATGTGAAGATTTTTGATAAGGAAGAATTTCTTTACCGAGAATATACTGTCATGCAGCCTCTACAACGTCGTGGCAAGATAAACGAAGAAACCATTGAGAAGGCAAAAAGTGCTCCTTTCCTAGCTAAACTATTTGACGAATACCAGTATCAAGAATTATTAGAGATGGAGCCGCGCTCAGCTAAAGAAGAGAAAAAATTACAAGACTTTGAAGCTGGGAAGGCCAAGCAAGAAGCTATCTTAGATGCTCTTGGTAAGGAAATCTCTAAAGAGACCTATCCTAATTTTGAAATCTTTGTCCAAGTCATCAAGGACTTGCTGGGAGATATCAAGGTAACGCCTGCTAATATCAATGCGCTAGCCCTAGCTATGAGTGAAATGGACAAGACAGCAGAAGTCATCCGCACTAAGAAGAAAGACAAGCCAAATGAGATTGCTGGAGGGATTGTCTATGATAAGATGACCAAGGACAGTGAAATCGTCAAGCTGACAGAGAATGTGGAAGACTACTTTGCGCGGGAGGTCTACCCACATGTACCTGACGCCCACTACTGGTTTGATGAGGAAAAGGGCTATGGAGCTGAGATTCCTTTCACCCGCTATTTCTATCACTACCAAGCGCCAGAAAGTGCCGATAAGCTCTTGGCAGAGTTCTATGACTTAGAAGCAGAACTACAGACTCTCTTGGAGGAACTAAACATGACTAGGATGAAAGAGAGTGGCATCGACTGGATTGGACAGATACCAGAAGAGTGGAATCTAGGAAAAGTAAAGTTTTTTGCAAAAATTTCTGCTGGTGCAACTCCTGATAGAAATAATATATTTTTTTGGAACGGAGATATAAATTGGATGTCTTCAGGTGAAGTGAATCAGGGGGTTGTAACGCATACTGCTGAAACTATCACAAATTTAGCATTGAAGAGAACCTCCACAAAATTGCTACCAATAGGAACTGTGATGCTTGCTTTAAATGGTCAAGGTAAAACCAAAGGAACCGCAGCTGTTTTAGCAATTGAAACAGCATCAAATCAATCCTTAGCGTCATTTATAGTTGATGATGCAAGGGTAAATAACATATATCTATATTATTTTTTAAAAGCGAACTATTCTAATATTAGAGGTTTAAAAGGTGACGATAGAGATGGTTTAAATTTGCAATTAGTTTCAAATATTATTATTCCACTATTGGATATCAAAGAACAGAAAAAAATCGCTGATTTTCTGGATAAGAAAACGGCCCAGTTAGATAAGGTCAAGGCCTTATTGGAAGAGCAGATTCAAAAACTCAAAGACTACCGCGCAAGCTTGATTTATGAGACCGTCACAAAAGGATTGGATAAAACAGTCCCAATGAAGGATTCAGGTGTCGACTGGATTGGACAGATACCTCAAGGGTGGGAGATTTCTAAAATAAGATATTTAGTAACTACTCGAAGTGAAAAAAGAATAACAGACTCTTCTATACCTTACATAGGACTAGAAAATATAGAAAGTCAAACTGGGAAATTTGTTGAAACTGGTATACAAGTTGATAAGAGTGAAAATATTGTAGTCGAAATTGGAGATGTTTTATTTGGAAAGCTGAGACCATATTTGAGAAAATATTGGCGAGCTACCTTCCCTTCAACAGCTAGTTCAGAATTTCTTGTGTTTCAATCTTCAGAATTAGACATGAATTTTCTCTACTATGCTATTCAAAGTGATAGTTTTATTGAAGAAGTTAACACTTCTACTTATGGTAGTAAAATGCCTAGAGCAAGTTGGGAATATATAAAAAATATGAAAATTGCTTTTCCATCAAGTCTTGTTGAGCAACAAAAAATTGCCGATTTTCTGGATAAGAAAACAATTCTAATTGACAAATTAATTCAAATCAAGAATGAGCAAATTGATAATATTAACAAACAACGACAAACTCTTATTTATGATTATGTGACAGGGAAGAGGAGGGTGTAAAATTGCTATTTGGAACTGATTTAAAATTTCGTTTAGCTTACTTTTTTACAGCATTTTTTCCAGCATTTTTATTGATTTATTTTTCAATATTTGATATCCTTCCATTTTCATGGCAAGAGACGGACTCTTTGCTTTGTAATTTAATTAGGAATATATGCCCTATTTTGGTATTAATAGCACTGAGTTCTATAATGCTAAAATCTATTACTGTTATACGAAAATATAAAAAGAGAGGAAAAAAAGAAGAATACATTGTAAAAAACATTGTTTTAAATTTTAATGTATCTAAGGTTACGTTGAAGAATATTTCTCAAGGTAAAGTGATTGATATTCAAGACGGACCAAAAATAAATCCGGGATTCATATCTTTTGTATCGTCAACCATTGTACCCTCTTTAGTATTAAAATTTATGAATGGAGTCAATGCTCTAGTAGCAATTGTAATTATTATTTTCTTTTTTGTGTTATTAATGCTTAGTAATGATGTTTTTCCAAATTTGATCTTACCTCTCATTGGTATTAACTTACTGGTGACAAAAGATAACTACATTATTTTTTTCTTACGAGAGGACACAGATAATTTTTCTGGTGTAAAAAATATTTGTTCCTTGGGAAATACTGGTACAATGGCAAGGACATTTGTATTTTTTAATCAAGAAGTATTAGACGATGAAATAGGAGAGTAGAATGGTAGAAATATATGCAATTGGCTGGCAGGGTGGACGAGGTAAGTCACTTGGGAAATTGAAAAATTTTAGAAAAGTTATCTCAGATGAAGCTAGTGATTATATAGATAATATTCAATTTGCTAATAATCAAAATTTTAAGGAATCAACTTTAAATGAAGAAAGTGAAAAATTAACTTTAAATGAAAAATTTGAAGAATCAATTAAGTCATTACAAAATGTTGAAACGAATGGGAATAATACAGAAGTTCCATTTTGTAGAAAAGTTGATGGGAGGCTTCAGTCTGAAATAGATAGAATACAATTAGTCTCATCTCAATTAGAAACAGATTTACCTCCTCTAAAAAAATTTGAAGATATACGATTGTATCTAGTTTGTGAAGAAATTGATGGTATACAGTACAAATATTTTTTGAAATCAATTCGAGCTGCGAAATTAAACACTAGATTCATTGCTACTTTGACTTCTGGAAAAGTTAAAATAGTTGATATAGAAAAAGATGAGGGAAGAAGTCTTCCATTCATCATAAGTTATGCTGAAAAAACTGAAAACAATGAAACTATACAATATATATTTAATGTTCAGGATTATGAAATTATGTTTGGTTTAAATGAGTCGAAAATAGTCATGGCCGAGGAGAATTATGAGAAATTTCTGTCTCATAATGATAAAGAGCCACTGTTTAAATTATCGACGGATTTTAAAGTAAAAGTAACTGATAAAGACGAATCTGACAAAATAAAAGCTAAATTAAAAAGTCATCGTAAATTGATTAATTTGCTTGCAAAATATAATGATGAAGCATCGAGCTATGAATGGAAATTTGTAAAGAGAGCGAATAAATTATCAGCACAGTTTTTTCAAACCCCTTTTGATTTTGACGAAGAAAAAAAAGAAATATATCTAACAGCGGACTCTCTTGAGGCATTTATTTCTGTGATTACCAATGCAAAGAAATTAGGTATTGCAAAAAATGAATATGAGGATTCACTTGCAGATAAGCGTAAGAAAGATAAAAAAGATAATATTGAAGTACAATAAAATATCTGTTTTATTGTGTTATCATTTCTAGATTTTAAGAAATTCATTGTAATCTTTAAATTTGTAATTATAACGAAATTTTTAAGAATTAGATTAAAAGAAAGTGAGAAACTATGGCAAATTTGGGCTTGAAGGAGCGCTATGATTTCCAGCAGTGGATTATCAAAGACTTAAAAGAAAAAAATGGCTATATCCAGCGAGATGCGGCTCAGTACGACCCTCGATTAGCCATGGATGTGGAGCTCCTCTGGGATTTTCTGATGGAAACCCAGGAGGAGACCATGGACTATCTCCTTAAAAAGCTGAGTAAGGAGACAATCATCAATCTCATTAATACAGAAATCGTCAAGGGTGGGTTTTTATTCGCCTTAAAAGAGGGTGTCTTTATTGAAAACAAGCAACTGCGTCTTCTCTATCGTAAACCTGCTACTAGTTTTAATGAAAAAGCTGTTCAGCAATACCAAGCCAATCGCTTGTCTGTGATTGAAGAGGTGGTTTATGAAGAGGATGATCGCATCGATCTCGTTATCTTTATCAATGGATTGGCCCTTTTTGCCATTGAGCTCAAGTTCAATCCAAATGGTCAATCGGTCCAGGATGCTATCAAGCAACTCAAGGGTCGCAATCCCAAAAATCGCCTCTTTCGTTTTGAGCAAGGAGTTTTGGCTTCCTTTGCTGTAGATACCTTGGAAGTCTACATGACTACCCAGTTAAAAGGCCAAGAAACCTATTTCCTACCTTTTAACATGGGGAAAGGAGAAGGGATTGAAACAGGAAGTGGAAATCCCCATAATCCAGACGGAGTGGACACAGAGTATTTATGGCTAGACGTCCTGACCATGGACAGTATTCTCCAACTGGTTGAGAGTTTCATCTTTTATGAAGTCGATAAGAGCAACTCTAAAAAGAAAACGCTTATCTTCCCAAGATATCATCAACGTAGAGCCGTTAGCCGCCTTCTGGAAGATATGAAGACCAATCATACGGATAACAATTATTTGATTCAACATTCAGCTGGTTCAGGAAAAACGAACACTATCGCTTGGCTTGCCCACAGCTTAGTGTCCCTTCATGATGACCAAAACAGAAATATCGTCGATACAGTCTTGATTGTCACAGACCGTATTGTAGTAGACCGTCAGTTACAAGATGCTGTTAGACAGATCAACCATAAGAACGGTGTTGTGAAAGTGATGGGTGATCGTGAAACATCAAGTGATTTGGCTGATGCCATTGCAGGAAATACAAAAATCATTGCAACGACAATCCATAAGTTCGCCCAGATTAATCAGTCTGATTGGATGTCTGTAGGCAATACCGGCAATAAGAAGTTTGCTATTTTGATTGATGAAGCTCATAGCTCGACGACTGGCTCTTATATGAGCTCAGTTAGTCAGGTCTTGACTGAAACAGATACAGAAAATGGAACCATCGATGAGGTTCAGGAAGTCACCGTTGCGGATGCGATTGAGCAGGAGATTGCGCGTACAGGTAAGCAAGATAATGTTTCAATCATTGCCTTTACAGCAACTCCTAAGGCGACTACCCTACAGTTGTTTGGTTCGACACAGCCAGATGGCTCGAAAGCTCCATTTGATGTCTATAGTATGAAGCAAGCGATCAATGAAGGCTTTATCTTGGATGTCCTCAATAACTACGACCTATAAGACCTATTGCAAGCTAAACAAGGCTGTAGAGGAAGATCCTGAACTGAAAACTACTATTGCCAAACGTAAGATTGCTAAGTTTATTGAATTATCTGATGAAAACATTAATCAAAAAGTGGAGATCATCATGGATCATTTTATCAGTCATGATATTATGGCTGAGTTAGGTGGACATGGGAAGGCAATGATTGTGACATCTGGACGTGAAGCCGCGGTTAAATACCAGCTAGCCTTTCAGAAGTATTTCGAAGACCATAGTATTACGAGCATTGGGACCTTGATTGCTTTCTCAGGTAAGGTAAATTATCGTGGTAAGGAGTACTCTGAATCACAGATGAATCGCTGTAAAGAAGATGCTTTAAAAGATCAGTTTAATACAGATGACTATCAGGTCCTGATTGTGGCCAATAAATACCAAACAGGGTTTGATCAACCTAAGTTGGTAGCCATGTATGTAGATAAGAAATTACGGAGTGTTGCGGCTGTTCAGACATTGTCTCGTCTGAATCGAATTTCAGAGGTTACAACAAGAAGACCTTTATTCTTGACTTTAAAAATACTTATGAAGACATTCAATCTGCTTTTGCCCCTTATTATCGCACAACGATTCTATCAGAAACGATTTCACCTCGAGATGTTTTAGACCTCGATAAAAAATTGGACGAGTATGGCATTTTAGATACGGAGGTTGTCCATGAGTTCAACCAATATCTGTATCAAGAGAAACGTTCTAGTCGAGATAAACAAAAAATGGTAGCCCTTCTAAACCAAGGTTATGAGAGAGTCAGACGCTACACTGATAAAGAGCAGTTATCTATTCGGAAGGTGATTCGAGGTTTCTTACGGATGTACACCTTCCTGATTCAAGCTACAGCTTACCAAAACGAAATCTTACACGAGAGATACAATTATCTTCAACGCTTAGTGAAGATGATTGATGTTCGGATCGGTAGTGATGACTTTACAATCGCCGATAAGATAGTCGTTGATTATATGAAACATAAAAAAACAGGTTCATTTGTGGGAATTTCCGAATTGGATCAAAAGTATGAGGTGGAGTTACCCAAACCAAGTTTAACATCAGTGACAGAAGACCAGGAAAAACGCTTGTCAGAAATTCTGGATGAAATAAATGAGCAGTTAGATTTGGATATTGAACCAGAAGTTGGAATAAGTGGTGCGGTCTCTATTCGTGAGTTACTAAAGAAAAATTCAAGACTCAAACAATCAGCACATGTTAACTCTCGAGAAGATTTTAAATTTGCTTTTGAAGAAGAGATTGATAATGCTCTGATAGACGGATATGAACAGAGTAAAGAACTATTTGGAGCCCTATTAAATAACGACTCTTTCAAGAAGAGATTAGCAAATATATTTATTGACGATGTGTTTAAAAGTTTGAAAGGTTCTGAGGAATTGTAGTTCTAAAATTCAAGAGAATATATTCAATTAAGGTTTGTTAAAAATATTTTTTTGTGGTAAAATGTATAAGAATGCATGTCATTCAGATAAACAAATAAATTGAGGTAAAAACATGGAAATTATGACAATTGTTATAGTTGTTTTTGCCGTCATCATTGGTTTAGTCATTGGATATGTCAGCATCTCAGTCAAGATGAAATCATCACAAGAGGCTGCAGAGTTGATGCTTTTAAATGCTGAACAAGAAGCAACTAATTTACGAGGACAAGCTGAGCGCGAAGCGGATTTATTACTAAATGAAGCCAAGAGCGAAAGCAAATCCCTTAAAAAAGAAGCACTATTGGAGGCTAAAGAAGAAGCCAGAAAATACCGCGAAGAAGTGGACGCTGAATTTAAGTCGGAGCGTCAAGAACTCAAGCAAATCGAAAGTCGTTTGACGGAGAGAGCTACGAGCCTTGACCGTAAAGACGATAATTTGACGAACAAAGAAAAAACACTTGAACAAAAAGAACAAAGTATTTCTGATAGAGCAAAAAACCTTGATGCACGTGAAGAGCAACTAGAGGAAATTGAAAAGCAAAAGCAAGCAGAACTAGAGCGTGTCGGAAGTCTGACTCAGTCAGAGGCAAAAGATATCATCTTAGCTCAAACAGAAGAAGACTTGACCAAGGAAATTGCTAGCCGCATTCGTGAGGCGGAGCAAGAAGTCAAGGAACGTTCAGATAAGCTTGCTAAGGATATCCTGTCCCAAGCGATGCAGAGAATTGCTGGTGAATATGTAGCTGAGTCTACCAACTCTACAGTTCATCTGCCTGATGATACCATGAAAGGTCGTATCATTGGTCGTGAAGGTCGTAACATCCGTACTTTTGAAAGTTTGACAGGGGTTGATGTCATCATTGATGATACGCCAGAAGTGGTAACCTTGTCAGGATTTGATCCTATCCGCCGTGAGATTGCCCGTATGACGATGGAAACCTTGCTTAAGGATGGACGAATTCACCCAGCTCGTATCGAAGAGTTGGTTGAGAAAAACCGTCAAGAAATTGATAACAGAATTCGTGAATATGGTGAAGCTGCAGCCTATGAAATCGGTGCACCAAACCTTCACCCAGACTTGATGAAGATCATGGGTCGCTTACAGTTCCGTACGTCATACGGACAAAATGTCTTGCGTCACTCGATTGAAGTGGCTAAGTTAGCTGGTATCATGGCTAGCGAACTTGGTGAAAATGCAGCTCTTGCCCGCCGTGCAGGATTCCTTCACGATATTGGTAAAGCCATTGACCGAGAAGTAGAAGGTAGCCACGTTGAGATTGGTACTGAATTAGCTCGCAAGTACAAAGAGCATCCAGTTGTGATTAACACGATTGCTAGTCACCACGGAGATGTAGAGCCTGAAAGTGTGATTGCAGTTCTCGTTGCTGCAGCGGACGCCTTAAGTGCAGCCCGTCCAGGAGCTCGTAGCGAATCACTTGAAAGCTACATCAAACGTCTCCATGACTTAGAGGAGATTGCAAATAGCTTTGAAGGAGTTCAAAATAGCTTTGCCCTTCAAGCTGGTCGTGAAATCCGTATCATGGTAAATCCAGGTCAAATCAAGGACGACAAGGTCACAATCTTGGCTCACAAAGTTCGTGAGAAAATCGAAAGCAACCTCGATTACCCAGGAAATATCAAGGTAACCGTGATTCGTGAACTTCGTGCAGTTGATTATGCAAAATAAATAAGAAAGAGCAGTTGAAAAATTACTGCTTTTTTGTTACACTAGATAGAAAGATTGTAGTAAGCAGAAATGCCTTCACAAAGAGAATTCTGAATGAATTTCCAAGGCATTTCACAAACTATCCAAAGGAGACATCATGGCAGACCGTGGCTTACTAATCGTTTTTTCAGGTCCTTCAGGAGTTGGAAAAGGAACGGTTAGACGAGAAATTTTTGAGAGTTCTGAAAACCAATTCCAATATTCTGTATCTATGACAACGCGGGCGCAACGTCCAGGTGAAGTAGACGGAGTTGACTATTTCTTCCGTACGCGTGAAGAATTTGAAGAATTGATCCGTCAAGGACAGATGTTAGAGTATGCAGAGTATGTAGGCAACTACTACGGAACTCCTCTGACCTATGTCAATGAAACCCTTGATAAGGGGATTGACGTCTTCCTTGAAATTGAAGTGCAGGGAGCTCTTCAGGTCAAAAAAAAAGTTCCAGATGCAGTCTTTATCTTTTTGACACCACCAGATTTGGAAGAATTGCAAGACCGTCTCGTAGGCCGTGGTACAGATAGTGCAGAAGTGATCGCCCAACGTATCGAAAAAGCTAAAGAAGAAATTGCTTTGATGCGTGAGTATGACTATGCTATTGTCAATGATCATGTTCCTCTTGCCGCAGAACGTGTTAAACGTGTGATTGAAGCAGAACATTTCCGCGTCGATCGTGTCATCGGTCACTACCAGGATATGCTACCAAAGTCTCCAACTATTCGATAAACTATAGAAAACAGGTACAAACAAATGATGCTTAAACCCTCTATTGATACCTTGCTTGACAAGGTACCATCAAAATATTCACTCGTCATCTTGGAAGCAAAACGTGCTCACGAATTAGAAGCTGGAGCAACTCCAACACAAGAATTCAAATCTGAAAAATCTACACTTCGTGCCTTGGAAGAAATTGAATCAGGGAATGTAACCATCCACCCAGATCCAGAAGGAAAACGCGAAGCTGTTCGTCGTCGTATCGAAGAAGAAAGACGATTGAGAGAAGAAGAAGAAAAGAAAATCAAAGAGCAAATCGCGAAAGAAAAAGAAGAAGGTGAAAAAATTTAAGGTTGGGGGGACTCAATCTTATTTTTTCTATTGCAAGAATACTCAATCAATTAAAACGATTTAAGTAAAGAAGGAGGTGAGGATATGGCTATTGCAAAAATCATTGTGGATGTTCCCTTGATGCAGACGGACCAACCATACAGTTACAAGATTCCTGAGGAATTTGTAGATATGCTGGAAGTTGGCATGCGAGTTCATGTACCCTTTGGGAAGGCTAATCGCTTGATTCAAGGGATTGTTCTTGGAATGGAACAAGAATCGGAAATGGCAGATGAGGACTTGAAAGAAATTGCTGAGGTGCTGGACTTTTCTCCTGTCTTAACGGAGGAACAACTCTGGTTGGCCGAAGAACTACGTAAGTCGGTCTTTTCATACAAGATTTCTATTCTAAAAGCTATGCTTCCAGGATTTTTGAATTCTAGCTATGATAAAATCCTCTATCCTCTGGAAGGCTTGAGTCAGGAGGAAAAGGAGCGCTTATTCGGTTCGCAAGAGTCCTTAGCATTTTCATCACTTGATTTGAAAGCAGGCGGAGATGATGCGATTGACTCGCAAAGGGCTTTTGAAACTCGAGTATCAAGCTATAGACCAGAAGAAGGTCAAAACACAGTCTTGGATTCAAGTGAATCTTGACAAATTAGAAAAGCTAGAAATCTCAAACCGTGCCAAGAAGAAATTGGAACTGCGAGATTATTTATTAGCACATCCAGAAAGTACTCCTTTGGCTGCTTTGTTAGAACATTACTCTCGGGAACAAGTTAACTTCTTTGTGGAACAGGGTGCTTTGACGATTCTTCAAAAAGAAGTGCAACGTTCAGCTGCCTACTTTGAAGGAATCGAGTCAAATCAAGCCTTAGAGTTAAATCCAGAGCAAAAACAAGCCTGTGAGGCGGTTGTTGGTGCGATTGGTAAGAAACATCCTCCCTTTCTGCTACAAGGAATCACTGGAAGTGGGAAAACTGAGGTTTATCTGCAGATTATCCAAGGTGCCTTGGATATGGGGAAAACAGCGATTGTTCTAGTTCCGGAGATCTCTCTGACACCTCAAATGACCGAGCGCTTTATTGCTCGTTTTGGTGAGCAAGTTGCCATCCTCCACTCAGGCTTGTCCAACGGTGAAAAGTATGATGAGTGGCGCAAGGTGGAGCGTGGAGATGCTCAGGTAGTTGTTGGGGCCAGGTCTGCTATTTTTGCACCTTTGAAAAATCTAGGTGTTATCATTATCGATGAAGAGCACGAGGCTAGTTATAAGCAAGACAGCAATCCTCGTTACCATGCTAGAGATGTGGCTATTTTACGAGCTCAGTACAATAAAGCTGCCCTAGTTCTTGGTTCTGCAACACCAAGTTTAGAAAGCCGTGCGCGTGCTGGAAAAGGCGTTTATCAACATCTGCGCCTGACTCAACGAGCTAATCCTTTAGCAAGTATTCCTGAAGTTCAACTGATTGATTTCCGTGACTTTATCGGGCAGAATGAAACATCAAACTTTACACCACCTCTGATTGAGGCTATTCAAGATCGGCTGGATAAAAAAGAGCAGGTTGTTCTCATGCTCAATCGTCGTGGTTATTCTAGTTTTGTCATGTGCCGGGAATGCGGGACAGTTGATACCTGTCCAAACTGTGATATTTCCTTGACGCTGCATATGGATACTAAGACTATGAACTGTCATTATTGTGGTTTTACGAAGGAAATTCCACATGTCTGTCCAAACTGTCAGAGTCGTAGCATTCGCTATTATGGAACGGGGACACAGAAGGCTTATGATGAGCTAGCGGAACTCTTTCCAGAGGCACGCATTCTACGCATGGATGTGGATACAACTCGTAAAAAAGGCAGTCACCAAGCTTTACTTGAACAATTTGGCAATGGTGAAGCGGACATATTGCTAGGAACCCAGATGATTGCCAAGGGCTTGGATTTTCCAAATGTGACCTTGGTTGGTGTTCTCAATGCGGACACAGCCTTGAATCTGCCTGATTTTCGTTCTTCTGAGAGAACCTTCCAACTCTTGACCCAGGTAGCAGGCCGTGCCGGTCGAGCTGAAAAGGCAGGTCAGGTCTTGATTCAGTCCTATAATCCTCAGCATTATGCCATTCGATTCGCCAAGGATCAGGATTACGAAGGTTTCTATGCCTATGAAATGGGCATCAGACGTCAGTTGGGTTATCCACCTTATTATTTCACTATTGGAATCACCTTATCTCATAAAAAAGAAGAAGAGGTTCTTAGACGTGCTTATCAAGTCATGGAGATATTGCGGTCAGGTTTATCGGATGCTAGTGTGATTCTAGGACCAACACCAAAACCTATCGCTCGCACTCATAACCTCTATCATTACCAAATTTTGATTAAATACCGTTTAGAAGATGAGTTGGCTTCTACCCTAAATCAGGTCTTAGCCCTAACTCAAGAACGTGAAAATAGCGAACTTCGTCTCAGTATTGACCATGAACCGCAACAATTTTTATAGAAGGAGAAAAGATGACAAAACTAATCTTTATGGGAACTCCCAATTTTTCAGCAACTGTTTTAAAGGGGCTTTTGTCAGATGACCGCTACGAGATTGTAGCGGTTGTAACTCAGCCAGATCGTGCTGTCGGCCGTAAAAAAGTTATCCAGGAAACCCCAGTGAAACAAGCTGCCAAAGAGTCAGGCCTACCTATCTACCAACCAGAAAAATTATCGGGTAGTTCAGAAATGGAAGCTATCATGAATTTGGGTGCTGACGGGATTGTGACTGCAGCTTTTGGACAATTTCTCCCAAGTAAACTCCTTGATAGCATGGATTTTGCAGTCAATGTTCATGCTTCGCTTCTTCCAAAGCACCGTGGTGGAGCTCCTATCCATTATGCCTTGATTCAAGGCGATGAAGAAGCAGGAGTAACCATTATGGAAATGGTCAAGGAAATGGATGCAGGGGACATGATTTCTCGTCGCAGTATTCCCATTACTGATGAGGACAATGTTGGAACATTGTTTGAAAAATTGGCCATTGTTGGGCGTGATTTGCTTTTGGATACTCTACCTGCTTATATAGCTGGTGAAATTCAGCCAGAGCCGCAAGATCCAAGCCAAGTAACTTTCTCACCAAATATTAAACCTGAGGAGGAAAAACTAGACTGGAACAAGACCAACCGTCAACTATTCAACCAAATCCGTGGGATGAATCCATGGCCAGTTGCTCATACCTTCCTCAAGGGAGAACGCTTCAAAATCTATGAAGCTCTGCCTGTAGAAGGTCAGGGTAATCCGGGTGAGATACTCTCCATCGGTAAGAAGAATTGATTGTCGCAACGGCAGAAGGAGCTCTATCTCTCAAACAGGTTCAACCAGCAGGAAAACCTAAAATGGACATTGCTTCCTTCCTCAACGGTGTTGGACGAAGTTTGGCTGTAGGAGAACGATTTGGTGACTAAAGTAGAAACGGCTAGAAACTTAGCCTTAAAGGTGCTAGAGGACGTCCTTGTCAATCAAGCCTACTCCAATATCGCCTTAAATAAACACCTCAAGGGAAGTCAACTGTCAGCAACTGACAAAGGTTTGGTGACTGAGCTTGTTTATGGAACCGTAGCTCGTAAACTAACTTTAGAATGGTATTTGTCTCACTTTATTGAGGATAGAGACAAGCTAGACAGCTGGATCTATGTTTTGCTTCTCATGAGCGTCTATCAACTCCAATACTTGGATAAGCTTCCTGATCATGCAGTGGTCAATGAAGCGGTGGAACTGGCTAAACTTCGTAAAAAAGGTAGCGAAAAACTGGTCAATGCAGTCCTTCGCCGTATCTTGCGAGAAGGTTTGCCAGATATTGCCAGTATCAAGCGTAAGAACAAGCGTGATTCTATCGCCTACTCTTTGCCAGTGTGGTTAGTTTCTAAGCTCAAGGAAGAGTATGGAGAAGAGCGAGCGCAAGCGATTTTTGAGAGTCTTTTGCAACGCAATAAAGCCAGTATCCGTGTGACAGATTTGAGCCGAAAAGAGGAAATTAAAACTCTGCTTGATGCAAGTGATTCTGCTTTATCAGCTTCTGGTCTGGTCAAGGAGCAGGGGCATTTTGCGGGTCATGACTTGTTTGCTGAAGGTGCTATTACCATTCAGGATGAGTCTAGTCAACTGGTTGCTCCAACTCTTGATTTACAAGGAGAGGAACAGGTTTTGGATGCCTGTGCGGCTCCAGGTGGGAAAACAGCCCATATGGCGTCTTATCTAACGACAGGTCAGGTAACAGCTCTGGATCTCTACGACCATAAACTCACTTTGATTCAAGAGAATGCAGAGCGACTAGGCGTAGCAGACCGTGTTCAAACACAAAAATTGGATGCCCGAAAGGTTCACGAGTTTTTTGGTAAGGATCAATTTGATAAGATTCTTGTTGATGCCCCTTGCTCAGGGATTGGTCTATTGCGTCGGAAACCAGATATCAAATACAACAAAGACACTGCTGATTTCGCGTCATTACAGGAAATTCAGTTGGAAATATTAGGTAGTGTTTGTCAAACGCTACGTAAAGGTGGTATAATAACTTATAGTACCTGCACTATTGTCTCTGAGGAGAACTTTCAAGTGGTTCAAGCATTTTTAGAAAGTCATCCAGAGTTCGAGCAGGTTAAACTAGAACACGAATGCAAGGATATTCTAAAAGACGGCTGTATCCTCATTACTCCAGAATTGTACGGAAGTGATGGATTCTTTATTAGCCAATTTCGTAAGATATCCAATTAGGAAGGAACTGACACAATGGAGATTTCATTATTAACAGATGTGGGTCAGAAGCGTACAAATAATCAAGACTATGTCAATCTTTTTGTCAACCGTGCCGGTCGTACGATGATTATCTTGGCTGACGGGATGGGAGGACACCGAGCAGGTAATATTGCCAGTGAGATGGCAGTTACGGACTTAGGTGTTGCCTGGGTAGATACTCAGATCGATACCGTGAATGAAGTTCGTGAATGGTTTGCAGAACACCTAGAAATTGAAAATCAAAAGATTTATCAATTGGGGCGTGATGAAGCATATAAAGGGATGGGTACAACTCTAGAAGCCCTTGCAATCATTGATAACCAAGCCATCTATGCTCATATTGGTGATTCTCGTATTGGCCTGGTTCGTGGAGAAGAGTACCACCAATTAACGAGTGATCATTCATTAGTCAATGAGTTGCTCAAGGCAGGTCAATTAACACCTGAAGAAGCTGAAGCACATCCGCAAAAAAATATCATCACCCAGTCTATTGGACAAAAAGATGAGATTCAACCTGATTTAGGGATTGTAAGCTTGGAACCTGGTGACTATATCGTTATGAACAGTGATGGTCTCACGAATATGATTTCAGGAAGTGAAATCTATGACATCGTGACAAGTGATATTTCACTTGAAGACAGGCGGCAACCTTAGTACGTTTTGCAAACAATGCCGGAGGGCTTGATAACATTACTGTTGCCTTGATTGCGATTGAGGAGGAATCAGAATGATCCAGATCGGCAAGATATTTGCCGGACGATATCGGATTATCAAACAAATTGGCCGTGGTGGGATGGCAGATGTCTACCTGGCCAAAGATTTGATTCTGGATGGGGAAGAGGTAGCGGTGAAGGTCCTGAGGACCAACTACCAAACGGATCCAATCGCTGTTGCACGTTTTCAGCGTGAAGCACGTGCGATGGCGGACCTAGATCATCCTCATATCGTTCGAATTACGGATATCGGTGAAGAAGACGGTCAACAATATCTAGCTATGGAATATGTAGCTGGGCTTGACCTCAAACGTTATATTAAAGAACACCACCCTCTATCAAACGAGGAAGCTGTTCGTATCATGGGGCAAATTCTCTTGGCTATGCGTTTGGCGCATGCAAAGGGGATTATTCACCGTGATTTAAAACCTCAAAATATACTCTTGACTCCTGATGGAACCGCAAAAGTTACTGACTTTGGGATTGCAGTGGCCTTTGCAGAAACCAGTTTGACACAGACCAACTCCATGTTGGGTTCTGTTCACTATCTATCACCTGAGCAGGCGCGTGGTTCTAAGGCGACCATACAGAGTGATATTTATGCAATGGGAATTATCTTTTTCGAAATGTTGACAGGTCATATTCCATATGATGGAGATAGTGCTGTTACGATTGCACTTCAGCATTTCCAAAAACCACTTCCTTCGGTCATTGCAGAAAACCCATCAGTACCACAATCCTTGGAAAACGTTGTTATAAAAGCGACAGCTAAAAAGTTGACAGACCGTTATCAAACTGTCTCAGAGATGTATGTTGACTTATTGAGCAGTCTTTCTTATAACCGTCGAAATGAACCAAAGCTGGTATTTGAAGATACAAGTAAAGTTGACACAAAAACCTTACCGAAAATTTCACAATCTACTTTAACAGCGATTCCTAAAGTGCAACCAAAGGAAGAAAGTCCTCAGAGCCAAAAGTCGACTCAAAAGGCAACTAGTAAAGAAACTGTTGCAAAACCAGTCAAGAAGCGTCGTTTTAAAGCGAGGTATTTAGTGCTTTTGGCTAGCTTTATACTTGTTTTGGCTTCTCTCTTTTGGATAGTATCCAAAACACCAGCAACTGTTGAAATTCCAAATGTTGCAGGACAAACTGTAGCAGAAGCTAAGGAAAAACTTAAAAAAGCTAATTTTGAAATTGGCGAGGAAAAGTCTGAAGCTAGTGATACGGTAGAAGAAGGCCGAGTGATTCGAACGGATCCAGATGCTGGTTCGTCTCGTAAAGAAGGTATTAAAGTCAATCTCATTATCTCTTCAGGTCAGCAATCATTTAAAATTGGAAATTATATTGGACGCAATTCTACAGACGTCATTGCAGAGTTGAAAGGGAAAAAAGTTCCTGAAAATCTCATCAAGGTTGTAGAAGAAGAATCAAGTGAAACAGAGGCAGGACTTGTTATGAGACAGAGTCTACCAGAAGGAACCACTTATGATCTTAGTAAGGCGACAGAGATTACCTTGACAGTAGCCAAGAAGGTAACTAGCGTTCCTATGCCAAGTTATATTGGATCAAGCCTTGAATTTACCAAGAATAACTTGATTCAGATAGTCGGTGTTAAAGAGGCGAATATTGAAGTAGTAGAGGTCTCTACAGCACCAGAAGGGACTGTTGAGGATACTGTGGTTAGTCAAAGTCCAAAACCAGGTGAAGGTGTAGATTTGAATACAACTCGTATCAAAATTTCTATCTACAAACCGAAAACTACAACAACGACAACAAATCCTTCACAAGGAAATCCATATCGTGGAGAGACATCACCACAGATTAGAGAACCTCAAACTACGACAGCACCGTCATCTCCGTCATCGAATAATCAGTCGGAGAACCATAATGGTGATAACTAATCAATCTTTGTCACAGTTTTTGTGACAAAGATTTTTTTTCCTTAAAATTTATGATAAAATAAAAGGAGTTTAAAAAGGAGGGGAAGATGGACGAATCAAAAAAACTGAATGCAGTTATTGATGTCATTATGTTAGCAGGAACAATTCTGCTTCGCAATGGATCTGAAATCTATCGTGTCGAAGACACCATGATTCGAATTGCTCATTCACAAGGCATCATGGATTGTAATGTTTGGCCATGCCTGCAGCTATTTTTTTCTCCATTGAAAATACAAATATCTCTCGAATGAAACGAGTAACCTCCTCTGCTTATAATATCGAGAAGGTGTGTGATGTCAATCAGATTTCACGGCAGCTTGTATCAGGACAGCTTGATTTGGAGACAGCCTTTATTCAACTTAAGCAATTAAATGCTAAGGCATCTCCCTACACCAATATTCAGCTAACTGCTGCAGCGACCCTTAGTGCTCCTTTCTTTTCAATCATGTTTGGTGGGAATGTCTACGATGCCATTGGTGCAGGAGTGGCAACCATATTTGCTTTCACCTGTTCTCTTTACGTAGAAAAATTTATCCGTATTCCCTTTATGACAGCTTTTGCTGGTGCCCTTGTCTTTGGTTTGATTGCACAATTTTGGGCGCGCTATTCTGGTTTACCGTCTACAGCTGATTTGGTCATTGCAGGTGCGGTCATGCCGTTTGTACCGGGAATTGCTCTGACCAATGCTGTTAGAGATATTATGACCAATCACATTAACTCTGGTATGAGCAAGATGTTTGAATCCTTGCTGGTTACCCTTGCCTTAGGGGCAGGCACCTCTGTCGCCCTCCTACTCATGAACTAATATGACTCTAACAACATTTTTATTGCAGGCTCTAGCTAGTCTGCTAGCTATTATCACTTTTTTAATCGTTTTAAACGTCCAACGTTCTATGCTCATTCCTGGTGGAGTTTTGGGAATGTCAATCTGGCTGCTCTATCTAATACTCAAGGAGCCAACTAATGTTATTTTGGCGACCTTTATTGCCGCTGTAATTGGTTCTTGTATCAGCCAGATTATGAGTATTCTCTACAAAACACCAGCCGTTGTGTTTGCTTTGGCCATCTTGGCTCCGCTGGTACCAGGGTATCTATCTTATCGAACGACTTCATTTTTTGTGACAGGCGACTATAGAAACGCCATTGCCAGTGCAATGTTGGTGATGATGTTGGCCCTTGTTATTTCAATAGGAATGGCAAGTGGGACAGTCATACTCAAGTTGTATTATTATCTCAAAAAGAATCGAGCTAGCTAAAACTCGATTTTTTCGTTGGTAGAGTGGCTGAAAGAACATGGATAGGACGATGGAAATGAACTTGATTTGGGGAATCAAGTCTTTTTTCGCTCATTTGACCTCAATTATGATAAAATAGAGGTGAACGAATTTTTATAATGAATGATAAAAATAGAGGTAAATATGAAAATCGGTATTGATAAGATTGGTTTTGCGACCAGTCAATACGTTTTGAAATTACAAGATTTAGCAGAAGCTCGAGGGACTGATCCTGAAAAATTGAGTAAAGGACTCCTTTTAAAAGAATTGAGTATTGCTCCTTTAACAGAGGATATTGTTACCTTGGCTGCCAGTGCAGGAGATTCTATCCTGACTGAAGAAGAGAAGCAAGAGATTGATATGGTTATCGTAGCGACAGAATCTGGAGTCGATCAAAGTAAAGTGATGCGGTTTTTTTGTACACGGTCTACTTGGAATTCAACCTTTTGCTCGTAGTTTTGAAATCAAAGAAGCTTGCTATGGTGCAACTGCGGCCCTTCACTATGCTAAGTTACACGTAGAAAATTCTCCAAAATCAAAAGTCTTGGTACTTGCTAGTGATATTGCAAAATATGGTGTCGAAACTCCTGGGGAACCAACTCAAGGAGCAGGTTGTGTTGCCATGTTGATTAGTCAAAATCCACGTGTTATGGTCTTCAACAACGATAACGTTGCGCAGACTCGTGATATCATGGACTTTTGGCGTCCAAATTATTCAACGACACCATTTGTAAATGGAGTCTACTCAACACAGCAGTATTTGGATAGCTTAAAAACGACTTGGGAAGAGTACCAAAAGCGTTATGACTGTAGCTTGAAAGACTTTGAAGCTATTTGTTTCCATTTGCCATATCCTAAGCTAGCTCTGAAGGGTTTGAAAAAAATCCTCGATAAATCTCTACCTCAAGAGAAAAAGGATTTACTCCAAAAACACTTTGACGAATCCATCATTTATAGCCAAAAGGTTGGGAATATCTATACAGGTTCACTCTTTTTAGGACTCTTGTCTCTTCTTGAAAACTCTGATAGTCTCAAAGCAGGAGACAAGATTGCTCTCTACAGCTACGGAAGTGGTGCGGTGTCTGAGTTCTTCAGTGTGGAATTGGTTGAAGGATACGAGAAACAGTTACTGGAAAATCGTCTAGAGCTGCTAGACCAACGTCAAGCTTTGACTGTTGCGGACTATGAACGAATCTTTTTTGAGGAAGCAAACTTGGATGAGTCAGGTTCTGCAACGATGTCCGGTTATGAAGGGCAAGATTATGCTCTCGTTGAGATTGTAGAACACCAACGTCGCTACAGCAAGGTTGAAAAATAATGAAAAAAAATTGGAATGGATTTGCTAAAAAATCAGCCCAAGAGCGCCTAGAGCTAGTCAAGTCTCAGGCGCTTACTTCTATAGAGGCGCAGGAAAGTTTAGACCGGAATGAAAATCTCAGTCTAGCAATTGCGGATCAACTGAGTGAAAATGTAGTAGGAACCTTTTCACTCCCCTACTCAGTAGTTCCAGAAGTGTTGGTAAATGGTCAAGAGTACACAGTTCCCTATGTAACCGAAGAACCATCCGTCGTTGCTGCGGCTAGTTTTGCAAGCAAAATCATTAAACGTGCTGGCGGTTTTACTGCTCAGGTTCATCAGCGTCAAATGATTGGTCAAGTGGCTCTCTATCAAGTCTCAGATAGTGACCGAGCTCGTCAGGCCATTCTGGATCAAAAAGCGGAACTACTTGAACTGGCAAATCAAGCCTACCCATCAATCGTTAAGCGGGGTGGGGGTGCTCGTGATTTAAAGGTTGAGTTTATTTCTGGAGAGACGGACTTTTTAGTAGTCTATCTTCATGTGGATACTCAAGAAGCCATGGGAGCCAATATGCTCAATACCATGTTAGAGTCTTTAAACCTAGTCTAGAGGCTCTAAGCCAAGGGCAAAGTTTAATGGGAATTCTATCCAACTATGCAACTGATTCATTGGTAACCTCAACCTGTCGCATCGCCTTTCGGTATTTGAGTCGCCAAAAAGATGAAGCGCGTGAAGTGGCAGAAAAAATGGTTTTAGCCAGCCAGTTTGCCCAAGCAGATCCTTATCGAGCAGCTACTCACAACAAGGGAATTTTTAACGGGATTGATGCCCTCTTGATTGCGACTGGAAATGATTGGCGTGCCATTGAAGCAGGAGCGCATGCCTATGCGAGCCACGATGGTACCTATCGAGGTCTCAGTCGTTGGACTATCGATTTGGAAACAGAAGAGCTCATCGGTGAGCTGACCATGCCCATGCCTGTTGCTACCAAAGGTGGTTCCATTGGTCTCAATCCTCGTGTGATCCTCAGCCATGAGTTGCTAGGTCATCCATCTGCCAAAGAATTAGCTCAAATCATCGTTTCAATTGGTCTTGCACAAAACTTTGCAGCACTTAAGGCTCTAGTTAGTACAGGAATTCAGCATGGACACATGAAACTCCAAGCGAAGTCTCTAGCCCTCCTTGCAGGAGCCACAGAGGCTGAAGTGCCTAAGTTGGTAGAAAGCTTGATTGCTGAAAAAACCTTTAATTTAGAAAAAGCAAAAAGTATTTTAAAAGCATTACGCTCATAATAAAAATCAGATAAATTATTTTTTATAGTAACAGGGAATTTAAGTTATGCAATTATATTAATATGAAAAATAAAAATGTAGACAAATAACATTTGGTGTTTGTCTATTTTATTTGAAAAAAAGCAGAGAATTGTACAGAAAAAAATTTTAATAATGTATGTTAGTTTATACAAGATTTGTTTGAGTGTTATAAAATTGATATAATTATATATAAGATTTTTCGAGCATATGAAAATTTAGTATTATTTTAATTAAATATAAATATTGTATAAAAAGCTTAATTTTTCTTAGTTACGTTTGGAATAAATATTTTTAATTTGTAATTTTAGTCTTTTTTTAAAAGGAGATAATAATGTATTTTTTTATTTTATGCATATAATGCGCCCAATAATCCTACTCTACCTAATCCGATTGAGTTAGAAGAACAACCAGAAGAGTACTTTAAATTTGAAAGAACTAGTTGGAATGATAAATTCAGATATAAGACATTATACGATGTAAATTTTTATAAAGGAAAAGAAGTTACATATATAGGACAAGTAAAATTTGGATATTCTGGGATTGGTTCTGTAAGCGAAGGTGATTATAGAACGATTGTTAATAATGGATGGTATCGGGAACTAGGACAAAAAATTTTTTCTCTGGGACAATCGCCGGAATATTACCAAAATATATTTTCCTTAGGTGAAACAATAGCAAATGAATATTTTTCAAAAATTAGAGATATAGCTTTTGATTTAAACCTTCTTAGCGAACATCGAAATGAAATGATCATGATTCATTCTTTGTTGAGAGAAGTATCTGCTTCTACTGTTAAAAATCAGTTTAATCGAATTTCTCATGGAGGAGTTGAAATAACTCCTTATAATTTCTTTTTTACTTATAAAAAGTCAAATCAGGAAGGATTGGATGAAACCGGTAAAATAGCTTTTGAAGTAAAACCATTTGAGAAACCACAAACAAATTCACATGTTTTGATTGGACGTAATGGGGTTGGAAAGAGTTATATTTTAGATAGAATGATAAGAAGCGTTATTTTAGATGATGATAAAGAAGATTATAAATTTTACCAATTTCAAAATGAATCGGGAGAAAATAATATTCCTTTTTCAGGAGTTACATTAGTATCTTTTAGTGTTTTCGATGATTTTATTAATTACAAGCAGTTAAATAAAAAAATGATGATATTTTTATTTAATTATGTTGGAGTGAAATCCTATGATGAAGAAGCTGGGATTATTACAAAAACTTTGGACGATTTGTCAAGTGATTTTTATGTTAGTTTGTGTACTATAAAGGCTAAGAATATTATAGAGAGGTGGGAAAAAGTTATTTCTTATCTTGATTCTGATCCTATTTTTAAAAACGAAGTAAGAATAGTTTCCAGAATGAAAGAAAATTGGGAACACATTGATGGAGGGAATAGTCCGGAAGTAAAAGTGATCATTGAAAAATTTTATAAACAAGGACTTAGCTCGGGAAATAAAATTGTTTTACTAACATTGACAAAACTGGTTGAAGTTGTAGAAGAAAAGACTTTGGTTATCCTTGATGAACCAGAATTACACTTACATCCACCCTTGATGGCTGCTTTTAATAAAGCGTTAGGATATTTAATGCAAAATAGAAACGGGGTTGCAATTATCTCGAGTCACTCACCGGTATTTGTTCAGGAATCTCCAACATCAGCAGTTCATATGATATTTAGAGAGAGAAAAACTCTTAAAATCGAAAATCCAATTATAAAAACTTATGGAGAAAATATCGGAGATTTGACACATGATATATTTAAATTAGAGTATGAAGAATCAAGTTTTGTAAATGATATTAAAGAACAAGTACAAACTAAAGAAAATATAGACGACGTGTTCAGTTATTTTCACAATCAACTTGGGTATGAAGCTAGGGCTTTAGCTAGGCAGATGATGTATGATAAACAAAGGAATAATGATGAATAAGAGATTAGAAAGAAAAGACTTTGATTATTCTCAGGTTTTTGATGTGGCTATAGAAAGTTACCGGGAAGATACTGCAAAATATTTAAGACAAAAAAAAGAATACTGTCTGTTACAAAATAATGAATTTATTTCCCATGCTAACAATCAAAAATATAATTTATTCCAAGAATCCATAAAAGAAAAGGGTGAGTTTGAAATATTTAAACAAAAAATGGTTAACTTATACAACGATAAATTTAGTAATAAGAAATATAAAGTTCGAGAATACTATGATGAAATTAAGTTAATTTCTCCTAACAATATTTGTCCATATTGTTTAAAGCGTGAGGTAAGGAATTTAGATCATTTTTTACCCAAAACGGAATATCCTTCTCTTTCAATATCAGATGCAAATCTAATACCATCCTGTAGTGATTGTAATCATGATAAATTAAATTCTACTAAACTTTATATTAATTATTATTTTGAAGAAATTGATGACGTCCATTATATGAAGTGCTATGCTGACTTTGATAATGGGGATATTAATTTTCGCTTTGAATTAGTAAAACCACCATCTTGGGATGAAGATAAATTTAATAGATTAAAAAATCAATTTAAAGATACAAATCTATTAAAATTTTATGCAGAGCAAGCTAAAATAGAATTTTCTAGGAAGGAGAGAAGTTTCTGTCGCTGTGTAAAAAACAGTAGCTCATACAACGAAAGGTTAAAGATAGAGTTAGATGATTTAATTCGTGATGAGGAAGAAGTGCTTGGGATTAATTCTTTAGAGGCTACTTTATGGAGAGGTTTGAACGAGAGCGGTACTGAATTATTTGAGTATATAAGGAATAAACAAAAATCAGGTGTTTTTGATGAAAAATGTGAGAGAAAATAATACAGTGATGATTATAGGGATAATGCTTCTTATCTGTGAACTGCATTATACGGAGCTAGATGTAATAATTATAAAGAGGCTGGGATAAAAAGATTTTGATTTTAGAAATTCTTTATTATAAATTTTAAAAATCGATAGATTGGACAAAAAAGCGAACAAGACAGAGTTTTGAATATCAGATAACTCGTTTTGTTCGCTTTTTATATCTGAGGTTAGACTTTTGTCTCAGGCTCTTTTTTGTTTAAATACTTCTACCAGGCAAGAGACTAACCGGCAAGAAATAACCAGTAGTAGCAACCTCTTTGCCTTCAATTTTTTGTAAGAGCAAATCAACTGTCAGGCGCGCAATTTCTTCCATAGGTTGTTTAATGGTAGTGAGGTGAGGGTAGTAATTCTCGATAAAATAAGTCCCGTCATAGCCAATCACCTTTAGCTGGTCAGGAACTGACAGACCGAGCTCCTGGGCAATTTTAATAACCAAAATAGCAGTCAAATCATCAGAGGCGAAAATAGCATCTGGTTTTTGTTTGGTCAAGATATTTTTAATTTCCATTTCCTTACGAAGGGGTGAAAAGTCACTGGAAACATTGATAATAGGAGCCTTTGGCAAGATTGAAGCAAAACCAGCATGACGAAGTCCAGTTGGTGAATTGGAATTGTCATTACCTGTAATCATAATGATAGACTTGGCTCCAGTTTTAGCCAAGGTCTGAGCAGCTAGGACACCACCAGCATAGTTGTCAGAAGAAACGACAGGTATGTCTGGTGATAGGTTACGGTCAAATGAAATGATTGGAGCGGTTACGCGATTGTAATCCTCAATCCCAAGGTTATGACTTCCCGAAATGATGCCGTCCACCTGGTTGGCTTCTAACATTTCGATGTATTCGCGTTCTTTTTCCGAATCGTGTTCACTATTACAGATGATGGTCTTGTAACCTTTTTTGAAGAGTTCGTGCTCTAATTTATCAATTAACTCTGCGTAGAAAACATGGCTAATTTTAGGGAAAATTAGCCCAATTAATTTGGCAGACTTTCCTTGAAGACTTCGAGCTAGGTTGTTGGGTTTATAGCCCAGCTCACGCATGGCTTCATTGACTTTTTGAATGGTTTTTTCTGATAGATAACCCTTTTTGTTGATGACACGTGAAACAGTAGTAGGGCTGACGCCAGCTAATTTTGCGACATCAGTTAGTTTTGCGACCATATTCTAATTCGTAGTATGTTCCAGTTGGGTTTCCAGATTTGATAAGGATTCCATTTTGATCCTTATCTGGGAAGGCACGACCAGAAAATACCTTTTCTCCTTTATTGATGAAAATTTCAAAGACTGAGTTGTCGATGAAGATATTGACAGTAGTTGCTTGATTAGTAACTGAGCAAGAGCGAGTAGTTCCAAATTCTTGAGCATATTGCTCACCTGCTTGACTACGATCAACGGTTACTTGGCCATTAATAAGGTCAAAGTTAATAGTGAGTCCCTTGCCATCTTTATCAGCAAAAAGGACGATTTCACTTTGGCTATTGGCTTCTAAGTTAAGCTCAAGTTCGTAGGTGTTTTTGGTTTCAGAACGATTTGAAAATTCCTCTTTTGAAGCTCGGAGGTCCTGGATAGCTGCTACAGGGTACTGATAGAGTTTGCCATCCTTGATTGTAAGTTCCTTGACTAATGAAAAAGTTCCTTGATGATCGAAACGGTCAGATGGATAAGAAACATCTGGTAACCCAAGCCAGCTGACTGCCAGGGCACGTCCATCAGGAGCATTGAAGGCTTGAGTTGCATAGGCTTCGAAACCATAGTCTAGATTATGAAGTTGAGACACATCTACCATACGAGCATTTTCGGGATCAAAGGAAGCGCCGATTTTATACATATTTGGATAAATGTTGTCATAGTCAAGAATCTTTTTATCCAAACCTTGTGGGCAGTAGAGAAGTACAGGTTGTTCTCCGACAAAGACAAGATTTGGGCACTCCATCATATAGGCAGTGCGGTCATTGTTGAAGTCAAGGTCTCCGACTTCTTGCCAGTTTGTATAATCATTATCGATAGCCTTATAGAGACGGACAAATCCTTTTTTCTCCAAGTCCTGACCGCCGACGATGGCGTAGTATTGTCCTTTAAAGTTAAAAATTTGTGGATCGCGGAAGTGGTCAGTAGCATCAGCAGGCTGGTCAATCAAGATTTTATCAATTTTCGTAATCTTGCCATCCTTATCCATCAAGGCACCAATCTGATAAGGGTGGCGAACCCAATTTTCATCACGGACATTTCCTGTATAAAATAGGAACAAGTTATCGCCAAACTGCATAGCAGAACCAGAGTAAGCGCCGTGGCTATCGAGTGGAGTATCAGGTAATATTTTTACACCTGTTTCAGTAAAGTGAACCAAATCATCACTCTCTAGCTGTGCCCAAGATTTTAAACCGTGGGCTGCACCAAAAGGAAAGTTCTGATAAAAAACAATCCACTTCCCGTCAAAGTAAGAAAAGCCATTTGGGTCGTTGAGAAGTCCTGTTTTTGGCTCAACATGGTAACGAGTATGCCAGGGAGATTGTGCCATATTTTCCTTTATATGTTGAATTTCTTCTTGCGTCCAATCTTCATAACGTCTGTAGCGACGTTCAGTTGTCCATTTCATGTTATCTTCCTTCCAAAATTTCTACTATCTTAATAGTAAACGTTTCCTCATAAAAAAGCAAGTCTTTTATCATAAAATTAAGAAAAAAATGGCAAACGATTGACAGATGATTAGAAAACTATTTTTATGAAAATTAATGAAAATATGAAAGTTTTTGAAAAAATACACATAAAAAAACACGTAGGATCAGGCACTTTTTAGAGAGATTTATTAAGAAAGTAGCAAAAACTATCAAAAATTTTAATAATCAAAAAACTTTTTCTGCAAAACGCTTGACATATTTTTGAAAGATGATAAAATAATATTCGTAGGGCGGATTAAAATCGCTTTCAAACAAGAACAAATTTTTTTATAAGGAGATTTTTGCAAATGACCAATACAGAAATTGCAAAAAAAGTCATCGAAGCCTTGGGTGGACGTGAGAACGTCAACAGTGTAGCTCACTGTGCGACTCGCCTCCGTGTGATGGTGAAAGATGAAGCGAAAATCAATAAGGATGCTATCGAGAACTTGGAAAAAGTTCAAGGTGCTTTCTTTAACTCAGGTCAATACCAAATCATCTTTGGTACTGGTACAGTAAACAAGATGTACGATGAAGTCGTAGCTCTTGGTTTGCCAACTTCATCTAAAGATGAGATGAAAGAAGAAGCAGGCAAACAAGGAAATTGGTTCCAACGTGCCATCCGTACTTTCGGTGACGTCTTTGTACCTCTTTTGCCAGCAATCGTTGCTACTGGTTTGTTTATGGGAATTCGTGGGGCTATTGTTCAAGATCAAGTTTTGGCTTTGTTTGGAACAACTGCAGAAGCTTTTAAAGCAACAAACTTCTATACCTATTCAGTTGTTTTGACAGATACAGCTTTTGCCTTCTTCCCAGCCTTAATCTGTTGGTCAGCCTTTCGAGTCTTCGGTGGAAATCCATTGCTTGGTTTGGTTCTAGGATTGATGATGGTAAACTCATCCTTACCAAATGCCTGGGCTGTGGCCTCTGGTGACGCTCAACCAATCCTCTTCTTTGGTTTTATCAAAGTTGTCGGCTATCAAAACTCAGTTTTACCAGCCTTCTTCGTTGGTTTGACTGGTGCTAAACTAGAAAAGTGGCTCCGTAAGCGTATTCCAGATGTATTAGATTTACTCCTTGTACCATTCTTGACTTTCTTAGTAATGTCTATTTGGCCTTGTTTGTCATTGGACCTGTATTCCACGAAGTTGAAAGCTATGTCAAAGTCGCTACTGTTTGGTTGCTCAGTCTTCCAATGGGTCTAGGTGGATTAATCCTTGGTGGTGTTCATCAGGTCATCGTTGTTACAGGTGTTCACCATATCTTCAATCTCTTGGAGGCTAACCTTGTTACTTCTACAGGTTCAGATCCTCTTAATGCTATTATTACAGCAGCTATGACTGCTCAACTTGGAGCAACGCTTGCTGTTGGTGTAAAAACAAAGAATCCCAAAATTAAAGCTCTTGCCTTCCCAGCTGCACTTTCTGCTGGACTTGGTATCACTGAACCAGCTATTTTTGGTATCAATCTTCGCTATGGTAAACCGTTTATCATGGGGCTTATCGCCGGTGCTGCTGGTGGTTGGTTAGCAAACATTCTAGGTTTGGCAGGTACTAGCTTTGGTATTACGATCATTCCTGGAACACTTCTCTATATCAACGGTCAACTCCTTAAGTATGTCTTTATGGTCTTAGTTACAACTGCCCTTGGTTTCGGTTTGACATATGCTTTTGGTTACAAAGAAGAAACAGAAGTTGTTGAAGAAACAGTTTCTGAAGAAACTACAGTGGTAAATGAAGAAGTACCAGCAACTCTTCAAGACGAAACAATCCAAACACCAATCGTTGGTGATGTTGTTGCTCTTTCAAATGTGAATGACCCAGTATTCTCAAGTGGAGCTATGGGACAAGGTATCGCCGTGAAACCTAGCCAAGATGTTGTTTATGCACCAGCTGATGCTGAAGTAACAATCGTCTTCCCAACTGGCCATGCTTATGGATTGAGAACAGCTAACGGTGCTGAAATCTTAATTCACGTTGGTATCGATACTGTTTCAATGAACGGTGAAGGATTCAATCATAAAGTTGCCCAAGGTGACAAGGTTAAAGTTGGAGATGTTCTTGGAACATTTGACTCAGCTAAGATTGCCGCTGCAGGACTTGATAATACAACTATGGTTATCGTAACAAACACTGCAGACTTTGCTTCAGTAAATCCAGTTGCTTCTGGATCAGTTGCTAAGGGTGACGCAATCATCGAAGTTAAAGCTTAATAAATCAAAAAAACGAACAAATGTCATGTTTGTTCGTTTGTTTAAATGGTAAAATTTACAGAGAAAAAACTAAAAAATAGAGCCGTTTTCAATCTTAAAATATGCTATAATAGAGAAAATAAATACAAGAGGTTTATCATGACAAAACTATACGGAAGTTTGGAAGCAGGCGGTACAAAATTTGTCTGTGCTGTCGGTGATGAAAACTTTAATATTGTAGAAAAAACACAATTTCCAACAACAACTCCTATCGAGACAATCGATAAAACCATCGAGTTCTTCTCAAAATTCGATAATCTTGCAGGACTTGCCATTGGTTCATTTGGTCCAATCGATATCGATAAAAACTCAAAAACTTACGGATTTATCACAACAACTCCAAAACCTAACTGGGCAAATGTAGACTTGCTCGGTGCCCTTCGTCGCGCTTTAAACGTGCCAATGTATTTCACGACAGACGTAAACAGTTCTGCGTACGGTGAAGTGGTCGCTCGTAATAATGCCGGCGGTCGTATCGAAAACTTGGTTTATTACACTATCGGTACAGGTATTGGTGCAGGTGTTATCCAACGTGGCGAGTTTATTGGCGGTGTTGGTCACCCTGAGATGGGTCATTATTATGTAGCTAGACACCCAATGGATATTGAAAAAGAATTTAAAGGTGTTTGTCCTTTCCATAATGGATGTTTGGAAGGTTATGCAGCTGGTCCAAGTTTGGAAGCTCGTACAGGTGTTCGTGGGGAAAACATTGAACTCAACAACTCTGTCTGGGATGTTCAAGCCTACTACATTGCTCAAGCCGCAGTGAATGCGACTGTAACTTTCCGTCCAGATGTCATCGTCTTTGGTGGTGGGGTTATGGCTCAACAACATATGCTTGACCGCGTACGTGAGAAATTCACAGCCCTACTCAATGGCTACCTACCAGTTCCAGATGTACGTGACTATATCGTGACTCCAGCTGTTGCTGGCAATGGTTCAGCTACACTAGGAAACTTCGTTCTTGCTAAGAGCGTTGCAAAATAAACATGAAAAATGAGGTCGGGAATTATCCCGGCCTCATTTTTAGTCTTTTTCTTTTTTTGTTTCCTGATGGAAAATATTTTGCCAAGTTTCGTGACGGCGCCAGATGCTGGTATGAATGGTATCACCGACTTGGTAGCGGATGAGTTTAGTCTTTTGACTGATAGAAGTTAAATGAAGCTCCTTGATAGCAGAGGTCAATTCTTTTTCAGCCTTATAGGCTCCCTTGTCTAGTTCTTGTCCGTCTTGGCGGATATAAATAAAATCTTCAGCAAGTAACTCTTCCAGTTGATTTCCTTGTTCAATCAGTTGCTCTCTCATGAGCAATTTTTTATAGACATTATCTAGGATTTCATCCTCAGGGATTGGTGCTGGTTCGATATGAATGTCTGTATCAAAGACACCAAATCGTTCTGATAACATGGATTCAACCTGGTCCGCAATTTCGTGGCTCTCGAAAACAGAGAGGTCTGGGTTCATCTCAAGTGTAATGTCTAGATAAATGTTGCTTCCGTAAGTACGACCTCGTTGAGATTTGACCTTACTAATCTTAGGAATTTCCATGATAGCTTTTTGGTAATCTTCGAGCAAGTGTTCATCAAAACCATCAGAAAGGCTGAAGGATGACTCGATAAAGATATCATAAGCAGTTTTAAGAATAAAGAAGGTAATGATAATCGCAACCAACTTATCCACGATTGGATAGTTAAAGCTACTAGCCAGGATAGCAATAGAAGTTCCAAGAGAAGTCACAGCATCTGACAAATTGTCCTTGGCTGCTGTCTTGAGAGCTTTGGACTTAGCTTGCTTGCTCAGATGGGTATTGTAGAGATAAACTGCAAACATGATGATGGCAGAGATGACTCCCAGAGTCGCCCCAAGTGGGTCAATGACCGTTTGTTCTCGGCTGAGTATCTTTGAATGGTGTCCCGTAGAACATCAAAACCAACGTAAAACATGATGATGGAAGTGATGAGACTTGCCAAATCCTCTATTTTCCAGTGGCCGAAGCGATGATCTCTATCTGCCGGTTGGCGAGCCAAACGAATCCCGATGAGAAGGGCCACGTTTCCAACGATATCTGAAACGTTGTTAAAACCATCAGCCACCAAACTGGATGAATGGAGGAGGTGTCCGGTCGCTAGCTTAGCTGCAGACAAGAATAGATAAGTCAAGATGCTGATAATGGCACCACGCTCAGCCAATTTTAAGTTTGAAACCGATTGATTCATCTAACTCCCCTTCTAGCATTTTAGTATTCTTTCATTATACTGGTTTTCCAAGGAAAATTCAAATGTGGGAAGTAAGTTAAATACACCTCAAAACTTGAAAACTTTTGAAATTCTGATATAATAGAACTACTCAAGGGAGTAGCTGGCGGTTAACCGCGATAGTGTCGTCATTACGAATTATTTCCGGCACTATATTAAACAGCGAGACTTGTTTTTTTAAAAAACAGGTCTCTTTTTTTGTAAAAAGAGGCCAAAAAGGAGGAGACTGTTTTGTCAAAAGAACAAAATAAAGACTTGTTTTACACACAAACCTCAGAAGAAGTCCTAAAGAACTTGGACTCATCTACCGAAGGTTTGTCAACTGCCCAAGCTCAAGAACGCTTAGCGACTTATGGTCGAAATGAGTTGGAAGAGGGAGAGAAACGTAGCCTATTAGCTAAATTCCTTGATCAATTTAAGGATTTGATGATTATCATCTTGCTTGCGGCAGCGGCACTTTCTGTGATTACAGAAGGAATGGACGGTCTAACGGATGCCATTATCATCTTGGCCGTTGTTGTCCTGAATGCTGCCTTTGGGGTTTACCAAGAAGGGCAAGCAGAAGCAGCCATTGAAGCTCTGAAAAATATGTCTAGCCCGATGGCTCGTGTTCGTCGTGATGGTCATGTGATTGAAATTGACTCAAAAGAATTGGTACCTGGGGACATCGTCTTGCTAGAAGCTGGAGATGTGGTGCCTGCCGATATGCGTTTGCTTGAAGCGGCGTCTCTTAAAATCGAAGAAGCTGCTCTTACTGGTGAGTCTGTACCGGTTGAAAAGGATATTACTCAAATGGTAGAAGCAGATGCTGGTATTGGGGACCGAGTTAATATGGGTTACCAAAACTCAAACGTAACTTACGGTCGTGGTATTGGTGTCGTGACAAACACTGGTATGTACACAGAAGTTGGTAAGATTGCAGATATGTTGGCTAATGCCGACGAGACAGAGACACCGTTGAAGCAAAGCTTGGAACAATTATCTAAGGCCTTGACTTACTTAATCATTGTGATTGCAGTGATTACCTTCTTGGTTGGTGTCTTTGTTCGTGGCGAACATCCATTAGAGGCTTGATGGTGGCTGTTGCCCTTGCGGTTGCTGCGATTCCAGAAGGTCTCCCTGCCATTGTAACCATCGTTCTATCATTGGGAACTACAACCCTTGCCAAACGTAATTCGATTGTCCGTAAATTGCCAGCTGTTGAAACTCTTGGTTCAACAGAAATCATCGCATCTGATAAAACAGGTACTTTGACTATGAACCAAATGACTGTTGAAAAGGTTTATACCAACGGTCAATTGCAAAGCTCGGCATCTGAAATTGCTGCTAGCAACAATACCCTACGTATCATGAACTTTGCCAATGACACCAAGGTGGACCCATCTGGCAAGCTGATTGGTGATCCAACGGAGACAGCTCTTGTACAGTTTGGTTTGGACCACAACTTTGATGTTCGTGAAGTCTTGAAGGATGAGCCACGTGTTGCTGAATTACCATTTGACTCAGACCGTAAGCTTATGTCGACTATCCATAAGGGATCTGACGGTTCTTACTTTATCGCTGTCAAGGGTGCACCTGATCAATTGCTCAAGCGTGTGACTCGTATTGAAGTCAATGGGGAAGTTCGCCCAATCACAGAAGAAGATAAAAATGCTATCCTTGCAACCAACAAAGATTTGGCTAAACAAGCCCTTCGTGTTTTGATGATGGCTTATAAGACAAGCAACGAAATCCCAACCTTGGAATCTGAAATCGTTGAGTCTGACCTCATCTTCTCTGGTTTGGTCGGAATGATTGACCCTGAACGTCCAGAAGCTGCAGAAGCTGTACGTGTCGCTAAAGAAGCAGGTATCCGTCCGATTATGATCACTGGTGACCACCAAGATACAGCGGAAGCTATTGCCAAACGTCTCGGAATCATCGATCCAAATGACACAGAAGACCATGTCTTCACTGGTGCTGAGTTGAATGAACTCACTGATGAAGAATTCCAAAAAGTCTTTAAGCAATACTCTGTTTATGCACGTGTATCACCTGAGCACAAGGTTCGTATCGTTAAAGCTTGGCAAAATGAAGGTAAGGTTGTCGCTATGACGGGTGATGGGGTCAACGATGCGCCTTCACTTAAGACAGCTGATATTGGTATCGGTATGGGAATTACAGGTACAGAAGTTTCTAAAGGAGCTTCTGATATGGTCCTTGCTGATGATAACTTTGCAACCATTATCGTAGCGGTAGAAGAAGGACGTAAGGTCTTCTCAAATATCCAAAAATCAATCCAATACCTCTTGTCTGCTAATATGGCTGAAGTTTTCACCATCTTCTTTGCAACATTGTTAGGTTGGGATGTGCTTCAACCAGTGCATTTGCTATGGATTAACCTGGTAACAGATACGCTACCAGCCATCGCTCTTGGGGTGGAACCAGCTGAGCCAGGCGTTATGACTCACAAACCTCGTGGGCGTAAGTCTAACTTCTTTGATGGTGGTGTCTTCGGAGCAATCATTTATCAAGGGATCTTCCAAACCATGCTAGTTTTAGGTGTTTATGGTTGGGCTCTTCTCTTCCCAGAGCACCAAAGTCATACTGAAATCCATGCGGATGCCCTTACCATGGCTTTTGCAACTCTCGGTTTGATCCAATTGCTCCATGCCTTTAACGTTAAGTCGGTTTACCAATCAATCTTTAAAGTGGGACTCTTTACAAACAAGACCTTTAACTGGTCTATCCCAGTTGCCTTTGTCCTCTTTGTGATGACAATTTTGGTTCCTGGATTTAATAATCTCTTCCACGTTTCAAACTTGAGCTTGACTCAATGGATGGTGGTCGCTGTAGGAGCGCTTATGATTGTAGTCCTTGTTGAAATTGTCAAGCAATCCAACGAGCACTTGGAAAAGATAAAAACGCTATTTAAACATTGAAAAGTCATCTTTGGATGGCTTTTTTTTTAATGTAAAGATAAACTGAAATAATACTCAATGAAAATCAAAGAGTAAACTAGGAAGAGAGCTGCAGGTTGCTTAAAACACCGTTTTGAGGTTGTGGATAGAACTGACGAAGTAAGTAACACATATACGGCAAGGTGAAGCTGACGTGGTTTAAATTTGATTTTCGAAGAGTATAATTTTGTGCTATAATCAAGTAGACTGATATGGTATGGAGGAAAGAATCTTGGAAAAGAAAATTGTAAAAGATATCTTGTTTTTGTCGCAGGTATCCCAGCCTGCTAGTCAGGAAGATTTACCCCTAGCAAAGGATTTGCAGGATACCCTACAGGCTAACCGAGAAAGCTGTGTTGGACTAGCGGCCAATATGATTGGAGTACAAAAACGCGTCATTATTTTTAATATCGGAATGATTCCCATGGTTATGTTTAACCCAGTTCTCCAATCTTTTGAAGGCTCATACGAAACAGAGGAAGGTTGTTTGTCTTTGACAAGTGTAAGACCGACAACTCGGTATGAGAAGATTACAGTAAGCTACAGAGACGTCCATTGGCAAGAGCAAACCATTACCCTGACAGGATTTCCTGCTCAGATTTGTCAGCATGAATTGGATCATTTGGAAGGTCGTATTATTTAAGCTAAAATCCTTGGTAGTCCTAAAAAAATATGCTACACTAACACTATGAAAATTCTAATCCCAACCGCAAAAGAAATGAACACCGAAATTCCTAGTTTAGAGGCTAAACACTTGCGCCCTGAAAGTCAGGCAGTGCTGGATGAATTGGCCAGATATTCTGCCCAAGAGCTGGAGAGTTTTTACAAAATATCTGCCGAAAAAGCGCAAGAGGAGTATGACCATATCCAGGCCTTGAAAAATGAAACTGCGACAAACTATCCAGCCTTGCACCTCTTTGATGGACTCATGTATCGCAACATCAAACGGGACGATCTCACCAAGGAGGAGCAAACCTATCTGGAGAAACACCTCATGATAACGTCAGCTCTCTATGGTGTGATTCCAGCCTTTGAACCGATTGCGCCTCACAGACTGGACTTTTTAATGAAACTAAAAGTCGCTGGAAAAAGCTTGAAAAGTCATTGGCAGGTGGCCTATGAAGAGTCAATGAAAGACCAGGAGTTAATCTTTTCACTCTTGTCATCAGAATTTGAGAATGTCTTTCCTAAAGAAATCCGTGAGAAAATGGTGACCTTCAAGTTTATGGAAGAAAGAGATGGAAAACTAAAAATCCACTCAACCATTTCTAAAAAAGCTAGAGGGGCTTTCTTGACAGCCTTGATGGAAGGTCAGGTAACTTCGGTGGAAGAGATTAAAAAGCTCAGCTTTGCGGGTTTCAATTATCGAGAAGACTTGTCGAGTGATAAGGAATTGGCTTTTGTGAAATAGATAGAAAATAGAGAGAGTGGGACAGAAATCGGTAATTCGTTAGAATTCGATTTCGTCGTCCCACCTCCGCACAGTTGAGTAGGGCTGTAAAAGCTGATGAAATCAGCGTAGTTAGAGCCCACTCAACCACTGCGTCTTGCTCGACAATCCATAGACAAATGAGAGGCTAGGACTTTTGTCCCAGCCCTTTTTTTGTGATTTGGTGCTCCTATTTTTAGTTTAGAATGGTAGGAATTTTCTCACAATTTTGGTATAATAGGACTATTAGAAAATTTCGAGGAGACAAACATGTCAGTTAAGATTGCTTTACTTGGATTTGGTACAGTAGCCAGTGGTGTGCCATTCTTGCTAAAGGAAAATAGAGAAAAAATTGTTCAAGCAGCCCAGTCAGAAATTGAAGTAGCTAAAGTTTTGGTCAAAGACGATCAAGAGAAAGCCCGCTTGCTTGAAGCAGGAAATGATTTTAATTATGTAACAAACATCGATGAAATTTTGTCAGACAAAGAAATTACGATCGTTGTTGAGTTGATGGGGCGTATCGAACCTGCTAAAACATTTATCACTCGTGCTTTAGAAGCAGGGAAACACGTCGTGACAGCTAACAAGGATCTTTTGGCAGTCCATGGTGCAGAATTGCTTGAGGTAGCCAAAGCTCACAATGTTGCCCTCTACTATGAAGCAGCTGTTGCAGGAGGAATCCCAATCCTTCGTACCTTGGTCAACTCACTAGCATCAGATAAAATCACACGTGTTCTTGGTGTTGTCAATGGAACATCTAACTTCATGATGACCAAAATGGTAACAGAAGGCTGGTCTTATGAAGATGCTTTGGCAGAAGCCCAACGACTTGGCTTTGCTGAAAGCGATCCAACCAATGACGTTGATGGGATTGATGCGGCTTACAAGATGGTCATCCTCAGTCAGTTCGCCTTTGGGATGAATGTTAAATTTGAAGATGTTGCCCATCAAGGAATCCGCAACATCACTCCAGAAGATGTGGCAGTAGCTCAAGAACTTGGTTACGTAGTCAAATTAGTTGGTTCTATCGGAGAAACAGCATCTGGAATCACTGCTGAGGTTACGCCAACCTTCCTTCCTAAAACTCACCCGCTTGCAAGTGTTAATGGTGTTATGAATGCGGTCTTTGTGGAGTCTATCGGTATTGGCGAGTCTATGTATTATGGACCAGGTGCTGGTCAAAAACCAACTGCAACAAGTGTTGTTGCTGATATTGCCCGCATCGTTCGTCGTCTGAATGATGGAACAATTGGAAAGCCTTTAATGAATACAGCCGTCCAGTGGTCTTGGCTAAACCAGAAGATGTCAAAGCCAACTACTATTTCTCAATCTTGGCTCCAGACTCAAAAGGTCAAGTCTTGAAATTGGCTGAGCTCTTTAACGCAGAAGATATTTCCTTCAAGCAAATCCTTCAAGATGGTAAGCAAGAAGGAAAGGCTCGTGTTGTCATCATCACTCATAAAATCAACAAGGCGCAACTTGAAAATATTACAGCAGCTTTGAAGGGTGTAGCCGAGTTTGAACTTCTCAACACCTTCAAGGTTTTAGGAGACTAAGATGAAGATTATTGTACCTGCTACAAGTGCCAATGTGGGTCCTGGCTTTGACTCTGTTGGTGTAGCTGTAACTAAGTATCTAGAAATTCAGGTTTGTGAGGAACGTGAAGAATGGATGATTGAGCATCAACTAGGCAAATGGATTCCACGTGATGAACGTAATCTTTTGCTGAAGATTGCTCTACAAATTGTTCCAGACCTCCAACCTAGACGTCTGAAGATGGTCAGTGATATTCCGCTTGCGCGTGGACTAGGTTCATCGAGCTCGGTCATCGTTGCTGGGATTGAACTGGCAAATCAACTCGGAAACTTGAAGCTAAGCAAACATGAAAAATTACAATTGGCGACTAAGATTGAAGGGCATCCTGATAATGTTGCACCTGCTATCTATGGAAACCTCGTCATTGCCAGTTCGGTAGAAGGTCAGGTTTCTGCTGTTGTGGCGCCTTTCCCAGAGTGTGCTTTCCTAGCTTATATTCCAAACTATGAATTGCGAACTCGCGATAGTCGTGGTGTCTTGCCGAAGAAACTCTCTTACAAGGAAGCCGTTGCGGCAAGTTCTATCGCCAATGTGGCTATTGCAGCCCTACTGACTGGTGATATGGTCAAAGCAGGCCAGGCTATCGAGAGTGACCTCTTCCATGAGCGTTACCGTCAAGAACTGGTGAGAGAATTTGCGACCATCAAGAAAGTTGCCAAGAGAAATGGTGCTTATGCGACCTACTTGTCTGGTGCTGGTCCAACTGTTATGGTATTGGCTGATCCTGACAAGATGCCTAAGATTAAGGCTGAACTTGAAAAGCAACCGTTCAAAGGCAAGCTTCATGAGTTGCAAGTAGATACACAAGGCGTTCGCGTCGAAGCAAAATAAACAGAACAATAGGATGGGGAAACTCTCTATTAGAGGGCTTCCTGTCCTTTTTTTGAAAATGAAACATGGAAACTGATACTCAATGAAAATCAAAGAGCAAACTAGGAAGCTAGCCGCAGGTTGCTCAAAGCACTGCTTTGAGGTTGTAGATAAGACTGACGATGTCAGTTACATATATTTACGGCAAGTCGAAGCTGACGTGGTTTGAAGAGATTTTCGAAGAGTATGAAATGTTTCCCGTGTTTAGCGACCGCTGGACGGTCAAGGAGGATTTGAAATGGCAGAAATATATCTAGCAGGTGGTTGTTTTTGGGGCTTGGAAGAATACTTTTCACGTATTTCTGGAGTGGTGCAAACAAGTGTTGGTTATGCCAATGGTCAGGTAGAAACCACCAATTATCAATTGATAAAAGAAACAGATCACGCAGAGACTGTGCAAGTCGTCTACGACGAAAGGTGGTCTCGCTTCGTGAGATTTTACTCTATTATTTCCGAGTTATCGATCCCCTATCTGTCAACCAACAAGGCAATGACCGTGGTCGTCAATACCGCACAGGGATTTATTACCTAGAAGAAGCTGATCTACCAACGATCAATACAGTAGTTCGCGAACAAGAACTACTCATCGGTCGTAAAATTGCAGTGGAAGTGGAGAAGCTTCGTCACTATATCCTAGCTGAAGACTATCACCAAGACTACCTCAAGAAAAATCCTGGTGGTTATTGCCACATTGATGTGAGGGATGCTGAGAAACCACTCATAGACGCTGCCAACTACGAAAAGCCTAGTCAGGCAGTTTTACGAGAACAACTGTCTGAAGAGTCCTATCGAGTTACCCAAGAGGCTGCGACGGAAGCTCCCTTTAGCAATGCTTATGACCAAACTTTTGAGGAAGGAATTTATGTTGATATCACGACTGGCGAGCCCCTCTTCTTTGCCAAGGATAAGTTTGCCTCAGGTTGTGGTTGGCCAAGCTTTAGCCGTCCTATTTCCCAAGGAACTCATTCATTACTACCAGGACTTGAGTCATGGTATGGAGCGAATCGAAGTTCGTTCACGTTCAGGAAATGCTCATTTGGGGCACGTCTTTACAGACGGACCTCAGGAACTAGGTGGTTTACGCTATTGTATCAATTCAGCATCCTTACGATTCATTGCTAAGGATGAAATGGAGGAAGCCGGCTACGGCTACCTGCTTCCATATTTGAATAAGTAGAAAGAGAGAGTGGGACAGAAATCTGTAATTCGTTAGAATTCGATTTCGTCGTCCCACCTCCGCACAGTTGAGTAGGGCTGTAAAAGCTGATGAAATCAGCGTAGTAGAGCCCACTCAACCACTGCGTCTTTCTCGACAATCCAAAGACAATTGAGAGGCTAGGACGTTTGTCCCACTCTCTTCATTTTGGAAATAGAAGGGACACATGAAACACTTACTTTCTTACTTTAAACCTTACCTCAAGGAGTCTTTCCTAGCACCCTTGTTTAAGTTGCTAGAAGCCGTTTGAACTCTTGGTTCCCATGGTGATAGCTGGGATTGTCGACCAATCTATCCCCCAAAAAGATCAGGGTCACCTCTGGATGCAAATGGGTTTCCTCTTTGTTTTTGCGGTTATCGGAGTTTTGGTAGCCTTAGTTGCTCAGTTTTACTCAGCCAAGGCAGCAGTAGGATTTACTAAGGAATTGACCAATGACCTCTATCGTCATATTCTTTCCTTGCCCAAGGATAGTAGAGACCGTTTAACGACCTCGAGTTTGGTGACGCGTTTGACTTCAGATACCTATCAGATTCAGACAGGGATCAATCAATTCTTACGCCTATTTTTAAGGGCTCCTATTATTGTTTTTGGTGCCATTTTTATGGCTTATCGTCTCTCACCTGAATTGACCTTCTGGTTTTTGGTCATGGTTGCCATTTTGTCCTTTGTCATTGTCGTGTTATCACGCTTGGTCAATCCTCTTTACAGTATTTTGAGAAAGAAAACAGACCAGCTGGTTCAGGAAACACGCCAACAGATACAAGGTATGCGTGTGATTCGTGCCTTTGGCCAAGAAAAACGAGAAATCGAGAACTTTCAAGCACTCAATCAAGTCTATACAGCTATCCAAATGAAAACAGGCTACTGGTCCAGTCTCTTGACCCCCTTGACCTATTTGATCGTCAATGGAACTTTGCTGGTGATTATCTGGAATGGCTATATTTCTATCCAAGGAGGCTGGCTCAGTCAAGGTGCCTTGATTGCCTTAATCAACTATCTCCTACAAATCTTGGTAGAGTTGATAAAACTAGCCATGCTCATTAATTCACTCAACCAGTCCTATATTTCTGCCAAGCGGATTAATGAAGTCTTTGCAGAAAAGCCTGAAGATATACTGGCAGAAATTGCTCAAAAAGAAACTTCCTCGAACCAGTCCTTACGAGTTGAACACTTGAGCTTTACCTACCCAGATGCTGCTCTACCATCCTTGCGAAATCTTTCTTTTGCTATGCAACAAGGACAAATTCTTGGAATCATCGGTGGGACTGGTTCTGGTAAGTCAAGTTTGGTACAGCTCCTACTTGGCCTTTATACGGCAGATAAGGGAAGCATTTCCCTTTATCGAAATGAGGGATAGTAAAACTCTCTCTATATCCTCCACTTGATGACAATGCTATCAGCTGTGACCTGGACTTTCTTTACTAAGGCTCTGACTATGGCTTTTTGGGACTCATAGTCCATTTTGGAGATGTCTCCCTTGCTCAATTCACGCTTGATTGTATTCTTAGTTTCCTCTTGCTTGAGAGCTGGGTCATTCTCTAACTCTTTTTCTAACAAGGCTCTCATGCTTTGAAATTCGCTTGACTTACTCTGTAGTTCTTCCAGGGTAATTCTGTCATCTATGTAGAGGTCATTGAGCCTGCTCAGTTTCTTAGATAATTCTCTAATCTGTTTCTGATAGCTTTCACGATCTATGGACTCTTTGCGATTTTCTGAGAAGATTGTCTCTAAGTATTCAGAGTCATGTTGCAGTTTATTGACCTCTTGCAAGACATAGGCCTCAAGTTCATCCTTGTAGTAAAAACCTGAGTCACATTTCTTATTGTCATTATAAGTAGTGACCCCTCTCAACTTTCTAGGGTGTCTCTGATGGCATTCATATTTTTTAAATCTGCTCCCATCTTTTCTCTTTACACCTAATATAATTTTTAAAGGAGCACCACAATATCCACATTGAGCGATACCTGATAACATGTACTTTGCCTGGAATGGCCGAGGATTTAAGTTTTCAAGTGCCGTCCTTTGTCTGATTTTGAGTTCTTCCTGAGTCTTGTCAAAATCCTCTTTGGATATGATAGGTTCATGATTGCCTTTGTATATTTCTCCCATGAATTGGTTATATCCACAGTAGACAGGATTGTCTAGGATTTTTCTGACCGCTCTGTAGTTCCATGGTATAGGTTTAGGGTACTTCTCATTAAGGTCATCCCTGAGCTTAGTGATAGAGCGCCCTGAGAGGTAGCTCTCAAAGATGAATTTGATAGCTAGTGACTGGACTGGGTTGATGGTCATTGTGCCTGTTTCTTTGTGATAGTCATAGCCGTATGAAGTCTTAGTCCACATCATGGATTTTCCAGCCTTTGCACGTCCTAGCTTGCCAAGCTGCATTCGTTCCTTGATTTGCTCCCTCTCTAGCTGAGCAAACACGGCCAACAGTCCAATCATGGCTTTACCGAATGGAGTAGAGGTGTCAAAGTTTTCTTGAAGGCTTAAAAACTCGATGCCGTTTTTTATAAAGACTTCCTCGATTAAATAGAGCGTATCTTTCTGGCTTCGACTTAATCGGTCTAATTTATAAACCAGGACTGTATCAAATTTCTTTTTTTGAGCATCTTTTATAAGTTGTTCAATCGCTGGACGGTTGGTATTGGAACCTGAGAATCCACCATCAGTGTAGACCTTGTAGACACTCCAGTCTTTAATTTTACAATAAGACTCCAGCTTGTCTATCTGCTCATCTATAGAGTAGCCTTCGTCAGCTTGGGAAGTGGTAGACACCCTGACATATATTGCTACCTTATTCGTTGTTTTCATTGATTTTGTACCCCCTTTTTGATAAAATAGGGTATAGAAAAGAGGGCTTTTTAATACCTATCTTTCTATACATCCCGCCTCACGCTCAGAGTCGCCAAACTTTGTGAGCGTGAGGCTTTTTTTATTTCTTGGATTTAAAGACACATCCACAGTTGCGACAGTGCCAGTTGTGTTTCCCTTTTTTACCCACAAATCCAAGTAGAACGAGTGGCCAAGCGATAAGCCAACCGATACATCCTATAAAACCGTTGAAAGTTTTACGCTCCTGCATCATATACTCAATTTCTTCACTTCCACATTTGGGACAACGTTTTACATATTTAGCCATTATTTTATATTCCTTTCTTAATTGCGCTAATTTTTTTAAACCTTATAAATATCTACGACCTCTCCGATTGTACGGATATCGTCATTTTCTGACAAGTGGATTTCCTCGTATCCACTGTTTAGACTTTGAAGATACCAGGAGCCGTCATAATCTCTTTTCAATTTCTTAACGAAGTTCTTGCCATTGATTTGAAAGATACCGATTGAGTTGATATCCACTTGACTGGTGACCTTGATGAATAATAGGTCATTATCTTCTATAAGAGGCTCCATTGAGTCTCCAGCTACTTTAGCAATAGTGTCATAACTCTCAGGTACATCACTAGCTCTGAGTTTAACCTCCATGTGTAGGTTATCCTCTTGAAAAGTTCCATGGCCTGCAGCTACTAAACCCTCAACATAAGCTGTGACAAAATCTTCCTGAGACTTTTCAAAAATGGATAGAGGGGTAACACTCTCTTGCTCCTCAAGTTGAGCCTGAGCATAATCCAAGACTTTTTCTTGTCTTTCCTTTGAGAGTTTGCTATAGATTGGTAAGATTTCAGCTTGTTCTAAATCAATGCCATTAAAATAATCTAATGGCACATCAAAGAAATCAGCAAGGATTTTGACAGATGAGAGCCGTGGCTCCTCTTTATTATTCTCCCATTTTGAAATTCTACCCTTGTTAAAATTGATAGTGTCAGGGTAGTTCTTGTTAAGTGTATCAGCTAACTCCTCAAGAGTTAGATTACAGCTCTTTCTGAGCTCTTTAATTCTGTTTCCTATCATTGTTGTTGCTCCTTTTCTATAGATAGAATACCATAAATGTTGCGAAAACACAAATTTTTTTAAAAAAATTTAAAAAAGTTGTTGACAACGAAAAATAAAGGAGTATAATAGACTTATCATCAAGTTGCGAAACCGCAACTAAAAAGAAAGGAGATGTCTATGGCAGGTGTGTTGGAACTAGATAAACCATACCATAATTTGAAAGGTATCATCGTTTCAAAAGGATTGAAACAAAATGATATTGCTGACAAGTTAGGGATGGATAAGTCTACTCTGAGCGTGAAACTCAACCGATACAAAGGGCGAGATTTTACATTCTCAGAGGCAAGCAAACTGGCAGAGTTGCTAGGTGTCAAAATGGAGGATTTCTAGCAATATTTTTTTACTTTAAAAGTTGCGAAAACAACAACAAAGAAAGGAGAGAAATTGGCACAAAGAAGAATGTTTAGCAGGAAAATCACCGAAACCGACCATTTCCTTGAAATGCCACTATCATCACAAGCGCTTTATTTTCACTTGAATATGGGTGCAGACGATGAGGGTTTCATTGATAAAGCTAAAACAATTCAAAGAACAATCGGGGCAAGTGACGATGACATGAAGTTGCTAATTGCAAAAGGTTTTTTAATTCCTTTTGAAAGTGGCGTAGTTGTGATCCGTCATTGGAGAATACACAATTATATTCAAGCTGACAGATTTCAAGCTACAATCCACCAAAACGAAAAAGAACAACTTAAATTTGATAAGTCAAAAATCGCTAGCATCAAGCCTTTAGACCAATGTATACAAAATGGATACAAAATGGATACACAGGTAAGGTTAGGAGAGGATAGTTTAGATAAGGATAGATTAGATGAGGTTAACAACCTATACAGTGACGAAGATGAAAAAAAATCCTTGTCACAAATCATCAAATCTACAAGCGTTAAAATCAATGACCGACAAATTCAGCAAATCCAAGAATACATTGGCCTTGATAACATGACGGTTGAAATGATTGACTACGCTATCCAATTGACTGAAGATGCTGGAGCTGAGAGTTTCAACTATCTGAACAAGATTTTGAAGTCTTGGAAAGATAAAGGCTTGACAAGTCTTGATGAAGCGAAAGCGGAGACGAACGGTTTTCGTGAAAGTAAAAACTCAACTTCGCGAAAAGTTGGAAACTCAATCATTCAAACGTATGACGACCCGTTACCGTTTTAGAAAGGAGCAAGCATGGAAAAACTAAGCCTTGAGCCAATCCACTATGTGAATGAAAACGAAATGTGCAAGAAGCATAATTGCTATATGTGGACGTTCAAGTATCCAGTCAAAGCAAAAAGACGGAAAACACCTTATCAGCCTACTTTTTGCCCTGAGTGTCAGCGTGAAGATATGGCACGAGAGCAAGAAAAGAAAATCGGAGAAGCGTATATCTCATCTATCTTGTCAAGCACCTATGATGTCTTTAATAGAAATAGCATCATTCCAAGCGACATGAAGGAAGTTAGTTTCAACACGTTCACAGTATTGAATGAGTCGGATGAGCTGGCCAAGAATTATGCGCTACGAGTTGCCAAGCATTACTTTAAAGATGGCAAAGGGAACGCAATAATCCTTGGTAAAGCTGGACGAGGGAAAACGCATCTGGCTATCTCAATCGCTAAGAAGTTGAACATTGACTTTAAAGCCAATAACGAGCCAAAGAGCGTGCTTTTTATGAACGTTCCGACAATGTTTCAAAAAATCCAAAGCGGGTTCGGTCGAGCAGATGCACGGACAACGGACGAGTGGTTGGAGCTACTAAAAAAAGTCGACTACTTAATTCTAGACGATTTTGGGAAAGGCGAGCAAGCAAATTGGAAGAAAGATTTTCTTTATAACTTGCTAGATGCCAGGGACAAAACAATCATCACAACTAACTTGACTGGCGCAGAGATGAAACAGACATTTGATTCTAGCTTGGTCAGTCGAGTTGCAAAGGGCGCAAAGGATTTAACTTTTAAATATCCTGAAAGCGCAGAGGATAGGAGGACCTTACCATTTTAGACGAACGAAAAAAGCAGATAGAGGCATTTGAGAGAAACCACTATCCGCTATCAACACTATTAAAAGAACGCTTGCTGATTACAAGCGACGAGCGATTCACTCGTAAAATGAACGAGTTGAACTACTACGCTACAAACGGGAGCGTGTACACATTCGCAAAATAAAAAAAGTCCCCTGACGGCAATCGGGGACAAGACAAATATTTCTAAAAGGATTATATCATGAAAAATAAAAAAGAGCAATGGAAACCACAAATCGTGAATATCATGGCTGACGGTTCCGTAATTGATGACTTGACAGGGTATGCAATCCCAGATGGTCATCCGTATTATAACATTATTAAGCCATTTTATGAGGGAGTGTAACCATGAAACTATTTACTAAATTTAAACTTAAACATGAACGCTTTTTTAAGGTAATCAACCTTGACTGGAGAGAGGTCGCAGTCGAGCTTATGAATGACCTGAACGAAGAGCGCAAGCGTCGCTTTATAACAGAACAAGAAAACTACGATCTAAAACAACGATTAGCAATCTACAAAGAAAAAGAACAACTTAATCAAAAGGGAGAACAATAACATGATCAACGTACTAAAAGCAATCAAAACAATCAAGAAGATTGAGCAACTTCAGAAAGAATTACACACTTTCAGCCTTGCGTTTCTAGCTCTACAAGACATCGGATTGATGCCAGAAACCGAAAAAGGCAAGGCGAAGGCTCAAACTATGCACGATGTAAGCCACATGATCAGGGACATCCTGGACGGCAAGTCAGTAGATGAAGCCACAAAACGATTAGAAATCATAGTTAAAGCTAAAGATGACGAAGAAGTGGAGAAAGAAGAAGATGACGATACCAGAGATTGAGAATAAGCTCTATCCGTGCGTGTCAGTCAACGAACGCAAGCGCCTAGATTGGTACAAAAAGAATGACATCAAGAAGTACCTGAAGGAAATTGCTAAGCTCTGGAGAAAGTATGAGGACCGACTAGATGGACGGATTATTTAACTACGACAGGGACATGATGGAACCACCTGAAGAGCGAGAAGAACTCGACCCAGAGTTGTATGTATATATTGGTTGTGGCCAATGGCGCTATGTAGGTGATGAAATTTAAAAAACGAAAGGGAGCACACATGATCAGTAGAGAAATGAATTCAACTGAAGTTGAAGTTTTGAACTTGATTATCAACCGAGCCAGTTTTGAAGAGCCTATCACGGCATTGGATATCCGAAAAGAAACAGGCTTATCAAAGCGTATGCTTGAGCAGGTGATTGAAAGTCTAAGGGTAAACTTCAGACATCCGATTGTAGCTAAGAAGTTTAAACCGAATGGCTACTATCTTCTTTAAAAACGAGGAAGAGCGACAAGTTGGACTTGCTCCTTACAGACGGCAAATTTTGACCGAGCAGAAGAACTTGTCCATCGTCATGGCCGTGGATTTAGATAAGTATTGGAAGTTAGAACATGATTGAAGAACTACAAGCAGAAATCAGGCGGTGGCGCTCCGATTATATCCATCTTGGCCAAGAGCTCGGAGAAATCATCAACGAGCAACAAGATATTATTTTGAAATTGCAAAACGAAAATAAACGCTTGAAGCGTGAAAATTGGAACTTGAAGAAAACGAAAGGTAGAAAAAAATGACAAACAAACTAGCGCAAACAAAAGGAGCATATTTAACAGATTTACAAAAACTTGACGGAGCAACTTTGAGAAATTTCGTCGACCCAAAACATCAAGCAAGCCCGCAGGAATTGCAGACATTGTTAGCTATTGTTAAAAATCGTAATTTAAACCCGTTCACAAAAGAAGTTTATTTTATTAAATATGGCAACAATCCTGCTCAAATCGTTGTTTCAAAGGATGCCTTCATGAAACGAGCTGAACAAAATCCAAATTATGACGGATTTGAAAGTGGGATTATCTACGAAGACGCAAGCGGAGAATTGAAAAATAAAAAAGGTGTTATCTTGCCGAAGAATAGCACTCTAATTGGTGGCTGGTGTGAGGTTTATCGCAAAGATAGAACTAGACCAGTATATCGTGAAGTAGAGTTGTCAGCATACAACACTGGCAAGAACTGGTGGCAGAAAGCTCCAGGTCAAATGATTGAAAAGGTCGCTATCGTTGCAGCAGTTCGTGATTCATTCTCAGAAGATGTAGGCGGACTCTACACTAGCGAGGAAATGGAGCAAGCAGCACCTATCGATGTAACTCCTCAAGAAAGCCGTGAGGATGTTGTAGCACGCAAGATGACTGAGATTGAGCAATTCAACAAAGAGCAAGAGGCAAATCATGCAGATCCTGAACCTGCTCAAGCTGAGGAGCCAATACAGGGCGAATTGTTAGATGGTGAACTAGAATACTAGGAGGACAACATGCAAGAATTACAAGTTAAAGTAACACAAGCACAGGTTGAAATCATTGATCGTGATAAATTTGAGCAGAATATCAATGAGGTAGTGACTAAGTATCAAAACTACACGGTCACAGCCTCAACCATCAAGGATGACAAGCAAGTGCTTGCTAACCTACGCAAACTAGACAAGCAAGTCTCTGATGAGCGTATCCGTAACAAGAAAATATTGTCAGAGCCTGCTGATGAGTTTGATAAGTACATCAAGCAAGCCATCCAGCCACTCAAAGACATCATCAATAAAATTGATGTGGATGTCAAAGAGTTTGAGGCTCATCAAAAGATGGTCAGACTGGACACGGTCAAGGCTTACATCTCAAACAAATCAGCTGAGTACATGCTGGATCCTCGTCTATTTGATGAAAAGGCTACAGAATACATCAAGGCTAGTGATTTCATGGCTGACGGCGTGACTCTTAAAAAAGCCACAATGAAAAGCCTTGATGACATGGTCACATTTGAATTTCAGAAACAAGAAGAGAATAAGAAGAATATCTCAACGATTTCAGGACAATGTGAAGAGTATGGAATGACAGACCAGCCATATATTCGGATGTTGAAAGACATGACTTTGGTTGAAGTGCTTGAACAAATCAAGGCAGACTACACTTTTGAAAAGCAAAAAGAAGAAGTTAGATTGGCTCAAGAGCTGGCAGAGCGAGAAAGTCAGGAACTTTTAGCAGCCCAACAAACAAAACAGCAAGAACTAGTTCCAAAATCAACAGAGACTCCAAATTTTGACCCAGAGACAGGCGAAATCTTGGACGGTGGGCAAATCCCTCAAAATGAGCAGAACGCTCTTAGAGGGGGTGAAAATGACCAAAAACGATACACCCAAAAAATGACTTTGGAAGTGTATTTTGTAGACACATCCGAAAAAGACCATTTCAAGGCTAGTCTTGCGGATTTAGGATTCGAGTACAAGAAGAACTACATCGTCAAAGGTTATCAACGTATTGAACCATTGACGCAAGAAGAACTGGACCAAAAAATCAAATAAATAAACTAACGTGCCGTGAACCACGAAAAAAAGCGAACTAGAAAGCGTCAATCGGTCATGTGACCTTGGACGAGCGACTGCCCGTATTTAGCCAAACTCACACACAGAGGCAGTCGCATTTTTTTGAAATAACATGAATGAAATCAAAGAAAAAGCCCTGGCCAAGTTGCTAGAGGAATTAAATCAACCACATGATCTTGCACTTGATCGCATTCATAACTGGATTTGTGACCAAGAAGATGAAGAGTTATTTCAGGGCATCCTAAAAGAGCGATACTCTCTGAAATGCGCTCTGAAGTATGCGAAAGAAAAAGCTCGCAAATTTGCTGAAGATGGAGTGGCTTGCATCGATGATAATACTGTTTTTGGATGGGTTCGAGAATATTTTATCTCAAATTCAAAAGTATCCAACATCGAACAGGTACCCGTTGAGCCAGTCAAAAAGAATAAGGCAGACAAACCACAAAAACCCCAAGAAGAAAAGGTCGACGAAATCATCAAGAAACCTAAAACCAAGAAGGAGAAAGGAGTAGTCGAAGGCCAACTGGACCTTTTTGAAGAACTAGCATGAGCAAGATTACTGAACAATGCAAGCGAGAAGCTGAAAGACGATTGAAACCACCTGCAGATTTCTGGAGCTGGTGCTACTCGCAAATCACAACGTACAAATGGAGCAATAAGGACAAGACTATAATCGCTTCAGATTTGAACCTTGGCCATTGTATCGAAAAACGACTTACAAAGTCTTCACGTCTCACTTTTTATGATAAGACCTACTTTTTCTCAATCATTCTCAGCACCTCGAAACGCATCGAGATTCAATCTTATGAATTTAGATCGAAGCTGGTCGAAGGGAAACAGTTTATTGATTGGCATTTTACGAACTTAGAGCGGTTTGAAAATGACAAGCAAACAAAGATTGGCCAAGACTACAACGGGCAATACTATCCGTATCTATTCGCTAATTTCTTTAGTGGTGGATATTATACAGGAAATGTTTTTTATCCAAACAACTGGGCTGAGAGACTTAGAAAAGTATCTGAGCTCAAATATTTGAAGTTTGGATACATCGATTACTGGGAAATTGAACGGCTTTACAAATACAAGTTTGAAATTGAATTCGCTCAGAAAATTCATGCTTATAGGTTGGCCAACGAAATCATGTATCCAAAGTATAGGTTTGGATTCACAAGAGCCGTAGATATGCGAACCTTGAACCGTAGATGGCTTCAGAAGAATAAACAATTTTTCAAGAATTCAAATCGCAGCTTTAACGAATTTGAGTTGAGCCGTCGATTAAAAGAACGGAACGGCCAGCTAGTACCTGGTATCGAGTCTTATCTGACTTACCACGATATCAAGCACATACCGAAAGGTGTAGGGATCAATAAGTTTCAGAAATGGGTTATTAAGTATCACATTGAATTCAATGAGTATCTTGATTATCTCAAATGCTACGAGAAATGGGAATTGAGCCTGAAGGCGATGCTATGCTTGTGCCAAAGGATTTTACGGCAATGCACAATCACACAGTCGGATTATACAATCAATTCGTTGAAGAAAAACGCAAACTGGAAGATAAGAAGAAACGCAAGCAACTTGAAGCTGAGTTTAAACTTAAAAAAGGAATGGATAGGACCATCCACGGCTACGCATTCCATGTTCCTATAAAAGTGGCCGAACTGATCTACGAAGGGAAGAAATTACATCACTGTGTAAGCTCATACACAGATAAGCACTTCAAAGGGGATACTTTGATAGTATTTGTACGCTTATCAAATCAACCAAAAACACCTCTTTACACACTCGAAGTAAAGCAGGGTAAAATAGTCCAGTTTCGTGGCAAGTATAACCAAGACGTCCCAACTGAAGTCTGGGACATAGCCAACGAATGGATGAAGCAAACAAAATTAGTACCAAAAGCAGCATAAAGGAGAAAAACAAATGCTAAACAAAATCGACATACCAGGAACAAGTATTACACTAGAAATCGTAGATAAGAACATCACGATTACAAACAAAATTGAATATGATATGCAGATGCATTTCAGAAATACGGACGCAGATGCTTCTCTTGATACAAACGGCGACGTGTTCGAGCCTCTTTATTGGCTAGACATCAGGGTAACACCGAAAACACCAACAGAGTATCATACGAGCCTTGGAGTCAAGAGGGAGAAACGCCACTTGGCCGAGCTTCAGAAGTTCTTCGAGTTTATCGAGAACAACAAGCGAAATCTCTTTGATCTTTGTGGAATCAAAGGAGAATTGCAATGAGTTCTCTGACATTATCGTTAGACATTTCAACTACTGCGACAGGTTGGGCCGTATTTCACGGCTCTAACCTCGTCCAGAGTGGTGTCTTAAAACATAAAAGCAAGTCGTTCTTTGAACGTGGTCGCTTCATGGCTAGCGAATTGCGAGCTATTCAATCAAGGACCTTGCAGAAATATGATGAGCCCTTCGAGTCGATCGTGGTCGAGAAGAACTCAGTCATGGGTCCAAATCAACAATCTATGATCAGCATCGGAATTGTAACGGGCATCATCCTTGGACGATTGGTTGCTGACAATGTGTATTTTGTCAACGTGTCGACATGGCGCAAGTATTGGAAGTTCAGCTATAAAGACCGTAGCAAGAAATCAATGAAACTGCAGGCAGTTGCTAAAGTGTCCGAGAGCTTCGACCTAAACGTTAAAGATGACGAGGCCGATGCCATTCTGATTGGTTCGTATTTTGTAAATTATGGCCAAGAATTTGGAGACCTAGAAAGCCACAAGATAAGTTAAGAGGTGTAATTATGAGTTTTACTGTGACATTATATTTTGACAACATGGTAGACGAAACCCACTTTTTCAAAAAGGAGGGCGATGCAAGCAAATGCAAGGCTCAGCTCGAGAGCAAGTATCGAGGTAATCGGTTGTATAAGGTGAAGATGGAGGAGGTGGAGTGATGGAACGACCTAAACGATACCCATCTGGAAACTTCATTCCTGAACTGATCGAAGATGAAGATATTATCTTTAACAAAGACAGTGAATATCACAAGCAGAAGAAAAAAGAAAAGAAGAATCCTATTTTCAAAAGAAATAAGTCCAAAAATAGATGGGCGCTTTAAGGAGGCCATAGATTGAAACGTTTTATCGCAATCTGGATTTTATTGTCTGCTGGATTGAACATCTGGCAATGTATCCACATTAAAAACCTAGAACAAAAGCGCCCGATGCTCGTCTACAAGGCAGACAATAAGGGAGCAGCAATCAAGGGCAGAGTCGTTCATAAAGAAAAAATAGGCGACTTGTACACAATCACAATACAGAACTACGGCATTTTCGTAGTTACTCAAACAAACTACGAATCTTTAAGGATTGGAGACGAGGTGAGATTATGAGACCGAAATTTAGAGCGTGGGATGGCGCAAAAAAAGAAATGTTCAAAGATACTTTTGCAATAACAGAAAGTGGGCAAGTTGTAGTAGTTGAACAGGAGTTCGTCACAAGCCCTCCAGATTATGTTTTTGTTGATTATCTAGCCATCATGCAGTCAACTGGCCTTTTTGACAGAAATGGTCAAGAAATATTTGAGGGGGATATAGTTGATTATAAAGGCAGAAAAGCAATTATCAAATGGCATGGTTCTTACGCAAGTTTTATTTACAGATTTGTAGACGAAATGCAAGAAAGGGTTTCAGAATGGGATCCACTATTTCTAGCTTATCATCACTTTGAAATCATCGGCAACGTCTATGAAAATAAGGAGTTTTTGGAGGATATGGAATGAGACCTAAAAAATATCCGTATTCAGGAGCTGTAAAAGCAAAGAAAACAGCTAAAGAAGATAAGCCAGAGCTTGTAGCATTTCCAAACATTGCGATCAGAAAAGATTTGCTCAAACATATCTACACGGTTACTAGATATCATGACGGCTGTACAATCATTTATTTCAAAATCCCAAAATTTTTTGGAGCATACGAGGAGCAAAAAGCTAAAGTAAATCTTAGTTATGAGGAGACTATCAAGATACTCAATAGCTACTAAAAGAAAAAAGCCAAGACACTCTCTGTCTCAGCTAAATTCTCAATAAGATTATTATATCACAAAAAGGAGATAGAGAGTGAAGGCTAAAGAGCTCTTGAAAGAATTACAAGACCTTGATATGGACATTCAAAGTCGTATAGATGAAATCAAAGAACTTGAGGCTGGTTTGCTCTCAAGTCCTAAGTGGACAGACATCAAAGTCCAAGGTGGTCAAACTAGAAAAGTTGATGACGTCTATGCTCAACTAATAACCATGAAGGACGCAATCGAGCAAGACACAAACGCTATAATCAATCGCAAACTGGAGCTAGGGCGCATGATCAACAAGCTAACTAATCCAAAACATAGAACAATCTTGAGGATGACTTACATCAATAAGGGCACAGCTGATAGTATTTGTTATGACTTAAAAATGAGCCGTACAACCTATTACAGATTGAAGAATGAGGCAATTTTAGCTTTGGAAGAAGTCATCTGATATCATAAGTTCAAAATGGGACTATTTGGGACGGCACGGTTTTAAAATTCTGATAGAATGGTAGTATCAAATGCTGCGGCAGATGATACTCCTTTATGAAAATTGAGGCGAAAGCCTCTCTAGACGACGAGAAGGGCTCTGGCACTCTCTCTAATTTGTTGGTACCTTTGAGAAGTGTTCTTGGTTCAATTCCAGGCGTCGTCATAAAGGCTACAAAAAAAATAAATAAGAAAAGGTAAGAATATAATATCGATTCTAACAGAGGTCAGTAGTCGCCTCATATCAAACCACTCTTTGAGTGGTTTTTATTTTGTGGAGAAAATGATGAAAATTGAATTGTTGGCTATAGATAAAATCAAAATGTATGAGAATAATGCGAAGCTACACCCTCGCGAGCAAATTGAACAAATTAAGAAATCAATCAATGAGTTTGGGAATAATGACCCGATTGCGATTGATGAGAATAATGTTATTATCGAGGGACACGGACGATATAAAGCTCTGCAAGAACTAGGCTATGATGAAGTTGAAATTATCCGATTGTCTCACATGACCGACGAGCAAAAGAAAGCGTACATTTTGGCTCACAATAAGTTGACGATGAACTCTGGTTTTGATATGGAAGTTTTAGAGTTAGAACTCGAAGACATCACAAATATCGATATGGAAGATTTTGGTTTTGATTTTGAAGAGATTGAAGTAATGGGAGAAGATATCGAAGAGGTGGAGCAAGATGAATATGACGAGGAATTACGAGAAACAAACATTAAACCAGGCGATATTTTCCAATTAGGGGAGCATAGACTGTCTTGTGGAGATAGCACAGATGCGAAGCATATTCAGAAATTGCTAGATGGTGTCAAGGTCGATACAGTCTATACAGATCCGCCTTACGGCATGAAAAAGGAAAAGGATGGGGTGCAAAATGACAATTTGAACTATGATGATTTATTAGAATTCAACAAGAAATGGGTACCTATCACATTCGACGCTATGCGAGAAGTCGGTAGCTGGTATTGTTGGGGGATAGACGAGCCACTCATGGATTTATACAGCAATATCTTGCGTCCGATGAAAGAGGCACAGAAAATCACCTTCCGAAACCTTCTGACCTGGGACAAAGGAAACACTCAAGGGCAAATGGCGAAACATAGCAGAATGTACCCGATAGCAGATGAAAAATGCCTTTTTGTGATGAAAGGCGTCCAAGGCTTAACACAAACTTGAATAATTATTTTGAAGGTTACGAGGTGATCAGGAAGCCGCTATCAGAGGCTGCTGAGCGCGTAGGATTGACATCAAAGAAATTGAAAGAAATAACAGGAGTCGGGATGTACTCACATTGGTTCACAAAGGCCCAATGGTTGTTCATACCATTGGAACAATTCCAGAAGATAGCGGACTATTATGGAAATGAATGGAACTTAGACTACAACCGTCTCAAACAGGACTACGACCGTCTCAGACAGGACTACAACGAGAGCCGCGCTTTCTTTGATGCGACACATGCAAATTTCAATAATGTGCTACATTTTAGTAGAACGAGCGGGGATGAGAGAGAGAGTGCAGGTGGACATGCAACTCCCAAACCACTCGCGCTAGTAGCGCTTATGCTCAAGTCATCAACTCGGAAAGGCGATGTTGTTTTGGATGTTTTCGGAGGAAGTGGTTCAACTCTTATCGCTTGCGAGAGGCTAGGAAGGACGTGTTATATCAATGAATTAGAACCAAAATACGTCGATTTGATTATCAGACGTTGGGAAAAAGAGACAGGAAGAGAAGCTGTCAAATTGAATTGATTGTATTTTTTTGAAAAGGAAGTGAGGCGATGGCTAATGAGCAAAACTTGATAAAAAATTCAGAACGAACTCCGAGCGAACGCCGAGAAAGTGCCAAAAAAGCGGGAGTCGCTTCAGGTAAAGCGAGAAGAAAAAAAGCGAACCTAAAAAAGGCTTTCGAGACAATCCTGCAAGCTGAAGTTGCAAGTCCAAACGTGAAGAAGCAACTCGAAGAACTAGGCTTCGACTCGACCAATGAAATGGCCCTGGCTATGGTCATGATGCAGAAGGCTATGAAAGGGAATGTCCGAGCCTTTGAACAAATTAGCAAGTTGACTACGACAGATGTCAAGGACACCCTTGATAAGAAAGAACAAAAAGAACGCATCAAGCGTCTTGAATTGGATAATAAGAAACGAGAGCAAGAGCTTTCAGGACCCAAGTCCAATACTGGGCTTATGGAGTCTCTACTTGAAGCCGTGAAGGGTGGTGACGAGGTTGAAGATTAAGTTTTCGAGAAACAAGCCGACATCATCCGCAGACCATTCAACTATGAGCTTGAAGTAAACGAGGGAACGCCTCGAAGCGGTAAGACAACCGCAGGCCATTTCAGATACGCAAGATATTTGATTGAGTCACCAGACGAGAACCATCTTATCGCTGCATACAACCAGGAGCAAGCCTACCGACTTTTTATCGACGGTGACGGTACAGGTCTAATGCACATCTTCGACGGTAATTGTAAAATCAAGCATGATGAACATGGAGACCACCTCTTAATTGATACACCAAACGGGACAAAGCGAGTCTACTACAAAGGTGGCGGTAAAGCCAACAGTGTAGGGGCTATTACTGGTATGTCTCTGGGTTCGGTAGTCTTTTGTGAAATCAATCTGCTGAACATGGATTTTATTCAGGAAGCATTCAGACGGACGTGGGCCGCTAAGCTCAGATATCATCTAGCCGACCTAAACCCTCCAGCACCTCAACATCCAGTCATTAAGGATGTATTTGACGTTCAGAACACACGCTGGACGCATTGGACCATGGATGACAATCCGATTCTATCCGAAGAACGCAAGCAATCCATCATCCAATCGCTGAAGAAAAACCCTTACCTCTACAAGAGAGACGTGCTTGGTCAGAGGGTGATGCCTCAGGGCGTTATTTACGGCCTATTTGACCTTGAAAAGAACATCAAGGACAACTTGGTAGGCGAACCTATGGAAATGTATTTCAGCGGCGATGGTGGGCAATCTGACGCCACCTCGATGTCATGTAACATTGTGACTAAGCACAGAGAGGACGGTAAGACTTTCTTCAGGCTCAACCGTGTGGCTCATTACTATCATAGTGGAGCTGAGACTGGGCAAATCAAAGCCATGTCTACATATGCGGTCGAGCTTCGAGCGTTTATTCAATGGTGTGTTAGCAAGTATCAAATGCGTTATACCGATGTCTGGATTGACCCAGCGTGTAGATCCTTGAGAGAGGAATTGCACAAGCTAGGAATTCAGACAAGAGGGGCAATGAACAACGCTCACGATGTCAGCAGCAAGGCAAAAGGCATTGAGGTAGGTATTGAGCGTGGTCAAAACATTATCTCTTCAGGTCAGTTCTTGCTTATCAACCACTCTGAGGAAGAGTACGACCATTACTATTTCTTGAAAGAGATTGGTCTTTATAGTCGAGATGATAACGGGCGACCGATTGACAAAGACAACCACGCAATGGACGAGTTCAGATATAGCGTCAATGCCTTTTACAAGAAATACGCTAATTTTTAACAGGAGCATAGCATAGAATGGGAATTATACAAACCATTAAAAATCTAATAAAAAGGAGTCAATACAGAATGACGACAGAAAGTCTGGCAAGTATCACAGACCATCCTAAAATCGCAATAACAAGCGCAGAGTATCGACGTATCAACGATAACCTACTGTATTATCAAAGCAACGCTGGAAATGTCACTTACACGAACACGGACGGCATGAGTAAACAGAGAGAAATGACTGTTTTGCCAATTGCTCGAACCGCTGCCAAGAAGATTGCAAGTCTGGTCTTTAATGAGCAAGCCTCGATTAAATTGGACGATAATGAAGCAAACACATTCATTCAAGAAACCTTGAAGAATGACCGCTTTAACAAGAATTTTGAGCGCTATCTTGAGAGTTGTTTGGCTCTTGGTGGCTTGGCTATGCGCCCTTATGTAGATAACGGACGAGTGCGAGTATCATTCGTTCAAGCGCCTGTCTTTTTACCGCTACAAAGCAACACACAGGACATTTCAAGCGCTGCTATTGTTACTAAGACGATTAAGGCTTCAGGTCAGAAGAACATCTACTACACCTTGATTGAGTTCCACGAGTGGGCGAATGACGGGAAGTATGTCATCAGCAATGAGTTATACAAGTCTGATAATCAGAATGTAATTGGCGACCGAGTGCCCCTTGCTGAAATCTACGAGGATCTAGAAGAACAAGTTGAACTAAACGGTCTAACAAGACCGCTTTTTTCTTATCTCAAACCTCCAGGGATGAACAACAAAGACATCAATTCACCTCTAGGCTTGTCTATCTTTGACAATGCAAAGAGCACGATTGATTTCATTAATACGACCTATGACGAGTTCAAGTGGGAAGTCAAGATGGGACAACGCAGAGTGGCTGTTCCTGAGAACCTCACAGAGACTCGCATGGTCAGCAAAGACGGAGACGTCCAACTTGTCAAACGCTTTGACACAGAGCAGAACGTTTACTTGCGCTTATCTACTAGTGACATGGACGGTGGAAGCATCACAGACTTAACAACTGCAATCAGGGCAGATGATTACATCAAGACCATTAACGAAGGTCTGGCGCTCTTCGAAATGCTTTTAGGTGTATCAGCTGGGATGTTTACGTTTGACGGCCAGAGCTTGAAGACTGCGACAGAGGTCGTTTCTGAAAACTCTGATACTTATCAAATGAGAAACAGTATTGTCAGCTTGGTTGAGCAATCATTGAAAGAGTTGATTATCTCAATCTGCGAGCTTGGTAGTCTTTATGGATTGTACGACGGTCCAATTCCTCAAATGGAGAAGATTTCAATTAACTTTGACGATGGTGTCTTTACTGATAAGAATAACGAGCTTGACTATTGGACCAAGGCTTTGGCCAGTGGCATTGTCAGCAAGGCTCACGCTATCCAGAAGGCTTTCAATATGTCAGAGGTCGATGCCAAGAATATGATTCAGGCAATCAACCAGGAGACAATGGACACGGCGAACAGTCAGCGAAGTCAACAAGACATTGATATTTACGGGGAGTGATTAAATGTCAAAGAAAAGACCACCGATTCAGTTCAATGACGAGCAACTGTTACTTCAAGCGAGCAATGTCGCAGACATCTATCATCAGTTAGCCTTGGACTTGTTTGACAACGTGGTCGAACGTGTGACTGAACGTGGCACGGTCTATCTTGACAAACAACCGTACATCTGGCAACTCGAGAAGATGCAACAGATGCACATGCTGAACGAGGAGAACCTAAAGCTAATCTCTGAGCGTTCAGGAGTAGCTGAAGAACAACTACGTCACATTGTCGAAAATGAGGGTTTGAAGCTCTACACGGACACGAAGCAACAACTCATGGAAGATTTAGGGCGTGGATCATTGAGAGGTAATAATTATATTCAAGAAATTCTTGCTGATTATGCCAACCAAGCAGTCGACGAACTCCACAACCTAATCAATACAACGCTTCCTAAGGCTGTTATTGGTGCTTATCAAGGAATTGTGGAGCAATCTGTCGCTCGAGTGGTTACAGGGCTTTCTACGGCTGATAAGGCTATCTCTGACACCGTCATGAAGTGGCAAGAGAAAGGATTCCAAGGTTTCCAAGATAGCGCTGGTCGTAATTGGAAGATAGATAATTACGCACGGACGGTTATCAAAACGACAACCTATCGAACTTTTCGAGAAATGCGAACTAGACCAGCTGAAGAGTTGGGCATTGATACCTTTTATTTTTCAAAAAAGGCGTCAGCTCGTAAGTCGTGTGCGCCTTTGCAACATGAGATAGTCACGACTGGTCACGCTAGAGTCGAGCATGGCGAGCGTATCCTTGCATTGTCAGACTACGGTTATGGTAAGCCTGGAGGATGTCTTGGTATTAACTGCGGACATATGATCACACCATTCATTCCAGGAGCCAATTACAAGCCTGATTTAGGTGAGGACGTGGCAGAGGTTAGTCCAGAGCAAGCAGAAGAAAATGCTAATGCAGAAGCAAAGCAGAGAGCTCTAGAACGGTCTATCAGAGCGAACAAGGAAAAGCTCCACGTTGCTGAGAAGTTAGGCGATGATGACCTAATAGACAAGTACAAGGCGAAAGTAAGAACTCAGAAATCAGCCTTGAAAGATTACGTCGACAAGCACCCATTCCTGAAACGGGATGAGGAAAGAGAAAAATACTATGACAATCCTTATGATAAGGCTAAAAAAGAGATAAAATCAAGAAAAGAAAGTGAACCAGTAGAGAAATTAAAATCTAGTAAATCTGAAGTTGTTAAGGAATCTAAGTCAGCCGTGGATGATAGAGTTTTTGAAGCTAAAAATCCAAAAGAAATAGACGATTTCTTTAAGAAACAAAAATCTTATCAGAAGTGGTATAATGAGCTTAACGAAAAACAAAAAGATGCGATTTTTAATTACACTATGTCTCCTCATGAGCAAATAAACTCCGTGATGAGACAGGGTTATGAAGAATACAGAAAAAATGGTTTAAGGGGAATTGAAGCATCTGAAATTCCTTATGTTGAAAAATATTTACAAGAAAACCTAGAGCATTCCAAAACGTTAGAAACTGTATTCGGAAGCTATGAGACTGAAGAGAGTTTTATAACTTATCGTGGAACCACGGCAGAACAATCATACTTTAATAACTTAATTGTCGGTCAGACTACTGTAATCGACAAGGCTTTTATGAGTACAAGTTTAGCGAAAAAAGAAGCATTGAACTTCTCTAGTGATGGGATTGGAGAAAGATATCTATTGGATATTACAGTAAGAAAAGGTTCTAAATCAGGAGTATACATATCTGAGCTTTCGGATATGCCTGAAGAAAAAGAATTTCTTATCAAACCATCCGCTAAATTTAAAGTTATATCTGTAGATAAAAATTCATCAGGATTGAATTTGATAAGTTTGGAGTTGCAAGATGATTAAAAAAAGATTTTTAGAACCATTTCAAGATATTCCGAGTGTTAGAGCTGATATTCTAGTTTTTACACATGGTTTATCTCTAAAGCCTATTGTTTCGTTTTTGAAGTCAGCTAGTGATGAAGAATTGCATAGAATGGGTAAAGCCGTTTTTTATCTCTATCCTGCTAATATTCGAGAACAGTTAGCTAACAAGAGAAAAGATTCGGTAGATTATAGTTTCATCGACGACTACACTCGTACATATAATATTGATTCTACTACTACATCTAAAGATAAATCTCGAGGTAGTGCATTGCTCGCATTTTTACGAGAAAATCCTGATATGGATGCAACAGAGTTTTGTAAAAAACTTAAATTATAATACGAATTAAGCACCTAGAGAAATCTAAGTGCTTTTTTCATGCAATAAATTGCTATAAACCACTATAAACCGTGTCGGATTCGATGCGGTTTTTTGCTTGACTTTATCCGCAGTCGGTAAAGAACGGAAGATATTACCTAATTTTAGGAGGACGGAAGAATGCCAGAAGACATTCAAGCACAAACTGACCAGCCAGTTAACGCTGGAGAAAACACTGAGTCACAAACTCAAGAGCAACCTATCAAGACATTCACCCAAGATGAGGTGACTGGACTTGTAGCTAAAGAGTCCAAGAAAGCACAAGAGAAAATCTTCAAAAGCCTAGGATTTGAGGATATCAAGAGTGCTAAAGAAGGGCTTCAACAACTCAAAGAGTGGAAAGACTCACAAAAGAGCGAGGCTGAGAAACAGTCAGAAGCGCTTGCTGCTAAAGAGAAAGAGCTAGAGGCTGCTTTATCGAGTCAACGACTTCTTGAAGCTAAACTGTCAGCTCTGACTTTGGGAGTCAATGCTGAGTCTGTAGACGATGTTATCACTCTTTCAAATCGCTTGGTATCCGATGAGGTGTCTATCGAAGACGCTATCGGTCAAGTGTTACAAAAATACCCTCAGTTTGGTCGCGCAGAGCAACCTGAGGAGAAGAAACCGACATTTTCGGCCGGAGGAAATCCGACGGCTGGAACGAACCAAGAAGACGCCTTTTTGAAGGCTCTAGGATTAAATAATTAACAGGAGATCTATAATGACAATTAACTATATCACTAAACATGAAGGCACTTTTGAAAAGAAATTGATGCAAGGTGCACTTACTAACATTTTGGAAACACCACAAGTAAACTGGTTAGGTGCTAAATCGTTCGAGTTGCCTACAATTTCAGTTACTGGTTATAAAGCACACACTCGATCTAAAGGCTACAACGCTGGTACAGTTTCAAACGACAAGAAAGTTTACACACTAGGATTTGACCGTGACGTTGAGTTCTTCGTAGACTCTGCGGACGTTGACGAAACAAACCAAGAACTTTCAGCTGCTAACGTATCTAACACATTCATCACTGAACACGCAACTCCAGAAGTTGACGCTTATCGTTTCTCTAAACTTGCAACAGAAGCTATCACAGGTACACACTTCAAGTCTGAAGCTGACTTGTCAGAAGTGAATATCTACTCACGCTTGAAAGCTGCCCTTTTGCCAGTTCGTAAATATGGCGCTCAGAACATCGTAGTTTATGTTTCTAGCGAAGTGATGGACTTCTTGGAACGTTCTAAAGAGTTCACACGCTCTATCGCTACTACATCACCTCAAGGCATCGATACTCGTGTCACTTCTCTTGACGGAGTTCAGCTTATCGAAGTTTGGGACGATGCACGCTTCAAGACTAAATTTGATTTCACTACTGGATTTGTTAGGCTGCAGACGGTAAAGACATTAACTTCTTGATCGTTGCTAAGCCAGCAGTAATCGCTAAAGCTAAATTTAACTCTATCTATCTTTTCGCACCTGGCCAACACACAGAAGGTGACGGCTACTTGTATCAAAACCGTTTGTACCACGACCTCTTTGTCCTAGAGACTAAGAAAGACGGTATTTACGTTTCTCATAAAGCCTAATAAGGGGGTAATCCATGAAGAAGTATGAAAAATTGAACCAGGTCTACACAGTCCAAGAAGGCAGCTTGCTCGAAGCACAGTTAGTCGCTGACGGATTTGAAGAAGTGATTGACGAGGCAGAGCTTGAAGAGCTACTTGCTACTCATCAACTCGCTGACCTTACCTTGGTTGAGCTGAAAGCTCTTGCTAAAGAGCGAGGGCTTGAAGGCTATTCAAACAAGACAAAAGACGAGCTTTTGGAGGTATTGAATGGCTAAGTATCAGGCAAAGCTAAACGTTTATCTGGCTAAGTCTGACCGTCATTTTGATAAAGATCAGGTGTATGACCTGGATAAATACGAAGCGCAGGAAATCAATGCACTAGTTGATTGTTTGGAACTCGTTGAGGATCTTGACGAGGGATTAGTTGAGGTGGAGACATCCACCTTTTAAGGAGGTGATTTGATGTCTTATCTAACTAAAGAAGAGTTTACTGAGCTTGGTTTTGAGTGTGAGGGTGACTTTTACAAACTTTTGAAGCGTGCTAAGCTCGCAATCGATGCTTTCACAAGAGATTTCTATTTCTTGAATAGCTTTGAGAGTGACAATGAAGCACGAAAAAGGGCGGTCAAGCTCGCTATGGCTTATCAGATAGCTTATTTAGACAGTTCAGGAGTCATGACGGCAGAAGATAAGCAGTCTATTGCTAGTATGTCAGTCGGACGGACGTCGGTAAGCTATCGCACAGGATCACAGAACGGCTCAGGCTCGCTTTCAGTGGCTGAGAGGTACAATTTATCCAAGGATACAGAAAACTGGCTCAGAATGGCTGGATTTGGCTTTGCGAGGGTTGATTATGATAGATAAAAGAATGCTACCTGATTCTGTGACTATCAAGAAGTCAATCGGTGAGGATGATTGGGGAAAAGAGGCTTACTCAGAACCCCTTTTACTATCCCCTTGTAAATTCGATAGATCCTTTTCTCATTCTGGCTCAGGCAATCATCGTAGCGAGTCCAACTCTTCAACCGTGATTGTTTATCACAAATACTGCCCTGTGGAACTTGACAAGAGCTTCATCGGTGGCATTGTCGAAGAGGGTGGAGCCAGCTACGTTGTTAAAAACATCATCCCTCAGTATCATCCTTTGACAAGTAGGCTTTAGCTTATGAAATCGAGGTGATTTAGTGGGTGGTGGTGCAAGTGTCAAGATTGAACTGAACGGCGTTAAGAAGAAGGTATCGCCTGAGAATTTCGCTAAAGGAAAGTTGGCCATCGCTAACCAAATGCTACTGGACATGGATCCATACGTCCCTAAAAGGAAGGGAATTTTAAGAGCTAGTGGCCATGCCAGACAGGATTCGGTAGTGTATGTGACACCTTACGCTAGATTGCTTTATTATGGCAAGAAGCGGAAAGGGTTCTTTTCTGAGAAACAAAGAAAGTTTTTCTTTGCTAATAAAGAGAAGTTGCTGAGCCAACGGCCAACGCCTGGAACGGGTCCAAGGTGGGATAAAAAAGCCGCAGCCCTACACTCTAAGAAGTGGGCTGATGTCGGATTGAAAGCGATGGGATTGAAATGAACCAAAACAATGACTTTGCAGAGGTCTTACTTGAATATATCAAGGGCATTCAAGACAAAATCCCGTCTAAACACGGTTATTTAGCTGAGAAAGAGGGGTTAGTAGTATTCCCTCTAGCTGGTGGAGAGGTTGTAGACGAGGACATGGCTGGGACTCAAACAGTCAGCTTGCCCTTTGAAATTGCTATCAAGTCACGAGATCAGGAATTAAACAATAATACATTGTGGCAGATTAACGCTGCCTTATCAAAAATGGACCTAGAATTGCCAAGTAAGAATGGTTCTTACGAGTTTTTAGGTTTGAAAGTCGACAAGCCTTACTTAAACGATTTAGACGAGCAAGGCTTTTACATTTACTTGCTGGACGTAACTGCCAGCCTTGAAATTGAAAGGAACGAATAACTAATGGCAAAAAATAAAAACGTAAAACGTAAACATTACATTGCGCCTTACAAAGAAGCAACTCCAGACACTCCGCCAACTGCGACAGAGTATCTCTGGATTGCTAAAGGCTTCAAGTCATCATCACCAGAGAATGATGAGAAGACAGACGACTTCACAGACTTTGCTGGTGACGGAACACCTGAAGAACAAGTGATCAGTAAGACACGAGGCCGTTCTTTCGAAGGCGTTCGTGATACAGACGACAAAGCACAGAACTTTATCGCTGACAAAGAAGACGCAGTAGGCGACGAGCTTTTGGTTTGGTACAAGGAAGTTGACACAACTGGAAAAACTCAATACGAGGGGCCAGCTCGTCTTTCTGGTATCGAAATCGGAGACGGAGAAGCCTCTGAGAATGAAAGTATTAAGTTTAAGGTCGTATGGACACGTAAACCTAAGAAATCAACAGTAGTACCAGGATAATCTAAGGCGTGAATTATCACGCCTTTTTATTTTTGAAAAGGAGCATAAAAACATGGTAGTCATTAAAAAAGCTAGTAACATCATCCCTATTGATTTTGGAGAATTTCAGCTGGAATATTCAGCAAATGACAAGGGTGTCAAAGAACTTGACGCATTTCTTGATAATTTGAAGAAAGAATGGAAAAAAATGGAAAAACTTTCTGACACGGCAATCGTTAAGAGGGGGAAAGAAATCGTCGAGGACGGATGGACTCGTCTTTTTGGTGCTGAAGCATTTGAAAAAGTCTTCAAATTCGCAGATGAGGATTCAACAATCGCATTTAACTATCTGATTCAGACAGTTCTTGGAATTATCAAAGATTATCAAGAGCGCAACTCAGAAGATGCATTCAAGAAGTATCTAGCGTGATGCCATGTTAGATATTTCTAGAAGCTAGTTGATGAGCTTGTTCTAGAAATTGAAGGCAAAGAACAGACTTTCCCTCTGCTCTTATCGTTCGATAGAGTTTTGAAAGTCTTTGAACTGTGGAAAGACGACGAAGTTTCGGACATTATGCGACCTTTCGTTGCGTTGAGGATCCTGACAGGTGTTTCTTTTGATTTTTTGACCGTAAACGAGGCCATGGAAGTGATATTGGCAATCTTTGAAGAACACATACAAAACGGCAAAAAAGAAGATGACGTTGAGTACGACTTGGCAGGTAATGTCATAAAGTCCTCGACGTCGTCAGAAACACCACAGAAAAGACTCTACAATGTGAAGCATGACGGAGCTTATATCTTTGCTTCTTTCATGCAAGCCTACAAAATCGACTTAATTGAAGAGATTGGAAAGTTGCACTGGAAAAAATTCAACGCATTGATTGTCGGTTTGCCTGAAGGAACCAAATTTGTAGAAGTCGTGAAGATTCGCTCTTACGAACCACAAAAAGGCGACACTCAGGAATACATCGAGAAGATGCGAGAATTACAAAAAGAATACCGTCTACCAGACGACGATGACGACGACGAACTGGAAGACGACGAATATGATTATTACGAATAGAAAGGAGGTATACAATGGCAGATGGGAAAGTTGTCATCCAGGTTGACATGGATGGCAATAAAGCACAGTCAGGCGTCGAACGTTTAAAAAGCATGATGGGAGGATTAGCTGAAAGCGGAGAGCGAGTAGGCTCGGTCTTTAAATCGGTTTTAGGCGCTAACATTGTCAGTGGTGCTCTGATTGCAGGGGTCCAATCCCTTGGAAATGCTTTGAAGAGTGTTTTTTCTACTGCTTTGGACGAAGGGGCAAAACTCCAACAATCCTTTGGTGGTATCGATACGCTTTACACGACTGCAGCTGACTCTGTGAAGCAATATGCGAACGCTGCGGCTGCAGCTGGTATCTCTGCCAATACATACGCAGAGCAAGCCGTTTCATTCGGTGCCAGCTTGAAGCAAGCGCTTGGCGGTGATGCCGTAAAGGCTGCACAAATGGCAGACAAGGCTATCATGGCCATGGCTGACAACTCAGCCAAGATGGGGACAGATATCGGTTCAATCCAGCAAACATTCCAAGGTTTCGCTAAGCAGAACTACACAATGCTGGATAACCTCAAACTCGGTAGAAAAACCATAGCCGAGTATAAACCTAGTGAAAACGGTGAAACCCTAAGAGTAGCTTAGGCAATACCGTGCTAAGCAAGATTTAATCTTGAAAGTGTAACGACTATCGAAACAAAAAAAGCATCCGAAAGGGTGTTTTTTTAATGGAGTAGAGTAGGCTCAAGCGAGCCGAAGCGCTAGGATGTATTTAATACATAAGAGATAGTCTAATCTCTATGGCGACATAGAGCAGTCTTGAAAAAGACGGTCATAATTTAGCGAATTATGGCGAATGTGTACTGTATGGTGGTACAAAACAAGAAATGGAACGACTTCTTAAAGATGCCAGCAAACTTGAGAGGGCGATGGGCAAGAAGTTTGATATCAACAACTTTGCGGATATCGTAGAAGCTATTGACCTAGTTCAACAAGAGCTTGGAGTGGCAGGAGTTGCAGCAGAAGAAGCTCGGACTACTTTCAGTGGCTCGTTTGCAGCAATGAAGGCTTCAGCTTCTAACTTTTTGGCCAACTTGTCACTCGGTCAAGACATCACTCAGTCGTTGAAGGCACTAGTATCTACTACCTCTACATTCCTCCTAGGCAATTTCTTGCCAATGGTCGGGAATATCATGAGGCAACTTCCACAAGCCGTTTCAACAGCTTTGGCAGAAGCAGGCCCTAAAATTGAACAAGGATTTAAGTCTTTGTTTGCATCGCTCGGAGTTGACGAGGGTGTCTTTGATACGTTCAAGGATACTTTCAGAGACGTCATCGTTACAGCTCAGTCATTGTTTGAGTCGTTCACAGGTGAGGCAAGTGGTTTTGGGAATGTTATCAAAGGTGTAAGCAACATCATTGAAACGGCCAACGTCATGATCCAGAACCTAGCAATGGGTTTCCAATTCGCAGTTGAAGCCTTTGAGAACACAGGAGCTATCAAGAGCGCTTATCAGGCCTTTAAAGACTTGTCAGAGGCAGCACTTGACCTTGCAGTCAAGTTAGGCGACGCTATTCCTTGGGATACAATCGGAGAAGCTGCAGGCAAGATTGTAAATTTCGTTTCACAGATGGCGAGTTCATTCGCTAGTTTCATTAAAGGGATTGACGCTAACACTATAAGAAATGTAGCGACCGCATTGCTTACTATGGCCGTAGCTCTAAAGAGTATCAAGGCAGGGGTTGCGATCGCTAAAGGATTAAAATCAGCCTTTGATTTCGGGAAAAATATTGTATCGCTGATTGGGAATGTCTTAGGGCTTACTGCTGCTCAAGCTGCAAATGCTGGAGCAAGTGCTGCGATGAGCGCTGGAACTACTGCGGTCGGTACATCTGCTGGAGCGAGTGCTAGTTCAGTCATGAAGTTAGGTGTAGCCGTGCTCATGGTTGGAGCTGGTATCTTAGCAGCTGCAGCTGGTGTCTATGTATTGGTTCAAGCTGCTATGCAACTTGCTTCAGCTGGAGCTGGTGCACAGATTGCCTTACTTGCAATTGTGGCAGGAATAGCCTTGCTTGCAGTGGGTGCTGCAGCAATAGGTCCAGCCTTAACAGTAGGCGCAGTCGGTATTTTAGCCTTTGGTGCTGCTATCGCTCTAATCGGAGCAGGTGTCGCAGTCGCTGCTCTAGCTATTGCCGTATTAGTTGACGCTATCGCCAATGGCTTTGCTTTGATTATCAACACGATTTCAAGCAATGCGCCTCAAATTATCAGCATTATTCAGGCAATCGCTGAGGGTATTCGGACAGGCATGGATGGTGTAGCTAATATCATCATCTCAGTAGGCATGGCTATAAATATCGCTCTACAAGGTATCGCTGATATTTTTAAATCAGTAGGAGAGTCAATCTCTACCGCTGCTCAAGGTATCGGTAAGGCTATAGAGACAGTATTCAATGGTATTTCTACTGTGATTACATCCGTAGGGGACGCAATTAGAACAATTTTAGACGGGATTGCCAATGTATTCGAGTCTATTGGTAACGCTGCAAGAAATGCAGGTCTAGGTGTCAAGGCAATGGCTGAGGGAATTCAGTTGCTTGTCGGTCTTAATTTAGCTGACCTTGCAGGGACTTTGACAGTTGTTTCAGCTGGGCTTACTGCTATTGCTAACTCAGGTATCGCTACGGCTGGGCCAGGATTGCAACAAGCAGGAACAGGCTTGATGCTAATTGCGACATCAGCTCAGCTTGCAAGTCTTGCTTTGCAGTCAGTACCTACTGCTCTATCATCACTAAGTACTAGCCTTGGTACATTGCCTGAAACATTGACGAGTGCTGGAGCTTCGATGAGTGCTTTGCTTCATCGGTTATGGCTTCATTTGCAAGTCTTTCTGGATCCGTGACTGGTGTCATGATGCTACAAACAGGTTTGATGGCTCTAGCTAATGCGATGATGATGGCACAAAGTGGAGCTTCAGCGATGTCATCTACTCTAACGATGATTAACGCTTCAGCTTCATCGGCTTCATCGGCTATTTCTCAGCTTGCTTCAGGCATAGCTTCAGCAATGACTCAGGCTGTATCATCGGTTCAGTCAAGCATGGCATTGATTGTTTCTGTGATTACACAGTCATCGGTTCAAATGACACAGGCAGGCCAACAGGCAGGTCGTGGAGTTTCTGAAGGGATTACAAACGGCATACGCTCTGGAGTTGGTTCAGCAATGTCAGCAATGGCTACAATGGTCAGCTCTATTCGAGCTACTGCGATGACTGGTGTTGGTGCTATGCGCTACGCTGGTTCTATGATTGGTCAAGGTTTGGCACAAGGTATGTACTCAGCTCTAGGAGCTGTGACAGCTGCAGCTAATGCTCTTGTCGCTCAAGCTGAAAGAGCTGCACAAGCCAAGGCTAAAATCCACAGTCCATCACGACTATTTAGAGACAATGTCGGACGTTATATCTCGCAAGGGGTGGCAGTTGGTATCCTAGCAGATGCTCACAAGGTAGATGATGCTATGGGCGATGTATTCGACCAAATCAAAGCCTTTAATTTTGCCCCTGAAGATATTCTCGGAGTTGGTGGTGCGAGCCTTACTAAGACGCTTCAGGTCAAATCTGACCTTGACCGTCAAATCAAAGCAAGCGTTAAGGTCGTACAAGAGAAATCTAACAGACTAGTCGAGCAAGCTCTAGACGTTGCTGAAAAAGCAGTCAAACGACCTGTAAACATGATGATGGAAAGTGGAGCGCTTGTCGGACAAATTGGCCAACAGATGACCGATTTCCAAAATGACAAGCTCATGATCGATAACATGATGAGAGGAATTATTTAATGGACACAGTAATCTATAACAATCATGACCTCTCTGAGGTTATCAAAATAAGCGAAGTAATACGCCCGATAGGAAATGAAAGGAACGTCACAACGAATGACGCTCCTTTTTTGGGCGTTAACGTCCAGGAAGTAAGAACTGGTCCTAAAAAAATCAAAATCAAGTTTGCCGTTCAAAGAAAGACGGCAAGAGATACCGAATTGGCCAAGCACGATTTGGCCACGATTCTGAGCACGGACAAGCCAGTTAAGATTACCATTTCAGACGAGCCTGACAAGTACTACATGGGGCTTGTCATTGGTTCTGTGGATGTCGACAACGTGGCTAGATGGTTCCAGAAGGGCGAGTTTGAAATCTTGGTACCTGACGGAGTCGCTCATAGTTCGACTTATAAGCGGTTCGACAATGGTCAAGAGCAAAGAGACAAGGTTGTTTTTGACCTAGTCAACAACGGCAACGTCGAGGCTTTCCCAATCGTTACAGTCAAACACAATGCTGAGAATGGCTACATCGGTCTTGTAAATACCAGCGGAGCCTTTGAAGTTGGAGACCGTGAGGAAACCGACACAGGCATCGTAAAGCGCTCTGAGGTCTTGCTTGACTTTAGAGGGGATAGAATTTCAGATGCTCTCACTAGAGCGGTCAAAAACAGAGCGATCACGAATTATTCAAGCTCTGACTATGAGAATGAAACAGGCATATCAGAAATTTTCAGCCTATGGAATAAAAAGCACATTAAACTAAGAGAGCAATTCAACACAGGGCAGACTAGCCACTATTCAACAGGGCTTTCCTGGGATATTCCAACAGATAGCGCTGGAGGTGTAGGCTCGCTCAATGATTATCTTTTTTGTAAGCAGGTGTTTCAATCAGATGCAGTCACACAGTATGGCTTTATTAAAATCACAGTATCAGACACTAGTGGTCAATTCCTGTATGGTGTCGAGACGTTCAAACGCTCTAAAGGTCAAGAGTGCGAGTTCAATGTTTTTGGTTCAGACGGGAAGGGAAAGTATAACTTTTTGAAATGCTTCACTTTCACTGGTTCCGACGACAAAAATAAAAATCCTTTTGCACCAGCAAGAGGTCAATTTGAACTTAAACGAAACGCTGAAAGGCTTCAAGTTTACTATAACGGCTCGTATTATAGCTTTGTGATTCCTGAAATTAAGGATAGAAAGTCAGCTAAAATTCATGTGACACTAGGAGCTTATCACGACAAGCCTATGGTATCGCATTTGTACGTTGACGAGTTGATGTATCGTAAGGATTTTGTGCCATCTATCGGCGATGTACCGAATAGATACCCTATTGGCTCTAATCTTATTATCAATAGCGAGACGGACTCTGTAACGCTTGATGGCATCGAGAAAACAGTAGACGTCGTTGACGGTTCACATTGGTTGACTATTCCTCCTGGAAACAGTCGATTAGAAATTTATTGCTCAAGCTGGATTAAGACTAAGCCTTCAGTGAAGGTGGAGTTTGAAGAGAGGTATTTGTAATGTTATTAACAATTCACGACTCGAATTTGAGGAAAGTGGCTTTTATTGACAATAACAAGCAAGGAACATTGAACTATTTCAATGATACCTGGACAAGATACCTTGAGACAGGGTCTAGTATCTTTGATTTTACAGTCTTTAAAAAGGCCATTATCTCAGACATCGGGCAGAAAAGAGCCTACAATACTCTAAACGAGAAGGCTTTTGTGTCTTTCCACTACAAAGGCAAGACCTACTTACACACAATCCGAAAAGTTGAGGAAAATGAGAAAGTCATAAAATGTTACGGTATCAACCTAAACCTTGAGCTTATCAATGAGTACTCTATCCCTTACAAGTCACCTAAGGCTATGAGTTTTAAGGAGTTTTGCGAGGAGATGGACTTGCTCAACTATACTTTCTTAAAAATCGGTATTAATGAAGTATCAGACAAGAAGATTTCAGCTGAGTGGGAAGGCACAGACACTAAACTCAACAGACTACTTAGTCTGGCCAAGAAGTTTGGTGCTGAGATTGAATTTGACACACGTTTGAATGCAGATAGTTCTATCAAGTCATTTACAGTCAATGTCTATCATGAGCACGACGATATCCACCAGGGAGTAGGTCAAATTAGCCCAAAAATCTTTAAGTATGGAAAAAACCTCAAGACGATCACTAGGACGATTGACAAAACTGGGATCTATAACACGGTTGTCCCAACAGGTAAGGACGACAAAGGTAACGTAGTTGATATTAGAGGGCTTGGAGCTTGGTCTGTCAACAATGCAAAGGGAGAACGTGAGTTCTACCAGTCAGGGGCTGCATTGTATGCCCCCCTCTCTATGCAGATGTATCCGTCTACTTTCACACACTCAACAGGCGACCGTGACCAGTGGACTCGTAAGGACATGACTGTAGAGAGTTCAAATCCTGAGGTCATCCGCTCTATCGCTTACCGTGAGCTCAAAAAGAACTGTTACCCAGCAGTAACTTACGAGGCTGAGGGCTTTGCAGATTTAGAAATCGGAGATACAGTAAAAGTCTATGATGACGGTTTTAGCCCTACTCTTTTACTTGAAATGAGGGTATCTGAACAAACCATCAGCTTTACCAATCCGAAAAACAATAAAACGACTTTTTCAAATGCAAAAAGCGCTTGAGAATAGACTATCTCAAGGCATTCAGCAACAGCTAGACAGGATGATAGAGGACGCTAAGCCTTACACTATCAAGCTAGCTACAGACAACGGTATAGCTTTTTAAGAATAGCCAAGGTCAGACGATTGTGACACCTACCTTAATGCGAGGTAACAAGGCCGTCAATACTGGATGGCGTTGGGTGGTGGATGGTGTAATCAAAGCCACAAGCTCTAGTTACATTGTGAGAGCTGCCGACATCAACCAAAAGATGGTTTTGACAGTCTCGGCGTGGATTGATAACAAAGAGGTAGCCTCTGAGCAGTTGACTCTCATCAATACATCAGATGGGTTACAAGGTCAAAAAGGTGACACTGGCCCTAAAGGTGACCGAGGAGAGCGAGGAGAGAAAGGAGAAAAGGGAGACCGTGGCGAGCGTGGCTTACAAGGTCTGCAAGGATTGCAAGGAGTCAAAGGTGACCAAGGTATACCAGGCCCTAAGGGAGCGGACGGACGTACACAGTACACTCACATTGCCTACGCTGACTCTATTTCAGGTAGTGGGTTCAGTCAAACAAATGCTGACAAAGCCTATGTCGGAGTCTATGTTGATTTTAATGCAACTGATAGCAAAAATCCCGCTGACTATCGCTGGAACAAGTGGAAAGGGCCAGATGGTAAGAATGGAAAGGACGGCCCTCAAGGTATTCCAGGTAAACCAGGAGCTGATGGTCGGACTCCATATTTTCATAGGGCTTGGTCTAACTCTGCTGATGGTCGTGATGACTTTAGCACCTCTGATAGTACTAACAAGCGCTATCTAGGTACTTTGACGGATTTCACAGAGGCAGACAGTCAGGATCCTACAAGCTATAAGTGGACAGCTTTATTTGGGACAACAGAGCAATCGGGTAATATTTTACTTGATTCAAACGCTGGATGGAGAAATAAACATCGGCAAGATTTCATCTTGGCTGAACCCTTAAAAGCTGGTAAACAGTACACACTAAGTGCTAGATGGTGGAGGAGTGATAACAGTACACTCAGCTTTGGTATTCGTGAAAATCCTGACGATAGCTGGCAGTGGATAAGTCTAGCATATAGCTTTGAGCTGGACGTTTGGAGCGCTACTTTTACATCCAATAAAAACCTTAACGCTGGAGACGTTGTATCATTCTTCACTGTAGAACTTGAAGGAATTGGTAATGCTGACTGGGCAGTTTTAACAGTTGGAGCTATACCAATGACAAGCTGGCAACCTCACTGGTCAGAGACTCAAAAGCAGTTAGACTCTAAAGCTGACCAAGGCTTGACTCAAGAGCAACTAAATGCGCTAAATGAGAAAGCTGGAATTATCCAGGCTGAACTTGAGGCTAAAGCTAGCGCTGACACACTTGATAACTGGATTAAAGCTTACAAGGACTTTGTCAAGTCTAATGAGACCGCAAGGGCGCAAGCTGAGAAAGATTTGATTTCAGCTAGTCAGCGTGTCTCTAATATTGCTAAGGATCTTGGAGAGCTATCTGATAGATGGAATTTCATCGATACCTATATGAGTTCATCTAATGAGGGTCTTGTCATTGGTAAGAATGACGGTAGCTCTAGCATGATGTTCAACCCTAACGGCCGTATCTCAATGTTTAGCGCTGGTGTAGAGGTTATGTATATCTCTCAAGGTGTAATCCACATTGAGAACGGGATCTTCTCTAAGACTATCCAGATAGGACGATTTAGAGAAGAGCAGTATCATATCAATCCTGATATGAACGTTATAAGGTATGTAGGATAGAAAGGAGTAAAATGGCTAAATTTAGTAGTTCAAGTGGGAGCTTGTATCTCAATGTCTATGTAGAGCAGGGCTCTCAGAGTATCACGGCTAACACCTCAACTGTCAACTGGCGGATGACAGTCAGCCGTACAGGTGCCTATTACACTCGTAACCATCAAGGAGACAGTACGTTGTCTCTCAATTTAGATGGCCGTAATGTGCATTACAGCTATCCGACGTGGGAGACATCAGGCGAGGAGTACACGCTAGCTAGTGGGTCAAGTACAATCAGCCATAATGCGGATGGGACTAAAAAACTCCCTATTTCTTGTACGTTCAATCCTAACAATGGCCTGCATGGGACTATCACAGTATCAGCTAGTCTCAGCCTGACAACTATACCACGCTCTAGCTCTGTAAGCGTGAGCCCTGGAGTTATTGGTAGTTCAGTTACTATCAATATTAACCGTCAAAGCTCAAGTTTTAAGCATACAGTGCGCTATTCATGGGCAGGTAAGTCAGGGACGATTGCAACGAATGTAGACACATCTGCTACATGGTCAATCCCTATTGATTTTGCTAATGACATCCCAAACTCAGCGAGTGGGACAGGGACAATCTTTGTAGATACCTACTCAGGGAACACAAAGACAGGAACGCAGTCAACAACCTTGACCGCTAGCGTACCAAGTAACGTAAAACCCACATTTACAGGTGTTTCCCTATCGGACCTAAATGGCGCTGCTCAGAACCTTATCCCAAACGGAAACACGTTCATCCAGGTAATCTCTAACATCAAAGTAGCGTTTAATGGTGCGGTCGGCTCCTACGGCTCATCCATCACTGGATACTATGCTGAAATAATCGGCAAAAACCAGTCCACAAGCTCAAACGGTGGCAGTCTGGGCATTATGAACTATCACGGCACCATCAAAATCAGAGCAAGCGTCTCTGATAGCCGTGGTAGATGGTCTGATACTAAAGAGGTATCTGTAACCGTGCTTGAGTATTTTGCCCCTGCTCTTAGCTTTAGCATAGCAAGAACGGGCTCAACCTCTAGCACATTAACAGTTACACGAAATGCCAAGATAGCGCCTTTGGCTGTCTCAGGTAGTCAAAAAAATACAATGACCCTGACATTCAAGGTTGCAAGGCTTGGGACTACTAACTTTCAAGTAGATACAGGACCAGCCACTGGATCCTGGACAAGTATCTCAAACCTAGTCAATTCTCAGGCTAATCTTGCAGGCAATTATCTAGCTAATCAGTCATGGGTTGTAATCGGAACGCTTGAGGACAAATTCACTCGTACTGATTTCATGGTCAACGTGGCCACAGAAAGCGTGGTATTCTCCTATGATCGCTCAGGTGTCGGTGTCAACAAAATCCGTGAACGTGGAGCCTTGGATGTTAAAGGTGACATATATGTAGATGACAAACCTATTCAGCAGTATCAACTGACTGATAACAGAGGCTTTGGGAAACTCATCAAACAAGATTTCAATACTATGACAGCCACTGGACATTGGTGGATGGACGGTTCATCTCCTAACAATCCATTAAGTGGAGCGTGGGGAATGTTAGAAGTATTCAGACCTAACCCTGGATCAGTAGAGGCTATTCAGCGATTTACAACATCAATGGGATATATGGCAGTAAGAGAGAATGGTCATGACAATGTTTGGAGGCCGTGGCGCTATGTAACTCAACAGTCAGAGTCAACTAATAACTCAGACTATATAGCTTTGCTAAAATCAGAAAGCAATCCGACGCCTTGGCAAGTCCTACCTTTGCAAAATGGATGGCAACATCATCCTGATTACGACAAAGTCCAGTACTCAAAAACATTTGATGGAGTGGTTTATTTGATAGGTTCAGCCCGCAAGGGCAAAACAGCCAATGAGACAGTTATTGGTGTCTTACCAGTCGGCTTTAGACCTAAACAAACTATGTTTGTATCAGCTCTAAATAATAGCTATGGCACGGCTGTTTTAGGTCTCTATTCAAACGGAAACATAGTTGTCAAAGGTAACGTTGACGCCACTTGGCTCAACTTTGATAATGTATCTTTCAAAATTTAAAGGAGGTTCTATGAAATTAAATTACGGGACGAAGTCCCAAGAATACGACGCCAGCGGAACAGCGTCCACCACCAAAGTCACGCTGGTTAACTCAGACGGTGCTTATGTACCTGTCTTGTTGCCAGCTGACAAATCGGTTTGTCAAATACAGAACTTTTTGAGATGGCTCTTGAAGTTTTGTATCAGGAAAATTTCCCACAGCGTGCTGAAAATGAACGCTTTAGCAAGGTAGATCAAGAGCTACAAAAGAACAAAGAGGCAACGGATAAAGCTGAGCAAGCTGCTAGTGAAAATAAAGAAAACCTTGATACTGTTTCAGCTATCACTGAGGTCTTGATTGCCTTAGCAGTATCTCAAAATGGCGGCATGGCTACTCATGCTTATGGCAAGGTGGCTGCATTCACCAAGCCACTTGTCAAGGGCAAACGTTACAACAACGGAGACATCATCTCAGGTGCTTATCCATTTGGAACCAATCCAAAATGGCCACAAGGAACACAAACTATCTTTAAATTCCAGATGCAAGCTACTGAAGGTTACACTTGGAAAGAGCAATCACTTGCTGAGATGCTACAACAAGGTGTCTTGACCGTTGTCATGCCACGGATTGATTAGATAGGGGGGAGGTTATGACATGGGTTGATATATTTGAAAAAATAATAAATGCCTTGACAAACCCTACAACGATTGGGGCAGTTGTCGCTGGTTGGTTTGGGGTTCGGACAATAAAGGCTGGAAATCTGAATAAACAACAGTTTCATGAGCTCAAAGACGAGCTAGGCACTATCCAGTCATCAGTCAATGACATCCGAGTAGTCGGAGAGGATAATAACAGAAAAATAAGCGAGGTCAACGATAAGCTAGTAGTACATGATGAGGCTCATCTAGTCACAATGTATCTGAGACTAGAGAGGGACATGACTACAGCTATTAACCGTGGATATACTACAGTCCACGAGTCTGACATCGTGCATAAAATGCACTGCAGCTATAAGAAACTTGGAGGCAATGGATACATCGATAGCCTCTACAATAAATACATACTTTTAGAAGTGAGGAATTAACATGAAAATTAACTGGTTAGTACGCTTTAAGAACAGAGCTTTTGTCATCCGTCTTTTACTAGCTATCATCCTACCGATTTTGACCTACTTTGGGTTAAAATTCGAGGATTTGACTAGCTGGAGCGGGGTGTATGAATTGCTTTTGAAATTTCTTTCAAACCCTTATCTTATCGGTTTATCGGTCTTTAGTGCTCTAAACATTGTCCCTGACCCTACTACAGCAGGGCTCTCTGATAGTGAGAGAGCAATGGCCTACACTGAGCCGAAATAAGGAGGGAACATGGTAGAAATTATCAATACTAATGTATTTCATGGAATTGCAGGTTCTCGTCCAACCGAAAAACCAAAATATTACATCATGCACAATGATGCAGGTTCTATGAGTGCTGAAAGCTATGTGAATTGGTTGCAATCTCGATATGATAATGGACAATCTGAACTTGGTTTTGCGCATTACTATATCACTCGTGATGCAATCGCTCGTGTTGAAGATACTTACAATGGCACCTGGAGCGCTGCGAACTATGATGCTAACATGAACTCTCTTAGCTACGAAGTGTGCCAGCAGTTGAGCGCATCAGATGCCGAGTTTATCGAAAATGAAAACATGGTATTGCGCCAAATGGCCGAGGATATGACTTATTACGGTGATACTCCTAACTACTCTAATATCAAGTTTCATAATGAATTTTCAAGCACCTCATGCCCTGCTCGTTCCCTTAAATTGCACGGCGGTTACAATGACAGCTTGCGTGACTATGTGATTGCTAAAATTAAGCATTATCAAAGTCTAGGCTCAACCGTCCAAGAAATGCTCGATAATGAGGGCAACCAGGAAGGCTGGAAGAAAAATGCGACTGGTTGGTGGTATGTCAACGCAGATGGAAGCTACTCAACGAATAAATGGCAGAAGATTGACGATGTCTGGTATTACTTCGATAGCAACGGCTACATAAAGGCTAACTCATGGCACAAACACACAGACGGATACTATTACTACTTGCTTCCAAGTGGAGCAATGGCTACTGGTTGGGCACTTATTGCTAACAAGTGGTATTACTTCAAAGAAACTGGAGCAATGGCCACTGGATGGGTCAAATATAAAGACCACTGGTACTACCTCGATGCCAAGGATGGCGACATGAAATCCAAGCAGTTCATTAAGTCAGCAGATGGTACAGGTTGGTACTACCTAAAACCAGATGGATCCATGGCAGAAAAACCAGAATTTACTGTAGAGCCCGACGGGCTTATTACTACTAAATAAAAAAAATACAGAAAGGCTTTCAAAATTTAATTACACTCTGACCGCTCAGTTTTTGAGCGGTCTTTTTTTTGTTTGTCTGAAAGTAGTTTCAGAATTTAAAAAATAATGATTTTTTCACGAATAGATAAGTAAGGAGGAAGAAAACATGAACATTTTGAAGGTTAAACTTGCGAGTATAGAGCAGACCGATTTGGGATTTGAGCATTGGGTGGATGTAACTTACCAGGTCCCGATTTTGAAAAATGAGTACACGGTCAAGCTGTTGCTGTTCATGGAATGCGAGATAGAGGACCAAGAGGTCATCGAGTACCTGGTATCGACTTGGAAGTATCGTGATCTCGTGTTGCATTCATTGCAGATGTATGAGATGGAAAAAAACAATAATTTTACTATCATTGATTGAGATGGACGTAGTCCTCGCAATCTTTCTGAATGGCGGTCCTGGATGGCTTATGTCCCTCAAAAAGTTGAACTCTTTAAGGGAAGCATTCGTTCTAACTTGACTCTGGGTATGGAAGAAACAGTCTTTGACCAAGAACTCTGGCAGGCTTTAGAAATTGCCCAGGCCAAGGATTTTGTCAGTGACAAGGAAGGTCAGCTGGACGCAGAGGTTCAAGCAGGTGGTCGTAATTTCTCAGGTGGGCAAAAGCAACGTTTATCGATTGCCCGGGCAGTCTTGCGTCGAGCACCATTCCTCATCTTGGATGATGCGACTTCGGCTCTTGATACTATTACTGAGTCCAATCTTCTGAAGGCTGTTCAAGATAACCTACCAAACACCAGCTTGATCTTGATTTCCCAACGAACTTCAACCTTGAAGATTGCTAATCAAATTCTCCTTTTAGAGAAAGGGGAGCAATTAGCACTTGGAAATCATGAGGAATTGATGGAGACTAGCCAAGTCTATCGTGAAATCAATGCATCCCAACATGGAAAGGAGGACTAGAATGAAAGGCAAACATGCAAGTCAAACCCTTAAACGATTAGCAAAAGATTTAGCTGGCCATCCCGTCCTTCTTTTCCTGGCTTTCTTGGGTACTATTGCTCAGGTAGCCCTATCAATCTATCTACCAATCTTGATAGGACAGGTGATTGACCAAGTCTTAGTCGATGGTTCATCCCAGCTATTTTGGCAGATTTTCCTCCAGATGATTTTGGTGGTCATTGGGAATACGCTGGTACAATGGGCCAATCCTCTCCTCTATAATCGACTGATTTTCTCCTATACCAGAGATTTGCGTGAAAAAATCATTGAAAAGCTCCATCGTCTTCCGATTGCCCTTGTAGATAGACAAGGTAGTGGGGAAATGGTCAGCCGTGTAACGACAGATATCGAGCAGTTGGCAGCGGGTCTGAATATGATTTTCAACCAATTTTTCATAGGAGTTTTGATGATTTTGGTCAGCATCCTTGCTATGCTCCAAATCCATCTATTGATGACTCTCTTGGTTCTGCTCTTAACACCTCTATCTATGGTCATTTCACGCTTTATCGCTAAGAAATCCTACCATCTCTTTCAAAAGCAGACAGAGACTAGGGGGATTCAGACTCAGTTGATAGAAGAATCGCTCACCCAACAGAACATTATCCAGTCCTTCAATGCTCAGGAAGAATTTATCGAGAGACTTCATGAGGCAAATGACAACTGCGCAGGTTATACTCAGTCGGCTATCTTTTATTCATCAACAGTCAATCCTTCGACACGATTTGTCAATTCCCTTATTTATGCCTACTGGCTGGTGTTGGAGCCTTTCGCATCATGGCGGGTTCTACTTTGACGGTTGGTCGATTGGTAACCTTTTTGAACTATGTGCAGCAGTACACCAAGCCTTTTAACGATATTTCATCAGTCTTAGCCGAGTTGCAAAGCGCCTTAGCTTGTGCAGAACGTGTTTATGCTGTGTTAGAAAGTCCGGAGGTTACAGAAACGGGTCTTAAAGAATTGAACAGCGACCAAGTCAAGGGAGCTATTTCCTTTAAACATGTTTCTTTTGGTTACAATCCTGAAAAGATCTTGATTAAGTATCTGTCTATTGATATTCCAGCTGGTAGTAAGGTTGCTATCGTTGGACCAACGGGTGCTGGTAAGTCTACCCTCATCAATCTCCTCATGCGTTTTTACCCGATTAACTCAGGAGATATTTTGCTAGACGGTCATTCTATTTACGACTATACTAGAGCATCTCTTCGACAACAGTTTGGGATGGTGCTCCAAGAAACTTGGCTCAAGCAGGGAACTATTCATGACAATATTGCCTTTGGCAATCCTGATGCTAGTCGAGAGCAGGTCATTGCAGCAGCCAAGGCAGCTAACGCAGATTTCTTTATCCAACAATTGCCCCAGGGATATGATACCAAACTTGAAAATGCAGGTGAATCTCTATCTGTCGGTCAGGCTCAGCTTTTGACCATTGCCCGCGTTTTTCTAGCCATTCCTAAGATTCTGATCTTAGACGAGGCGACTTCATCCATCGATACCCGGACAGAGGTGCTGGTTCAGGATGCCTTTGCCAAACTCATGAAGGGACGGACAAGCTTTATCATCGCCCACCGTTTATCGACCATTCAAGATGCTGATTTGATTCTTGTCTTGGTGGATGGAGATATTGTCGAACATGGTAGCCATCAAGAACTCATGACGAGAAAAGGCAAATACTATCAAATGCGACGAAGCAGTAGCTTTTTAGCCCAGAATAAATGGGAAAGCCATTGTAATGCCAATGAACAAACAAGAAAAGTTGCCTTCGGGTGACTTT